>Ga0055480_10000215_pt1 | contig 20637 bp, 19 predicted proteins | sample Muzzi_PWB_D2_FD_57935 | JGI IMG/M metagenome (GOLD analysis project Ga0055480, IMG submission 57935) | Wetland microbial communities from San Francisco Bay, California, USA, that impact long-term carbon sequestration - Muzzi_PWB_D2 | ecosystem: Environmental > Aquatic > Marine > Wetlands ... | reverse complement strand
TTCCCGCCGACCATGGACGACAGGGATCGTCCCCGAGGATCGTTGACGCGCCCAACCGATGGAGTCTCCCGCCGGTGAACACCCCTCCCTCCACGCGGTCCGAGGGCGCCCTCGCCTCGACCCCATTCCTGCCCTGGGTGGTTCCGCTCTTCGTGGGCAGCGGATGCGCCGCCCTCGTCTACGAGATCGTCTGGTTCCAGATGCTCTCTCTCATCATCGGCTCGTCCGCGATCTCACTGGGCGTGCTCCTCGGAACCTTCATGGGCGGAATGTGCATTGGGAGCCTGGCCCTCGCGCGGGTGGTCCCGAAGCACATCCATCCGCTTCGGGTCTACGCGATCCTCGAGGCCGCGATCGCCCTGCTCGGCGTCGTGATCCTCTGGGGCCTTCCGTGGGTCGGTGGGCTCTACACGGCGATCGGAGGGCCGGGCTTCTCGGGACTTCTCCTCCGCGGGCTCTTCTGCGCGTTCTTTCTGCTTCCGCCGACCATCCTCATGGGGGCTACGCTCCCCGCGATCGCCCGTTGGGTCAAGGCGACGCCCAAGGGCGTGTCCTGGCTGGGACTCTTCTACGGGGGCAACACCGCCGGCGCCGTGGTCGGATGCCTGCTGGCGGGTTTCCTGCTCCTCAGGGTCTACGACGTGATCGTGGCGACGTTCGCGGCCGTGGCCATCAACATCGTGGTGGCCCTCGCGGGTCTCGCCCTGGCGAAGATGACCCCCCACGACGCGTCCACCGCACCCGACGACGGGGCCTCCTCGGTCCGCCCGGTCCCCGGGGACCGCACCGTGCTCCTCGCGATCGCTCTCTCCGGCCTCACCGCGCTCGGCGCCGAGGTCGTATGGACGAGGCTTCTCTCTCTCACGCTGGGGGCCACGGTCTATACCTTCTCGCTCATCCTGGCCGCGTTCCTCGTGGGGATCGGTGTGGGAAGCGGGGCCGGCTCGGTGATCGCCCGCTACGTGCGGGACCCACGCCGTACTTTCGGGTGGTGTCAGCTCGGCGTGGTACTTGGGCTCGCCTGGGCCGCCTATGCGCTCGTCGACGCGATCCCACGCTGGCCCGTGGATCCAACCTTGGCCACCTCCGAGTACATTGCGTTCGGGTTCCAGCTCGACCTCGTGCGGGGACTCTTCGTCGCCCTCCCCGCGGCGTTCTTCTGGGGAGCCAGCTTCCCCCTCGCGCTCGCCGCGGTGGCGACCCGGGAACAGGACCCGGGGCGAGTCGTCGGGCGGGTCTACGCCGCGAACACGGTCGGTGCGATCCTCGGCGCGCTCGTGGCCTCCCTGATCCTGATCGCCTGGCTCGGCACGCAGCGCACCCAGCAGGTCCTCCTGGCGATCGCGGCCCTGAGCTCCGTTCTCGTTCTCGCTCCTTCCTGGGACGAGGTACGCGGCCGGATGGCCGTGGACCGCTCCGGCCTGGTCCGCGCGGGAGTCGTGGTGGCGGCCGCCGCGATCCTTCTCGGGACCGTCGACCCGGTCCCGGGCCTTCTCGTCGCGCACGGGCGGTTCATGGCGGTGCGTTTGAACAACCGGGCGTACGGCACGTTCGTCTTCGTAGGGGAAGGCATGAACTCTTCGATGGCGGTGTCCCGGATGGAGAACGGGGTGCTCAATTACCACAATGCGGGGAAGATCCAGGCGTCGAGCGAACCCCAGGACATGCGTCTCCAACGGATGCTAGGGCATTTCACGACCCTCATCCCAGAAGACCCCCGGAGCGTGATGGTCATCGGCTGTGGCGCCGGGGTGACCGCCGGCGCGGCGAGTATCGACCCCGCGGTGGAGGAGCTCACCATCGTCGAGATCGAGCCGCTCGTACCCGAAGTCGTCTCGCGGTTCTTCAGCGCCCACAACTTCTCGGTGGTGGACAATCCCAAGACACGGGTCGTCATCGACGATGCACGCCACTTCCTTCTCACGACCGACAAGAAGTTCGACGCGATCACGTCGGACCCGTTCGATCCTTGGGTGAAGGGAGCGGCCAACCTGTATACGCAGGAGTTCTGGGAGGTGGCCCGGAGCCACCTCAATCCCGGCGGCGTCGTCACCGTCTTCGTCCAGCTCTACGAGAGCAACCTGGACGCCGTGAAGAGTGAGGTCGCGACGTTCCTTTCGGTCTTCCCCGAAGGGATGGTCTTCGCCAACCTGAGCTTCGGACAGGGATACGACGTGGTCATGGTCGGGCAGGCCGAGGAGCCCCGTTTCGATCTCGACGCTGTGGACGCCCGCCTGGCCCTCCCCGAGTACGCTCCCGTCCGACAGTCACTCGACGAAGTGGGATTCGAGTCGGCGGCAGACCTCTTCTCGACCTTCGCGATCCGACGCCCCGAAGCGGACGAGTGGCTGTCCGACGCCCAGATCAACCGCGATCGCAACCTGCGTCTCCAGTACCTCGCGGGGATGGGAGTGAACCTCTATCAGGCCGACGCGATCTACCGCGACATGGCCCGTTTCCGGAGGTTCCCGGAGGGGCTGTTCACCGGCTCACCCTCACGCATGACGGAGTTGAGGACGGCGTTCCCGGCGGCCCGCGAGGACCTCTGACCGGAGGTCAAAGGATCAGGACGACTCCGTTCCTGACGACGGTCCACGGAAGCACGTCGGAGCCGGATCCCTCCCCCACCGGAGCCGAGTCGATCTCCCCCAACTCCAGGACGACGTCGGCACGCCCCCCGGGGGGGCCCGTCACCAGGAACCGGACCTCGAGGACCGTAGTTCGGCGAACCGGCTCGCCCGCCGGATCCCGCACCAGCGAGAACGAAACCGATCCCCCCGCGGCCTCGGCGTCGTCGACCACGAGCTCCCCGCCCTCCTCTCCGGTCAGAACCTCTTCGTAGGCCAGCAGCGCGGGCTCGAAACGGATCCGCCCGGCTACGCTCCCCAAGGCGAGGTCGGCACCTTCCACGGCAATCTGGACGCGGACGTGGACCCGGCCCCCGGCGGTGGCCGTGGCCGGCGGGACCCAGACCTGAACGAGCGTATCCGGGGGTGCGCACACTTCACAACCGGCGACCGGGACCGGACTCACCCCGATGGCGAGCACCGCGAGCGACCCACCGAAACCTCGCACGGTGGTCGCGCGTAGGAGCCGGGGACCGACGCGCCGATCACGACGCGCCGCCGGTCGAGCATCCGCCCCGCCTCTGGAAAGGTCCAGGCGCCGTCCACGCGCACGGGCACCGGGAGACATCATGAAGGCCGTGACGCGAAGGCGCCTCCAGTTCCTCATCGGGTTCTCCCTCTATTTCGGGGTTCTCTGGTTCCTTTGGGACTCCGTGGTCATCTACCCCCTGAAGATCTTCGTCGTCCTCCTCCACGAAGTGAGCCACGCCGCGGCCTTGCTCGCAACCGGGGGCACGGTCGACCGGATCACCCTGGACCCGTTCCAGGGTGGCGCGACGTTCGGCGCCGGCGGAAACCGCCTCCTCGTGTTGTCGGCCGGGTACCTGGGTAGCCTCGCGTGGGGGGCGCTCCTCGTCGCGGCCGGGCACACCCGGAGGCTCCGTTCCGAGTATGTGGTCGGGGTCGTAGGGGCCGTGGTCGTGGCCCTCACGCTTCTGTATGTGCGAAACCCCTTCGGTCTCGGCTTCGGCCTCCTCTTCGGCACGAGCTTGGTCGTCGCCTCGGGGCGGCTGCCCTCCCTCTGGAACGGGAGGCTGCTCATGGTCCTGGGGCTCACGAGCTGCCTCTACGCGGTCCTGGACATCAAGAGCGACGTGCTCGATCGACCGGGACTCCCCTCCGACGCCGCCATGCTCGCCGAGTTCACGGGGGTGCCGACCGTCTTATGGGGCACTCTTTGGATCGCCGCGGCCGTCGCCGTTTGTGCGCTCCTTTTCCGTTGGGCATGGAGGCGGGCGTAGCAGATACGAATCCCTTGATCGTCCGGGATCGCACCCGTTAGGTTGCGGTCGACCTCATGCGAGGTTGGGCCGCATGCGAGCTCCTGAGCGAGTCTTCCATGCGGACCGCGGGGTTTGGCCCCGCCGGTGACGTGCCCGATGTTTCCCCGAAAAAGGAGGTGATCCCTTGTCTATTCCGTCTACCTGTTCGATCCGGCACGGGCAAGCGATCGCCGCTTCGGCCACGTAAGGCCGACCGCATCGATCGGAGCTGTTCCCTGCCGGGCGGCGTTCGCGCCGGATCGACAGAGACAGTTGGAGCCGCCACCGGGAGGCCTTGCCCGGTGGCGGTTATCATTTCCCCCCAGGTCGGGGCTCAGCCGAAGTAGTCCGGCGCGTTCCCCGGCTTCCACTTGATGTTGCACCCGAGGCTCGGGATCTGGTTTTCCGGATCCGGCTTCTCCCCCTGAAGCACCGCGTCCACCGCTCGACGGAGGTCCTCCCCGGTCACGGGGACATCGTTCGACGGCCGGCTCCCATCAAATTGGCCCCGGTAGACCAGTCGCATCTCACCGTCGAAGAGGAAGAAATCCGGGGTGCAGGCCGCGGTGTAGCGCTTCGCCACGTCCTGGCTTTCGTCGAACAGGTAGGGGAAGGTGTACCCGACCCTCTCGATCTCCTCCCCGATCTTGTCTGGTCCGTCGGCCGGATGCGTATCGGCATCGTTGCAGCCGATCCCCACCACCGCCAACCCCTTCTCCTGATACTCCCGAGCAAGCGCGGCCACGCCGGCGCGGACGTGCCTCACGAACGGGCAGTGGTTGGACAGGAAGATCACCAGGAGGCCACCGGACCCTTCGAAATCCGAAACCGAGACCGTGCGACCCGTGGCGGGCTCGGGAAGTGAGAAGGGGGGCGCCTTTATGCCCAGAGGTGCCATCGTAGAAGCGGTTTCGACCATCGTACATACCCGATCAGGAGGTCGGTTCGCACCGGCGCGGAGCGCCACGAACGGTGCCGGACCGGTGCCTTCGACCCCGAACGACCCACCGTGTGCCCCCGGGGATCGAGCGGGGTGTTTGACACAGCCGCGCACCATTCATATCATACGAACGTATGACTCAATACGAACGTTTGAATTACTTGCCGCGCCAACGAGGCCGACCCATGGAGAGCACTCGCGCCTCCCTTCTCCGGGCCGGGCGCACGCTCTTCGCCCTCCGCGGATACGACGGAGCGTCGATCCGCGCTATCACCCGTGAGGCCGACGCCAACCTGAGCTCCGTCACGTACCACTTCGGCGCGAAGGAGAAGCTCTACGAAGCCGTCCTGCAATCCGTGCTCGCCCCGCTCGCCGAGGAGGTGGCGGCCATCGCCACGTCGCAGGAGGGGAGCGAGGACCGCATGGTGCGGTTGGTCCGCGCGTTCTTCGGCCACCTCGAGGAAAACCCGGACCTCCCACACCTCATGCTTCAGGAGCTCGCTGCGGGCAAGGCGCCCCCGCCACCGGTCGAGAGCTTTCTTCGCTCGGTCATGAGCCATCTGACGACGGTGGTCCGGGAAGGCCAAGGAGCCGGCGAGATGCGCGATGGCGACCCGCTCCTCCTGGCCTGGAGCTGCATCATCCAACCGATCCACTTCACGCTGGTCCGACGGTGGTTGAAGGTGCTCAGGAGCACCGGGCCCGGGACGGCGGAAGCCGCCGTCGACCCCGTCGAGCATGCCGTGACCTTCGCCAGGGCCGGGCTCGCGGCTCAGGAGACGACACGATCGTGACCACGGTCTTCCCGGTTCTGCTGGCCACCATCGCCCTGGCGCCCCCCCCCACGGGCCTCGGGAGCGCGTCCCCCCAGGCGGCCGACACTCTCACGCTGGGAGAGGCGGTCCGACTCTCCTTGGCGGCCGATCCCGCCCTGGCCTCCGCCGAGGCCCGACGCGCCGCCACGACGGCGGACGTACGCGTGGCCGAGGCCCGCCGCTTCCCCTCCCTGTCGTCCAGCGCCCAGGCCATCCGCTTCGAGGAACCCATGGTAGTCGCGCCCATTCACGCCTTCGACCTGGCGAACGCCCCGGAGTTCGACCGACTTCTCGTGCAGGGTCGTGCCGAGATGTCCTACACCCTCTGGGACGGCGGCGGGCGCGGGGCCCGCATCGCCCAGGCGCGGGCCGCGGAGGCGAGCGGCACCGGTACCACCGAAGCCACCCGTCAGGAGGTGCTCGCGCGTGCGGTCGATGCCTACCTCGCCGTGCTCACAGCCCGCGATGTCGTCCTGGCCGACGCGGCCCACCGTGAAGAGCTCGAGGCTGAAAGGGACCGTGTGGCCCGCTTTCTCGCCGAGGGCGCGGCGCCCGAGCTGGAGCTCCTCCGGGCCGAGGCGGAGCTCAGCGCGGCCGCGGCCACCGAATCGGTCGGTCTGGCTCGTCTCGACCTGGCGGAGTCGACGCTGGCCCGCCTCCTGGACCTACCCATCTCCAGCGTACGAGGGCACGCCCTCACGGACGTGTCGCCGACGGATTCCGTGGCCTCCGAGGCGGTGGACGAGCTCGAATCGCACCCTGCGATGGTCGCCGCCCGTGGACGGGCGGAGGCGGCCCGCGCCGGTCTGCGGGCCGCGCGGGCGACCTGGTTCCCGAGCATTCATACGAGCGCCGCTTTCGTGGAGTACGGAGGCGGGTCGGCCGACCACCTCGGCGAGTGGCAGGCAGGCCTGCGGGTGGAGTATCCGCTCTTCACCGGCGGGGCGCGGGCCGGGGCGGTCGATCGGGCCGGGGCGGAGGCGAGCGCCGCCGGAGCGGAGCTCGAGCGGGTCCGGAGGGACCTCCTCCTCGCCGCCGACGCCGCCCGGAGCGCCGAGACCGAAGCGAGAGCACGAGTCGTTGCCCTTTCCACCGCGGTGGCTCGCTTCGAGGAACTGGCGCGCGTCGAGGAGCTGGCCCTCGAAGAAGGCGTGGGTGTCCAGCGCGACTTCCTCCGGGCACAATCCGGTCTGCTGGAGGCGCGTACGGGGCTCGCCGAAGCGCGTCGCGCGGTGATACGGGCTCGCGTTCGTCTCGCGCTCGCATGGGGTCGTCTTTCTCCCGAGTGGATCAACCGGAGTCTGGAGCCGGTGTCATGAAGCGACGTGCGAAGGTCGTGGTTCCGATCCTCGTGGTGGTGCTGGGGACCCTCGTGTGGTGGCGGCTCCGAGACGGCGGAGGCGGTGCGGGAGGATTGGACGCCTCCGGCACCGTCGAGGCCACCGAAGCGGACCTCGGCTTCCAGATCCCCGGACGTCTGAACCGCATCCTCCCGAGGGAGGGAGACGCGGTCCGGGAAGGCGACGCCCTCGCAGCGCTGGACTCGACCCAACTGGCCGCCTCCCGGTCCGAGGGCGCGGCCCGGGTCAACGCCGCGGAGGCCCGGCTACGCGAGCTCCGCTCGGGCTCACGGGTGGAGGAGATCCGCAGCGCGGAGGCCACCCTCGCGGCAGCCCGGGAGCGCGAGGAGGAGGCCCGCCGAGAAGCCGAACGGTCCCGACGGCTCTTCGACGGCGGGGCGATCAGCCGACAGGTCCTCGATCGGGCCGAGACCCAGCTGCGCGTGGCGGCCGCGGAGGCCGAACACTCCCTTCAGGCGGTCGAGCTGACCCGGGAGGGACCGCGATCCGAGATCGTGGAGGCCCAGGAAGCCGTGGTCGCGCAAGCGCGTGCGGCCCTCGCGCGGGCCGAAGCGGCCTTCGACGACGGCCTCCTCGCGGCTCCTTTCGACGGGATCGTCACCGTGCGTCATCGGGAGCCGGGCGAGATCGTGCCCGCCGGCGCGCCGATCCTCACGCTCCTCGATCCGGAGGACCGGTGGGTCCGCATCTACGTGCCCGAGGACCGGATGGGCGGGGTGTCCCTCGGGCAGCGGGCTACGATCCGCTCCGACACGTACCCGAACCGGACGTACGACGGCGAAGTCGTCTACATCGGCAGCGAGGCCGAATTTACACCGCGCAACGTGCAGACACCCGAGGAGCGGACCCGCCTCGTCTACCCCGTGAAGGTGCGAATCGCGGGCGACCCCGACTTCGAACTGAAGCCGGGTGTCCCGGCGGATGTGGCGCTCGAGGCGGGGAGCGGGACGTGAGTGCCACGGACGCCGCCGTCTCCCTCCACGAGCTCACACGACGCTTCGGCCCCCTCACCGCCGTCGACGGTCTGACGTTCGACATCTCGCCCGGCGAGCTCTTTGGAATCGTCGGACCCGACGGGGCGGGAAAGACAACCACACTCCGGATGCTCGCCGCCGTGCTGCCCCCGTCGGACGGAGACGCCGTCGTCGCCGGCATCAGCGTCACCCGGCATCCCGAAGGGGTCAAGCCACACATCGCGTACATGGCCCAGCGTTTCGGACTGTACCAGGACCTGACGGTCGCCGAGAACCTCGAGTTCTACGCCGACCTCTACCGGGTGCCGCGCGCGGACCGCCCACGTCGCCTCGACCGGCTCTACCAATTCAGCAATCTGGGCGAGTTCACCGATCGGCTCGCGGGCGCGCTGTCCGGAGGGATGAAGCAGAAGCTCGCGCTGTCCTGCGCCCTGATTCACCAGCCGCGGGTTCTGCTGCTCGACGAGCCTACCTTCGGCGTCGACCCGATCAGCCGCAGGGACCTCTGGCTCATCCTCCACGAGATGGTGGCCGAGGGGGTCACAGTGGTCGTGAGCACCTCCTACATGGATGAAGCCGAGCGGTGCGACCGGGTGGCACTCCTGAACCGCGGGGCGGTCGTCGCCCTGGACGAGCCGCAGGCGCTGCAGCGGGGGATGTCGGGCCGTCTCGTCGTCGTTCGCTCCGACGATCCACGCCGAGCCCGGAACGTCCTGCGGGCCACCCAGGGCGTGGTGAGCGCCTCCCTCTTCGGTGAGAACCTCCACATCCTGCTGGCCGAGGGGATGGAGATCGAGATGATCTCACGCGCCGTGGAGGAGCACGGGCACAAGGTTCTCGACCTCCGAGAGGAGGAGCCGGGGCTCGAGGACGTCTTCATCCGCCAGGTGGCCGGGGCGACGGCGGATCGATGACCGATCCCTTCGGGAGTCGTCCTCCAGTCACGGTGCGAGACCTGACCCGCCGGTTCGGCGACTTCACCGCCGTCGATCAGGTCACGTTCACCGTCCATACCGGAGAGATCTTCGGATTCCTGGGTCCGAACGGCGCGGGAAAGACGACCACGATCAAGATGCTCAACGGCCTCCTTGCGCCGTCTGCGGGCGAGGGGTGGGTGGACGGGTACGACATCCGCACCGAGCGCGATCGGATCAAGCTCGTGATCGGCTACATGAGCCAGCAGTTCTCGCTCTATCCGGACCTCACCGTGGACGAGAACATCGCCCTGTTCGGAGGCCTCTACGGAGTGGAGCGCGGCCGGCTGCGCGATCGGCGGGCATGGATTCTCGAGATGGCCGGCCTCGAGGACGAGGCACGCCGACTCGCGAGTGAGCTGCCCCTGGGCTGGAAGCAGCGGCTCGCCCTCGGATGCGCGATGATCCACGAGCCCCCCATCCTCTTCCTGGACGAGCCGACGTCCGGTGTGGATCCCATCGCGAGGAGGCGCTTCTGGGACGTCATCGACGAGATGGCGTCATCCGGAACGACGGTCTTCGTGAGCACGCACTACATGGAGGAAGCGGAGTACTGCCACCGACTCGCCCTGATGAACCGGGGCCGGCTGATCGCGCTCGACACGCCGGCGGCGATTCGGGAGACGATGAAGCTTCCCATCCTCGAGGTCCGGACGGACGATCCGGCCGGGAGCGTGGAGGCCCTTCGGGGCGTGGCCGGCGTGGTGGACGCGTCGATGTTCGGACGTCGGCTGCACGTCGTCGTCGAGGGCGCGGAGACCGGAGCGGAGCAGGTGCGGAACGTGCTCACCCACGCCGGCCACCAGGTTGGCCGGGTCGAGCGCATCCGCCCGTCCCTCGAGGACGTCTTCGTGTCCCTGGTGCGCCGTGAAGGCGGCGCGCGGGTCGGCTGAGGTGAAGCGGACACCGTGAGCCCGATCCGGCTGCGCGCCATCGCGCGCAAGGAGTGGCTCCAGCTCCAGAGGGATCCGCGGAGCATGATCCTCGCGTTCATCCTCCCCCTCTTCCTGCTGCTCTTCTTCGGCTACGCCATCACGTGGGACGTGGACGACATCCCTCTGGCGGTGCTGAATGAGGATTCGAGCCAGGAAGGCCGGCGGCTGGTGGACGCGTTCGAGGCGTCCGGCTACTTCTCGGTCCGGTCGATGCTGACCGCCTCGGACGAGGTGGACCACGCCCTCACGGCCGGAGGAGTCCGGGGTGTCCTGGTGATCCCGCCGGGTTTCGGCAGCGACCTCGCGAGCGGTCGAACCGCCGAGCTCCAACTCCTCCTCGACGGGAGCGACGCCAACACGGCGACGATCGCGCTCAACTACGCCGACGCCATCGTGGCCCGTCACACCGCCCGCGTCCGCCTCGAAGGACGCGAGTTGACGTTGCCGGTCCAGCCCGAAACGAGGGTGTGGTACAACCCGACCCTCGAGAGCCGCAACATGATCGTGCCGGGCCTGGTGGCCGTCATCATGTCGATCATCGCGGCGATGCTCACTGCCCTCACCATCGCCCGCGAGTGGGAACGGGGGACGATGGAACAGCTTGCCAGCACACCCGTGGGTCGTTTCGAGGTGGTCCTGGGGAAGCTGCTACCCTACCTGTTCATCGGACTCTTCGACGTGGCCGTGACGGTGGCGGCCGGCATGATGATCTTCGGCACGCCGCTCCGCGGGAATGTCCTGCTCCTCGCGGCTCTGACTCTGCTCTTCCTCGTGGGCGCGCTGGGCGTGGGCATCTTCATCTCGGCGGCCGTGAAGTCACAGGTCCTGGCCACCCAGATCGCCCTGATGGCCACCTACCTGCCGGTGATCCTGCTCTCAGGATTCCTCTTCGACATCGCCTCGATGCCGGCCGTGCTGAGGGGTGTGACCTTCCTCGTCCCGGCCCGCTACTACATCGTCGTGACCCGCGGGATCTTCCTGAAGGGGACCGGGCTCGAGTCACTCTGGCCGCAGGCGGTCTTCATGCTCGCTTTCGCGCTGGTCGGGCTGGGTGCGGCCGTGGCGGCCTTCAAAAAGCGGCTGGCATGATCTCCGTCCGGAGGGTCCGCGAGATGGTGCGGAAGGAGTTGCGGCAGCTCCTTCGGGATCCTCGGACCAAGCGGGTGATCTTCGTGGCGCCGATCGTTCAGCTCGTGCTCTTCGGGTACGCCGTGAACACGGACGTTCGCCACCTGGCGACCTTCGTGGTCGACCACGACCGGACACCGGAGTCCCGGCAACTGCTCGATGCGTTCACCGCTTCGGAGTACTTCCGTGTGGTCGGGAACGGAATGGATCCGGACGGGATGCGCCGAGCGCTCGACGCCGGAACCGCCGTGGTCGGACTTTGGATTCCCGTCGGGTTCGCCAGCGACCTCGAGGCGGGCCGCAGTCCGGGTGTGCAGGTGCTGATCGACGGCTCCAGCTCGAACACCGCCACCGTGGCCCAGGGCTATGCGACCCGGATCGTCCAGGAGTTCGGACGGCGCGTGGCTCCACCCGTGGGGGCAGGCGAGCCGGGCCCCGTCGAGTTCGAGCCCCGGGCATGGTTCAACGCCTCGCTCGAGAGCCGCGTGTACAACGTCCCCGCCGTCATAGGGGTGATCGTCCTCCTCATGTGCCTGCTGCTGACCGCGATGGGCGTGGTCCGTGAGCGGGAGGTCGGCACACTCGATCAGCTACTGGTCTCGCCGCTCCGCCCCGCGGAGCTCATTCTGGGCAAAACGTTACCGGTGGCGGGCATCGCGATGGTACAGATCATCCTGGTGACGTCCGTCGCGCTCCTCTGGTTCGAGATCCCACTCCGTGGATCGGTGCTCGCGCTGGCGCTGGCGGCCGCCCTCTTCATTCTGGCGGGCCTGTCGGCGGGGCTGCTGATCTCGACGCTGGCCGCGACCCAGCAGGAGGCCTTCCTGGTGATGTTCCTCTTCCTCCTGCCCGCGATCATCCTTTCCGGGTTCCTCTATCCGGTCGACACGATGCCCGAGCTCTTCCAGATTCTGACGCTCGCCAATCCACTCCGGCACTTCCTCGAGGTCGTCCGCGCGATCTTCCTCAAGGGAGCGGGTGCCGGTGATATCTGGGTACAGCTCCTTCTCCTGGCGTCGATGGCCACCGCGGGGATCGCCTACGCGGTGCGGCGATTCCGCGTGAGCATCGGCTGATGAACGACCGGCCCGGGCTGGAACTCGCCCTGGACGTGCCCGAGGGCTGCGAAGACGGTGCCCCCGTCGCGGTGCTCCTCCACGGACGCGGCTCGCACGGGCGGGACCTCCTGGGGCTGCGGGTCGGGCTACCCTCCGACACGATCCTGGTGACGCCCCAGGCACCCCACCTCGCGGCGCCGTGGGGGTACGGCCCAGGGTGGGCTTGGTATCGGTACCTCGGAGAGGACCGGATCGACCCGACCACCCTCGAAACGAGCCTCGAAGCGCTGGACGACGTCTTGAACGGCCTCGTGGACCTCCTGCCCGTGCGGCCCGGTCCGGTCGTGCTGGGTGGCTTCTCCCAGGGAGGCACGACGAGCCTGGCGTACGCGCTCCGGAACCGCGCTCGCGTGGCCGGCGTGATCAACCTCTCGGGGTTCCTGGCGAACGGGGTTCTGGATCTCGTCGGACCCGAGGCGCCTCGGAGTCTCCGGATCTTCTGGGGTCACGGCACGGCCGACCCCGCAATCCCACACGGAATGGCCGAGCGGGGCCGGAGCGCCCTTCGGGAGGCCGGCGCGGACCTGGAGAGCCACGACTATCCGGTGGGACACTCCATCGTCCGGGAGGAGCTCACCGACATGAGCCGCTGGATGGCCTCCCTCCAACCGGGCTAGCCCAGAAGGCGGTCCACCACCTCCTGGAACGCCTCGATCGAGAACGGCTTCGCCAGGGTCGCGTCGGCACCGAGAGCCTCGGCGTCGCTCAGCGAGCTTCCCGGTGCCATGAACCCCCCGCCCGACACGGCCAGGATCGGCAGGTCGGGATGTACCGTTCGGAGCTCGAGGATCGTCTCGATCCCTTCCTTCTCCGGCATGTACAGGTCGGTCACCACCAGGTCCGGGCTGGACTCCCGAAGGAGGGCGAGGCCCGATACGCCGTCAGCCGCCTCGCGAACCGTGTGACCCCCTCGCTCCAGGATCTTCCGCAGGGTCGACCGGAGGGCGTCATCGTCGTCGATGATCAGGATATCGGCCATGCGGATAACTTGTAGGGCCCAGAGGGCGATCCCGAAAGACCGGAACGACCCCCCGGGTCGCGCCGTGCCTCTCAGTGAACGGCGCCTATTCCTCCGGATCGGAGGCCTTGAGCTGTTCCGGAAGGGTCACCAACTCGAGGACCCGGAACTTCCGAACGCCCATGGGCAGTTGGATTTCGACTTCGTCATCAGGGCGTGCGCCGAGCAAGCCGCGCCCGATCGGGGAATCCAGCGACACGTGACCCCCATCCAGGTCGATGAAGTCGCCGGCCACGATCGTGAAGTCCCTCACCTCGTCCATCGCCTCGTCCCGGACCTTCACCCGGGAGCCGAACCCGACCCGGTCGAACGGCATCGCCGTGAGGTCGATCTTGGACAGCTCGGCCATGCGGGACTGGAGGTGACCGATCCTCAATTGCACGAACTGCTGTCGCTCGAGCGCGGACTTGTATTCGGCATTCTCCCGGAGGTCGCCATGCTCCAGCGCCTCCTTGATGCGGGCCGGAAGCTCGACGTTCAGCTCGTACGTGAGTCGTTCGATCTCGCCTTCGATCTTCGCCCGGATCTCGTCGAGCATGGGGCCACCACCGTCAGAATGAACAAAGCCGCCCCGGAGTGGACCGAAGCGGCGCTCCCGCGTCCCGTACATTAAGGAGGAATCGGCCCTGGAAGAAAGACCATCTGCTTGCGCCACCTCCCCAAGGCCCGCCACCCATGATAACATCACGCGATCCCGCCGGGCGGTCCGACCAAGCCGAACCCGCCCGACCTCGTGCAACAGGAGGACCCGAGATGCCGAACGACGCACCCATGGCCTTGGACGACCGCCGGATCCTTCTGGGTGGACCCGGCATTCTGACCGGGTCCGGCGTGGTGACCGAACGCGCCGAGGGGCCCGACCAAGCCGACGAGACCGTCACGGTCGAGCTTCCCTCCGGTCGCGAGATCTCGATCAGTTCGGAGTCCGACGGTGAGGACCGGATCCACGTCCGGGCGGCTGACGGCGCGGTCGAGCTCCACGTCCGCTTCACGGCGGACGGACCCGTGCTCCGCTTCGAGGGGGCCGACCTCGAGCTCGCCTCCCCCGGCGCCGTGACCGTGGAGTGTGACGAGTACCGGGTCGCCGCGCGCCGGGCCATCGTGCACGAGACGGGTGGAGAGTTGACGCAGCGTGTGGGCGGGGACGCGAACCTCGAGGTCGGCGGGGACCTCCGGGCCCGCGCACGCAGTGTCGAGGCGAGGGCGATGCGGGGCGACGTGCGGCTCCGGGCGAACGACGACGTGCGGGTCCGCGGCGAGCGAATCCGCCTGAACTGCTAGCGAAGTGGAGCTGCTGAACCCCACCCCGCATGGTGCGGGATTCTTCAACACGGTCGTATCCAAGACGGGTCTCCTCGGGGCGGTCGTCGTGAAGCCCACGTTCCGGATCGAAGCTGACGAGCTCGTACCCGACACGGGGGAGCCCTGGCCCGTCACCAACGAACCGGTCGAGACTGAGCACGGCACGTTCGACGGTGAGCTGCCGTTCATCCGCCGGGGCGTGGATTTCATTTTCCTGGGCGACGTGCACGCACCCGGGGGTCAGGCCGTCCAGTGGCTCGATGTCGACATCGGCGTGGGCTCCACCTTCCGCCGCACCCTCCGGGTGTTCGGCAACCGCCGTTGGATCAGGAACGGGGACGGTCTCGTGGCCTCCGGTCCCGAGCCCTTCGTCACGATGCCACTCGCCTACTCCCGGGCCTTCGGGGGCACGTGCGAGGTCGAGACAGGCGTGATGGAGTGGCCCGCGAACCCCGAAGGCACGGGGTTCTACACGGAGGAGTGGCAAGCCGCGGACCAGCCCCTCCCCAACCTCGAAGATCCGGCCGCACCCATCCGCTCGTGGCAGGACCGGCCCGATCCCGTGGGGACGGCGCCCTACCCGATCAAGTGGTCCCTCCGCGCGATCAACGCCATCGAGATGGACGAATCGCACCCCGATGGACCGCGAATCAAGCGCATCCTGCCGACGTACTTCAACAACGCCCACCCTCGGATGATCGTTACGGCGCCCGTGGAGGCGGGTGACGAGGTCCGGGTCTCCCATGCACGGCCGGAGGGGGAGATCCGATTCCTCTTGCCGGATACCCGCATGCACGTCCACGTCCAGCTCGGGGATCGGAACTTCGTCTTTCCGATGCATCTCGAGCAGATCACGGTGATCGCGGAGGAGAAACGGGTCATGTGCTCGCTCCGGACCTGTTTTCGCTACGACGTCGTTCCACTCGAGCGGCGCGTGGCTACGATCCACGATGGACCTGCCCCGGACAGCGTGCCGGAGAGCTACCCTCACGACCTCGACGAGTTGGAGGTCTTCCAGTGAGCGAGCGACCGACGCCTCCCAGCGAGCCGTTCCAGGAACCGGCCGCGACGCGGCTCGTCTACGCCCATCCGGGCGACGTGCACACGCTCGCCCTCGTCGTGAAGCGGACGCACACCATCTACGAGGATGGAAGCACCGGCCTCGCCGAGGAGCAGCTCCCGCTCGACGTGGACAGCGAGCCCTGGGAGGAGGTCGAGTCTCCGCTCGTCTCCCCGCCCGAGTCGGACAACGACCTCTTCGCCTTCAAGCAGCGGACCGACGTCGTGGTGCAGGGGACGGCCTATGCCTACGGCCGACCGGTCACCGAGACCACCGTCGAGCTCCGCGTGCGCGATCAGGTCCGACCGATCCGCGTCCGGGGCGACCGGGTCTGCCACATCCGGAACGGGCATCTCCTGTTCTCCGACCCGGAACCCTTCGCGGAGGTCCCCGTCCGCTACGATCGTGCGTACGGAGGGGTCGACAGGGGCGCGCTGGCGAGCCACGGGGACCCGCGGGTCGACACCATGGGGGACGTGCGCCCCGAGTACGAATTCGACCGGAACACGCGCTTCCACTACCCACGGAATCCGTCCGGGACGGGATACCTGACCGAGCTGGACGGCGTGTCTCTCGAGGGCCTGACCGTCCCGAACCTGGACTATCCGTTCGATCCGGTCACCCCGGAGCGGATGGTCTGCCGAGGACCGAAGGACTGGATGGCCGCTCCCCTTCCGGCCGGTTTCGACTGGTGCCACCAGGCCTGGTTCCCGCGCATCGGGTACCTGGGCCTCACGCCTCCGTACCAGGCGTCCTCCCCGCCGCGGGAAGCCGAGTACGGATGGGCCGCCCCGGACGTGCTCGAGTCCCCTTCCATCCTCGATCTGAAGCTGCGCCCGGAGTTCGCGCAGGGGGCTTCGCCCGGCCTGGCCCTGCCCCGGCTGGGGCCCGGAGAAGAGATCCTCCTCCGCAACATGTGGCCCGACCGGCCGGACCGGGTGGTCCGCGTCCCACTCGAGTGGCCTTCCGCCTCCGTCACGCCCAAATGGAAGCAGCCGGTCGAGCTCAGGCCCCAGCTCAACGCCGTGATCCTCCGCCCCGACGAGTACCGGATGACCACCGTCTGGGCCGCCGTGGGCCAGGTGCACCGCCCGTTCAGTCCGTTCGAGCTGGAGGAGACACCCTTCACCCTCACGTGGACCGCCGTCACCGGATAGCCATGCACAACGCCCACATGATCGCTCACGGCTTCCTCGGCTACGGGACGCACGTCGCCTGGTTACCCCCGGCACCGGTCCCGACGCCGCCCCCGGGCATCCCCCACATCTCGGTGACCACCCTTCTCAACCTGACCATGAAGGCGAAGTACTCCCCCACCGAGCTCGGAATGGGGGGCATTCCGCTGGTGGCTCGCGGCAACGACAGCCAGTTCTTCGTGCCGCACTTCTCGATCCCCATGAACAACACCCTGCTCCCGCTGACCATCTCGCTCGGGGGGTCGAAGGTGATGTTCGGGAGCTCGAAGGTGAAGATCAACGTGGGCGGGGCCCAGGACTGCGGCTGCTGTCTGCCACCGTTCGTCCCCTTCAGCATGAACCTCGCCTGCAACGACCCCTGCAGCTATCCCAGCGACTACGTCATCGCGCCCAACACGGTCGAAGTGGGCATGACGCTGGGGGACGTAATCGGTGGGGTCGTGTCCATGGCGGTCGACGTCGCGGTCTCCTGGGCCGCCGGGCAGCTCGCCAGCGGCATTACGAGGGGCGTCGGCGGGGCCATCGCGGGCAACATCCTCGGCCGGGAAGCCGGCGAGAGAGCCTTCTACGAGGCGGCCGGGGAGTTCGGAGAGAACTGGATCGCCTCCGCCGCGAGGGAAACGGCGCAACAGCAGTTCGCCAAGGAGGCCCTGGAGGCACTGGACGCATCACTCGCCGGCACGTACGCCGCTGCCTGGGTCAACGAGCTGATCACGAAGCCGCTGGTGGGCGAAGGGGTGAATCCACTCGCCAGCGGACTCCTCGGTGGCGAGCCCGGCACGGAAGGGGGCACCTCGGATCCCGTCGAGGCGGGTCAACAACTGGGGCACTCGGGCGAGGACCCCGGCTCGTCCGCTGATCCACCCATCTACGACACGTCGGACCCCGAGAGCAATCCGAACGTCAACATCGACGACGACGCCTGGTAGACCTCTCAGCAGTTGTGCATGACCACCGCGCCCATGATCTGGTGCGAAGCGCCGGCGGTGGTGGTGATCGCCGGCGAGGAGGTGGCCAGGGATCCCGGCGTGAGGGTGATCGACGTGCCCCCGCAGGTCAGGACGATCTGGGCTCCCGCCTCGATCGTGAGGTTGGCGCCGGCCTTGAGCGTCAGATTCGCCCCTGCGTCGATCGTGCAGTTGCCGGAGATCACGACGTCCCGGTTGCCCGACACCTCCACGCCGTCGTTGCCACTCACCCCGGTCGTGCGGTTGCCGCTGACCGTGACGTTCTGATCCCCCGTGACGCCCACGGTCTGGTTGCCCGCCACCGACACGTCCTGATTGCCCCCCACACTCAGCGTCTGGTTGGCGCCCACATCCATGGTCTCGTCGACCGCCACGTTCGCCGTGCGGTTGTTGCTGACGTTCTGTCTCTGGTCGTGCTCGACGGACGTGTCCATGTCGAACTGGGCGTGGATGGTGATCATCTCCTCGCCCGCCGTGTCGGTCATGGTGATCTCGTTGTAGCCGCCGCCTCCAGGAGAGCTCCGGGACTTCATTCCCATCTGGATGTCCGCGTCGGGAAGCCCGAACGGAGGGGTCTGCTCGGCGTTGTAGACGCTCCCCACCACCAGTGGCCGGTCGGGATCGCCCTCCTCGAAGCCCACCACGACCTCGTTCCCGATCCGGGGCAGGGTGATCGCGCCCCAGCTCTTACCCGCCCACGGGGTCGCCACACGAATCCAACAGGAGCTGTTCTCGTCCCGTTGTCCTTCGCGATCCCAGTAGAACTGGCCCTTGATGCGCCCGTGGCTGTCGACGTAGACCCCCTCGCCCGACGGCCCGACCACGAGCGCGGGCTGCGTCCCACGGATCATCGGCTTGGGGGTCACGACGGGCGGCCGATACGGCACCGCGTGCGGCACCGCCACGAAGTCGTTCCTGTAGTCGAGCTCCGGGGAGTCCCAGGACCTGAAGTCCCCGGCGTTCGCCCGATGTCTCACCTCGACCAGGACGTAGTCGGTGTTCGTATCGGGCCGGTGGTGCTCGGTGAGCGCGAAGCGGTAGCCCGACTCGAAGCCCCGGCATGTGGAATCGCCCCGGATGGTCTCTCCATGGAGCTCTCGCTCCTCCAACAGAAGCCGGGTGTATCGCTCGCCCTCGTCAAGCACCGTGTACTTGCCGGGGTAGTCGTAGACCTCCTCGCCGTCCTCTCCCGTCGATTGGGAGAGGAGCCTCAGCGTCGGCTGGAGGAAGTCGTAGTCCTGGAGGGTCACGACGCCCTGATGCACGGAATGCCGCCGTTCGAGGGAGGTGACGACATCTTCGTCCGGCGCCGCCTCGGAGGCCATGCGGCCGGTGGCCTGCGTGGGACACGGCCGGAACGCCGTGTTGTCGTCGGCGAGGACCATCGTGTGCCCGGAATCGGTGTGCTCGAAGAAGTAGAAGATCCCCTCCTCCTCGAGCAGCCGGGACACGAAGGCCAAGCACGTCTCGCGGTACTGCACGCAGTACTCGCGCTCCGGATAGGACCGCGTGCAGCGCACGTCGAAGTCCGAATACCCGAGGTCGCCGAAGACTTGCTCGACGATGTCCAGCACCGTCATCCGCTGGAAGATCCGGCAATCCCGCGTGAGCGAGAGGAACCAGAGCCAGGGCACGACCTCGGCGCGATAGTGGGTGAAGTCCTCGCGTCGATGGAGCTCGGTGAAGCTCTTTACGAGGCCGTGGACGTAGCGCTTTTCCCCCGAGGGCGTGAAGACCGTGATCAGCATCTCGGTCCGGAGCAGGTCCGCCGCGCTGAGCGCGGGGTCCTCCGAAAGAAGGTCCACGTCGAAGTGGAACGGCGCCGACACCGCCTCCCGGCCCGCATAGGCGTGGAGGAGGAGGACGTCGGCGCCGAGCACCGTGTCGACCCGAAGGGGCCGCTCCGCCTGAGTGTACCGCGGCATTTCACACTCCCTGGTCTGGGCTCGCTGTCGGCTCCCCGCCGAGCTACCAAGTAATGCATCCGTCGGGGTCGCCTTGGCCAGTCGGCCCGGCCGTGCCTACCCGCGAGCCAGAGACTCCAGCTTCTCGAGCACACCCCGCACCTCGCCGGGATCCCCACCGACCACGTTCACGTGTCCCAGCTTTCGGCCCGCTCGCGGCTCCTTGGCGTAGAGATGGAGGTGGGCACCCTCCAACGCCAGCACGGACGCGGTCGGAGGAATGGAGCCGATCATGTTGAGCATCGCGGAATGACCCCGCGGAGCCGTCGACCCCAGGGGGGACCCGGCGATCGCCCGGATGTGGTTCTCGAATTGACTCACCTCGGCGCCGTCCTGCGTCCAGTGGCCCGAGTTGTGGACGCGCGGCGCCACTTCGTTGGCCAGCAAGTGATCTCCCTCCTGGAAGAGCTCGAGGGCCATCACGCCTACGTAGTCCACCGAGTCCATGAGCGCCGATGCGTGCCGCTCCGCCAACGCCTGCAGGTGCGCGCTCACGACCGGGGCCGGTGCCGTGGTCAGGCGGAGGATCCCTTCCTCGTGCACGTTCTCCACGAGCGGGTAGAAGGCCTTCGTCCCATCGCGCGACCGCACGCCGACAATCGAGAGCTCGCGGCTGAACGTCACGAACCGCTCCAGGAGAAGGGGAGCGTCGGGGAGGGCCTCCCAGGCGTCGTTCAGGTCACGACGCCGCTCGAGCACCTGCTGTCCCTTCCCGTCGTACCCGAACCGGCGGGTCTTCAGAACCGCGGGCAGACCGAGGCGTGCGACCCCCTCCTCGAGGTCGTCCCTGGAGTCCACCGGGTGGTGCGGCGCGGTCGGAATGTCCAACCTGTCGAACGCCTGCTTCTCGGCCAGGCGATCCTGAGCCATGCGGAGCGCGGCGGGGGGGGGGAAGACCGGGACGTCGCCATCGAGAAGCCGGGCCGACGCGTCGGGGACGTTCTCGAACTCGTACGTGACCACGTCCAGGTCGCGACCGAACGCGCGCACGGCAT
>Ga0055480_10000214_pt1 | contig 20641 bp, 19 predicted proteins | sample Muzzi_PWB_D2_FD_57935 | JGI IMG/M metagenome (GOLD analysis project Ga0055480, IMG submission 57935) | Wetland microbial communities from San Francisco Bay, California, USA, that impact long-term carbon sequestration - Muzzi_PWB_D2 | ecosystem: Environmental > Aquatic > Marine > Wetlands ... | reverse complement strand
AAGCGCACGCAAACCGCACTGAGGCGACTGGTCAGCCTGTACCGTGCCTGGAACAAACCGGCAAAGGTCGCGGAGTTCGCGTCCCGTATCACACCGACCCCATAGCCACCATGTCCAACGGACGGCCAGGCGCTGCGCCGCCCGAAATGCGTCGCGCTACTCCATCTCCCACGTGGGGAACCGACCCGGCGTCCACGGCGCGCCCGCCTCGTCGAGCTTGGACTCGAGCGCGGCCAGATCCGTCTCGACCAGCGTTTTCAAGTCGGCCAAAACACGAGCGAACGCTTCCGCGGCGTAGTGGTAGCCGTCTTCCTGCGTCTTCGTTGGTGGCGAGCTGACGTACCATTGGTTCGAGGTCACGTCATTGATGCGCGACTGAATGGACATCGGCACCGGCTCCTCGCGTTTGGCGGCCGTACGATCGCCGCGAAGCTCGGTCTGCAGCAGGTTGAGACGCGTTTGCAACGATTCCGTCTCGGCGAGAAGGCTGCGATCGGCACTCGGGGTCTCGACGATCGCTTTGCGAATGTAGTTCAGGCGACTCTGCACGTCGGCGGCGACCTTCATGGCGCCGCGCACGGCGCGACGCAGACGCGCCGCCTTCTTTCTGAATGCCAAAACTTGGGCACGGTTCCTGGCCGCAAAAGTCGCCTGCTCCAGCGGGACGACCTGGAACGACGCCGGCTCGCCCAACGTAGTGACGATGCCGTCCACATTCTTGGTCAGTTCCACGGAGTACGTGCCGGGCGCGACCATGGGGCCCGCGGGAGAGCGCATCCATGGCAAGAGGTCCTCTTGCGGTCTCAGATCGATTGGTGTCGACGCCGGCAGTCTCAGATCCCAGGCGACCCGGTGCGTGCCTTTCGATCGCACACCGGAGACGCGCCTGATGACGTTGCCCCCTTCATCGCGCACTACGAGCACGACGGATGGTTCCTGCTCCTCATCCTCCGTACGAAGTTCGTCAAGCGTCGGGTACTTGGCGGTCTTGCCGGACTTGCGCGCCTTCTTTTCCACCTCCCTCCGTTTCTCGCGTCGCGTCTCTATCTTGTCCTTGAGGTAGTACGTAAACACGGCTCCGAACGGCGGGTTATCCGCCGTGAAAAAAGACGCGCCCTGAGAGCCGCGCCCCGACCACCCGCCCAGGCGGCTGCGCGGGATGTATTGCAGGGCGTCCTTGACGGGAAACAGGTGGGAATCCTGCTCCAGCATGTCCGCATCGATCAAGCGCAACGCCGAGTAGTCATCGAGGATGTAAAAACCGCGGCCGAACGTCGCCAGCACCAGATCGTTCTCTCTTTCCTGAATGGCCAAATCGTGTACGGAAATGGTGGGCAGTCCCGCCTTGAGTTGGATCCAATGCTCGCCCGCGTCCACCGTAAAAAAGACGCCAAATTCAGTCCCCACGAAGAGCAACTCCGGCTTCACGTGATCCTGCACCACCGTGTAGACAACCTGGCGATACGGAAGATCGCCTTTGATCGACTCCCAGTTTTGCCCTCGGTCCGTGCTCTTGAGGAGGTAAGGTGCAAAATCGCCCTGTTTGTGATTGTCGAAGGACGCGAACACGGTGTTTGCATCGTGAGGCGACGCAAACAAAAAGCTGACGTAGGTCATGTCGGGAACACGCGGGAAGACGGAGATCTTCCGCCAGGTTCCGCCGCCGTCTTCGGTCACGTGGATCAACCCGTCATCGGTGCCGACGTAAATCAATCCCTCGACCAGTGGCGATTCAGAAAGTGACACAGTATTGCCATAAATGGACGTCGAAAGATTCTTGGAGACCGCGTCCGCCTCCTGAATCCGCCCCATAACCTCGAGCGCGTTTCGATCGAGACCGCGTGACAGGTCATCGCTGACGGCGGTCCAACTGTTCCCCTGGTCGTCGGAACGGAAGAGCTTGTTCGCGCCGAAATACAGTCGTTTGCGGTTGTGCGGGCTGATCATCAACGGCGAATCCCAGTTCCAGCGATAGGGCTCTTCACCCGGCGCCTCACGCGGCTTAATATCCACCTTTTCGCCGCTACGACGGTCGTGCCGCACCAAGCCGCCGTGCTGCCACTGGCTGTAGACGATGTTGGGGTCTTCCGGGTCAACCGCAATTTCAAAACCGTCGCCACCGACGGTCACGAACCAGTCCTCGTTGGCGATACCGGCGCGGCTCGTCGTGCGTGACGGTCCGCCCAGCGTGTTGTTGTCCTGTGTGCCACCGTAGACAAAATAAAATGGCAGCGAGTTATCGACGGCCACACGGTAGAACTGGGTCACCGGCAGATTCGGCTTGTAATCCCAGTTCAGGCCGAGATCGAACGATTCGTAGAGGCCGCCGTCACATCCGATCCGCAGATGCCGCGGGTCTTGCGGGTTGATCCACAAGGCGTGATCGTCAACGTGCCGGAATCGCCGCGGCATACGTTCCAACGATTTACCGCCGTCTTCGCTGACGTGAAGTATCGTATCGAGTGCATAGAAGCGGTCCTTATCAATCGGATCGCATACCAGTTCGTTGTAATACTGCGGACTCGTGGCCATGTACTTGTTGCGCTTCTCCCACGATTCACCGCGATCCGTAGAACGAAACACGCCGCCTTTTTCGTCTGCTGCTTCGATAATGGCGTACAAGACGTCCGGATCGGCGGGTGACACACACATTCCGATTCGTCCCTTGTCCACATCGGGGACGCCCTGCGTGATCTTGCGCCAAGTTTCGCCCGCATTGGTTGACTTGTAGATCGCAGATTCGGGACCGCCGTTGATCAGCGTCCACACATGACGGCGTCGCTGATACGCGGATGCGTAGAGGACGTCCGGATCGCGCGGGTCCATGTGCACCTCGTTGATGCCGGTGTCGTCGCTGACGTGAAGGATGCGCTTCCAGCTCTTGCCGCCGTCGGTTGTCTTATAAAGCCCGCGGTCGCCGCCGGATCGCCACAGTGGCCCTTGTGCGGCGACGTACACGATGTCCGAGTCGTGCGGGTTCACGAGAATCTTTCCGATATGCTCGGACTCCTTGAGCCCCATGTTCTCCCAGTGTTGTCCGCCGTCGCGCGTGCGATAGACACCGTCGCCGAAGGAAACGCTCCGCTGGCTGTTGTTCTCTCCAGTGCCTGCCCATACCACGTGGGAGTTGTTCGGGTCCATCGTGACACAGCCGATGGAGTAGGAGCCTTCCTTGTCGAACACCGGCGTCCAAGTGGTGCCGGCATTGACGGTCTTCCACACGCCGCCGGAACACACGGCCACGTAGTATTCGCCGGGATTCTCAGGATTGACGGCAAAATCGCAAAGGCGCCCCGACATCAGGGCGGGCCCGATGGACCGCCACTTCAAACCGGAAAACGTTCCCGATGACATGGGCTTGTCGTCGGCGGCATCCGATTCCTCCGTATCAAGTGCTGCGACGAATCCGTGATTGAGACAGATCGAGGCCATAATCATGGCGAGGATCAAGCGAGTGCGTGCGAACATAGTCATCCCTCTCGAGGGGCATGCGGGCGTTGCGCCTGGGTCCGACTCACTCGGACCGGATTACGCCATACTATCGGACGTGGCAGAACGACCCTGAAGAAACATCGAAAGGTCTTCTTTACACCCTCCAGTGAAGACCAGATCCGACGGGACTTGTAATGCTCGCTGGCAGTGTTAGCAACCCGCTTCACCGAATTCGCGTATTCTTCGATCCACAGAGCCTATTCGCCTGATGCGAGTATTGTCTTCTCTACGATATGGCCACCTCGGGGCTGTATGATGTCCCATCACGCCAATCAACGGACGAGCAAACGCCCGGGCACTCTTTTCATCAGTACATGACTCAATGCAGGTCTCGGTGACGGCGCGCCGGCTTGGAACGTCATGAAGCGAAGTCGCAAGCCGGACAAGGAATACATCAAGACTAGAAATAAGAAAGTGAAAAAGCAAAAGGCTGGTATTCGGTGGATGGTACGCCGACGACGTCGACTTTACAGATTTCTCGCGAATTCGGTGGACTCGGGGATTGCACTACTTTGTGAGCTTGGTATGCTGGTGTACGCATGGTCGGGGATCGCGTGGATCATCACACGACCCCGCAACCGGTGCCTTCCGGAGGAGTTGGGGAGCTCTCTTCAGGGCCGGCGCTGTTGTCGTTTTACAGCGAGAGCCCGAGTCGAATGCGCAGTTCGACGGCATTCGATCTACTCTGCCTTACTCGTCGTGCAAAGCCAACTGCCGCACACCTGTCACTCCATTCGAATTTGAAGAAACGTCGAAGCTGTTCCGGAGCATGCGTCAAAGTCCCGCTGCCACTGGAGTGTACGCTCGAGTCGCCGGGCCTTGAAGAATACCGAGAATTCCTACGAGATGTGCAGCTGTGCGGCCACCAGAAATAGATCCGCATGCACATGTGAGGTTCGCGACACCAAACCCTGCTGCGTTCGAAAACCTACGTCTGTAGGATCGTTGGTAGAGACGTGCACGCGTTGACCCTCGACGATATCCACCTTTCCTCGGGTGAGAAACGCCACGCCGTCGCGTGATCGCTCTATGAGCCATCCTTGCGAAAACGTGTCCTTCTGCGCCCCCTTCCACCAGATCGGACCACCACATGGAAGCCTGGCGAAATCCCGCCGGTCGCCCGCCAGGCACCCGGGTCCGGGCTGATGGTGCAGGGCAGGAGTAGAAGACGAATCGTCGATGCTATCGGGTTGATGATTGAGAGATTGCGAGGACACGGGTGAATCTCCGGATTATTGAGTGCGTTGGCAAGTCCACGGGGCGCTTTGGCTATCGTCGGCTCATGGGGGCGAGCGGTTTAGCACAGGGGGTAGACGATTTGGAAACGGCGGCTTAATCCAGCCAGCCGTCGCCCTTTGTCCGCAGATTGGCGGTTGGGAGCGGCCCGTCGTCCGCTAACAGCCTGTTCGGCAAGCCCCATGGCGCGGTGACGACCCGATCCGTCAGGCCTCTGATTTATTGCCAATCCCCGCACGCTTCGGTTGACGCCGACGCCGAGAGCCCTGCTCAGACAGGTTGGTCTGAAGTTCTTCGTACGCGTCCGCTTCCGTTGCGGCGAATTGCCCGCTCGAAAGTGGTTTGGTTCCCCGAAGCGGCCGGTCAACACCTTTCACGCGGGCCCGTCAAAAAAAAAAGAGGATTTTGGCAATTTGAAGCGTGAGTGCAGGCCACGATTTGCGGGGACCATGGTGAATCCTTGCGTGTGCAAGACCAACACGAGCCCTTGCGGGCCGGGCGTTCCGCAAGGCCGCCTTGGAGCGTGGCGGCTTATCCCTTGCGGATACGTTGGCGGCTGCGGATTGCCGCCCGTTTGCCCGATCCGACGCACAGGGATGAGTCATACCTTATTTCTTGAAAGGAGCATGCTATGGCCTTCGGCGAAGGTGCGAATTGGGAGGGCGTTGGAAACATCGCAGTGAGTGACGGCGTGACCTTTGAAATGGACGTCGAATCCGAGCCCACGATCGGTTCAGTTCGCGTGCGGCTCGACATCGGTGACAGCCCGGCGATCATTGCCAAGAAACTCGCTGACGAATGGAACGAGCGGCAACCCATCAAGGATGTTTTTGCGGTTGCAGAAATCAACTCCGGCTTGACCAGCTTTTTTCTGACAGGCCCGCTGGCGGACGGCAAACACGAGATCAAGTGGATGGCCGCCACCTTTGATGGCAAGCCCCGGGAGGAGATGCTGGCAGTGGGAGACTTCGTGTCGTCCTTTCTCAACAGCAATTTCAAGGTCACCCGGACGGCGATCGAAGTCAGTTCCGTTGCGGGCACGGTCATGAATATGCAGGCCAACCAGATTCGAGGTGGCGCCCCGATTCCGGATCCCGTTCACGCGTAACCCCTCGACAGCATTGGGGACTGGGTGTGCTCTCTGGTTCATCCGCCGCCGCCGACCCTCCCGGCGGCAAGATGCCCGGTCCCTGCGGGGAACCCCAGCTTTCGAGCTGGGGTCTCTCCGCGACCTTTCTATCCCCAAGCGCCTGAACTCTCCGCGTCAACGCGCGTTGCGGTGAAAACTGCAGATCGGCGCGCAGGTACCGTGGGATCGGCCCGTACCTCACCGTTCGCCTTCATTGCGCCGGAACCGTGACAACCGGCGAGGCACATGATGAAGTAGTACGACACTGTGCCCGGGACTACTTCGACTCCAACCGGGCGAGGTGCCACTGCGCAAGGTCGTATTCAACATGGTCATTCAATGACGGGTCGTCGGCTTTCCGGAAATGGGCGATGGCGTCTTCGCGGTTCTTCTCGACTAGTGCCTTCACGCCCAAGTAGTAGTTTGCTTGCGCGATGTCATCGGGCCTCTTGAGGGTGGCCAAGTGAGTGTCGGCGTCTTGGTGACCGCGCAGGACCTCGACGATACCCTTGGCGCGGGGGTCCGTTGCCGCGGCCGCGGCGCGGTGGATGGCGCGGTCGGCCTCTTCCTGATCGCCCGGTTTGTCGCGCAGTACATAGATTTCCCATATCCACAGGTTGCATTGCGCGGCCCGACCATCACGACCCTCCCTTATCGAAGCGGCCCGCGTAAGATCCTCGAGGGCACGATCCCAATCGCCGCACATGTAGCGGGTAATGCCGCGCCCCTTGAACACCTGTCCTTCGGAAGGTGCCAGCGCGACGGCGCGGTGACTATCGGTCATGGCCTCGACGCAATCGCCGTCCCTCCGCCTCAGCCGTGCCCGGTTGTAGAAATCACGTGCCAGGTCGCCGGTTTGCACGTATGGGGCCAATCCCGCTTCATAGAGCTTCCGCGCTTCGCCAAAATTGCCCTTGTCCAATTCAATGGCCGCGCAGGTTCGCATGGCAAGCTTATTTTTCGAGTCTATTCTGAGCGCGGCAGCACAGTCCTTCCCGGCAGCCGGGTAGGCGCCATTGAGGTATCGCACACGCGCGCGCAAGGCCAATGCGTTCGAGTTGTGCCCGTCTACTTGGAGCACCTTGTTGCACAGTTCCAGAGTTTTCGCCCTTCGGTCGGCATCGTCTTGAAAATCAAGAAACGCCGCAGATTCGGACCACACGGCCAATTGAAACGCAAGTCGTTCGTTTTCTGTTCGCTCGGCGGCGAGCCGGACGCTGGCCGCGGCTACCACAATGCCCAAAACGAAGAGTACCGTAGCGACCGCCAGCGGCACGCGCCGGCGGCGCACCAGCTTGCGAAACTGATAGACCGCGCTGGGCGGACGGGCGAGGATGGGCTCGTTATTCATGTACCGCTCGAGGTCCTCGGCCAGGGCCAACGCAGATTGATAGCGATGTTGCCGGTCTTTCTCCAGTGCCTTGTGTACGATCATCTCCAGATCACCGCGGAGTGATCGGTCGACTGCACTCAACCTCGCCGGCGGCTCCTCGCAGATCATCTTGGGAATGGCGACGAACGGCGTGGTGCTCAAATCGTAGGGCGCGCGACCCGCCAGCAACTCGAACAGCACCACGCCAAGTGAATAGATGTCGCTACGAATGTCGAGATCGTGCGGGTCGGCGTGGCACTGCTCCGGCGACATGTACTTGAGCGTTCCGACGATCTCCCCTACCACCGTCTGCAGGGAGGTGAGATTCAGGTCCGAATCCGTCGACCGCGCGACGCCAAAATCGATGACCTTCATCTGGCCGTTCGAGTCCACCAGGATGTTGCCGGGTTTGATATCGCGGTGGATCACGCCGCGTTGATGACCGTGATGGATGGCGTGGCACACCGACACGAAGAGCCTGATCCGATCCCGGACACTCAGTTGCCGGTGATTGGCATAATCGATGATCGGCTCGGCGTGCGGGATGTACTCCAGCGCGAAGAATGGTACGCGTGTGTCACCCTCTTCGTGCCAGCCGGCCTCGTAGACCTTGGCGATACCGGGGTGGTTCAGTCGCGCCAAAATCTGGGATTCGTCTTCGAATCTACGCACGGCGCGGCGGGAGGCAATCCCGTGCTTCATGACTTTGACGGCCACCGTTCGTCGCGGATGCTCCTGGGTGGCCTCGAACACCGTGCCCATGGCACCCGAGGCGATTCGCCGCTTGACATGGTATTGTGCGATACGTGAGTACGTGCCGATGTCCTTGTCAATTGGAGTGCGATTCGATTTTGACGAGTGATCGTCGCTATCGGACGTGACCGTATTGTCCGTGGTACTTTTCGAGAGAACCACCGCGGAAGAGGGGGGATCGGCATCACCGAGAATCTCGCGCACCGCCGCGTCGATGAGCGGATCATAGCGACTCTTGGAAGCATCACCTTTATCGGACGTAACCATTGTCAATTCTCCGCAATCCTGGCGCCATACGCAGCAAGCAGCCGTCCTATTGTGCGTCGGTTTTCAGTACACCCCCTATTAACCCCGTAAGATCAGGCGACTACTTACGCCCGATCTCCGAAGAAATTGGTGGTGTCGCCAAGGAGGGTTTTCAGCTTGTCGTGGGCGCGGGCGCGGATCATGTACACGGCACCGATGCTACGGTCAAGTTCACGGGCCAGGGTTCCGATTTCACAGCCTTCCAGGTCGTACCGTTGTACGACGCGATTGTACGTCGCCGGAAGCCGGGCCAAAGCATCCTTTAGAAGAGACTTGAACTCCTCCCTGGATGCCCTCCCGCTGGGGCTGGTCATGGTGCCGGCGAGCAGGTCGATGAACTGAATAGCGCCAACGCCGTTGTCGGTGTATTCGACGTGGTTCGTCCGGCCCCCACGTTTGACCGCACCGAGCATCCGGATGGCATCGCGCAGGTTGCACTGAGCGAGCTTGCAGAGCCAACCGACAAACTGCCCGTCACCGTCCGGATCAAAATGAGCGATGTCCATGCAGGCATCCGCAAAGGTCTGTTGCATCACGTCGTCTTCCGACAGGACGGATCGCCATCGTGAGGGGATGCGGCCTGTGATACTCTGAGCGACCGCAGACGCGTGTTTGCGCAGCAAGACCGTCAGGGCTTCTACATCGCCCCGCACCGCCTCATGAAGCCGCAAACGATCCTCGTCCGACACGTGGGTGAGCGCTCCCCTGGGTCCACCCTGCATTCCGGTTCGTCCCTGCACAATAGAGTCGCATTGACAGCAGCGATGTCGCATAGGCCCAAGAACTCGCGGACGCCGCCGCGAGGGCATTTTGCATCATCCCAGCCCACACATGTTTGTTCTTGAATTTTAACGGTTTGACTTTATAGATGCAAGGCGCACGAAGGTTGCGGCCGCGAAGAACTTTGCGCATTATGCCACGGGGGCGGATGCTGGATTCCAGGCCCAGCCGGGCGATCGTGCGCTGCGTCCAGGTCGGATTCCCGACCGGCTTGCGACGGGCCACGGACAGCCGGAGCTGCTCGAGTGGCCTGAGCCGCGAGCCCAGGATGACCGTCAAACAAGTATACCTCGGTTTTGTCCAGTGTTCCAGCATTGGTAACCATGTTTGTCATCCGCCGCCCTGTGCCGCGTGCCCATCTGGAGCACGACCTCCACAGCAACATCACGGCAGCGCCTCTGAGCGCCCGATCAACTCATCCGAACACCATCGCCGACCCCTGACATCATTGCGCAGCTCGAGTTTTCATCGCCGAGCCGGAATCACCGGGTCGTACCGCCCGGGTTTCGGGGGTCGCCGGTTGACACCTGATCCCGCTCGCGGGGAAGCGTACTCGCCGTTCGATCTTCGTGACCCCACCCTTTGCTTTCGCAAAGGATGGGGCACCCCCGGCACCTGGACGGGACATCCGGATGGGGCACCCGGTGTTGCTTTGCGAGCCGGCGATGCGATTGACGCTGGACGCTTTTCAAGACGACCGCGTTAGGAGTGACGAACGAGGCCGAGTTGATATACTGATTCCAGCGGATGGGCCGTCTGGCGGCAGCGTCCAGGGTCGAGGCCAGTCAGCCGGTGCGGGCCGGACATTCGGGAGTCGCGTTTACCGATGCAACCGCTCATTGAAGAGAATCGAGCATCGCTTGTGGACTTGTGTCGCCGCTTCCTCGTGCGGCGCCTGGAGCTCTTCGGTTCCGCCGCCACCGACCGGTTCAGCCGAGAGAGCAGCGACTTTGATTTTCTGGTCGAGTTCAATCCGCCCCGCGGCATGAATCGAGCCGACCAGTATTTCGGGCTGCTCTTCGCCCTGGAGGAGTTGCTGGGCCGCCGCATCGATCTGGTTTGCGCGGGGGCCATTCGCAACCGGTTCTTCCGACAGGCCGTGGAACATAGCAAAGTTCTCCTCTATGCCGCCTGAATCCGCCAAACTCATCGAGGACATTCGCGACGCGGGCGAGTTCATTCTCGCCCGAACCGCCTCGCTGACGCTGGACGCGTTTCAAGACGACCGCCTGTTGCGACAGGCGGTGGAGCGGAACTTCGAAATCATCGGGGAAGCCGTGGTTCGGTTGCGCGACCAGGACGCGACCGTAGCCGCCGGTCTGGGAAACCCGCGTGAAATCGTTGCCTTCCGGAACGTTCTCATCCACGGCTATGACGCCATCGACTATGGGATCGTTTGGGACGTGATTCGTTTCAAACTTCCCGAACTGATGAATCACGTTCGGCAGTTGCTGGCCGATTATCCGGGCTGATGCTTCGTTTGGCGTCGGAGGGTCGAACGGGGCAGGAAAACGGGACAGGTCCGATTGAGCTTTGTCCTGGGATTGCTTCCTCGGTCGGCCGCGGGGACGGATGCTGGATTCCAGGCCCAGCCGGGCCGACATCCACGCCTTCGAGGCCGTCATGACCCGCGAGAACCGCACCAAAGGCTTCTTCGTCGCGTTCGACTACACCTCTGACGCCCTGCGCGAGATCGACGCGTTCTTCGGCAAGAGCGGGAAGGTCATCGTCGCGCTAACCGTGTGCGAGATTCTGGACGAGGAACCGGCCAAGCGGCTGGCGTGATGCGCCGCGCCGCAGGTGCAAGCAGGCACCAACATTATGGGCAAGCGCAAGAAGCTCACCAAAGCGATTGAATCGGCAGTCCTCACGCGGTGCGCGCGCCGCTGTTGTTTGTGTCTTGGACTCAATGGCGACGATGCGATCAAGACCGGCCAGATTGCGCACCTCGACGACGATCCATCGAACAACGAGCCCGAGAACCTTGCGCGGTTGTGTCTTGACCATCACGCGCAGTGGCATACGCGCGGAAACATGACGAAGGCGATCACGGCTGAGGAAGTGAAAGCCTACCGCGCACGATTGCACGAAGCGGTCGCGGCAGGGACGCTGCTCAACGAAGAAAACGTGCCGTCGCGCATCATCAAGCTGCATAAAGACTTCACTAAGACGACTGGCGATCGGAGCACTGTTATCAACGCGGGTCGCGACGTGAACTACCATCTACCTCGCGGCGGCAAGGCTCCGACGGTCAGCCCGCCACCCGACGCAATCGGAGCCAACATCGAGATGCGCTCGTACATCGAATACCTCGTGGGGCGCTATATTGAGTGGCGCAAGCACGGGGTAGAGCGCGGGATGGACCGTCGGCCGTTCTTCCCTGGCATCATGAACAATCTTCTCAAGAAGGAATTCGGGGCGCGTGCCAACCTCATTGCGCAGCAACGGTTCCACGACGTTGCGGCGTTCGTGCAGCGGGCCATCGACAACACGATCTGGGGCCGCAACTGCAGGCACCGCAACTATCATTCGTTCGCGGAGCATTGTGCCAAGCTACGTCGGTAGCTGCACAGTCCGCCCGAATCGCGCACGCCGGGTTCGACACTCGGCGGAAAATGGGACAGGTCCGAGCATACCTTGTCATAGGGTTGCTTCCTGGGGCGGACGCGGGGGGGGGCGGATGGTGGATTCCAGGGCCAGTCAGGCGATGGCGCGCTGCGTCGAGGTCGGATTCCCGAACGCCACGGACAGGCGGAGTTGGTCGAGTCTCTTCGATGGTCCGGGCCGCGTTGACCCGCGCCGTCCACCGCGCCGCACGATCGACCGGCCAATCGGTCAGTAGCTCCCGCGTCCGGGCGGGTCCGCGTCGCCATCGCCACATGTCAATAAGCGAACCTGTCCCGTTTTCCTGTCCGTTTTCCGTTCGTTTTCCGTTCCCTGCAACCTCGTCAATGTTCCTTGTCCTTCTCCTTCACTACGGTTCGATCCGTCTTGTGCCGTCCGACACCGCGCCGTCCGGCGACCAATCACTTATCCGATCACCTCCAGCAGCCGCTCGCGCACCTTGACGAGCATGCCCCGGCTGTGGCTGAAGGGAATCTCCTCCAGATGCTGGAGCCGACCGACCACAATCCCCGGATGCACGCCTATTTGCCCGGCGAATTCCACAATCGCCGCCTTCGAGAAGTAAGGTCTGGTCTCGGCCACGAACGCATCCACTTCTTCGGGCGGCACAAGCCACTCGCAGGCTTGGTCGTCGGCCTCCTGTTCCTCCTTGGGTTTGTCCTCGCGCGCCTCCGCCGACGGGCCGACCAGATTGTTGTCGAGGTGGCCCGCCTGCTTACTGTTCTTCTTGATGTGGGCCAACTCATGCATGAGCGTGAACCAGAAGTAGTCGATCCGGTCATAGCGCAGCGACATGGCCACGACGGGTGACTTGTCGTCGAGCCAGAAAGCGGCTCCGTCGATGTAGGTCTGTGGCAGGTGCTCCACGACGACCAGCCTTACGCCGAGGTCGGCGAGGGCTTGGGGAACCTGCGCGACGCCGTCGTCATCGACAGACAATCCCGGCAGGCGCGCGACTTGTGCGTTGAACCTGCGGCGGTCGAACGGCTTGACCTTCTTCTTCCGTGCGATCTGCCGCGCCCGGCATGCCCACGCCACTTGACCCGGAGACAGCGCGTCATACGGGTCGGACTTGCGGGCGGCAATGGCGAGCGCGGGCTTCTCGTCCACCGATTCGATCTCCAATAACCGGCAGACTTCCCGCTCGATGACGTCGAGGTCATCAGACTTCTTGATCCAACCCTTTTTGGTGACCTCTTTGACCGCAGCGAGCGAGAAGACCTTGGCTCGCCGGGCGATCTGCTCGTTGTTCTTGCCTTCGTGGTGGAGCAGGTCGAGGCGGTAAGCGGATTCGAGATTGAGCCAGAACTCCGGGCTGGTGCCGATCGCGCGCGACAGCTCAACGGCGGTCGCGGGGACGATGGCTTTCTTGCCGCTAATGATCTCATTGACCGCCTGTATGGGCCGACCGAGGATTTCGGCGAAATCGGATTGCGTCCAATCACGGGCGTCCAGTTCCTCCTTGAGGACTTCGCCCGGTGTGACTGCCCTGAATGGTCGCAGTTTTTCGGTCATGGCCTCAACCTTAGTAGTGTTGGGTGATCTCCTCGATCACGACGACCTTCCGATCCTCCTCGGTGACGATCCGCAGGATCAGCCGCCACCGATCCTTGAGCCGCAGGGAGTAGCTCCCGGCGTATTTGCCCTTGAGCTTCTCGAAGTGGACGCTGGCCGGAACCCGGAGGTCGCGTTCGTCCTTGCCCGCGTCGATAGTCCGCACCCTCCGCAGAAACGAATCGACGACGCCGTCCGGGTAGCCGTGAGCGCCTGTCCCCATCGTAAACAGCTTTTTCAGCTTCGCATCCGAGAACCGAAAGTCCATTTGCGGTCTCCATCGCACCAAGTCTACACCACCAGCAACGGCTTGTCAAATTCTATTTCACCCTAGGGGTGAAAGGCTGTATTGACATTCGGGACAGGTCCGATGATGCCTTGTCATGGGGTTGCTTGCGCGGTCGGCCACGGGGGCGGATGGTGGATTCCAGGCCCAGCCGGGCGATCGTGTGCTGTGTCCAGGTCGGATTCCCGAGGGGCTTGCCACGCCCCAACGACAGCCGGAGCCAGTCCAGCTCCTCGGTCGTCTCGGCCGCGTTGACCCGCGCCGTCCACCGCGCCGGCCGATCGACCGGCCAATCGCTCAGTAGCTCCCGCGTCCGGGAGGCTCCGCGTCGCCGTCGCCACATGTCCATAACCCAACCCGTCCCGTTTCGTCCCGTTTTCCGCGTCTTTTCTTGCCCGCGCCGACTCGGACCTTGGCCGCTTAGCGCCACACGACGATCCGGGTCCGGGGGCCGCGGCGGGCCCTTGACTGAAGTAAGCACATTGGATATACTTAGTGGTAACAAGACGGGAGGTGTGCCGTGATCAAATCCTTGACCAAACACGGGAACAGCTACGCCCTGGTGATCGACAAGCCGATCCTGGAGCTCATACGGGCCACGCCGGAGACGCCCTTCGAGATCGTATCCGATGGACGTTGCCTGGTTCTGGTTCCGCAAAGGGCCCCGGCCGAGGAGCGCAAGTTCCAGCAGGCGCTGGACAAGGTACACACGCGCTTCGGCCGCGCCATGAAGAAGCTGGCGGAGTAGAATGGCTCCGTGTTCCCGCTCTTCCTGGACATCGAGCGCGTGCTCCGGACGCACCTGAGCCTCATCGCGGCGTACGGCGGCGAGCCGGGCGTCCGCGACATTGGTCTGCTGCATTCGGCCATCGCCATGCCCCAGGCATCCTTCGGAGGGGAGTTCCTCCACCAGGATCTGTTCGAGATGGCCGCGGCCTATCTCTTTCACATCGTGCAGAACCATCCGTTCATCGACGGCAACAAGCGCGCTGGGGCTGCGGCGGCGATCATCTTCCTGGACATGAACGACGTGGAAATCGAAGCAGACGAGGAGGGCCTGGTAGACGTGATACTCAGGGTTGCGTGCGGCAACGCCGGCAAAACGGAGGTCGCCGAGTTTTTCCGTCGCCTTGCATCATAGCCCAGAAGCTCACCTTCGACCGCACTCAGGGAGTAAGATGGGATAGGTCCGATTATGCCTTGCCATGGGGTTGCTTCCTCGGTCGGCCACGGAGGCGGATGCTGGATTGCCGGCCCAGCCGGGCGATCGTGCGCTGCGTCCAGGTCGGATTCCCGAACGGCCTGCCACGGGCCCCCGGGATACTGGCAAGGACAGCCTGCTCTTGTTCGGCGGCGACGAGTGTTGATCCATCTTTGGCTGACTCGTACCCGTAGGGGAGCGTCCCGACCCGTTGCCCGTTGGTTTTCTCGATGGCCATGGCGGACTTGGTGCGTTCCCGGATGAGGTCTCGTTCCATTCCCGCAGCCCTCGCGAGGCAACACTCTACCGCACGGGTAGCGGGATCGAGCCGTCTTTGCGCGGCAGTGGATCGGGCGGAACGATGTTTACGGCGCCGCGGTGAAGTTGGACCTCGCCGGCTTCCACCCGTTTGGCGAAGGCGGCCGTCTCCTCGTAAAGCGCGTCCAGCATGTCCGCCTCCGAAACGGTGCGTGTCTGTTCACCCTGGACGTAGATGATGCCCTTCCCTTTTCCGGCAAAGATGGCCACGTCGGCGCCTTCAGCCTCGCCGGGACCGTTGACCACGCAACCCATGACGGCCACTTTGACGGGTATCTTGATGGTCGACAATTTTTCTCGAACGTCGGCCACGAGCTTGATCAGGTCGATTTCGATCCGGCCGCAGGTCGGACAGGCGATTAGCTCCGGCTCCACGCGATTCCGCAAACCCAGCGAGCAGAGTAGCTCCTTGGCATCCTCGACCTCGTACACGGGATCGGCCGCGTAGGAAATACGGATGGTATCGCCGATACCCATCGCCAGCAGCGAACCCAAGGCCGCAATGGACCGGATGCGACCCGTCTCGGGCGGGCCGGCGTGTGTCAGACCAAGGTGCAGAGGCAGATCGAACCGCTCACTGACGGCGCGATAGGCGTCGATCACCATGGTGGCGTCCACGCATTTGGCGCTGAGCACGACATCGTGAAAGTCGTTTTCGTCAAAAATGCGCATGTATTCTTCGAGGAGCTTGACCATCAAGCGTATCATCTCACCGCGGTAATCGTCGGTAAGACGGTTTTGTTGATCGGCCCTCAGATCCTTGTCGCGGCGTTCGACGACGCCACCCTCGTTGACGCCGACGCGGATCGGGATCCCCCGTTCGCGGCAAGCACCTATCACGCGGTCGACCTGCTTGCGATCCTGGATGTTGCCCGGGTTCAGGCGGATCTTGTGTACACCGGCCTCGACGGCCTCCAGGGCACGTTCAAAGTGAAAGTGGACATCGGCGATGATCGGCACGGGCGACTGTTCGAGGATGGACGGAAGCGCCTCGGTGTCGCTTTTCTCGGGGACGGCCACCCTCACGATCTCGCAGCCCGCTTCAGCCAGGGTCCGGATTTGCCGTACCGTGGCATCGACGTCTCGCGTGTAAGTACTTGTCATAGATTGGATTACGACCGGCGCATCGCCGCCGATGGTGACGCCGCCGACCTTGACTTGCTGTACGGACCGTCGTGGGATCATCTGTACCCTTCGTGCCAACCCGGCAGGGAATCGCGTGTCTATACCGGTTGATATTCTATACGGCGAAACGCAGCGCCGGATCCACGCGCAGGGGCGGGTGGACCGTGCCGCCCGGCTGTGTACGTGGAGACCGGCCCCTCGCCAAGCCGGCAACCTCGTCTTCCGGTAGGATAGTCGCCGGTAGGCCGTCTGGGCAATGTCGGACGCCTGGGGCAGGGTGCGGGTTCACGCCACGGAGGGACGGTAGTCGATAGGCAGAACTGAATGCTGCACCTGTGTTTCGATCCTTGACGGCGTTCGCGGCGAGTGATTTGCTGGCCCTGCGTCGCGGGTGATTTGCCGGGTGGCATGGGCAAGCGAGAGCTTGCCCGTGACGGTGTACGGATGATCACGGGCAAACAAGTTTGCCCATGCCACCCGACGCAACCTGTTGTTCGAGTTGTGACAAAGCACTGGACAGTGTGCTGTTGGCGGCATGTGAAACGGTCCCTGCAATGCGGTCGGATCCGCGAATCACGCGATACGCGGCGACGCGAGACCGGGCCATGGCTGGAAAATCGGGAGAATCTTCGATGAGGACGCGGAAACACGCCGCAGCGTGTGTGTGTGTGCTGGCACTAATGGGGAGCGTCGCGGGTTGCGCCAGCCGCGAAACGGCCGTCGTGAACTTCAGCTACGTGGTAGAACCCACCAGCGGCATGCCGCTCAACATGCATACGCTGATCATCGTCCCCGCCAAGCTCGGACCGACAACCGACCCGCATTGGTCCGATATGAGCACGACGATCATGAAATCGCTGGTCAACGAATCGCGCAGTTACTACGGCACCAACGTCGATATCAGCGATCGGCGTGATACGCAGGTCGTCTTTGACGAGGCGGACTTGGCAGCCGCGGGAATGTCGACGCGAAGGGGCGGACAACCTGCTCGGCTATATCACGCCGAGGGTGCGATTCTCAGTAAGATCGACGTCAAGGTCGAAAAACACATCGGAAGAAAACGCACGCTCTCGGGAATTTCGTTTCAAGGCGGCGGTGGGCGGTACTACCGACACGGTGGCTGGGGACATGGCGGCGGAAGCGTCCAGACCCGTGAAGTGGAGACGGTTTCGCGGAACATCACCGTGCAGACGTCCTTCAAGCTTCTGGATACCTCCAACAACAGGGTGATCGAGTATTACGCGCCGAAGACATTTCGTGCGACGGACAAGACGAAGGCGAGCGCCATCTTCGGATCCAGCCAGACGGAGGCGGAACTGACGCCCCGCGACCGGATCATCGCCACCTTGGTGGAGCGCGGCGCGCGGGAGTTCATCAGCCGGTTGATGCCTTGTCGCATGGACATCGAGGCCGTTGTCGAATCGAGCCGAAACAGAGCCTGTTCCCGGGGCGTGAGACTGCTGCGCGGGGAAGACTACGAGGGCGCCGTGTATCAGTTCGACAAGGCGTTGGTGTCGAATCCGGACGACCATCGGGCGGCCTACGCCGCCGGCATCGCGTGCGAGGCATCCGGACGGTATGAGGACGCCCTGGACTACTACCGGCAGGCGTGCATCGGTGCCGACCTGCAGATCTACCGCGATGCGCGCGATCGGATGAAGGCCCACGCCGATCGGATCCGCAGCTAGCCGACAGTTCGATTCCGGTCCCGATGTATGGCCGGTGTCTCTGAGCGCAGTGATCCGCGAAAGATCTCCGTCTGCATACACGCATCTCCGACACATCGACCTCGTTTTCGAGTATGCTTTACCCAGGTAGTCAGAAGCATTTCGTCACGGTTCGCTGACGCTCGGGATTGCGGCATCATGAGCACACGTCTTCTTTGGGATGCTTTGTTGTTCGCTTGCGCCCTACTTATCGGTGCAAGTGGGAGCGGTTGTTCCAAGCCCGCCCCACCGCCTCCGACGCCCGCGGATATTGACGCACTGGCCAACATTCTTCGGTATGAAGAAGTTCAGCCAGGCAAAAGAGCAATATCGGGTGGCGCTGGAAGAAGCTCCCGATCTGATTCCGGCACTGGTGCGATTCTGTGAGGCGTGCATTCATATGGGTGACTTCGACGAGGCACGGCGTACGATCGCCAAACTGGAGCAAGTCGGTGGGAGCAACGCCAAAGTGGCAAGGGCCGTAGAGCAACTTCACGAGCGGATGGGAGGCTGAGCGTTGGGATTGGCAGTATGGCATGTCATACACGGACGGCACTGGCGGAGAAGCCGCCAGTGGCACACGTTGATACCGCATTGACTGAAACGTCCCCAATGGCACCCGCATGTACCGCACTGGCGGATATGCTATCTGTGGCACCCCGCGGTCTTCGATTCGCCTTGATGCTGTCTTGTGTTCTTCTGTCTTGGGCCGCCGGTTGCAAGCAGGGTCCGGAGTCTTCACCGGCACCGACCAAGGCAGAAAGGGCGCCTTGGTTCGAAGATGTCGCGGCCGCGTGGGGAATAACTTCCCACCACGACTCCGGTCATGACGGGCGGTATCTGTTTCCGGAGTCCGTGGCGGGCCGCGTCTGCCTGCTGGATTATGACGACGATGGAAACATGGACATCTACTTCGTGCAGAGCGTTCCGTTCGAAAAGCCCGGTACAAAATAGACGATCGGCGATGTGCCGTATCACAATCTCGGCCACGGGCGATTTGCTGATGTACCGGTGGTAGCCGGTGTCGCCGATACCGGTTACGGCATGGGCTGCACGTGTGGAGACTTCGACAACGACGGCGCCGTGGACATCGTGGTGGTCAACAAGGACGGTCCGGCCTACGTGCTGCACAATATCGCACCGAAGAAAGGAACGTCGAGGCAGTTTCGGCTGGTCAATCGCGAGGGCGCCGATGCCATTGGCGCGCGATACAAAGTGCAGATAGGAAAGACGCAAAGGACGGCCGAGCACTATCCGAGTTACGGGTATTGCTCGAGTAACGACCCCAGAATTCACGTCGGGCTGGCTGAGGGTGAAACGGTGGACGCCTTGATGGTACATTGGGGTGGCGGTACGTGGAAGCAATTCAATAGTACCAACGCCGTTCCCGTTCAGACCATACATGAGGGGGAGGGCAAGCCGTTTGACATCCAAACGAAGAGCCTTCCACGCTGAGGTAGAATCGCCTGAGCGAGGAGGTACTTATCCGCGACTCAAACGGCCAGAGGATCCTGTCGCTTATGGCGATCCGCTGGACCGCGCTGGGGGCCGCATGATAGCCGAACGCGTGATGCCCGACCGAATTCCATAGGTCCGATAAAATGCTACAAGTGAAGGAATATTCCTTCATTCTTCCGTAAATCGAACTGTCCCAATCCACGACCGATATTCTCACAATAAGGTGTCTCTGGTGGGAGCGCAGAGCACGGGGAGTCACTACCCATGACTGCGAACCCGTCTCGACCTGCTTCGGCATGCCTGTTCGCCCTCCTCGGAGCATCTACAGTATTAAGCCCGGCCACGCTCGCGACGCACGACATTCCGGAGGAAACCCTTACGCTGGACGAGCTTATCAACCTCTCCGACGAGGACCTTGCCAAAGTCGATATTGCCACCATGAACCTCGTCTGCACCGAGGGTCTGCCCGGTTCACAGCGTGTGGACAGAAAGGCGTTACTTGCCAAACTCGATCTCTGGGCCGGGTATGTCGCCTATGAGACCGAACGGCACCGCTATCGCTTCGAGCAGAATCCCGAAGAGTACAACCACTCCTGGGGCGAGTTCGCCATGCTCATGATGGCCATGACGCTTCAGCAGGATCTCGGCGTCCGCTACAACCCGGATCAGATCACGCCAGAGGACGATCCGACCGGCTTCGATTTCACGCGATCGCAGGACCTGTTCATCAACGGATTGCTGAACGGCACGGGCGGGACGTGTACGTCCATGCCGGTGCTCTACATCGCAGTGGGTCGTCGACTGGGGTATCCGCTGAAGCTGGTCACCGCAGTCGACCACAGCTTTCTTCGTTGGGACGACCCGGAAACGGGCGAACGGTTCAACATCGAAGGGACTTCGCGGGGGTACGGAAGCTACTCCGACGACCACTACCGCTCCTGGCCAAGAGAGTGGGGGGACGACGAACGCAGGAGCAATTACCTCGAATCTCTCACGCCGCGTCAGGAACTGGCGGTATTCCTGACCACGCGCGGCGACAATCTGTTCTTTTCCGGGCGGCTGCGCGACTCGCTACGTTGCTACGACATCGCCTGCAAGATGTCGCCGCGGAACTACAGCGCCAACTATCAATACAAACAGACCCTCGGGATCATCAAGAAGTTGGCGGAAAGACTCCGCGCGGAGAGGGCCGCGCGGGAGGCGGAGGAATTCTTCCAGCAGCACGAAAGGCGCCGTCGTTGCGACCCGCGTCTGTTCGTGCCCGGCATTCCGGCGATTCCGACGGCGCATCCCGTAAGTC
>Ga0055480_10000211_pt1 | contig 20801 bp, 17 predicted proteins | sample Muzzi_PWB_D2_FD_57935 | JGI IMG/M metagenome (GOLD analysis project Ga0055480, IMG submission 57935) | Wetland microbial communities from San Francisco Bay, California, USA, that impact long-term carbon sequestration - Muzzi_PWB_D2 | ecosystem: Environmental > Aquatic > Marine > Wetlands ... | reverse complement strand
ATCGCCGCCGGCACCGCCATTATCTGCCACAATGTCCGGCGCCCGGGGGGCGCTCCGCTTGCCGTCGGCCTCGGCCTGCGGACCAAGGTCAATGCAAATATCGGCACCAGCAAGGACGATACCAGCATCGACAAGGAGCTTGAAAAGGCCCGGGTGGCCGTGGCCGCTGGGGCCGACGCGATCATGGACCTCTCCACCGGCGGGCCGATCGACGAAATTCGCGCCGCGATCATAGCCGAAACTGACGTCTGCATCGGTTCGGTCCCGATCTACCAGGCGGCGGTCGACACAGTCGTCCGCAAAAACAAGGCGATGGTCGAAATGACCGCCGACGAGATCTTCGACGGAGTGATCCGGCACCTGGAAGACGGCGTTGACTTCATCACCGTCCATTGTGGAGTCACCCGCGGCACGGTTGAGCGCATGCGCCGGGAAGGCCGGGTGATGAGTATCGTCTCCCGGGGAGGTTCGTTCACCGCCGAATGGATGGCCTTCAACGACGCCGAAAATCCCCTTTACGAACAGTTCGACCGACTGCTGGAAATCGTTCGACCCTATGACGCGGTCCTGTCCTTGGGGGACGGCTTTCGGCCCGGCTGTCTGGCCGACGCCACCGACCGGGCGCAAGTCCAGGAATTAATCCTTCTCGGCGAGCTGACGCAACGCGCGTGGGCTGCCGGTATCCAGGTGATGGTCGAGGGTCCCGGCCACGTCCCCCTGAACCAGATCAAAGCCAACATTCAGCTGCAGAAACGCCTCTGTCACGGCGCGCCGTTTTACGTGCTTGGCCCCCTGGTCACCGACATCGCTCCCGGATACGATCATATTACCTGTGCCATCGGGGGTACGGTCGCGGCGGCCGCGGGGGCCGATTTTCTCTGCTACGTAACGCCCAGCGAGCATCTCAGGCTGCCGACGGTCGCAGATGTCCATGAAGGGGTCATGGCCTGCCGCATCGCCGCTCACGCAGCCGATATCGTCAAAGATGTCCCTGGCGCCATGGAACAGGATCTGGCCATGGCCCGTTGCCGTAAAGCCCTCGACTGGGAAGGGCAGTTCAACCTGGCCCTCGATCCCGCCAAGGCGCGCCGTTTAAGAGCCGAGTCCGGAGTGGACGAAGCGCACGGTGCCTGCACCATGTGCGGCGAGTTCTGTGCCTACAAGGTCAGCGATGCCGCTGACGGCCTGAAAAAAATCGGTTAGTGTCCAATATCAGTACCATTTCAAAGCCCTGCCTGACGCGGGGCTTTTTCATTTTCAGCCACTTGGTCTCGTGCTATATTCCTCAATCAAATGCCGTTTGAATTTTTTTCCAAGGATTGACTATGAACCGAATCAAAATTTTGTCCTGCGTCGGGCTCTGGATCTTTCTGGCGGCCGGGCCAGCCGTTGCGCAGTCCCCGACCGACGGCAAGGCCGCCGGGCCGCCACCGGCTCTGGTGGTTTCGGCCCCGGTAACGGAAGGCACTGTCAAGTCGCCCTTGACCCTCATCGGCACGGCTGAACCCCGGTATCTTTCCGAGGTGGCGTCGGAAATCGACGGTCTGGTCAGTACCATGGTGGTGCGCAAGGGACAGGCTGTCGCCAAAGGCGACCCGCTGGTCAAACTGCGCACCAAGCGCCAGGAAATTCTGCTGGAGGAAGCGAGATCCCGGCTGCGCGAGGTTCTCTCCCGGATCGACAAGGCAAAGGCCGATGTAAAACGGGTCGAAAACCTATTCCAGCAAAAATTTATTTCCGAAGAGGAGCTTGAAGATCGGACCATGCTCCTCGACACTCTGGAGCAGCAGGCCGACCAGAACCGCGCTGCAATTGGTTTGCTTGAGGACCGCCTGGATCGAATGGTGGTGCGCGCTCCCTTTGCGGGCCGGATCGTCGCTGAAAAAACCGAGGTGGGCGAATGGCTTGAGGAAGGCGAAACCGCCCTGATCCTGGCCGACCTCAGCATTATCCAGGTGATGGTGCCGGTTCCGGAACAGCAGATCGTCCAGATCAAGACCGGCAGTACGGTGAATGTCAGCTTCGATGCCTTACCGAACCGGGAATTTACCGGCAAAGTCAGGGCGATCGTGCCATTGGCGGATCCAGCCTCCCGGACCTTTCCGTTACAGGTCGACATCGCTAATCCCGACGGCCGGATTCTGGGCGGAATGCTGGCCCGGGCGATCTTCTCCATCGGCGCAGAGAGGACATCGGCTCTGGTTCCCAAGGATGCCCTGGTGTCCCAAGCCCAGGGGGGGAGCTACGTGGTCCGCATCGTCAACGGCCAGGCCGAGATCGTTCCGGTCCGGGTGCTGGTCGGCAAAGGGGACCAATTTGCCGTCGATCCCCTGGAGGGAGAGCTCAAAACCGGTGACCGGGTGATCATCCGCGGCAATGAGCGTCTGCGCCCGGGCCAGCCAGTACGGGACACACCCCTCCCGGGCCAGAAAGGGTGACCGGCCATGAGCCTGATCACCACCTCCATTGACCGTCAGGTCACCATTACCGTCGGCGTCCTGCTGGTACTGCTGTTCGGCTTCCTCGGCCTCAAACTGATCCCCGTCCAGTTAACCCCGGAAGTGGCCAAGCCGGAAATCACAGTCACCACCACCTGGGACGGCGGAAGTCCGGAAGACGTTGAGAAGGAGATCATTCAACGCCAGGAGGACCAGCTCAAAAGTGTTCAAGGCGTGGTGGAGATGGACTCGGAATCATCCGACAGCCAAGGACGGATCGTTCTCACCTTTCATCCCGGCACCGATATGGATGCCGCCCTGCTGCGGGTCAGCAACGCTCTCGATCAGGTCAAGGATGTGCCGGTTGAGGCGGATAACCCGATCATTTCCGCGGTCAACACCGAAGACCGTCCCATCGCCTGGCTGATTCTCAAGGCGGCTCCCGGCAATCATCGCCGCATCGATACCTACCTGAATTTCGCTGAAGACTACATCAAGGCCCGATTCGAAAGGGTCCCCGGAGTGGCACGAAGCAACGTCCGGGGCGGGCAGGAACGGGAACTGCAGGTGATCGTCGATCCGGGGCGGTTGGCCGCCTACGGCATCACGCTGGCGGAGTTGATGGAGGCGCTCGACCGGGAGAATGTCAACATTTCCGCCGGAAGTTTCGACGAGGGGAAACGACGCTACATCGTTCGCACCCTGGGAGAACTGGTCGATCCGCACGAGGTGGAACAAGTTGCCCTGAAAACGTCCGGGGGACAGCGGGTTTTCGTCGGCGATGTGGCCAAAGCCCGCTTCGGTTATAAACGGACCGACGTTTCGGTGCGCCAGAACGGCGAGCAGGGCATCGCCCTCAACTGCCAGCGGGAGAACGACGCCAACGTACTGGAGGTGATGAAAGGCATCAAGGAGGCCCTCCGGGAACTTAATGACGGCATCCTCAAGCGTGAAGGCCTGTTCCTGACCCAGGTTTACGACGAGACCACCTACATCAACTCGGCCATCGACCTGGTGCAGCAGAATCTCTGGATCGGCGGTTCTCTGGCGGTCATCGTTCTCCTCCTTTTTCTGCGCTCATTTTCCTCCACCATTATCGTCGCTACGGCCATTCCCATTTCGATCATCGGTACGTTCGTCGTCATGTTTCTGCTGGGCAGGACCCTCAACGTCATCTCCCTGGCCGGTCTCGCCTTTTCCGTCGGCATGGTGGTCGACAACGCCATTGTGGTTCTGGAGAACATCTACCGTCACCGGCAAATGGGTAAAAACCGCCGGGAAGCCGCCCTGAAGGGGACTCAGGAGGTCTGGGGAGCGGTTCTCTCCTCGACCCTGACCACTATCGCGGTCTTTCTGCCGATTCTGTTCATCGTCGAGGAGACCGGTCAGCTTTTCCGGGATATCGCTATCGCAATCTGCGCGGCGGTCGGCATTTCACTCCTGGTGTCGGTCACGGTCATCCCGTCTTTCGCCGGCCGGATTATCGGCGGCGGCAAAAAAGGGGAAAAGCCGGAGGCGGTTCGGGACTTGTTCGGCATGGTCCGCGGCGCCCAGCGCTATACCGACCGGCTGGCCGATCTCACCCATCGAATCGGCCGCAGCGTCACAGCCCAGATGGCCGTCATCGTGCTGCTGACCGGATCCGCTTTGGGGGTGTCCTGGTGGCTGTTGCCGAAAGCGGAATACCTGCCGACCGGCAACCGCAATCTGGTGATCGGCGTCCTCCTCCCACCCCCCGGTTATAACATTGGTGAATTCGAGGCCATCGGCCGGCAGCTGGAAGAAGGTTTCGAACCCCTTTACCGAAAAGACATGACCCCTCCCGACAATCTGCCGAAGATCAGCAGCTTTTTCTACGTGGCCCGCGGCCGGCAGATTTTTATGGGTATGCGAACCATCGAACCGCCCAGGGTGCGTGAGATCATTCCTTACGCCAAAGAGCAGCTGGCAAAAGTTCCCGGCATGATCCCCATCGTCACCCAGACCTCGCTCTTTGAACGGGGACTGACCGGGGGCCGCACCATCGATGTAGAGCTTTCCGGCCTTGATCTGACCCAATTGGTCGCCATCGGCCAGCAGGCCTTCGACGCCATTCGGGAGGCTATCCCCGGGGTCCAGATCCGCCCGATTCCGAGCCTCGATCTGGGCAACCCGGAAATACGCATTATCCCCGATCGGGCCCGGCTCGCCGACCTCGGCTTGTCGGCCCGGGACCTGGGAGTGGCGGTCGACGCGTTCCTCGACGGCGCCAGGGCGAGCAAGGTCCTGGTTGAGGGGGACGAACTCGATCTGACGGTCATCGGGCGTCAGGACCGGGCTGACAGCACAGAGAAGATCGGTCAATTGCTGATCCGGGCACCCGGCGGCCAGAAAATACCGCTGAATGCCGTGGCCCAGGTTAAGCTGATTGCCGGGCCGGAACAGATCAGCCATTCTGAGCGGCAGCGGACCATCACCCTGCAGGTGCGGCCGCCGGAAGAGCTGCCCCTGGAAGAGGCCATGACCACGCTGAACGAAAAGGTCCTCGAACCGTTCCGGAAACAGGGGCTCCTCGGTGACGAGGTCCGGGTTCACCTGACCGGTACGGCCGACAAATTGACCGCCACCTTCAACGTTCTGAAGTGGAATTTCCTGCTGGCGATCCTGATCACCTACCTGTTGATGGCGGCCCTTTTCGAGAGTTTTTTCTATCCTTTCGTCATCATCATGTCGGTCCCCCTGGCCATGGCGGGGGGGGTTGTCGGGCTGAAACTGGTCAACATCTTCGTCGCCTACCAGGCGATGGACGTGCTGACCATGCTCGGGTTCATCATCCTGGTCGGAACCGTCGTCAACAACGCTATTCTCATCGTTCACCAGGCTCTCAACTTCATGCGAGAGGAAGGGATGGAAAGCCACGATGCGGTGCGTGAATCGGTCCGTTCCCGGGTGCGGCCGATTTTCATGTCGGTGCTGACCTCGGTTTTCGGCATGATGCCCCTGATCCTTTTCCCGGGCGCAGGGAGCGAGCTCTACCGCGGCCTGGGAAGCGTTGTTGTCGGTGGCCTGCTGGTTTCCACCGTTTTCACGCTGCTGCTGGTTCCGGCCCTGTTCAGTCTGCTGATGCACCTGCGAACCAGGATAACCGGTCATGCCGCCAAAGGGGCTGACTGAGGGAAAGAACCCGCCCTTTTCGCCGGCAAGGAATTTTTCTTGAACCGGATTCAACCCTCGTGGTGTAATTGTCTCATATACGAGTTTTGTTCAGACCCCGAGCGGGGGGCGTAAGCAGCATCCAGCACTTCGTGGAGAAGAAAATCATCAACCTTTTCAATGCATCGGCACCAACATTTACACGGAAAACGGTCTGAAACAGAAAGCGACCGAGATTTTCCACGTCAATAACATCTGCTGATCCGTTCATCGAGACCCATGCGATTTTCTATTTCGGCTAATCTCAAAACCCTGCTGCTGGGAGTTGTCATCATGAGCCTGTCGGCCTGCTCCGCACCGCAGAGCCCCCTCGGCGACCCGACCCTCCCCTACCCTCCCGAAACTCCGGTCGAGGTCGGGGAGATTCTGCATTTACCGACCGGGATTCGGGTGAGTCAGCAGGACATGCTTCGCCTCGCAACAGAATTCCGGGTGATTTTTGTCGGCGAAACCCATGACAATCCGGCCGCCCACCGTCTGCAACTCGATCTGCTGAAGGCTCTTCAGAAAAAGTATCCCGGCCGGGTGGCCCTAGCCATGGAAATGTTCACCCCGGCCCAGCAGCCGGCCCTCGATAAATGGGCCGCGGGAGGAAGTTCGGAAAAGGAATTTCTCCGGGAGTCGGACTGGTATTCCAGTTGGAGGATGAATTACGCCCTTTACCAGCCCTTACTGGAGTTCGCCCGCCAGGAGCGCATCAGGGTGCTTGGAATCAATGCCGAAAAAGCCCTGGTCAAGGTTGTGGGGCGAACATCTCCGGATGAGCTGTCCGCGGAAGACCGGGGTAAACTACCGGTGATGGATTTCTCCGACCCCTACCAGCAGGCCCTGGTCCGCTCAACGTTCGAAGGACACAGCCATGGTGGCCCGGAGATCGACGGTTTCCTGCGGGTGCAGACCTTGTGGGATGAAACCATGGCCGAAAATATTGCCGCATTTCTGAAAGATCCTCAAAATGCCGACACCCACCTTCTGGTCATGGCCGGCGGCAATCACATCCGGTACGGCTTCGGAATTCCGCGACGAGTCTTCCGGCGGATTCCAGTGAACTACGTCCTGGTCGGTTCCAAAGAGATCGTAATCCCCGAAGAGCTCCAGGACCGGTTCATGGATGTTGAACCCCCTGCCTACCCCATGGTCCCATATGATTTCCTGCTCTATACCGAATACGAAATCGCCCCGGAAGAACCGCCCAAAATCGGGGTCCTATTGGATGAAGCGGATCACCGGGTGACGATTCGCAAAGTTCTTCCCGGTTCTCCGGGAGAGGAGGCCGGCCTGCAGGATCAGGACGTCATCGTGTCGCTGGATGGTGAACCGGTTGAAGAACTATTCGATGTCATCTACGCCGTACACCAGAAACAGTGGGGGGGGCGGATTCAGGTGGAAATCGAGCGGGAGGGGCGAGCGGAAACGGTGGAGGTGCACTTCCCGGAGGAAGGTTCATTTCACGGCCGATAGATTCTGCCGCTGCATCGATTGATCATAAAAAACGCGCCGGGCCGTTCCTCAGGGAACGGCCCGGCGCGTTTTCGGTTAATGTTTCTCTTCGGCCATGATGGGACCCGTTTCGTTCCTCCCCCGCAATCGACCCGATTTTACATCTTCAATTTCGGACCGCAGCAAAGCGTTTTCCTGGACAAGATTTTTGACCTGCCGGGAGAGTTGGGAAAGCTTGATGGTGAACTGGACCGCGATCAGCATCAGAAACAGAATCGCGCCGATAAAAAGGGTGGTCGTCACGATCCGTGCGCCGATCATGTTGGTCAAAAGCTCCAACCAGTCATAACGAATGACCAGCACGAACATGACCAGGCTGGTCAGCAGCCACAGGACCGAATATTCCTCCCGCAAGCGGCGACGGCGAACCAGTTCAATGGTGAAGATGAAGACCAGAACACAGATGATCAGGGCGAAAAGTTTCTGACTCGGGTTCATGGCTTCTCCCGTCGATGAAGTTCAGGGGAGCGGAGCAGGGTTACTCCGATGGACAGAAACATCTTGAAGATGTAGTAAAGGGGTTTGAACCCGCTGTGCATTGATTTCCCCTCGGCATTGGGGAACATGCGCACAGGGCGTTCGGCGATCCGAAACCCGGCCCGATGCAGAATGATAAGGACGTCGGCATCGGGATAATCGCAGGGGAACACATCGCCGACGAAAAAACGGATGACATCGCGGTTGAACGCCTGAAACCCGGATGTCGTGTCGGTCAGGGACGTCCCGACGATCCAGGAAACCAGGCGGCGGAAGACCTGCATGCCGATGCGACGGGCCAACGGCGGACGATAGTTGCCGCCGGCCAAAAACCGCGACCCGATGACGAAATCGGCTTCATCCGACCGCAAAGGGTCCAGCAACTCTCTGATGCTGTCCGGATCATGCTGGCCGTCCCCATCGATTTGCACCAGGAAATCGTAATTCCTGGCCAGAGCATATTTATATCCGGTCTGAATCGCGACCCCATAACCCATGTTGCTCCCGTGGGTCACCAATCCGGCCCCCAGGGAAAGGGCAACCGCGCCGGTTTCGTCGCTGGAACCATCGTCCACGACCACCAGATCGGCACCGGGCAGGGCGTCCTGTGCTCCGCGCAGGACTTTGGGCAGTTGCCGTGCCTCGTTGTAGGCCGGAATGAGAATGAGAATTTTGCTCATGTCGTCGGGCGGGGCCCGGCGGGAATAACATTCACCGCTTACTCCGCCCCCTCCTTTTCAGCAGCCGGCTGGCCAGGTAATAAATCAGGGCCGCCCGCCAGGCAACCTGTTGCACCGGACGGTTTCTGTGAAAGCTCGCGTTGCCGCCGTGGCGCCGGTGGCAGACGATTGTCTCCGGTCGGAATTCGACTTCCCCGGCCAGTTCCGCCAACAGGCCCAGCCAGGAATCATACATCGGAATCCCCTTCGGGAAGGGGAGGGCCAATTCCAGCAGGGGTCTGGTAAAGGCCATCGAACAGCCAGTGTAACAGTTATTGTAAATATTTTTCCACACCCCTTTTCGGGCGGAGAACCTCTGGTAGAGCGTTTCTCCGCTCGGCTCTCCACGGGCATCGACAATGGTGCCGTCGGCCATCAGCAGAAAAGGCCGGTCCGTTTTCCCCTGCATCCATTGCCTGATCAGGGGAAGCTTTTCCGGCAGCCAGATATCGTCCTGGTCGGCGGGCGCCAGGATAGGGTTCCGAGCCGCCCGCAGGGCGTGCTCCATATTGTAGATGGGGCTGAAGAATTGTTGCTCCGCCAGAATCCTGATGCGCGGGTCCCGGAACTCCCGGACGATGTCCAGGGTATTGTCGGTGGAAGAATCGTCCGACACGACCAGTTCGTCGTCCGTTGCCATTTGCGGCAGGATGGTCCGCAACTGCTCGGCCAGAAAGTTTTCTCCGTTGCGGGTGGGCATGCAGACCGAGATTCTGCTCATGGTCTACATGCTCTTGTGATCAATGAGACTTGCCTGGGCACCATGGGATGTGCCATTTCTGTCAGATCCGGCGGCAAAGCTGGTTCAGAAGAACCCTCATCCGGGGTTGAAAAAGCCGGTTCCGGACCGAATACCGCCGCTCCGGCCGGCCGTCGGAGCCGAACTCGGTCAATTCGGGAAACCATCCTCCGGCGGAAAGCTTGAAGCTCTCGTCGCAGTCCCGGCATTTCGCGATCCGGTCCTTGCCCTGAGAAACCTGTTGTCGCAATCGCCGATAGGCCTCGCCGTTCCATATTTCGGTAAAGGGCCGTTCCAGGAAGTTCCCGAGTTTCATCTTGGCATCGTAATCGCGGCAGCAGGGCACCACGTTCCCGTTTGACTGGATATTGGCCATGGTCCAGACCCGCCGGCAGGGATGGTCGCTGGCAAGGCGCTGAAAGGTCCCCGCCTGGTAGGCATAGCGCCTCAACTGGGGATCCTCGGGAACCAACTGGGGGTCAAGATAGGTGCTGCCGCAGCTTGGGTTGGCCGATTTAACGGTAAAAAAATCGACCCCCAGAGAGCGGGCGAAGTCCCGGGTGGAATCGATCTCCAGCTCGTTCTGCCGCATAACCACCATGCGCAGGTTGATCCGGGTGGGCGAACCGAGCTTCCGTTTCAGCGCGATGAGCTTTTCCACTCCCGCAACGACCCGGCCGACCTTCCCTCCCTGCCGGTACTGGTCGTAAGTTCGGGCCGACACCGAGTCGACGGCCACGATCAGGGTGGAAAGTCCGGAGCGGAGAATTTCGGCCACGTAATCCTCGTCGCCCAGGAAATGACAATTGGTGCTGGTCACGGCCTGAATCCCCCGGTCGGCGGCATAACGGATCATCTGCGGAAGTTCGGGGTTCATGAACGGCTCCCCCCACTCCCAGAGCAAAAGGAACAGCAGATACGGTTCCATGTCGTCGATCAGACATCGGAACTGCTCAAAAGCCATGTCCTGGGGAGGCCGGTCTAATTCATTACGCCCGCAAGGACAGGCGGGACAGGCGAGATTGCAGCGGTTGGTCGGTTCGAGCTGAAGCAGGTAGGGAAAACCGGGAACGGTGAACGTCCGGGTGTCAAGGCGCATGCGGTTCATGCGGATCCAGTTCTCGAGTTTGACCGGGGGGACCGCATCAAACCGGTAGGGCACCATGTCGTGCAATATTTCCGGCCGGCGGAACAGTTTGGGGAATTTTTCCAGCATGGAATTCACTCTGCCCTGGCGATTGTTGGCTGTAGGATGTCGCCGCGTTCCTGCTTCGTCACGGCAGCGGGGGAAGTCGACAACAATTCCAGGAAAATTTTTTCCTGGAATTGTTCCGTAAATTCCTCAGGTACCGCCGAATCGATTTCCTTCGATTGGCAGGCATCGAGAAACTCGCGCACTTTTTTCTGCATGGCCTCAGGCTGATCCGGATTGACCGAAAACATCTGGGGGACCGAGGCGGCGATCTTCCAGATGGAACTTCCTTCCGGGGTCACGGCCAGAATGGGTCTGCGGCTGGGGAGGTAGTCGAATAACTTGGCCACAATCGAAGCCCGGGTCGCCGACAGGAGCAGCAGACCGCTGGCTTTCCGCAGGAGGGGGGCAAGTTCTTGGGGGGAAACCGGCGGATAGATTGCCAGGTCAGCTCCCCATTGCCGATATCTCTTTTGCCAAAACTTGATTTCTTTCAGGTCTTTTCGAGTAAACCGACCACGGAGGTTGACCGAGAGCTTGGCCCCCAATTCAGAACCGGCCGATTCAATGATCGGTGCCAGCAGGAGTTCAGGACGATTGTTGAATTTTGAGCCGGTAAACTGCCCGGCGTGCAGAAGCACGATCCGGCCGGAAGCGGGAAAACCCTCGGCCGATTTTTGGCCTTCAGGTGGATAACAATTGGGAAGGACCGAAACCTTTTCGGCCCAGCGGGGATACCGTTCAGAAAGAAGTTCGCGCCAGAGGGAGGACGTCACTGTAATCCGGTCGGCTGACTCCAGAACCCGGCGTTCCAGCCGACCCTCCCGCCACCGGCGAACTGAGGATCGGTTGAGGCTGTCCTTAAGAGGTTCGTCCAGCCACCCGTCGCGCATGTCGACCAGTAGCCGTGCTCCCGATTGTTCCGCCAGAAACCGGGCCGCCACATGGGCCGACTCGGGCGGGCTGGAAGCCAGGATCCATTCTGCCTGGCGGGCAGCTTCCTGGATATGGGGGTTTCCAATCACCCTGCGGGCCCAGACGATCCCCGGGTCCGGATTGAAAATCAGGTAAGCTGCGTAGCGAATCCAGACCGGATATTCCTTCTTCAGACAGCTGGGGGTGCCGCCCTGCGATACTTCCCGGTGCAGTCCAAGAGGGTCGCGAATTGAGATTTCCAGTCCCCATGGGGCCGACTCCACAACATCCCGGTCTCCCGCCCGCACCAGAACGATGCTCCAGCCGGCATTTTGGAGCCACCGCAGAAAACGCTCCACGCGTTGTCTGCCAACGTGCTGCGGGCGGCTCCAGAAAGGGGCAAGCAGCAGCGCGGACTTCCGGGCGGTGGATCTGACCATGGTCATTCCCAAACGTATGGATCGGAAATCTAGTTCAGGCCGTGGATCGAATGTGGGAGCAGGGGGTTCCTTCTTCGGACATCCGAACTGCCCACCGGTTTCCTGGAGCGGGGAGAGAATCGACCGCCTCTGTCCGCCCTAGCATACCGGTTACTTCTGGGGGCTGTATTGTTCTTCCCCACGGTCTAAAAGCTCGCGAAAAGTGAGGCGGTGGGATTTTAACATGCGCGTCATTTGGGTGGGAGAAATTTTCCGCCGTTTCATCAACTGCCGTCGTTTTCGGAGCATGGCCGGCAGCTTCCGGGCCGCATGGAGATGCGCCCGAACGATCGCTCCGGTGAGTTCTCCACGACGGCCGCTGGAACGGAACTCGCTGCCCGACCCCTCCCCGGTCAAGATCGCCCATGCCTGCTCCCAATACCGACCCACCATAAAAAGCGGGGCCAGAAGGAGCCAGGAAAGAGGAAAGTTTTTGATCGCCACAAAATGGTGATTCCGCTCCACCAGATAGAGTTTGAAAGGGCTGAACGTCCCCCCCGTCCCCGAATAGCGGTGATGAACGATGGCCCCGGTCGCCGCAACGGCATCCCACCCATGCCAGCGGGCCCGCAGGCCGAGATCGGTATCCTCGGCGTAGGCAAAGAAATCCTCGTCGAAGAACCCGACTTCATCAATCATGCTCCGGCGATACAGGGCGGCGGTCGGGCTGGGGTAGAGAACGTCCACAATCGGTCCGAAACCCAGTTCGGAAAAGCGACGGCCCCGGAAGGCACCTCTCGACATCCCGTCCCGACAGACTTTTCCCCCAAGGGTATCGATCACGTCCGGTTGGCCGAAAACGCAGGTCCGGCTGGCGACCATACCGGCCGCGGGGTGTTCCTCGGCGGCCTTCACCAACAGTTCGAGCCACTCGGATTCAGCCCGGGTGTCATTATTCAGCAGGACGATATATTCCCCACCCGCGACGTTCAAGCCTGCGTTGTTGCCTCCCGCGTATCCCGTGTTGGTTTCCAGTTCAACGAGCCGGACCCAGGGATAGCTTTCCCGCACCAGAGAAACCGATTCGTCTTCCGAACCGTTGTCCACCAGGATCGTTTCAAAATCCCGAAAAGACTGCCGGCTGAGACTTTCCAGGCAATCGGGCAGGTAGCCCGCGCCGTTCCAATTGACGATTATGATGGAAACTTTCATGACCATGGAAGGCAACCGGAAAGCAGGACTTCTTTGCGGTCGCCACAAGGGTTTACCAGGCCCCGTTTAGGGCTGCCTGCCGCAAGCAGGAACGCTGCCGTCAAAACCGGCTCTTCTGATTGAAACCTATTCAGGAAAAGGTTCCTTCAACGACAAAAGGGCACTCTGATCCGGATTTGATGCAACCGGAACCTAAGAAGTGCCCTGGAATGATGATGGTACCCGCGACGGAACCCGAGTCTTCTTCCTCAAGCACGCCCCGCGCTGCCCAATACCGCCTCGTTCTTGTGTTTGATCAGTTTGATCAGTTCCTTACGGGCAGTTCCGAGGTATTTGCGGGGATCGAACTCGCCGGGGTTCTGGGCCATATATTCCCGGACCTTGGCCGTGACCGCAAGACGCCCGTCGGAGTCAATGTTGATTTTGCACACGGCGCTGGCGGCCGCTCTGCGCAGCTGCTCTTCAGGAACGCCAACCGCCCCTTCCATCTTGCCTCCGTAGCGATTGATCAACTCGACATATTCCTGCACCACGCTGGAGGCACCGTGCAACACAATCGGGAACCCCGGCAGCCGGCGCTGGCACTCTTCAAGAATATCGAAACGCAGCGGCGGCACCTCTTCCCCCTCTTTGAGCTTGAACTTGTAGGCGCCGTGGCTGGTACCGATGGAAATAGCCAGCGAATCGACACCGGTCTTGGTCACGAAGTCCTCAACCTCCTCCGGCTTGGTGTAGGATGAATGCTCCGCGGAAACCTCATCTTCGATCCCGGCCAGGACGCCGAGTTCCCCCTCCACGGTTACATCCCGGGGATGGGCATATTCGACCACCTTTCGGGTTACGGCGACATTTTCGTCGTAGGAAAGATGAGATCCGTCGATCATGACCGAGGAAAACCCCGAATCGACGCAGGACTTGCAGATTTCAAAGGTATCGCCGTGATCGAGATGCAGGCAGATGGGGATGTCGGAACCCATTTCCCGGGCCATCTGCACAGCCCCCATGGCCATGTAGCGCAGCATCGTCTGGTTGGCGTATTCGCGGGCGCCTTTGCTGACCTGCACGATCACCGGAGAAGAGGTTTCGACACAAGCGGTAATAATCGCCTGAAGCTGCTCGAGGTTGTTGAAGTTGTACGCGGGAATCGCATACCCTCCGCCGACAGCTTTTTTGAACATATCTCGGGTATTGACCAGCCCCAGTTCTGAATAATGCACCGTGTCCGCCATGACTCACTGCCTCCTTTAAAACCAAGGGAAGAATAAATAAATACCTTTCGTCTATCTTACCCGGAAAGGAATAATATTAATACCAACTCACTGCCTTCAAGTCCAGCCTTTAGTCGGTTCTCGAACAAAGTGGCGAGCCGACTGACGGCAGCGGATGAAGCGAGTACGGAAGGACCGGGAAGCTCAGAATAAAATAAAGGTCCGGGACAAGCACGGCCAAAAAAAACAGCCGGCTCTTGGCGAACCGGCTGCGGATAAATCAGTATTTCGTGGAGGTCAGTCTCTTTTCATCAGGCGCATTTTCTTACGCAGGCGCCGCTGGGCCTCTTTTTCCTTGCGCTTGCGCTTCACGCTCGGTTTTTCATAGAACTTGCGCTGCTTCATTTCCCGAAACAGCCCCTCCTGCTGCAGCTTGCGCTTGAGGACCCGAATGGCTTTCTCGACATTATTGTCGATCACTTGGATTTCCAAATGAAACTCACCTCGCTTTCCTTCGATCTTTTCGCCCCCCGGCAGAAAATGCGCCGGAAGAAAAACGAAACATAAACTAATTTCCCCGGCAGATCAAGGGTAAACTTGCAGCTGTGGCCGGCACGGTCAAGGCGCAACCGGCAAATCAGCCCGGTACAACCCGACCGCAATCCCACCGTTTCGCAGCCGGGCAATCTGCCTGACGGGAAGTCCGGTCACCCGGGCCAGATCTTCCCCGGGGCTGAGAAAACCGACCCGCCAGCCGGCCATTTTTTTCCGGCAGACCGAACCGAAAGATCGATACATGCTCGGCAAATCTTCATCACGACCGAGGCGCCGGCCGTAAGGGGGATTGCAGACGATCAGACCTGACCGATCACAGGTCTCAATCTTCTCAAAATCCTGATTCAACAGCGTGATAAAGGGTGCCACTCCGCTACGCTCCGCATGTGCGATGGCGGCCGCCACGGCGTTCGGATCACGGTCCATGCCCCTGACCGCGACCGGCTCCGGCCGGACCGACCGGTCCGCCTCGATCAACAACGCCTGCCACAGGCCCGGTCGGAACCGGGGCCAGTTCATAAACGCGAATTTCCGCCAGCGCCCCGGAGGAATGTCGCGAGCCCACAATTGCGCTTCGATCGGGAAGGTTCCGGAGCCGCACATGGGATCGATCAGCGGAGTCGACCGGTCCCACTCGAGCAGCCTGAGGATGCCGGCCGCCAGAGTTTCCCGCAGGGGCGCAAGGGCTCGCCCGGTGCGATAGCCGCGCCGATGAAGGAGTGCCCCGGAGCTGTCGACGGAAAAATGCGCGCGATCATCTTCAACGCGCGCCAAAACCAGTTGTTCTTCTCCCTGGAGATTGGGGTCCATCCGTCCCAGGGCCCGGGAAATTGCCTCCTCGACCGTTGCGGTGATCCGGCCGGTGTGGGTGAGTCGTGAGCGGCGGCTGGTGACCCGGACCGTCAATGGTGTCCCCGGACGGATGAATCGCCCCCAGGGCATTTGACCGGCCTGGCGATACAAAGACGGAAAATCCCGGCTGCGGCATTCGCCCACCCGCACCAGAACCCGGCTGGCGATTCGCAACCAGAGATTGGCCCGGTACAGATCACGCAGGGGACCCCGGAATTCCACACCCCCGGAAAGAACCCTGATCGATGCCATTCCCAGTGTGTCGAGTTCGGCAGCACAAGCCTGTTCCAGACCGGGTGCTGTCATGGCGAACAACTCGAAAAGCCTCTCTTCCGGTTTTAGCGTCATATGTCCGATCCGCCTGGCTGCTGACTGTATATGAATAGGTTCTTGGTGCCGCCCATTTTTATTCTGAGGATAACCGGGCACAAATGCCGGTTAATCTGTCTGTAAAACTCGCAGGTTCTGCAAACTCGGTCCCTTTAGCATTATTCGTGGTAGACTCGCATAAAAAAAGATCGGCGGAATCCGGCCTTTTTCCAACCGGCTTTGGTAAAGTTACTAAACCGTTGGTCGGTTCGACCGTTGTCGGTATAATTAGCTCAGACGCAGGCGTTCATTCGTCCTGAGCATCTTGCGGCTTCTGGCCTGCCGCATCTTGGACGTGATGATGGCATTCGGCGTCTGGACATAACCGGAAAGTCCGAGCCGACCTTTCGGCGGCGCTTTCCCCTTACCATTGGTGTAGAACTTTTTTATGCGTTTTTCCCAATACTTTCGCACCGGACAAAAAATTTTCCTGCATTGCGCCGACCCCGAACTTGCCACCGGCCGGACCGAAACAATCACCGTCTATCTGCATGACCAGGGGCCGGGCCATTTCATGCTCCAACTCCGGTACGGTACCGAAGATGAGGAGCATTACCCGTTCAGCCCCGGCATGCCGTTCGATGTTCATACCGACGCTTATGGCGTGGGAATTCATCTGACCGGCCGTTTTCACAGTTTCGTCGGCAAAAACCTGATTCGTCTCGATCTGAACGATGACCTGGAAATTTTTCAGCGCCGCACCTGCCGGAGAATCGACACAGCCCTCGGCCTGCGCTACACCAAGGGAAAAGGGACTCTCCGCAGCTACCGGGCGCAATGGGAAAAAAATATTCAACTGCTCAAGGCCGAATACGATCCGGCCAAAATCCCGCCGTTCCCCCGCGTTCCGGTCAACCTGAGCGCGACCGGAGTCCGTTTTTCGGTAAAGGCCCCTGTCGACATGGCCGATCTCTGTCTCCTGCTGTTGCAGGTGGAACCAAACGGGAAACCGATCTGCGCCCTGGCCGAAGTCGTCTGGGTCGCGGAAGAGGAGATCGACGGCCGCAAACGGGCCGGCATGCGGTTTCTAAATATTCTGGAGGCGGACCAGCAGCAGATCGAGCGGTTGATCAAAAATCAACCAACCACTCCCACCCAGAGTGCCTGACCATCCCCGCCGAAGAAAAACCGGAAAATTACCCGGCCAACCTTGAACCGACGCCGTGCGGGAGCCGGTTCCTCCCCTGCAGGCCCTCACTTTGCCTTATAATAGGGCCTGAGATGGCCGAACCGAAGGCATGACCCCTCCCATCCGCAGACGTTTCAGAAATTCCGCCCGGGAAATTTCCTTCGCGCCCAGGGAAAAAAGGTGGGGATTGGGCAGCTGGCAGTCGATCAGTTCAAATTGTTTTTCCGCCAGCCGCCGAGCCAGTCCGACCAGGCCGATTTTTGATGCATCGGTTCGTCGATGAAACATGGACTCTCCGAAAAAGCACCGGCCCAGAACCACCCCGTAGAGCCCCCCGACCAGTTCCTTCTCCTCCCACACCTCCACCGAATGGGCAAAACCTGAATGGTGCAGACGCTGGTACGCATCGACCATTTCGTCCCCCAGCCAGGTCCCTTCCCCCCGGGCCAATCTGGTTTCCCGGCAGGCTGAAATGACCGCGGCAAAGGCCTGGTCGAAGGTCAGCGAGAACCGGCCGCGGCGAAGGACCTTGCGAAGGCTGGTAGAAACACGGATAGCGGAGGGCTCGATGACGCAGCGAGGGTCGGGGGACCACCAGAGCAGTGGGTCCCCCGGATTGAACCAGGGGAAAATTCCGAGGGAATAGGCCAGCAGCAGCCGTTCAGGACAAAGATCCCCTCCCATCGCCAGCAGCCCGTCAGGTTCGGCCCATTCCGGCGCGGGGAAAGATAAGTCCTGGCTCAGGGCAAAGACAGGCACGGTAAAAGAGTTTCGTGACTCATCGCAATGAGCAGGTCACTGGTAGAGAAAAGTCAAGCGGTCCCTCTGCAGCCCGACGCGGACTTCACCCCCCTGGCGAAGCCGGCCGTAGAGAACTTCGGCGGCAATCACGTCGCTGATCCGGCGTTCGATCAGACGGCTCAGCGGACGGGCGCCGTAAACGGGATCATGCCCCTCCCGGGCAAGATTGAGCCGGGCCGCCGGGGTGAGCCGAATGGTGATTTTCTTCTCCGCCAGCCGTTCCTGAAGTTCAGCGATAAACTTGTCCACCACCTTGACCATGGTCGCTTCGGCCAGGGGCTGAAAGGAAATGATAGCGTCCAGCCGGTTTCTGAATTCGGGGGAAAAGAGCCGGTCAACAGCGGCTTTCGGACTGCCACCCGGAGGACTGCCGAAACCGATCGGCTGCGCGCTCATCTCCCTGGCGCCGGCATTGCTGGTCATGATCATCACGACGTTGCGAAAATCGGCCTCCTTGCCGTTATTGTCCGTCAGCGTGCCGTGATCCATGACCTGCAGCATAACGTTGATCAGGTCGGGATGGGCTTTTTCAATTTCATCGAGCAGCAACACCGCATGGGGATGTTTGACAATGGCGTCGGTCAGCAGGCCCCCCTGCTCGAACCCGACATAGCCTGGCGGCGCGCCGATGAGTCGGGCCACGGCGTGTTTTTCCATATATTCACTCATGTCGAAGCGAAGAAACTGAACCCCCATTTCCAGGGCCAGTTGTTTGGCCACCTCGGTTTTTCCCACCCCCGTCGGGCCGGTGAAGAGAAACGAGCCGACCGGCCGTTCCGGATGCCCGAGGCCGGCCCGGCCCCGCAGTATGGACCGGCAGAGGACATCGATCGCCTGGTCCTGGCCGAAAACCCGCCGGCGCAAATTTTGAGCGAGATTCTTCAACCGGGTGCGGTCGGAACGGGAAACGCTCCGGCTGGGAATCCTGGCGATTCCGGCCACGATTTTTTCGATTTCGGCCACCCCGATCCGATTGGACGGCCGCGGTTCGAGCCGGAACCGGGCGCCGGCCTCGTCAATGACATCGATGGCCTTGTCGGGCAGGTGCCGGTAGTTGATGTACCGGGCCGAAAGTTCCGCGGCGGACCGCAGTGCCTCATCGGTATAGCGCACCCCGTGATGCTCTTCGTAATAAGACCGCAGACCGCGCAGAATCTCCACCGTCTCCTCCGGACTCGGTTCAAGCACATCAATTTTCTGGAACCGCCGAGAAAGCGCCCGGTCCTTTTCGAAGAGGTTCTTATATTCCTCAAAGGTGGTGGACCCGATACAGCGCAGTTCCCCGGCCGCCAGGACCGGCTTGAGAATATTGGATGCGTCGAGGGATCCGCCGGAAGTCGCCCCTGCGCCGACCACGGTGTGGATTTCGTCGATGAACAAAATGGCCTTTTCTTCTTTGACCAGGGCATTTAAAACGGCCTTGATCCGTTCTTCAAAATCACCGCGAAATTTGGTGCCGGCCAACAGGGCGCCCATGTCCAGACTGTGGATGGCATATCCTTGAAGGAGGTCGGGGACATCCCCCTGGTGGATTTTCAGGGCCAATCCTTCGGCGACAGCCGTCTTGCCTACCCCGGGGTCGCCGACGAATACCGGATTGTTTTTCCGCCGCCGGCAAAGAATCTGAATGGTCCGTTCGATTTCCGCCTGCCGCCCGATCAGGGGGTCGATCTTGCCTTCCCGGGCCCGTTCCAGCAGGTTGACCGTAAAGGCGGCCAACGGATCGCGGCCGGGGGCGGTTTTGTCTCCGGTTCCGGGCCTTTCCTGAGCACCTTCCCGCCCCCGTTCCTCTTCCTGGGGAACCTTGGCCACCCGATGGGAGATATACTCCAGAACGTCTAGCCGACTGATCCCCTGGTTTTCCAGAATCCGGGCCGCCTGGGAATTCCGCTCCTCGAGAATGGCCGCCAGGACATCACCGATAGCGATCTCCTTCTTTCCCGAAGCCTGCATATGCAAAACAGTCCGCTGCAGAACCCGCTGCAGGCCGATGGTCTGCTCGGGAACATCCTCTTCCGGGTCTTCGGCGGTTTCCAGGTGCCGGGCGAAGAATTCCTCGAGAGACTCCTGCAGTTCCTCCAGGTCCCCGCCGCAACCGCGAAGAATTTCCTGTCCCTTCTCTTCAAAAAGGATGGCGTAGAGAACGTGTTCCGTCGTCAGATACTCGTGCCGACGGCGCTGCGCCTCTCGAACAGCCAGGGAAAAGGCGATCTGGACTTCCTGATTGAACATCTGCCGTTGCTCCTCAGGCTTCCTCCAGACTGCAACGCAGGGGATGACCTTCCCGGCGGGCAACCTGATGAACCTTATCAATTTTGGTTTCTGCTATTTCATGCGGGAATACCCCGCAGATTCCCAATCCCTTGACGTGGATGTTGAGCATGATCCGGTTGGCCTCGGGTGGGGATTTGTGAAAAACCGTCTCCAGCGTCCTTACCACGAACTCCATGGTCGTATAGTCGTCGTTGTGCATCAGGACCTTGAACAAGGGCGGCTGGACCTGTTGCGCCCGGTTTTTCTCCGTCACCCGGGTCGTTGGGGACGGCGTCTGCTCGCTCATGATCCGGTCTCCGTTGTGCAACAGAACGTGTCGCTCATCTTAGCATATCCCCTGAAGAGCCGCCAAGGCCCCAAAAAATCAACTTTTCGGTGAAATATCATCCATGATTGGCAGCACATTAATGAAAATAAATTTTCCTCTTGCAATTGCGGGTCTCCTGATTCAGTATAGGAAGCTCCTTCCTTAAATTTCTCAAAAAGAGGCAGACCATGGAACTGTCGATCAAATTCGAATGTCCGCAATGCCGTCAGGCTCATCTGCAGCGCCTTCTCGATCTGACTCCCGGCCAGGCCCGCACCTGCCCCCACTGCGGAACGCCGGTCGGCCTCACGGTTCAGGGCCTGGATCACCTGCGACAGGACCTGATTCAATTCGTCGGCCGCTGACCGCCGAACCTTGCGCCGAATAAGGCTGCCTTCACCGGCACAGGCCGGGGCCGGTCAAAAGCCGTACCCCCCATCCTCAATCTTGACCACCCGGCCGTTTTCGAACCGGATGACCTGAATGAATCGCCTGGGGCCGAA
>Ga0055480_10000200_pt1 | contig 21335 bp, 13 predicted proteins | sample Muzzi_PWB_D2_FD_57935 | JGI IMG/M metagenome (GOLD analysis project Ga0055480, IMG submission 57935) | Wetland microbial communities from San Francisco Bay, California, USA, that impact long-term carbon sequestration - Muzzi_PWB_D2 | ecosystem: Environmental > Aquatic > Marine > Wetlands ... | reverse complement strand
CGTCCAGGACCAGCAGCAGAATCAGCACGACAACGCTGGCCAGCGAACACTGAATAAGATACCGACGGACTTTGTCTTTACCGACGCGATCTTCGAGATTCAATCGCCGTACCAGTGGTTGTCTCAAGTCCATTCCGGTCATAACTACTCCCGTTTCGTACCTCAACTTTGTCAGCTTTGGGATCCGGCCTCTCCGCCGCTCTCGATGAACGCGGTCAGGGCTTGTTCGTCAGCGGGGTCTGTCACCCAACCGAATGGATCGTCAGTCTTGCCTTCCTGGATGTCCAGCAGCGCATCCCTGAGCTCCGACGACAGGCGGCCGACCTCAGGCAATGACCATTCCTCGCCACCGGGTTCGCCGATGGCCTTGATTGGCGCCACGATCGCGCCCGTGCCGCAGGCAAAAAGTTCACTGCAACGCCCCCTCTCGATGTCCCGCAGCAGTTCGTTGACCGGCATGACCCGTGACCTGCCTTTTATGCCCAAATGCTCCGCCAGGGTCAGCAGGGAATCCCGCGTAACACCCTCAAGCAGCGAACCACTCAGGGCCGGTGTGTGTAGCTCGCCGTCGATGACAGCCATGAAATTCATTGCGGACAATTCCTCGATGTTTTCCCCGGTCGTCGGATCGAGCCAGAGCGATTGATCGAAGCCTTGCTTGACGCAATTCTCATTCGCCAGCAACGATGCAGCGTAGTTGCCGCCGACCTTCACCGCACCGGTTCCGCCACTCGCCGCACGGCGGTTGTGTCGTTCAATCATGATCCGAATGGGTTTTGCGTAGTAAGCATCGGACGGGCTGGCGAGTACCAGGAAGACGAATCGATCGCTTCCTTTCACCGCAAACTGGTTGTCGAGTCCGAACATCGTCGGTCGCAGGTACAGTGACTGGCCTCGTCCGCTGGGGATAAATGACGCCAGCGAGCCAACGACTGACGAAAGCGCTTTTGCGAACAATGCGGCTGGCACGACCGGCATACGCAAACGTTCGGCAGATCGGGCGAAGCGCCGCCAATTCATGTTCGGCCTGAATAAAGCGGGCCGGGGATTTTCCGACTTGTAAGCTTTCATTCCCTCGAAAGCCTGTTGCGCGAATTGCAGGGCAGTGGATGCGGGGCTGACCGGTACGTCACCGAAAGGGGCCAGCGAGCCGGATTGCCACTCGCCACCGTCGTATTCCGCGCGATACATTACCGGGGCCATCTCCACGCCGAACGGAATCTTGTCGGGGAGCCGGTAACTGGCAAGTATGTCGGCAATATCGGATTCAGCGATCGCGGCGTTCAATATCGGGTCCTCGTTTCGTCGAAGCGTGCAGCCTAGTCTATCGCGGATTAATTTCCGGAGTGGCGGATGATTCTAATGCACTTGTGCATCGTATCCCCTGCGTCGGTCCGAGCGGCCCCGACAATGCTGATTCCGCGCTGCGCTGATCACGCTTTCGCGACGCCCCTGGCAGGTACAACACGAAGGCGTTTTGTCAAACCAGTTCTTCAACGTGTCGGCAGGCGCGCTCGTTACCGTGTCACAATTTCATTTTGACGGGCGTCCATTCAATGCGCGTATTCGCCGGGTGTGCATCGGTCGTCGCCGGTTATACTCGCCATATGAGCATCAGATTCTTTGCCCGCCCCGGTCCCGTTTTTTGCGCCTGTGCCGTCCTCACTGCCTGCACACAATCGCTGGCATTGCCGCCGGCGGAAGCCGGCGCGGAGAGCAAAACCTATACCATTGTGTATACCGTCACGATCACCGATCGCGACGATGACAGGGCGAAAGCCAGTATCCGCGTCGAGCAGGAATCGCGGCGGCTCAGGGAACTGCGCTTTACGATCGATCCGCAGCGCTACTCCGATTTCACAGGCGACGGAGACATCAGCGAAAGCGATGGCAAGCTGATCTGGCGCCCGTTAAGGAAAGGCGGCACGCTTTCATACACGGTCAGGATATCCCACCAAAGAGGCAGCGGCGCCTATGACGCGCTGAAGACGAAAAACTGGGCGCTGTTTCGCGGCGGCGACGTGTTCCCGCCGGCAACAACGCGCACGACGGTCGGCGCGAAATCCGTCGCGCGCCTGGAACTTGATCTGCCCGACGGCTGGTCGGCCTTGACACCGTACCTCAGCGGCGAGAGCAAATTGTCCTTCCCAATCGACAACCCCGCACGCCGCTTCGACCGGCCTACCGGCTGGATACTGGCAGGGGATATCGGCGTTCGGCGCGCGTACATCGGCGACACTCGCGTCGCAATCGGGTCGCCGCTAGGTGAGGATGTGCACAGGATGGACATCATGGCGTTCCTTAGCTGGACGTTGCCCACGATACGCTCGATTTTTCCGACCATGGACCCTCGCCTGATCGTCGTCAGCGCGGGCGATCCGATGTGGCGCGGTGGCTTGTCAGGTCCCGGTTCACTTTATGTGCACGCCGATCGACCGATGATCAGCGAAAACGGCACCAGTACGATGTTGCATGAGCTGGTGCACGTCGCCATGGGTGCTGCAGGTTCCGGGAACGACGACTGGCTGGTCGAAGGTATCGCCGAGTACTACTCCATCAAGATCCTGCGAGCGACCGGTACGCTGAACCACCGTCGGGGCACACTGACGCTGGCGGAGTTGCAGAAGTGGGGCGATCCGGTCGAGAACCTGTTCGTCTCTCAGTCGTCGGGGCCGGTGACCGCACGTGCGGCCACGTTGCTCGCCAAACTCGATGCCTGGCTCATCGAAGAGTCGCGGGGAAAACGCAGCCTGGATGACATCATTGGCCAGTTGATTCAATCAGAACAGCTGTACAACTACCGATCGTTGTGTATCGCCGCAAGAGAGATCGCGAGGAAACCTGTGCCACTACTCGCTCCGGACGCCGTGCCCGGCGCGCCGGATGAACCCGAGTGCATGATCGCGCGTTGATCGCCGAACCCGATGTTGTCGATTGCGGCGCTTCCCGCGGCATGAGTGACGCTTCGCTCCGAAAAAAGTGGTCGTGTGATTTTCGGCACGACATAGGTCAGCGAGAATACAAGCGAACGACTATTCGGCGACGCGGACGAGATCGAGGTCGTGAAAATCAAACGAAAAATCCGTGGCCGGCGATACGGCCTTCATTCGAATTCGCTCGATCTCACCATCCGGGGCCAGGGTGAACGAGACGTAGGCATCGGCGTTCAGGTTTCGCGTCGTCCAGCGGGCGATAAACGTATCGTACTGATAATGTTCGAGTGGGCCTGCCAGGTGCTCGCTTCTCGAGGACCGAAACCAGAGCGCGCCGTCATCATTCTTTGAAATCGAAATATCGCCGTACCAGGGATCTCGATAGGTGCCGACATATGCATCCAGCGGCAGGCTCGGTTCACTGTCCGCCGCGCGTAATGCCGCTGAGTCGGCAACGGTTGTTGCCGCATCACTCAACCTGGAGTTCATGGCATCGGCGACAATGGCGACCCAATCCTTGCCGGCATCGGGCGAGACGTCTGCGAGAAAATGATCGATGATGTCGTTGACGACGGCTCGGGGTGCGGGCGACAGCAGGTTGTTACTGACGAAAACGCCGAGTCCCTGCTCCGGCAGGAGTGCAATGAATGTCGTCATGCCCCACAGGCCACCGCTGTGTGAATACAACGGTTGCCCGTAAAACGTCGACACGCCCCAGCCCAGCGCGTAAGCGTTCAGAAAGGAGCCGGTGTTTTCCGCCACGTATCCCGAGCCTGGCAGAAGCGTCACCGGGCTCAGCAGCTGATTGAACTGTGCCGTGCTGATGAGCTGCTCTCCCTTCGCTGTGAGCCCCTTGTTCAGTACGAACGACATCCAGGTCGCCATGCTGCGCGCGCTGCAGTTGATGCCTCCGGCCGCGGAGGCAATGCTGGATTCGAGTGACTCCGTGATTTCGAGTTTGCCATCGACCAGGACATGCGGTGTCGCTTTCACGGCTTTGCGCGGGGCGCGAGAGAGAGTCGCCGAACAATCACGCATGCCCAGCGGAAACAGCAGCCGCTGTTCGACGAACTCTTCATATGAGGTACCCGCGACCCGGGCGACGACTTCGCCGGCGATAATGTACAGCAGGTTGTCGTAGGCAAACTTCGTACGAAAACTGGAGTCAGGTTTCAGGTAACGCATCGCGCGTATTATTTCGTCGCGCGTGGTCTTGCCCTGCGGAAATAGCAGGAGGTCGCCCGCCCCGATCGGCAAACCGCTGCGATGCGTGAGCAGGTCCCGGATCGTGAACTCCCGCGTGACCCAGGGGTCACGCATCCGGAACTCGGGCAGATAGTCGATTACCGGGTCGTCCCAGTCCAGCTTGCCTTCGTCCACGAGTATCGCCAGGGTCGCCGTGGTGAATGCCTTCGAGACGGACGCAATCTGGAACAACGTTCGATCGTCGACCGCGGTCCGGGTATCGACTTCAGCGATACCGTGCCCGGCGGAATAAACTATTTCTCCGTCATGGACGACCGATACTGCCATACCGGGCACCTGGAATTCGTCCATCGCGCGCCTGATTGACTCGTCAATCCAGTCCGCCGATGGAGCGGCGACTGCTGCAGTGGTTCCGAGACAGCTGACAACGACGGCCAGCGTGGTCCACAGCGGGAATGATTTGCTTCGAGACATGACAGTTCCTGTTTGGCGAATGAGGGTCATCCCCATAACGCGCTTGCCGGTGGCGACAGCAGCCCGTGGTCAAAAGTCATCGGGTGTTCGCGATCGCCCTTGAGGTAAAGCGTGCCGTCCAGATCGACGAACTTGCAGAGCTGTGCGATGACATAGCCGGGGGCCATGCCGAGAGACGTGCCTACCATGTTGCCGACCATCAGGTCGACACCGCGTTGATGAGCCATCCGTGCGAGATCCAGGGCCTCAGTCAGACCGCCGGTCTTGTCGAGCTTGATATTGATGACCTGGTAACGGCGGGCCGCCTGTTCGAACTCGTCGGTGGTGAGGCAGGACTCATCGGCGCACAGCGGCACGGGTGAGACGTAGGATTCGAGCTCTTCATCAGCACTCCTGGGCAGCGGTTGTTCGATCATGCTGATGTTCAGGTCTTTGAAGCGGGGAGCCAACTCCACGAGCTGCTCGAAGTGCCAGCCTTGATTGACGTCCACGATGATCATAGCTTTCGGTCGCGCCTCACGAACGGCGGAAATACGTTCCAGCGGCTGCTCGGGATCCAGCTTGACCTTGATCCGGCCCGAATCCAGAGAGCGCGCTTTCAGTGCCATGTTCTCCGGGGTATCGAGCCCGACGGTAAAGAAACTCGGGGTGCGGTGCGGCGCAATACCCGTGAGATCCCAGATGCTCTTGTTCGACAACTTGGCTTCCAGGTCCCAGAGGGCACAATCAATGGCATTGCGAGCGCCGCCGGCTGGCAGCAGCGACCGAAGCTCCTCGCGGTCCGCGCCTCGCGCGACCTCGTCCTGCACGGATTGTGCCTGGGCAAGAATGCTGTCGCCGGTCTCGTCGAGGTAGTAGACGCCGGCGGCTTCGCCCCTGCCTGCAACGCCGTTTTCGCTGATCCTGACAATGAGCATCTCAATGATGTGGAATACGTGACCCGTAATCCGAAACGGAGTCTCGAGCTCCCATTGCTCGGTCGAAAGGGAAACCTCTCGCGAATCAGACGCCATGATACCCGGATCTCCCGTAGCGCTCGCCCGTCATGCGTTACGCCCTCAGGCGAGGTACTGGAAGCCCAGGATATTCCAGTAGTAAAAGAACCAGGCCATGAACAAGGCAGCTAGGGTCACCACTGTGTAGCGGATGCGAGCCCAGACTCCGGTCAGGAGCGCATCTTTCCATACGCCATAGGTTCGAAACAGGAGATAGAAGCTGGCGATCGTGACCAGGATTGGCAAGACCAGCCACGCCTTGAATAACGGCGGGAATCCGTCGATCAGGTTGTCCATGACGATCGAGATCACGACGGCGCCCAGTACCACAACGAGCAGATGCGCCAGGGACGTGTAGAAGGAAACTCGCAAAGCCGACTGGTCGGCAGCGGGGAACGTGGCGAATTGCCCACGCTGGTAGAAGCGGCGCAATACGACGAAAAGGAATATTAAAAGCGAGAGGCCCAACAGTGAGTAGTTGAAGTTCGGCGTGGCAATTAGCGGCAACATCCGTGCGGACATGAATGGCAGCCCGTCGAAGACGAAACCGGTGATGGCCCCCTTGTCGTTCTCCTGGAATGCAATCAGCCGGGGACTGATGACCGGCAGAAGTGTCATGTTGGCATCGAGTTCGCGGAACAGGTTTTTCTCGACTTCCACGTACTGCTTCGCTTTTCCCGCAAAGGCGACCAACAGCGTATTGTCCTTGGTCGGCGCTACCTGGACGATGCTGCCAATGCTGAAAGCTTTCTCGATCTTGCTGAAATTTCCGCGCCAGAATCCATAGGCGCCTGCATATTTGCCCGCACGCTCGGCGAAGTCCTCCGGCGGCACCGGCGGCGCTTCATCGCGTGGAAAGTATTCGTCATACAAAGCCACCGCGAATTCCGAGCGAACCGCGCTGCCGCCGGACGCGGCGAATGAGACGAAGAAAACGAGAGCGTTCTCCTGATCGATTCCGAGGTATGAATGAAAATACTTGGTGTCGCCACCGTGACCGACGACCCGATGGCCGTTGTAGTCGGTTTCGTAAAACCCGAGCAGCATGGCTGTCGTGCGATCGTCCTGCGAAAAATTGGGCGTCAACATTTGCTCGACTGTCTCGGCTCTCAGTATGCGATTGCCCTCGAGTTCGCCGCCATTGAGTATCGCCTGTCCGAACCGGACCATGTCCGGCGAGGTGGCTGACTCTGAACCGGCCGGGCCAAAATTGGCGATGATTTCGAACGGCTTCTCGACGTACGCGCCGGCTTCTATCGTGTAGCTGGTCGCCATGTGCTCGGCGAGTGCCGGCGGTAACGGTTCGAAGAAGCTGGAATGCGTCATTCCCAGCGGGTCGAGGATGTTCTGTTGGACGTAGTCATTGAATGACAGGCCCGAGGTATTCTCGATGATCAGGCCGGCCAGCGAGGTCGCATAATTCGAATACGCGGTCTGCACTCCGGGCGGGTTGATGCGTTCCGGCTGATAGCGTTCCATGGACTCGCGCAGCGGAATGGCCTTCTCCGGATCATCGATAATCAGATAACCGAGTCCGCCATCTTCAAAGCCTGCGGTATGCGTCATGATGTGCCGCAACGTGATCGGCTCTTCGAACGTATCCTTGATCTGGAAGTTCTCGAGGTACTCGTTGACGTCAGTATCGAGGTCCAGCTTGCCTTGCTCCACGAGTTGCATCACCGAAACCCAGGTGGACAGTTTCGAGGTCGAACCCGGCCGGAACAGCGTGAGATAGGGGTCAACGGGCGTTTGCCCGGCGATGTCTTCGTAACCGTACCCTTTGGCCAGGATAATCTCGCCATTCCTGGCAATCGTCACCGTCCCGGACGGACTGTTATTGCTCTTCATCAGCGGTTTGACGACGCCATCGATATACGCTTCCAATGCAGCCTGGTCGTCGAGGCTTGGAGCAGCGACGGCAGCGGTCGTTGCGAGGATTACGGTGAGGCTTGCGCCGAACAGGCGGATGGCAACTCTGCTCATAACGAGAATTCCAGTAAAAGTTGGGACAGACCGGCTGATCATATATAGGCCAGGTGATTGCGTGTTAGGCCGATACGCCATCATAATGTGCAGATTCGGCAGCTTTGAATGATGGTGCACATAGCCAATGATGTACGGCGACGAATATTACGTCGAGGCATCTCCCGGCATGGACCTGGAGGATGTGTCGGCCAGGCGCCTCGGAAAACTGTTCGAGAATGCGACACGGCTTACGCGGTTCGGCTCCGCGTCGGATTACGGCACGACCCATGATCCGTTGTCGCATGGAATCGAAGGGCTGCTTTCTTATCGGATAGACAAAGATCGCCTGATCGATATCAATGACGCGGTCCTGCGGACGCCAGTCATCATTCGTAACGAGGTCTCGGACGTCATCAGTTTTCAGTTTGTTTCCACCGTCAAGCGCTCCGAGTTCCTGGGCAAACGCAAGAACGTCCATGACCTGGGCCCGGCTCTGATCGTATCCGTCGTGCCAAAGAAAGAGGTCACGTATCGGATGCCCAAGGCGAATGTCCAGATTCGGCACGTCGTCGTGAACACGACGCTGTCGAGTCTGCTGCAGCGAACCGATGAATCACGCGATGCTTACCCTGGCTGGCTGCTCAAGAGCATCGATGGTGACCACAAGAAACCGCGCCAGCGAGTGTTTTTTCTCGAAGAGGTCCATCGTGATGCAATCTGGTCTTGCTTCCATCTGCCGGTGGCCGGAACCCTGCTCGGCCAGTGGATGTCCGCGAAATTCGACGAATTGCTGTGTATCGGCCTGCAGATACTGAAGAACAGCCGCAATCGCGCCGACGCCAGTCCCGCGGACATGGATCTCCCGTACGGTGAAAAGATTCGCCGAGCGCGCGTTATTCTGGGCATGGAGTACGCCAACCCGCCGCCCTTGCCGAAGTTGGCACAACAGCTGGGGATTTCGGAGACGCGCCTGAAGAGCGGATTCAAGGCAATGAATGGAACGACTGTCATGCAGTACTGCATCGACAAGCGCATCGAGGCGGCCAAATTGCTGCTCAAGGAAAATCGCCATTCAATATCCGAAATCGCCAGCATTGTCGGCTACGATGATCATTCCGCCTTTTCGCGTGCCTTTCGTCGCTACAGTGGTTACAGTCCGCGGGACTGGCATCGCGCCCATCCCAACTGATCGCCTTCATCACGTGAGCCATCGCCTCACCGTTTCTGCACAGAATTTGGTCGAATCAGACTAATACCGACTCCGCTGCTCCGACTACTATGAAAGATGTACGCCAGCGTCACTGCGGATTCGTGTGCCTGCAAGGCGGCAACCTATTTCGGGGGTGAATTTCCATCATGTTCAAGACAATTGGCTTCAAAGCAACTCAAATTTCATGTATCGCCCTAATTGGGGCGGCGGCTTACGGGCCGCCGGCACTGGCCCAGGGCAGCACGTCCGGCGCGCCCATCGACGAGATCGTCATCACCGCGACCAAGCGTGACGCTACCGTAGCGGAGATTCCGATGTCGGTCTCGATTCTTGGCGGTGATGCGATGGAGCGGCAACGGATTCTCAGCTTTCAGGACATGGTGCCCCTGGTACCAGGCTTGAGTCTTGCCGGCGCAGAGGCAGGCCTGAACCGCATCACCCTGCGTGGCCTCAATACGTCGGGCGTCGCGTCGACCGTTGGCGTCTACCTGGGTGAGGTACCGTTCGGATCGAGCACGGGTTTGGCGAATGGCGCGATCCTTTCGGGCGACTTCGATACTTTCGATATGACGCGGGTCGAGGTTTTGCGGGGCCCGCAAGGCACGTTGTACGGGGCCAGTTCACTCGGCGGTGTCATCAAGTACGTACCGAATCGGCCCAGCATGGACGCAACTGAAGTCAAATTGAGGGCATCCGTCGAAACAGTCGACAAGGGCGATACCGGCTATGACGTATCCGCAGCGGTCAACATACCCGTCAGCGAGAAATTCGCTCTGCGCGCCAGCGCATTCCGACGGTACGACGACGGCTATATCGATTCGATCGGCAACAACCCGATCATCCTTCCGTCGACTGTTCCGTACGAAAGTTACACTCGTGTCGCAGATAACATCAACGAAGTCGAATCGTACGGAGGCCGCGTACAGGCCTTGTTTCAATTCAACAACAGTGTGTCGCTCAACGTGATGGCGCTGGCGCAGGACATAACGAATGCGGAATCCAGCTCGATTGATGCCGACCCGGTCACACTGGAACCACTTTACGGCACCTATGCATCGTCAAGTTACCATCCGTCCACGGATGATCTCGAGTATCGCCTGTACAGCGCTACGCTGGACTGGGACTTCGAAGCTGCGAGCTTCCTGTCCGTGACCAGTTACAGCACATTGCTGCAGGACATACACACCGACATAGAGGCGCTCCTTGCGCCGACACTGACGTTCTACCTGCCGTTACTGGGCCTGTCGACCGGGGAACCCTACGGAGCAATGCTGCTTCAGAATACCGGCACCGACAAGCTGACCCAGGAATTCAGACTGGTATCGCAGGACAGCGATACATTCGAGTGGATGGCGGGGTTGTATTATACGGATGAAGACTCGTACATCGATCCGCAGCGTTATACTGCTGTCGACGTGGGCACGGAGAATGTAGTTGATTTTCCGGTCGTGCTCGGCCAGGCCGGAATTCTTTCAAACTACAAGGAACTGGCGTTGTTCGGCAACGCGACCTGGCATATTTCGCCTCGATTCGAACTCTCATTCGGTGCCAGAGCCAGTAAAAATGACCAGGACGCGACGCAGTTTCTTGACGGTGTTTTGCTCGGACTAGCGGCGCCCGACATCACCTACGGCGAATCGTCCGAATCACCGTTTACCTGGTCAATTGCACCTCGATTTGAAGTCAACGACAGCACGTCGATATACGGACGAATCGCAACGGGTTTCCGTCCTGGCGGGCCGAACATCATACCGCCTGCGGCGCCGGCCAATACGCCGACGAAATACGACTCCGACTCATTGACGAGCTATGAGGTGGGCGTAAAAACCGGCAGCGATCGATTGACCCTGGACGTGGCGGTGTTTTTCCAGGACTGGGAAGACATTCAACTGTTGACGACATTCGGCGAAGGATCAGAAGCGGTCAGCATTAACGCGAACGGCGGCACGGCAGAGAGCACCGGCGTCGAGTTTACGGCGAGCTTTACACCGGTCGATGGCCTGAGTCTCTTCCTGAATGGCGCATACACCGATGCTTCGCTCACGGAAGATGCGCCGTCGGCTAATGGACTGGATGGCGACCCCCTGCCGTACGTACCGGAATGGAGCTTTGGCGCCGGCGGCGACTATGAATGGTCGCTCTCGGGCGATTCCTCGGTCTATGTCGGTGGCACTCTGGGGTACACGGGCGTTCGTCCCTCCGGCCTGGGTAACCGGGATGCAATGAACAATATCATTGAACTTCCGGCTCATACGCTGGTGGATCTGCGTGCCGGCATCGCGACCGGCCGCTGGGCCTTCGAGGTCTATGGCAGAAACCTGACCAATGAACGCGGCGGCAATTCTTTGGACAGCGACAGCCTCCTGCCAAATGGTGCCTACACGATCGGGCTGATCCGGCCGCGGACATTCGGCGTAACAGCCAGCGTTGGCTTCTGATCAGGAGAATCGTGCTAGCCTGCTGATTCTATGCCGATAATCGACCCCGACCAGACGTTCGCGCTGAGTGCCGTCATCATGGTCGTCGTGGCGTTCGGCCTGTGGGCAGAGCGCCGGCCCTGGGGGCAGAAAGTCGGTGGGCCGTTGTTGCTGCTGGCGATCGCGATGGCCGCGTCCAACGTCGGAATCATTCCCTACTCGGCGCCGATCTACGGGACCGTCGCCGGCTTTCTCGTGCCGGCGGCCATCCCGCTGCTCCTGATGCGCGCCGATTTCAGGACGATCTTTTCCGAGTCCGGCCCGATGCTCATTGCATTTGTCGTCGCCACCGTGGCGACCGTTGCGGGCTCGTTTGTCGGGGTCTTGTTGATCGACATGGGCCCGCAGGAAGCCGAGATCGCGGGAACGATCACCTCGAGTTACATCGGCGGATCGCTGAATTTCGTCGCGACGGCAGAAGCCGTCGGGATCAAGGATTCGTCGATCTATGTTGCAAGTTTGTCGGCCGATGCAGTGGGCGCAGTCATTTTCCTGATCCTGCTGATGCTGATGCCAACGGTGAGGTTCATCCGCGCCGCAATGCCGTCGAAATTCATCGGCCGGGAACGGAGCGATATCCCGGACGATCGGGATATCTCCAGTACGCCGGAAGCCAAACCGTTCAAACTCCTGAATGCCGCAACCGGCCTGGCGGTGAGCTTCGTAATCTGTGCGGCCAGCGAAGTCATCGTCGCGGTGTTTCACGTTGAGTCAGTGTTCATATTGATCGTTACGGTTCTGTCCTTGCTTGTTGCCAACTTTGCGAAACCCATCGTGAATTTCGTGTCCTCCGAGTTCGAGCTCGGCACCTTGTTCATGTATATATTCTTTGTTGCGATCGGTGCGGGCGCAAACCTGGGTGAGGTGCTCGGTTCAGCATTGCCGATTATCGCGTTCATCGTCGTTATGGTCCTGGTTCATCTATGTTTGCTCGTCGTGGCCGGCAAAGTCCTGAAACTGGATCTCGCCGAAGCCCTCATCGCGTCGAATGCCTGCATACTCGGACCGGCGCCTGCGGCCGCACTCGCCGCGAGCAAGGGTTGGCAGCCGCTGGTGGCGCCGGGCATTCTGGTAGGTATGTTCGGCTACGCGATTGCGACGTTCATCGGCGTTGCCATAACAGCCGTTCTCGGCAGCTGAAACCGGTTCGATGCCACCTGGATTCAAACTTCGCCCGCCGTTCCTGCTGCTCAGTAGCACCACGGTATCTTCCTCCTTCCGGCCCACACTCGCGTGTATTCGGGGCCGTGAGGGGACGTGAGTGCCGGTGTTGAACTATTGAGTGTTTGCGCTGACTGGTTTGTAACTCAATTACTCAACATGAGCCCCAATATGAACGAAATTGCTATTGGACGCAGATTCCATCTAGACTTTCTGCTGACAAACTGACTGGAGAATATCGGTGAAACAACTGCGACTGCTCCTGTGCGGGTTTGCAGCGTTAGCCTTGCCGGTTTCCTATGCGGCAGACGAAGAAAATATGCATCAGGATATTAGCGACAAGATTCAGGGCGTGTGGAATATCGAGTACATGGATGTAGGAATTGGCGCGAACAGCCGAACTGAAGTTCCCAAGGCGTTCATGTTTTTCCTGACGAAAAACCACTACACCGCTATTCGGGATTTTTCACAACCGCCAGGATCTGATGCCAAAGGCAAACTTACATCCCCTGACAGCATGTTCATGGCTGATGCCGGAACCTATGAATTTGATGGTACCGATTTGACTGTTCACCACATGGTGGCGAAGTTCCCCGTGCTGGGCTCGATGACGTTTGGCTGTTCGATGGAGGATGACGATACTCTCATCCTGACGCCTCAATACGACAAGATGGTCCTGCCGGGACTGGACCTGAAACCTAAAAACGGAAAGATGGGTTATGGCGATGTGGCGACGCGTTATGTTTTCAAGCGATTGGAATAATGCAGGCTGAGCAGAACTCGCAAGAACGATCTGAAGAAAAAAACCCAGGCACTCGATGTGCAGGTCGCCGACCATTGTTCAAAATGGTGGCCAGGGGCGGAAACGAACTAGGGATACACGCATATTCGGTCAGCTAGAAGCGCAGTTTTCGTTTTGATAACAACCAGTGACCGGGGCGTCCATTGATTGCTTCGCATCACTGTGCATAACGATGCATGGCGCATCGCCACAAACCTTACGCATCCCGCCTGTCGCATACGGCTGACTGGCTGACCATCCCTGTGACACGCCGGCGACCGTTGTCGAACGGATCCTCGGGAAAACGCCCGACGCACCTTACGGCAGTGCATCGTGAACGCTGGTGCCATCGCGGCCGTAATCGAATCGTAACGGAATGATCATCCGCTCATAACGACGCCGGCGTCGGCAAATACCTACCCTAGGTTCGCTTACAAGAAGGGAGTATTGCCATGCCTGCACAAACCGACATCATCCGAAAATTATCACTGGCTACGGCCATTGCCTGCATTTTCGCACTGCCTGAGGGCGCCGTATCCCGGAACCTCTTCAACAATGGGGATCTGCAAGGGGCGTTTGTCCTGTCCGTCGACGGTACTTTTGTTTCTCCGCCGCCGCCGTTTACGGGAAGCGTGCTCCCTTTCAAAGCCTCGCAACTCGGCCGTCTGGAATTCGACGGTGCAGGGCTTGCCTGGGGCGAGGCCACGCTGACCTTTCATCATCCGGACATTCCGTTCGGGGTTTTTTCGAGGAAAGCCTACAGTGGCACCTATGATTTGGCGCCGAACGGCAGGGCGATAATCAACCTTGATGAGTTTCCGCTCGAGGTGAACGGAGAACCCGGTACGATCAGAACGGGCTCCATTGTGCTGGAGTGTTATGTGGTACGGAGGCACCTGCAGTTACGCTGCGTGTTGCACACGCTGATCTCCTACCAGCAGGGCCCGTTACCCCGCAATTTGCCGGTAACGATGTCCGGTTCGCTGCAACGACAGTTGTAAGCCGCAACGACTGTCAATATTTTGCCTATGCTTTAGATATGGGAGTGAACCAGCTGCGGCAAACCAAAGCGATGTTCATTTTGGCAATGTCTGTCAGCGCGTTTTCCGGATTGCTCATCGAAGACGCGGCTGCGGCGGAGATTGAGGAGATCATCGTCACCGCCACTAAGCGGGACGAGCGGCTTCAGCATGCTCCGCTGGCCGTGTCCGTGCTTACGTCGAGATCGCTGGAGAACGCCGATGTTCGTGACCATTTTGACGTAGCGGAGCTGGTGCCGTCATTCAACGTCGTCCAAAGCACCGGCCCTTTGAGTACGAGCTGGTTCATCCGCCGTATCGGCAACCTGGGCAGCATTCCGAACTTCGAATCCGCCGTCGGGATATTCGTCGACGGAGCCTTTCGCAACCGCGCCGGCGCTTCAATCGGTGACCTGTTTGACCTGCGCCAGATCGAGATTGTCCGCGGACCGCAAACAACGTTGCACGGCAAGAACACCTCGGCCGGACTTGTCAACATTGCAACCAGGCCCCCGGGCGACGAATTTGACCTGCGAGGAAAGCTCACCGTAGGCCAGGTCGATGCCATCAGACCAGCGGACCTGGTTCGACTGGAAGGCATCATCAACGCACCACTGTCACCGAAAACGTCATTTCGTGGAGGAGGCGTAGTTTACAGCCATGACCAGACCCTGATGAACCTGTTCAATGGCGATCATGGCCAGGATGCGAAGCGATATACCGTTCGAGGGCAACTTCGCTATTCCAATGCCGAACTCCTGGAGGCTCGCCTGATCGCCAACCGGTTTCGCATTGATTCGGCAAAGATGGGGAACCTCGCACTTTTCGAAGGCAATGCGATTCAGGGCATCAACGCGGGATTCGGTGTGCCATGCCCCGATCATGACATCGACGATCGGGTGTTTTGTCGAAACGACGCAAGCGTGGTGAACCTCACATCGAACGACGTCACATTGAACATTCGCGGGAAACTCGGTGGCCTGTCCCTTTATTCGATAAGCAGTTTCGAGGAATATGGCTCGACACGCGATTTCGACGCCGATCAGCTGAACATCGACGTCGTTCGCATCATCGACCGCCAGAAAGGCTCCGGTTTCTCCCAGGAATTTCGTCTCGCCAGCGCGAGTGACACCGGAACAGCGTGGCTCATGGGCGCCTTTTATCTCGATAGCGATTTCCGGCGCGGCAGCGCGTTTCAACCGACAGCGATTCTCGGCCCTGACGCACCGGATCTCGAATTCGTGCCAGGCGTACCCGTGGGCAATGCCGCGGACGAAGGTTTTTTCCGATCTGACTCGGACACGCGACACCTGTCAGTGTTCGGTAACGTCGATTGGGCACTGAGTGACGCGTTCTCGGTCAGGGCGGGCCTCCGCTGGCAGGTGGAAGACAAGAGGACAACGATCATCAACACGGCCAATCACGTCGGGCCGACTGTGATTACGCTGCAACTCATGCCGGCGTTCGCGGATGGGTCATTGTCGCGCGACACTTCGGGTGTGTCCTGGGAGCTTACCGGCCAGTACCGATGGCGTGAGGGATCGGCGGCTTACCTGCAAGTCTCCCGTGGATTCAAGTCCGGCGGTTTCAATGCCGGATTCGGCGCCACGCCGCCGCAGTCGCGCGAGTTCGACGACGAACAGGTGGACAACGTCGAACTGGGGTTCAAATCGTTGCTGATAGACGGCCGGCTACGACTCAATGCGGCTTTGTTTGCATCCCGCTACAAGGACTTTCAGTCGGCCGGCTGGGTCAGCTTGCGGTTTCTCGTCAATAATGCCGAACGTGTCCATGTACGCGGCCTCGAATTCGATCTGCAGACCGCAACGAGTGAGCGCCTCACGGCGGGTGCATCGCTATCCTGGGTTGACGCCCGCTACGATCGCTACACCAACGGCAGCTGCTATTTCGATCGTCCCCCGGATAATGCGAGCGGTACTGCCTGTGACCTGTCAGGGCAGGCATTGCCCCAGGCGCCGCGAATGCGTGGCAGTCTCAACCTGACGTATGAGCAGCCGCTGAGATCCGCCACTTTGCATGGCCGCATTGACGGGTCCTGGAGCAGTGAGTACTACACGAACTCGACCCTCGACCCGCGCCATGTGCAGGAGGCCCACTCACGTATCAATGCGCACATCGGATTCCGGTTCGAACGCTTTGATGTTTCGGCATGGATTCGGAATGCCGGCAACCAGCTCGTCGTGATGCGGGAAGGGCCGTCCAACCTGTTTCCGAGGGACCCCGCCTATGGCCGTTCGTTTGCGATGCCCCGTGCCTACGGCCTGACATTGAGCGCCCGCCTGTAGCCATTCATTGGCCTATACTTGTGTGGGAAGTGCTCAAAATGCGTGACGCTCCAAAGGCTTGCTACCGTTTCGGCGGGTTTCGCCTGGATGTCCGGGACCGTCAGCTTGCGCGCGACAACGACATCATCCGCCTCGAACCGAAATCTTTCGACGTACTCTGCTGCCTGCTCGAGAATTCCGGCCATCTGGTCTCGAAACAGGATCTCGTGGATGAAGTCTGGGCACGGCCCTTCGTGTCGGACAATTCGCTGACTCGATGCATTCACCAGATCCGGGCCGCACTTCAGGACGACGCGGAGCGGCCGAAGTTTATCGAAACGGTGGCCGGGTCGGGTTATCGCTTTATCGCGACCGTCGACGAATCTGCGGAGCGAAAAGCGGGTCCCGCCGCGCCGCATCCCAATGGACGCCGCAGGACGCGGCTTGCCGCTGCGGCACTCATCCTGGTATTGGCTACCAGCGCCGCATTCATTCCCAAGTGGCTCGATAACGCCGGTGATACGCCGACAATCGAGAGAATCGCCGTATTGCCTCTGACGAATCTCACCGGCGCGGCGGATCAGGAATACTTCGTACAAGGGGTTCACGAGGCTCTGGTCACTGAACTGAGCCGTATCGCATCGATCGACGTGATTTCGCGTACATCGGTAATGAGTTTCCAGGATACCGAACTCAGCGTGCCGGAAATTGCCGCGCGCCTGGATGTTGACGCCGTCATCGAGGGATCCGTGATGCGCGCGGGAGACAAGCTCACCGTCACCGCGCAGTTGATTGCGACCAACCCGGAACGACACCTGTGGGCGGATCGGTATCACCGCGATGTTAGTGACCTGTTCGAGATCACGACCGATATCGTTGCGGCAATCGCATCGGAAATCGAGATCAAGTTGTCAGCCGACCAGCAACGCGAAAGTGCTGCGACGTCGACGGTAAATGGCCAGGCCTATGAGGCATACCTGCAGGGCAGGTTCCTTTTTGAACAGCGAACGCCCGATGCGTATCGCATGGCGCGAAAACAGTTCCAGCGTGCGATTGAGCTCGATCCCTCATTTGCGCCACCCTATGTCGGGCTCGCGCACACATTTGGTTCGGCGGCGATTTTCGGCGTGGTGAAGCCGGAGGACGGGTTCCCCGAAGCACGCCGGCTCGCCCGGCAGGCCATCGAACTGGACGACACGCTCCCCGAAGCACACCTGCTTCTTGCCGGCGTCTCTTTCTACTGGGACTGGGACTGGGATGCGGCTGAACAGCAGGTCGGGTTAGTCCTCGAACTCAACCCGAATCTCGCCAATGCATATCGCTTCCTTTCGGAGGTCTATTCCGTCACGGGGCGCTATCCTGAGGCCATGGACGCCGTCGAACGCGGTCGCGAGATCGACCCGCTGCCGCCAACCTCGCAATTCAAGCCCTCCTTCATTCTTTACCTCGCTCGCGCCTACGACGAGGCCATTGCCCGGGCAGAGTCCGCCCTCGGGCACTATCCTGCGTTCTGGCAGGGGCACTGGCTTCTGTGCCTGTCGTTCGCGGCCACGGATCGTTATGACGAAGCCGTCAGTGCCTGCAGAAAGGCCGCGGAGTTATCCGGCAACCTGCCGGTAGCGACAGGCGCCCTGGGTTATGCGTTCGCCCTCGCGGGTCGTGTTGACGACGCTGGTGAAATCGCAGCGGCACTCAAGGCAAGGAGTGCGACGGAGTACGTTGGACCGGCGTCAATAGCGATCATCTACGGCGCGCTCGGCAGGACCGAAGAAGCCTTCGAGCACCTGGCGTTAGCCTACGAACTGCGTGACCAGCAACTCGTTCACGCTGAACATGCCGCTTTTTTCGATCCTCTGCGTTCGGACCGTCGTTTCCAGATTCTGCGCGAAAGAGCACTTGGATCCAACGCCCATAAGGAAATCATAAGGACAAAATAATCGGGCAATAACGACATCATTATGCCGCGGCGCGATGCTCTCCTCGATGCAAAAATTGAGGAGTGTCGACGTGCACGTGAAAAGGATTCTGCTACTTATGGTCTCTGCTCAGCTGGTCGCTTGCGGATCAGGTGATACGGAACCCGTGACACCCAATGTTACAAACAACGCCGCGGGGCCAACTCCCGGCAGCGGCAACTCGTTCGTACATTTCGAGGGGCTCTGGCAGGGAACGATAACGCCTGATGACACGATGAGCAGTGGTACGGGGATCCTGTTCGTCAACGGCTGGGGCGAATTCCGTTTGTTGGCGAGTGACTCGCAGTTTGTCGGATTCCCGCGTCGAACATTCTCCGAACTGGCAGGCAACGTGACCGGTTTCCGTTCGCCAGGCTCGGCGTGGAGCGACGGTACACGGGTGAGTCCGTTCACAATCAGCGGCTCGATTGACGAGGACAATTTCATCGATGCGACTTACTACGGCAGTGCGGGCAGCGGTTCGCTGGCCCTGGCGTGGGTATCCTCTACCGACTCCACCAATATCGGCGTCACCGACGGAATGTGGGTGCTATTCGATGACGACCAAAACTATCTCGCCACATTCGAGATCGAAGTGACGAACGAATGGGAAGCTACGATCACTGGGGCCCATTCGAATGGCTGCAATTATTCGGGCGTTGCGGAATCCTGGACGTCGTTCAACTCATACGACATCTCCAGGTTCGACATTAGCAACTGCCCGCTCATTGCCGGTATCGATACTAACGGCGAATATTCAGGCACTGCCGCGCGAATCGACATTGCAGATGATGGCACGGGCGAGCTTGCCCTGGTCCTCGGCCTGAGTAACGGCGAAAACCAGCTGACGTATTTCCTCTACAGACCATAAGCGTCTGTCCTGACAACGAGAAATTTATTGCTCCACCAGCCCCTGTGACCGGAACCTCGCAAAAACGCTGGTCACACCACCCGGGCGCGCCGAGCAACAGACTGCCCGTGGCGAACGCTATCGGATCGATGCCCATTCCTGGAAAGCCCGCGGTGCAGCCGATCGACTGCAGCATTGAGGTCGGCAGGGGAGAGACGGGGCCACTGCCCGCCTGACCCGGGCGCCAACTATTTTCCCTATTGGACGAGAACTCTGCCAGTGTTGGTCTAGAATCCGTGGGACCAACAAAAACAGGTGCCGGGTAACGGCAAGGCCATGAAAGACCTGATCGCAGAGTTGAAGCGCCGCCACGTCTTTCGCGTCGGAATTGCCTACGCGATCGTTGCCTGGGTGTTGTTGCAGATCGTGGTCTCGGTCAAGGAACCGCTGCGCCTGCCGGAGTGGGCGGACACGCTGGTCATCGTCATCCTCGCGGTCGGTTTCGTCATTGCGCTGATTCTTGCCTGGGCTTTCGACCTGACGCCGGAGGGCATCCGCCGCACTGCATCGGCGGCGAACGACAACACGACCGCCGCCGACGGGCTGGCCTCGATCGCGGTGCTGCCGTTTGCCGATATGAGTCCGGATCACGACCAGGAATACTTCGCCGACGGCATCACCGAGGAATTGCTGAACACGCTGGCGCGAATCCGCGACCTGCGCGTCTCCGGACGCACGTCGTCGTTCTACTTCAAGGGTCGCAACGAAGACCTGCGTTCGATCGGCGCGGCGCTCGGCGTGGACTACATCCTCGAGGGCAGCGTCAGGAAAGCCGGCGAGCGAGTGCGCATCACGGCACAGCTCATCAATGCGGCGACCGACGCGCACCTCTGGTCGGAGACCTACGACCGGACACTCGAGGACCTGTTCGAAATCCAGGAGGACATCGCTAAATCTGTCGCCAACGCGCTGCAGATCACGTTAGGCGTCGGCGGCCTGGGCGGCATTCCGGGCATGACGCGAAATGCCGCGGCCTATGACGAGTATTTGCTCGCCGGTGTCGCCGATGGCGTGGACATGATACTGCCGACGTCGCTGCCGGAGATTCGCCGCTCGGTTCAGCATCTCGAACGGGCCGTCGCGCTCGACCCGGACTTTTCGCTGGCCTGGGCGGGGCTGCTCTTCCTGAATTCCAGCTCGCCGACAATGGGTGCGGGCCAGGGAGAAGCCGAGGCAAAAGCCCGCGAAGCCAGGGAGCGCGCGCTGGCGCTCACTCCCGATTCGCCGTTCACGCTGGCGAACCTTGTCTGGCAAAAAGCGGACGACCGCGACTGGTCCGCCGCCGCAGATCTCTATCACCAGATGATGGAAGCCGCGGCCAGGTATGCGATGGCGGAACACCTGCAGTATCGGGCCGGCATGTTCATGCACATGTTCGGTCGACTGGACGAGGCCATCGATCATTACGAGCGGGTCCGCCTGTCCGACCCCCTGAATGCACAGAACGCGGCGTACCTCAGTGACAGCTACCTGTCTCGTGGAGACGTCGACCTGGCGCTTGCCGAGGCCGAACGCTTTCACGACTACAGGGGGTCCGGTTTCGTGCTGGCCAAGGCGAGCGGCCTGATGGCCGCCATGGTGTCCGGCGACCGTACCGAACTCGATAGCAGGCTCGCCCAGCTGATCGAGTCCGACCCGGACCCCTCGATCGCGATCGCGATGCGCGAGCGCCTCGACGACCCGGAAACAGCGCTCGCGGAACTCAAACACATGCTGGACGAACCCAAATACCAGAACGCGTTCGCCCGCAACATCGTCGCGATCTGGGCCGCCTACTTCGGCGCGCCTGAATTGTCGCTCGAGCTGATACATGATTTCCTCGTCCGCGGAAATAACGGGCGCCTGGTCTTCCTCGTCTGGCGCGGCGTGTTTCGCGACGTGCGCATGCTGCCGGGATTCAAGGATCTGTTGCAGGACCTCGGGCTCGCGGACTACTGGCGCCAGACCGGCAACTGGGGCTATTT
>Ga0055480_10000198_pt1 | contig 21522 bp, 15 predicted proteins | sample Muzzi_PWB_D2_FD_57935 | JGI IMG/M metagenome (GOLD analysis project Ga0055480, IMG submission 57935) | Wetland microbial communities from San Francisco Bay, California, USA, that impact long-term carbon sequestration - Muzzi_PWB_D2 | ecosystem: Environmental > Aquatic > Marine > Wetlands ... | reverse complement strand
CGAGAGCGAGCGGTCCCGGCCCCGGAGCGGACGGACGCTGCCGCTGGCGACGATCGGGCTCGAGGGGAGCTGGGGCCGGTGAGGCGCCCGCGCTCGGCCCGTCTGGCGGCGCTGGGGCCCCTCGCGGCGTTCGTGCTGGCGGCCAGCTATGGCGCGGCCCGAGCCGTTCCTCGGGCGACCGAAACCGGCGTGGGCCCGCCGATCCGCGTGGGCCTGGCGGTCGCGTCCGACACGGCGCTGACGCTGGCGTCCGACGGCGGCCTGCGGCTGCTCGACGCTCAGACCGGCGAGCTCCTGCTGGAGCTCGCGGGACCGGCCGAGGTCCGTGCGGCCCGGGCGGGCGAGATGGTGCGTCTGTCAGCGCCGAGTGGGACGCCCCGCGAAGTGTATTCCGTGCGGGCGGAGGCGGCCGGCGAGGCACCCGTCCGCCTTGGTGGCGTTCCGTACCGGGGCGCGATCGAAGTCTACGCCGTCGAGGGCGCCGGCCTGAACGCGATCAACGAGCTCCCGCTGGAGGACTATCTGCTCGGCGTGGTGCCGATCGAGATCGGCGGCCGGTCGCCCGCGGAGTTCGCCGCGGTCGCGGCCCAGGCCGTCGCCGCTCGCACCTACGTGGTCTCGCACCTCCGGGCCCGCGAGGAAATGGGCTTCGACGTATTCGGATCCGTGGAAGACCAGGCGTACGGGGGGATGGCGGCCGAGCGCGAGGAATCGACACGAGCGGTACACGAGACCGTCGGCCGAATCCTCACGTATGATGGACTCCCGATACGGGCGATGTACCACTCGACGTGCGGCGGTCGCACGGCCGCCGTCGAGGAGGTGCTCGATCGGGCGCCGGCGCCGTACCTTCGGTCCGTGTCGGATCGGGCGCCCGACGGAACGGACTACTGTTCGATCTCGCCGCGCTATCGGTGGGTCGAGTCCTTCACCCCGGCCGAGTTGAACGGACGCGTGGCGGATCAGATCGATCGCATCTTCGGCGCGTCCGCGGAGCAGACCGGCGACATCGTCGGACTGCGAATCGCGGAGCGGTCACCGTCGGGCCGCGTCGAGGCGCTGGCGTTTCGGGGGATGCGGTCGGAGTTCGTGCTGGAACGGCTCGACATCCGCATCGCACTGCAGGATGCGAGTGGGCGGATTTTGGGCTCTACGGACTTCGATCTCGCCGTCCAACCCGACGGCGTGATCGAACTGCACGGCCGGGGCTTCGGACACGGTTCCGGGATGTGCCAGTGGGGTGCGATCGGGCGCGCCCGATCCGGGCAAAGCTGGAAGCAGATCCTGGAGACGTACTACCCGGGGGCAAGACTCGTATCGGTGTATTAGGGAACATAGACCATAAGGAGAGATGAGATGGGTGGAATGGGAGGAGTCGTGGATAGATTTGCACGCGGATCGATCGTGGCCGGGGTCGCGCTGGCGATGTCGGTGATGGCCGCGCGGCCCGCGGACGCGCAGAACCTGGAGCAGTATGACTACTCGAATCTCGGCCTGCGCGGCATCGGCGCCGAGCTCGTGTACGTGGATGCGACGCAGAACGAGGCCACGGTTGGGTTCGGCGCCAAGCTGGACCTCGGGTTCCTCGGGCCCGGTCTCCGGGTCGTGCCGCGGTTCGCCTACTGGAAGGCCGACGTCGACGCGTCGCGGGTCAGCGATCTGGAGACGCAGCTGGAAGCGGTCTCGGAGCTCGAGCCGGGCTCGATCAACCTGGGCCAGATCCAGCGCTCCGCGTACGTGCTGGGCGCCGACTTCGAGTACATCGCCTCGGTATCGCGGCTGAAGCCCTACATCGGGGCCGGTCTCGATTTCTACGCATTGAACGACGACGGGGCGGCGATCACCGGCACGTTTCTCGACGATTTGGTGATCACGGCCGGCGTCTCGGGCGTGGCCGGGCTGCAGGTGGAGCTGACACCAAACTGGAACGCCTACGGCGAATTCCGGGCGACGGCGGTGACCGATGCAAGCAGCCTCGGCGCGGCGTTCGGGCTGTTCTACATGTTCGGTCCTTGAGGCGGCGGTCATGAAGGATCTTCGGATCGCGGTTCTGGGAGCGGGAGGGGCGGCGCAGGTCGTCCACCTCCCGATCCTGGCCCGACTCGCCGGGGTCGAGGTCGTCGGCATCGCGGACCCGGACCGTCGTAAGGCCGAGACGATCGGCGAGCGGTTCGGCATCTCGCAGGTTGCCACGGACCTCGCATCCCTGGCTCCCGGCGAACCGCTGGACGCCGTCGTCGTCTGCACGCCGAACGGGGCGCACGAGGAGGGCGTGCTGGCGGCGCTGGAGCGCGGCGCGCATGTGCTGTGCGAACGACCCCTCACGGTGACGAGCGACTCCGCGCACCGGCTCGTCGACGCGGCGGTCACGACGGATCGGCAACTCATGGTGGCCAACAACCACCGCTACCGACACGACTTCCGGTTGATCCGGCAGTTCGTGGCGAGCGGAGAGCTGGGCGACGTCAATTTCGTTCGGTCGAGCTGGCTGAACCGTCGTTCGCGTCGGCCGCGGCGCGGCTGGCGGACCGACGCGAAGTACGCGGGCGGCGGCGTGCTGATGGACCTGGGGGCGCAGGCGCTCGATCTTGCCCTGTGGTCGGTCGGCTACCCGGCGGTCCAGCGAGTCACCTGCCGGATGGCCGGCGACCGGGGCGTCGAAACGAGCGCGTTCATGCAGCTCACGTCGGAGCGCTCGACCCTGCAGGTCGAAGTCACCTGGGAACTCATCGACGACCGGGACCAGCACGAGCTGCTGATCCTCGGCTCGGAAGGCAGCGCCAGCTCGTTTCCGCTGCGCGTGCACCGGCGCCTGGAGACGGGGATCGTCGACGTGACGCCGCCCCTGTCACGCGCCCCGAGCGCGCTCTACCAGGACTCGTACCGGCAGGAATGGGCCTACTTCCTGCGCATCGTGCGGGGGGAAGCCTCGCGCCAGCCGGAGAGCCGACAGGTGGCGCTGATGGAGATCGTGGAGGCCTGTTATCGCTCGGCCGACACGGGCTCCGAGGTCGCGTTGGGCTAGTCTGTCGACTCTCCCTGCTTGCGCAGACGCGGCTTCCGGCCCCGGAACACCACGTGCCGCCGCGTTTCGCGTACCAGCCGGTAGCCGAGAAGGTGGAAGATCTCGTTGACCAGCCACCGGGCCACGGTGCGCGACACGACGAAGGTGTCCTCGCGGCGCTCGGACCGATGAACGCCCGGTAGCAGCGGCAACAGCTTCGGAGCGCCGAGTCGGCGCAGCACGGCGGAGACCCGGAGCCAGAACGGAGAGATGGAGCGCACGAGGAAGTACCCGTCGTCGCCCTGGGCCTGGTAGAGGGGAAGGAACAGCCGCCCGCGCATCGGCGTCGGGACCGGGCCCCGGGCGTCGTGGGCCACGATCTGCCCCGCCCGGACCGCCGTGAAGTTCGCGAAGCCCGGGGTCATCCGGAACATGTCTTCCGGGTTGATCGCCCGGCGGTAGATGACTTCGAACACGCGGGAGAGGCCGTTCCGCGCCTCGCGAATCTCGGTCCGGCATGCGCCCAGGTCCACCACCTTCGTGTCTTCCGGCAGGCACCCCGCCGCGGCAAGGGACAGCCAGAGCCCGGCCTCGTGCAAGTCGACCGAGTGCGGGTCCTCGTGCTGACCAGCTTCGATGCCGACGCCGACGGTGCCGAACTCGGCCAGGTAGTCGACCATCGCGTCGATCTTCTCTTCGATCCCCAGCACGAGCGGCATGCCCAGCTTGCGGGCGAACATCCGCGTCTTCAGCGAGTCGCCCAGCGTGAGGAACGGCGGGCTGGCGGACGAGGTCGTGTGCAGGTCGACCAGGTACACGGGGCCCGCCGCCTCGCGGATCGCTGGCACGAGAATCTCCAGCAGCGCTGCCTGCTCCTCGTCCTCCACCGTTTCCGGGCGCTCCAGGGTGCGCGACACGCGGCGCACGTTCCAGCCGCGGTTCAGGTCGCGGTCGATGAAGCGGCGGCCGGCCTGCAGGGCGGGGCGGTTGCCGGACACGGCCAGGAAGCGTCCCCGGAAGGCCGGCTGGAGTTCGGCGAGCTGCGCGATCACGCGCCGCACGGCGTGGACGCCCGAGGGTTCGTTGCCGTGGATGCCCGCCACGCAGAGGACCAGGGGGCCGTCGACGTCGTCTCCGTAGCGGCCGAGAATGCGGCGCTCGTCGATCGGCCGGTTCGCGGTCGTCACGCGGGATGGGCTGGCGGCAGAGGCGGGACGGGTCACTCGCGGAGCATCTCCTCGAGCAGAACGCTGGAAACCCGCATGAAGTCGTGTTCGGTGATGATGCCGACCAGTCGCTCGCGCTGCACCACGGGCAGGCACGAGATGCGGTGCTGGCGCATGAGCTCGATCGCGTCGAGGGTCGCCATGTCGGGGGTCGCGGTCACGAGGTCGCGTACCATGACGTCACGCACGGAAATCGATTTGTTGCCGCGCCGCGATTCGTCGCCGGCCAGGAACCGCAGCAGCGGACGGTGTGACACGAGGCCGACCAGACGGTGTTCGTTGTCCTCGACGGGGACGTGATGGATGCGGTGCCAGTCCATGAGGTTCGCGACCAGCTCGATCGGCTCGTCTTCGTTCACCGTCAGGATGTCGGTCTCCATGTACTGCTCGAGCCGCAGGTAGCTCGACCGCAAGCCGCCGCCTTCCGCGAGCTTCGCCGGCTCCCAGTCGTGGACGGGCTCGCCGCTCGTCTGGCGCTCGTAGGTCGCCGCCACCAGGGCGGCGAGCCGCTCCTCGAGTGTTCCCTTGCGGCCCATCGCGCTCAGCGACCCGAGCGTCCAGCGGGCCCCCGTCATCCGGCGGTCGACCCGATCCCGAATCGTGCCCAGGTAGTGGTCGATGTCTTCACGGTCGATATCGCCCTGCGACAGCCCCTGCTCGGCCAGCGGCAGGAGTCGCTCGCAGATCAATTCCTTCGCGGTCAGCGACTCGCCGTCGAACCACTCGAGCTGTGCGTCGAGGCCGAGGCGCGCGGCCGCCACGAAATTCGTTCGCACCGAGTCGAAGTCGATGCGCTCTCGAACGTCGTCCCCCTCGTTCGCCAGGGCGCTGACCAGTCCATACCAGAAGGCGGCGTTGGCCACCTCGTCGCGCACGGTAGGACCGGACGGCAGCACACGGTTCTCGATCCGCAGGTGGGCGCGACCGTCGTCGCCGACCCCGTAACATGCCCGGTTCCAGCGGTAGACCGTGCTGTTGAAGAGCTGGAGAGCGCCCAGCGCCGGTGCGCGGCCGGCTTCGATCGCCTCCATCGGGTCTTCTTGGATCTCGCGGCCGAGAATGACCTTGAACCGCGAGATGTCCTCCTGGAAGATCTCGAGCACCGATTCGTCCACCCACTTGCGGCCGAAGCTCACCCGCGGCGAGACGTCGCGCACGTCGGGCATCGTCTGGCGCGTATCCACGGACTGCTGGAAGACCGCGATCCGCGTCTCGTGCCAGAGGCGGCGCCCCAGCATGAGCGGGGAGTTCACGGCAGCGGCGAGGACGGGGGCGGTGACGGCGAGCGCGATGTTGTACAGCCGCGAGAACTCCGCCGGACCGACCTGAAAGTGAACCTGGAAGCTCGCGTTGCACGCTTCGAGCATCACCGAGTCGTGCGTGAGCCGGAGCTCGTCCGTGCCCTTGATGTACACGACATAGGGACCGCCGCGTAGCCGTGTGAGCGCTTCGTTCAGGGCGTAGTAGCGAGTCGCCGGGACCATGTTGTCCAGCGTGAGGTCGGACTTGCGGAGAGTCGGCAGGATGCCCGTCAGCACCGGCCGGGCGCCGAGCCCGTGGACCGCATCGCGGACCACGGCGATCAGACGTGTGATCTCCTCGTCCATGCGGCGGAGGCAGTCGCCCCCGAACAGCAGCGGATCCGAGTTGCACTCGAGGTTGAAGCGACCGATCTCGCTCGTGACGCGGGGGTCCTCGATCCGCTCGAGCGCCTCGACGGCCACGGGAGCGGGGCGGTGGAAGTCGTCGACCAGGAACATCTCCTGCTCGAGACCGATGCGACGGATGCCAGATTCGATGGCTCCCGTGTCCAGCATCCGCTCCAGGGCCCGCACGTCGCGGAGAAGCGCCTGCGTGAAGACGCGCAACTCCTCCTGGTCCACCGCGAGGTGTACGTCCTTGGAACCCATGCGCTGGAAAGTCGCAAGCCCGCCGGACCGAGACAAGCCTTGGCGGCCTGCCCCGGGCCTGGCTCGTTTCAGCGGGTCGCCGGGCCGGCGCCTTCCTCCGGGGTAGAGGGCAGGAGCCGGATCGTGCGATTCTCGCCTGGTGTCAGCGCACGGACCGGCACCCGGATGCCCCATTCCGTGCGGGCGTACGGCAGCCGGCGCTCGCCCTCGTACGGCAGCAGCTCGCCCCCGGGCAGCGTCACGTCGACCCACGCTTCCCGAGCGCCCGTGCCCCGCGGGGCGCTGAGCTGAAGCCGTAGCTCGCTGGAGGCGTCCGCCGCCTCGGCGTTGGTGAGTGAGACACGCAAGGCGTGACGGTCCTGCCACCAGCGCGCGACCTCGCGGCCCGTGGCGACCCACCACGTATCTCGCTGCACGGCCACGGAATCGAGCAGCGAGCCGATCACGCCGATCTGGCCGGGTGAGCCGGCGATCTGCGAATGCAGGCTCACGAGGGCGAGCCCGCCGAGGGCGCCGAGCTTGTCCATCCCCTCCAGGTAATCGGCCAGAATGCGCTCGGGCCGCCGCGTGCCCTCCTGTACGAGGACGTTGTAGTCGTCCTTCATCAGGCGGGGCAGCATCACGACCTGTCCCTCGTCGTAACGGTAGATCTCGGGCGATGCGGAGCGTGCGCCGTTGACGGCCGCGATGTATGGCGTGCCGGCTTCGGGGTTGGCCGTGCGCAGCCAGGCGCGCAACGTCGCGTCGTCGAATCGCTCCTCCGGCGGACGCAGTCCCAGCACTGCGCGTCCCGACCAGTTCTCCAGCTCCCGACGGCTTTTGGCCAGCCGGATCTCCTGCTCCGACAGCGGAAGGCCGGCGGTCGGCACGTGATCCGCCGTGTGGCTGCCGATCTCGCCGGCCGCGATCAGCGAGTCGGCGAGTTCGGGGTGCTCGAGCGCCAGGCCGGACACGGCGAAGAACGTCCCCGGCATGTTGTGCTCGCGGAGCAGGCGGGCGAGCGAGGCCGCGTTGGCGAAGCCGTTCTCGCTGTCCTCGGCGATCATCATCCCGGCGCGCCGCCCCTCTGGCCACGGGGATACGCCGGCGGTCGGCAGACCAGCGGCCCAGCGCAGGCCGTTGTCGAGCAGTCGCCCGACCCGCGCCTGGTCCAGCGCCCGTATGGCCTGGCGCGGACGGAAGCCGAGCCACAGGGCCCGCCCGCCGCCCGCCGTGCCGTTGAGCGCCATGGCGGCGTCGGCCGCCGCCTCGCCGCCGGTCGACACGGAGTTCAGCGCCCAGTCTGACCAGTACACGTGGGGGCCATTGCCGAGCAGGCCCAGGTGACTGTCGGCGTAGAATTCGATGCGGGCGCCTGGCGGCATGCCGGCGGAGGCCGGCAGGGCGGCCGGAACGGTCAGGAAGAGCTCTTCGCCCGCCTGGTACTCCACCACGTCGAGCGCACCGGTGAAGTCGCGCAGCGTATCCCAGCCCCTCCACTGGCACCGCCCGTCGCGTGCGCCGAGCGCCCAGTTGGCGACGGCTCCGCCGCCACGCCGGAGGTGGCGGAACAGCGACTCGATCTCGCCATTGGACAGGCAGAGTCCGTCGGGCGCCACGACGAGCGTGGCGGGCGAGAGGGTCTCGAGCTCGGCTCGCGTGCCGATGGTCCGCACGCTCCAGCCGAGCGCGCTCAGGGTACGGCGCCACTCCGCCAGCAGGCCGGGCACATATGTCGAATCCTCGAAGTAGCCCCGGGTCGCGTCGTTCATGTACAGCACGGCCTCTACGGGCCGGTCGAGCACCGCGATCGGACCGTCGCCCTCGTCGGGCAGCGGCGGCGGCGCGTTGTCCACGGCGGCCGCCTGCCGGGCGAGGCTGTTGATGTCCACGTTCTGCCACAGCGCGGCAGCGGCGCTGACCAGCAGGCCACCGAGCACGCCGAGGACGAGGAGGCCGCCCAGCCACTGCAGCGCCGAGCGGGCGCGCGGGACGGGCTCATTCTTTGGAGGCATCGTCTCAGCCGTCCTCGCGGGTAGCCGCCGTCGCCTCGGTCCGGCGGGCGGGCGGTTCGTACCGCTCGAAATACCACGTCCCGTCGGCTTCGTCCTTCGGCGTCGAGGGCCGCCGGGCCAGGCGGAGCTTGTAGGCGACGTAGGTAATGACGCCGAGGACGATCGTCACGAGGATCGTCACGACGATGATCGTGATCAGGATGTCGAGAATGTTCATCGGGCACCTTCTTCCGCGGGGCGGACGGGGGTCCGGCCGAGCTTCTCCCAGCCCATGCCGAAGCGGAACAGCTCCTCGATCGACGCGAAGCTCTTCGTGACGTCGAGGAAGAGAATGAAGAAAAATCGATAGATGACAGCGAGCGGCACGAGGCTGAGCTGTTCTTCCTCCATCGACACCGTGACGAGCGCGGCGGCAAGGTCGAGCAGCGTCAGCAGCACCCACCAGTACAGCAGTAACTCGCCCATGCCGAATAGCAGGGCGACGACCGCGAAGAACAGGTGGGCGAACACGTTCATCATCGGCCACAGGACGGCTTCGAAGCCCATTTCGATGGCCGACAGCCACAGCGGAAAGTCGGGGAACGGCTTCACGAACAGGCTCTTCCGCTTCCGCAACGCTTGGAGGATCCCCCGCGTCCAGCGGTATCGCTGCTGGATCAAGTCGAGCCAGTGCTCGGGCGCCTGTGTCCAGGCGATCGCCTGGTCCTCGTAGGCGATCTTCCAGCCCGCCGCTATCAGCTTGAGCGTCAGGTCGGCGTCTTCTGCGAACGTGTCCGTATCGTAGAAGCCGACGTCCTCGAGTGCCTCGCGCCGGAACAGGCCGACCGGTCCCGGCACGATGTTCACGGCCGCGACGAATCCCTGGGCGCGGCGCGGCATGTTCAGCCCCTCAATATACTCGAGGGCCTGGAGGCGCGTCAGCAGCGAGGTGCGGTTGATGACCTTCACGTTGCCCGCGACGGCGCCCACGCTGGGGTCCTCCATGTGCGCCACGGCGCGGCGCAGGCAGTCCGGCTCCACGGTCGAGTCCGAGTCCATGCAGAACACGAACGGGTAGCGAGCGTTGGCGATGCCGAGATTCAGCGCCGTGGCCTTGCCGGCGTTGGGCTGGCTGAACACCCGCACCGGGACGTCTCCGTCGCGCTCCCACCCCACGGCCGCCGCCAGCGTGTCGTCGCGCGAGCCGTCGTCCACTACCACGATTTCGTAGGTCGGGTAGTCGAGGGCGAGAAGGCTCTCGATGGCGGCGCCGATCACGGCGCCCTCGTTGTACGCGGGCACGATCACCGAGATCGGCGGCAGCTCTACGTCGTCCCGCTCACCGATGTCCCGCTCGGCATGCTGCATGAAGCCGAACCACAGCAGCGTGAAGTAGCGGAGCAGCAGGATGCCGAGAAAGATCACCAGGCTGATCAGCACGATCCGAATCAGCACGACACGCACCTGGTCGGGCGAGTTTACCGCCCAGAGGATAAACCCCAGCGTGCCGCCCGTGACGAGCAGCACGAGCAGCAGCGGACCGAGGGAACGCCGGGTCCCACTCACGGCTGGATCCTCAAGGTCAGCGCGGCGCCGAGCGAATTGTACTCGTTCTCGCGTCCCTGCCGGTAAAAGGCGTCGAGATTCAGCAGGGTCCGGTCGGAGCGCCAGCTCAGGCCGGCCTCGGCCCCGTACTGCGGAAGCCAGCCGGCCTCGACGGCATCGCGCTCGTCGGCCCAGGCGGCACCACCGCTCAGGCGGAGGCGGTATCCCAAGCCCTGTGCGGGCCGCCGGCCGAGGGTGAGCCCCACCGTGTTGGCCCAGAAAAGCTTTGGATCCCAGTAGAGCCGGCGCCCGGGCGACGGGGCCGGATCGGAGAATCCGAGCACACGCGAGCCGAGGTCGGCCGCGAGCCACGGGCCGAGCGGACGGGAAACGGTGGCCCCCGCACCCCACCGCGTGTTGGTCAGACCGGTACCAGAGAGCCAGGCGAGGTCCGCCGATGCGGACAGGGCCCACTCCGCCCCGAGCGGCCGATACGTGGCGACCTCGAGCTGGTCGGCCACGACCTCCGCGATCGCGCTCTCGAGGGTGTAGGTCAACGGGTAGGCCGCCAAGTGCTCGTAGCGCAGCGACAGGGAACCCCCGTCCGCGGCGAATCGGGCCACAGAGGCACCGAAGCGCGGTTCCGTGCCGGCGTCGGTCAGGTGATCGACGCCAAGGCGCAGGGCGGTGCGGAGCGAGGCCTCGGACCACCAGCGCGCGCCTTCGAGCAGGACGTAGCCGCCGTGGTCGTCGGTGAGCGCGCCGGTCAGGTCGTGGCCTTCTAGCCGACGATAGCCCGCCGTCAGGTCGAGCGCGTACTCCGAGCCCGTCCAGCCCGCACCGGCGCCGAGGTCGAGCTGCAGGAAGTCATCGGAATCGGAGAACAGCGACAGGCTCGGCCCGGCGCCCACCGGCTCGCGGGCCGCGATGGTCTCGGCGCGCCGCCGATCGAGCTCGGCGAGGCCGGCCACGGCGTGGGTCTCACCCGGCTGCAGGGAAAGGGCCCGCTTGTAGGCGTCACGCGCCGCGCCGCGCCGATCTGCGTAGCGGTAGGCGTCCCCGAGCAGGCCCCAGGCGTCGGCCCGTTCCGGGTACTCACGGACAAGTGCCTCGAGCTCGCGGCGGGCCGCGGCTTCCTGCTCGGTCCATACGTAGAGCTGCGCCAGCCGATAGCGGCCGTCGGCGTCCAGATCGAATCGGTCGCGGTAGGCCTCCAGCGCCGCGATGGCGGCCGCCTGGTCCTCCAGCCGGTACTGCAGGAAGTCGATCCGCTCGCGCGCCAGGGCGCTGTCACCGGGCGCCTCGGCCACGGCGCGGTCGTACAGGACCGCCGCGGCTTGCAGGCTGTCGGCCTCGGTGGCCGCGCGGGCTCGCTCGACCAGGGTCGGCGGCGTCGGCTCCGGTTCCGGCGGCGGGGTGAGCACGCGCTCCAACTCGCGGTCGAGCTCGGCGGCCTCGGCAGCGACCGGCGAATCGGCCGGCAGGCCGGCGAGCACGGTACGCGCCTCCTCGGGCTCGTCGTTCCAGTAGAGGGACCGGGCCAGGTCGAGGCGGTAGCGTCCGTTCTCCGGCGCGGCGGCGACCAGGCGCCGGAGTTCGGTCTCGGCCTTGTCGTAGCGCTCCGCCCACAAGTAGAGCTCCGCCAGTTCGTGGCGCAGGCGCAGGTCGTTCGGCCGGGCCGCCAGAAGATCGCGGTAGACCTCGACGGCCGCGTCCACGTCTCCCGCGTCCCGGAGGAGCCGGGCCAGGGCTAGACGGTCGGCCGGGGCGCCCGCGCGGTGTACGAGGTCCTCGTACGCCGCACGAGCGGCGGCCGGTCGGCCGGCGTTCGCCAGCGTGCGCGCCCGCTCCCGCGCAACGTTGAGGTCGTCAGGACGCGCCTCGAGGTAGGCTTCCATTCGGGCGATCGCCGCGCCGTAGTCCCGCGCGGCCAGCAGCGAATCGACATCGGACCAGAGTAGCTCCGTCGGTCCGGGCTCCGGCGCGACGGGCGTGGGGGCGGGTGCCGGGGGCTCGATCAGGGTGTCGCGGCGCGGCATCGGAAACGCCACGGCGTCGGCCGAGGTGGGGAACGAGAAGCCGGACTCGCGCAGGTCGGCCACGAGCGCGTAGCGTGAGGGGAGTACGACCAGCACGAGGGCGGCCGTGATGGCGAGTAGCAGGCCCGCGGTCAGGCCGTACGCCAGCCAGTACGGGACACGGCCGTCGTCCCGCGAGTTGCCCCGGCGTCGCTTCTCGCTCGAAGGTGTCACGCGATCGGCCTCACGCCCCGATCAGCTGGCGGATGCTGTCGGACTCGTCGGGACTCGACAGGATCTCCGCCTCGAGGCTCACGGAGTGACCGTGCTGGCGAAGCTCGGTCTGCACCCGTCGCAGGAACGCCTCTGCCTGCTGGGCCCGGGCGTCCTGGAGCAGCACTGCGAAGCCGCCGCCAAGCGGGGCGACCAGGTCGCCGCTCTCGGCCCGTACGGCATTGACGAGCACTGACCCGAGGTCGGGCACCGACGGCAGATCGAAGCGCAGCAGGCTGAACAACGCGCCGTCCTCCGAGGACAGGCGCTCGCGGAGCAAGCTCCGGAGCTCTTCCTCCGACAGCAGGCCGTCCACCGGGATCGGCCGCTCCGCCGCTGCCCCGGCCGCCGATCGGCGATCGCTCTCACTCGCCCGGCGGATGCGCGCATCGAGTTCCTTGAGGTCGATGCCGTCGCTGAGGACGTCGTCCGCCCCCGCGTCGAGCGCCTCCGCCCGATCGCCGGAGCGGAGGTCGTGGTCCGACAGCAGAAGCAGCGGTGCGGTCGTCAGGGGCCGGGCAGTCCGGATCAGATCGATTGCCTCGTCGGTGCGGCTGCGCTCCACGTAGATACACACGAGACTGGCCGGTCCGCCCTGGAGGCGCCGCAACAGGGCCATGCCGTCCCCAGGTCGCTCCGTCCCTCGGTCGCGACCCAGCCACCCGGCCAAGTCGTCGGGAACCGTCGCCCCCAGCTCGACCAGCACGAGCGGGGCGTCGCCGGAGGTTTGCCGATCGGAGCTCCGCCGCTCGATGCGACCGGTCGGCGGGACCAGCCCCTTGCCGGCCACGAGCTCGAGGCTGATCGGACCGGCTTGTTCGGGGGGCGGCGTGAACCGCTGGACGTCGATTTGGTGGAGGCCGTTCGCAAGTCGCGCGAAATGGAGCACTCCGGACGCACGTTGCAAGACCCATTCAGTCGACGGATCCGGGCGATCTTCGAGGCCCGAGGCAACCGACGCGGCCACCGTGGCGCCGCTCTCCTCCGCCCAGCCCGAGAAGCGCCGGGCCATCGAGCTGCCGGCGCGCGTCGACCACAGGAAGGATCCGGGGTCGATCGCGATCCGGTCGACCGGCGGGCTCACCAGGTGCCGCAGTTCGTCGAACGCCTCGTCGGGATCGGGGGTGTGAACCACCCGTCTGGGATAGTCACCCTTGAATCCCAGTAGAACGCAACTGCCTTTATGCCAATGGCTTGCGAGGTCCAGACCGAAATAGTCTGCCTGCTCGAGCAGGTCGTCGGGGGCGGCCGCGCTGAGGAGCGCCACCCGCTCGCCGGCACGCAGCCCGGCGTCGAGGAACTGGAGCAGGAAAGCGAGCTTCGCGGTGTCCGCCCCGCCCGTGAGCAGGTAGGTCCCTCCGCGTCGAAAGCCTGCGGTCCGTTCGTCGAGCGGTTCGATGCCTGTGGCGAGGTTCACGATCCTCCGGCTCCTGTTGCTGGATGTCTTGCAAGGAAACATCGATAGATTTTGCGCAACCCGCGTGCCATTGCATACAGGGCCGGCTTCCGGGTGGAAACCGGCCCTGTTGCGGGTCCGGGGAATCGTTGCTCCGGGTGGGCTTCGCCGCTAGCGGATGCCGCCCGTCAGTCGCTTGACCAGCGGACTCAACAGCAGCGCCACGATGCCCGCCACACCCACGAACACGGCGACGTTGAAATAGAGGGCGGACGCTGGCAGCGTCTCCAGGCGACCCGCGACGAGACCGGCGAACAGATTACCGAGCGCGGCCGCGATGAACCAGACGCCCATCATCTGCCCCAGGCGTCCCGGAGGCGCGAGCTTCGTCATCGAGGACAGGCCTACCGGAGACAGCGCCAGTTCACCGCAGGTGAACAGGAAATATGTCGCCACCAGCCAGCCCATCGACACCGGGCTCTCGGGCGTCGCGTTCGCGGCGCCCCACATGATTACGAAGAAGCCCGCGGACAGCCCGATCAGGCCGAGCGCGAATTTCAGCGGTATGGATGGGTTCTTGTCGCGGTGAGCGAGCCAGGTCCACAGCCAGCCGAATACCGGGGCGAGAACGATGATGAAGAACGGGTTCACGTTCTGGAGCCAGCCGGCCGGCATCTCCCAGCCGAACACCGTCCGGTTCGTGAGGTCGCGGGCGAACAGGTTGAGCGATGATCCCGCCTGCTCGAAGCCGGACCAGAAGATCGCGGCCAGCAGGAAGAGCCAGAAGATCACCATCAGACGCTGCTTCTCGATGCTCACGCCCTCGCTGCCATGCTTTGCGATCAGCAGGAAGACGCAGGCCAGAACGAACAGGCCGAGCGTCATCAGGATCGCCCACTGGCCGCCAGCCACCGCGGTCATGCCAGGCCGCATGGAGGGAATCAGTGCGGAAAGCGCCACGAAGATCAGGGTCAGGCCCGCGGCCAGTCCCACGCCGAAGATCAGGTAGGCGAAGAACAGGATCGACAGGAGCAGAATCCCGTAGCCCACCCACGTCGCAAACGTCTCGAGGCTGAGCCCGAGCGCGCCGGAAACGAGCAGCCAGACGATGGTTGCCACGACGAGGGCGGCCACGACGGCGCCCAGCGTGAAGCTGCGGCCTCGGCGCTGCACGACCTCGGCCGGCTCGTCCGTCCGGAAGGTGCCCGCGGCCCCCAGGTACTTGTCGCCCATCTTGTACTGGATCAGCCCGAGGATCATTCCAAACCCGGCGGCCGAGAACCCCCAGTGCCAGTTCACCTTCTCGCCCAGCGTGCTGCAGATGAACGGTCCGAGCACGGCGCCGATGTTGATGCCCATGTAGAAGAGCGAGAACGCGGCGTCGCGCCGGGCACCCCACTCCTCGCGCTGCTGCTCAGTCTCTGCGTCGTCTACGGCCGGGTAGAGGTCGCCCACCATGGTGCTCACATTGGGTTTCAGCAGGCCGGTTCCGAGAACGATGAACAGGAGACCGAGGAAGAACGACGGCTTGTCGGGCAGCCCGATCATCGGCGCGGCAAGCGTGAAGTGGCCGAGGGCGATGATGCAGCCGCCCACGAACACGGCGCGCCGCTGACCCCACAGGTTGTCGGCGATCCAGCCGCCGGGGAGGGTCAGCAGGTACACCATCGACGTGTAAAGGCCGTACACCGCACCGGCTGTCCCCGCGTCGAACCCGAGACCCGGATTCTGACCGACGACGGCGGCGGTCATGAACAGGATGAGGAGGGCGCGCATGCCATAGTAGCTGAAGCGCTCCCACATCTCGGTGAAGAACAGCGTCGCCAGCCCGCGGGGGTGACCCATCCACTGGGCGTCGGAGATCGCTCCGGCGGCCGTGGCCGGACGGGATTCGGGGTACATGCGTTCCTCTCGCTGCGATGCCTGATCTTTCCCGCGCACACCGACGCTGCGGGCCGAAAAGCCGGGGCCAATATCGGGGAGGAAGCGACGGCAGAGCAAGCGAAGCCGGATTGCGACCGGCCGGATCAGTCGTCGAAGCCCTCGAGAAACGCCCGCGCGGACGAGGTCCAATCGAACCGGGCGGCGCGAGCGGCGCCGGCCTCGCCGAGGCGCGCCGCCATGTCTGGGTCGGTCAAGAGTCGCTCCAGCGCGTCGGCCAGGGCCGCCTCGTCCCCGGCCGGCACGAGGATCGAGGTCTCGCCGTCGGGGGCCACTTCGGGGACGGCGCCGGCAGCAGCCGCGGCGATGGGCAGCCCATATGCCATCGCCTCCAGGAAGACGATTCCGAAGCCCTCCTGGCGACTCGGGAGGCAGAAGACGCGCGCCCCCCGGTACTCGGCGTCGAGGGCGTCGGTCGAGGCGAGGGCGCCGGTGAACACGACCCGATCCTGTACCTTCAACTCCGTCGCGAGCCGGCGGTTCGCCGACAGCTCGGGGCCGTCGCCCACGATGCGGAGGCGTGCCTCCGGAAGGCGTGCGACGACTCGCGCGAAGGCGCGGAGCAGGGTGGGCGTATCCTTGCGAGGGTACTGCCGGGCCACCGACAGCACAGTCGGGCCCGGGGCGTGGAAACGCTTCGCGCCCGCACGAGACGCAACGTGGGCCGCGGCCGCTCGCTCGCGGACGGCGTCGTCGAGCGCCTCGGGCGCGATGCGAACGTGGCCCGGGTCGAGGTCGTAGGCGTCGATCGCGGCCTGCGCGGCGTAGTCGCTGGTGACGAAGACGCGCCGGGCTTTCCGGGCGTTACGTCCCTCGAGACGACGGATGGCCTCGAACCGAAGGCGTGAGAGGCCGGTCTCGAACTTCGCTTCTTCGGCGGCGACGCCCTTGAGCGCCACGACGTAGGAAAGTCCGAGCCGGGTCGGCAGGTCGTGGGGAAGGGCCCAGCCGTCGAAGTCGATCCCGACGACCACGTCGAAGCGCTCGGCAAGCCGCTCGATGCGTCGGCGAAGCGTGACGTTGTAGAACCACCGGGTCAGGTCCAGCGATCCCAGGTCGATATGCGGACGCAGCACGTTCACCTCGTGACCGAGGTCCGCGAGGCCGCGGGCGAGCCCGGCAATCGCGACGGCCGAGCCGCTGCCCGTCGCGCGGTCGCGCAGCCAGGAATCGAGGAACAGGAGGTTCACGACGCCCGCAACGCCGGGTGTCGGGTGCCGTCAGTCAGCGTAGGCGCGGTCGAACTTCGCGGCGAGCACGAAGTCGCTCTCCGTGAGCCCGTCGACCTTGTGGGTCCAGATCTCGACCCCCACGCGGCCCCACGATAGGTGGATGTCCGGGTGGTGACCCTGCTCCTCGGCGATGTCGCCGATCACGTTCGTGAAAGCCAAAGCTTCCGCGAAATCCGGGAACTCGAACGTGCGCTCGAGGTGGTGGGTCTCCACGACAGTCCAGCCGTCGTCGAGGTGTGCGAGAAGGCGCGCGGCTTCGTCGGCTTCCATGGGCGGGACGCCGCCGCGGCACGGGACGCAGGTCTGTTCGGCGAGATCGGTCATCGGCATCGCTCCTCGGTTCAGAAGCGCGCTCAGGCCGTCTCCTCAACCGGTGCCCCTTCTAAATCGGACATGGACTTGGCGAGGACGACCCGATCGCGCCCGCTTCGTTTCGCGGCGTACAGCGCATCGTCGGCCGCGCGCATCAGGCTCTTAGGATCTTCGCCATCTTCCGGGAAGAAAGCGATCCCGACCGACGCCGACAGATCGATGTCAGAGTCGGGGATCCCCTCGAGCGCCAGGTGCCGGATCCGTTCTCGCACACGGTCGGCGATCGCGAGCGCCAGGTCGTGGTCGCAGCGGAGCAGGAGCAGCGCGAACTCTTCGCCCCCCAGTCGGGCGGCCTGGTCGCTCTCGCGGACGGAGTCCCGCAGCGCGGTCGCCAGGAGCTCGAGGACGCGGTCACCCACCTGGTGGCCGTACCGGTCGTTCACGTCCTTGAACAGGTCGAGATCGAGCATGATCAGCGCCATCGTCTCCTGGTAACGCGAGGCGCGCCGCACCGCCTCGTCCAGCTGGCGCATGAAGTGTCGGCGGTTGTGCAGACCGGTCAGCCCGTCCGTGATCGCCAGGCGCCGGGTCTCGTCCAGCAGCTGGCCGCCCCGGATCACGGCGGCCGCCTGGTGCGCGATCAGCGTCAGGGTCTGGATGGCGTTTTCGTCAAATGCGTCGACCTCCACGGATTCCGCGTTCAGCACGCCCACCGTCTTGCCTTCGGCGATCATCGGCAGCGCCAGCTCGCTGCAGGCACCGGGGATCCCGGGGATGTAGTGCGTGGCCTCTGGTGCGCGCAGATTCCGCAGAAGTTGGGTCTCTCGAGTTTCGGCGCACCGCCCGGTGACGCCCCGGCCGACCGGAATCTCCAGGTAGCGCGCCGCCGCCTGGTAGCCCTGGCCGGCCGCGAGCTTGAGCACGCCGGTGTCTTCGTCCAGCAGCAGGATCGCACAGTGCGCCTCGGGGACGATCTCCTGGGCGATTTCCAGCATCTGGTTCAGCGTGACCCCTAGCGACCCGGCCTCACTGGCCAGACGACTGATCCGGTGCAGCGCCTCGAGCTGATCGACGCGGCCGCGCAGGTCCTCCTGCGTGCGGAAGGCGAGGATGGCCAGCGCTGCCTGGGCGCCGAGCACCGTCAGCATCTTCTCGTGCTCCTCGGTGAAGGCATCCTTGCGCTCGGATTCGACGTTGATGACTCCTGCCACCTGGCGACCCACGATCAGGGGGACGGCCATGTTGGAGCGGGCCTCGGGGAGTCCGGCCCGATAACGGGGGTCGAGTCGCACGTCGCCGACGCGCACGGAGCGGCGGTGCTCCACGGCCCAGCCGCAAAGTCCTTCACCGGCCGACAGCATCGACCGCATGAGCTCGGCGCGGCGATCGCCGTAGCCGCGGAGTCGCGCGACGCGCAGCCTCTCCGTGTGCTCGTCGTAGAGCATCAACGCGGCGTGCTCGAAGCCGATGAGGCGCTCGGCCTGGTTCAGGACCTCCTGCAGGAGCTCGTCGAGCGTCGGGCGGATCCCGATCGCTCGCGTGCTCTCATACAGCGCCGAGAGGGCGACGATCTCGCCGCCCGGCACGCTGGCCAGCCGTCCACGCGGCTTCGGGCTGTCACGGTGTGCCACCGTAGGTCACCTCGAATTCCATGATTTCTTCGTTCCGCACGATCTTCACGGTCGCGCGCTCGCCCGGCGTGGCGGCCGACAGGACCGCCATGAAGTCCTCGATGCCGGCGATCTCGCGATCTCCGATACCGACGATCAGATCGCCGCGCTGCAGACCGCCCCGTTCGGCGGGGCTGTCCGTCCGCACGGCCGAGAGGAGCACGCCGGCGCGTCCGTCCGTCGGTCCCGCATAATCCGGTACGGTGCCGAGTCTTGCGCCGCCGGCCATGCGCTGCCGGGCAGGCGCCTCACTCGTCTTGACCAGTGTCAGCGGGTCCTCGCGCCGGGCGAGAGCCTCCGAGATCGTCTCGATGAGGTGCACGATTCGGACCGCGCCCGTCGAATCGATCAGATCCGCATCGTCTTCCGGCCGGTGGTACTGGGCATGGGTCCCCGTGAAGAAGTGCAGGACCGGGACGTCGGCCGCGAAGAACGACGAGTGATCCGACGACCCGAACCCGTCCCCACCGACCGCGCAGTCGAGCTCCAGATGCGCACAGGCGGGCTCCACGATCTCCGGCCATTCCTTCGCCGAACCTCCGCCCAGCACCTGCAGCCGGCCGCCTTCCAGCCGTCCCACCATGTCCATGTTCAGCATCGCGTAGATCTCTTCGACTCGCAGGCCGCGGGGCGGCGCATGGACGAACATGCTCGAGCCGACCAGGCCCCGCTCCTCGGCAGAAAAGGCCACGAACACGACATCGCGGTGCAGGTCGTCGCGACGGGCCGCCAGCGCTCGCGCCACCTCGATCAAGGCCATCGTGCCCGATGCGTTATCGTCAGCCCCGTTGTGGATCTCGCGCGAGTCGGGGGCCAGCGAACCCGAGCCTCCGTGCCCCAGGTGATCGTAGTGCGCGCCAAGAACGATCAGCCCGGCGCGTGGCGGTGAGGCCTGCCCGCGCAGCCGGCCGACGACGTTGAACGCTTCGACCGGCGTCCCCTCGACGTGCGGGTTGGTCTCGTCGAGGATCGTCGTGGGGAAGGGCTGACGATAGCCGTCGCTGCCGGCCGGCTCCAGGCCGATTGCCGCGAATTGCTCGGCGATCCAGGCGCCTGCGGAGGAGAGGCCGTCCGACCCGAGCCCCCGGCCCTCGCGGGAATCGTCGGCCAGCCACGACACACCCGCGGAATAGCGGCTCGCCGCGGCGTCGAGCGACGAGGAGTTGCGGTGGGGAGAGGCCAGTGTCGCCGGCCGTCCGCAGCCCGCCGCGATCCCGGCGGCCAGGACGGCAAGCCATGCAAGGCGTGCTCCGCGGCGGATTCTGGCCGTGATCAGTGTATGGTAAAAAGTTTTTTTATAGAGAGATAGCACAGTTAATCTCGACTTATTTAATGGTAGTATATGTGACGGGATGAACCATCAGAAGGCGCCGCCTCCGCCCCCCCCGAACCCGCCGCCGGAGAAGCCTCCTCCTCCGGAGAAGCCCGACCCGCCCGAGCTGCGGGGCGCGCTCTGCATCGCCGAGGTCGTGCTGCTGACCATGCCCGAGAGGTCGTGCGTGAGGCTGGACGCGTGGAAGTGCATCCCCTGCGGACCGACGTACCAGGTCGGCTGGCGATCCTGGTAGATGTCCGCGAACGCCTCGGCCCATCGGTCCTCGACGCCGAACGCCATCGCGAACGGCAGGAAACGTTCGAACATCTCCGGACCGGTGATCATCCGTTCGAAACGGTCCGATTCGACCCGACCAAGGAACTCCTCGAACCCGAGCGCCTCTTCCTGGGCCCGAGCCCCCGCCCGCGTTCGGGCGGGCATCAACACGCCGAAGGCGGCGACGATGAGTCCGGAGAGGATCGCGGCAAAGCTCGTCGCGACTGGAGACATGCCGGTGGATTCCGACAGGCCCATGCCAAGGGCAAAACCGCCGATCCCGATCACGGCGGCCACGACGAGCCAGATGGCCTGGACGTGGTCGGGCCGCGACCGGTAGTAGCCGTGGCCCATGAGGGCCTCCCACAGGGCCTTCTTGATACCCGGCAGGTCTTTGTAGAAACTGTTCTTTAGGTCCGACGTGGTTACGATCTCGCCGACCGCACCGTCGAACAGGGCATCGAGCAGCTTTAGCTCGTGCGGGGCCAGGCCCGACCACGCGACGCGCCCACGCTGCAGCTCGAAGGAGTACTCGTCGTCGCCCACGTTGAAGCCGAGGAACGTCGCGCCCTCTTCCTTGTGGATCTTCAGGAAGCCGCGCACCGCGAGATCGACGATCATCGCGGTTACGTCCCGCATGTCCGGCCGGCTGTCGATCAGCGTGCCGGCTTCCGCGACCGTAAGCCCTTCCGGCGGCTCGTAGCGCGGGGCGACGGCCAGTCGCTCCGGGTCGCGGCCATGGCGGCTCCAGACGCGGAACATGATCACCAATACGATCAGCGGGAGGAACAGAGGCCAGTTGCTGCGCAACCATGCGAGGACGTGCTCGGCGGTGCTCGGCGGGGCGATCACGTAGGCGCCGTCGGGCTGGCCGCCGACCCGCGTGTCCCACGCCACCGTGACGGTGAGCCCTTCCTTGATTCCGAGGCCGCCCCGGGCTCCCACCTGGATCACGTTTCCCGAGACCTCGAGGTCGGCGTCGCTCGCGGTCGACCCGTAGGCGCCCGTAAATGCCCGCGCCCGCACCCCGGTGACGACGTTGGGCAGCACGATGCGCGCGGAGGCGCCGTCGATCGGCACCGGCCATTCGTCGCCCGTGACGTTCCAGTAGAACTCGGTCCACTCGCGGTCGTCCTCGTCGAACCAGCGCAGGCCGTTGGCCACCGTGTAGCGGATGACAACCGTGCGGGAGGCGTCCGTGGCGCCCGGCACCCAGACCTTGATCCGGCGATAGTGCCGCTCGCGGCTAGTCTCGAACCGCAGTTCTTCGCCTCGATCGTCGGTCACCGAGATGTGGTCGAGTCGCAGTGTGTAGTTGAAGTTCAGGCGGCTGCGGTACTCGATCGGGATGTCCCGGTAGATCCCGTTGTAGGAGCCGTCGAACCGTACGCGAATGCGTTCGGTGATCTGGGCATGGCCGCTCCGCAGGAT
>Ga0055480_10000197_pt1 | contig 21525 bp, 19 predicted proteins | sample Muzzi_PWB_D2_FD_57935 | JGI IMG/M metagenome (GOLD analysis project Ga0055480, IMG submission 57935) | Wetland microbial communities from San Francisco Bay, California, USA, that impact long-term carbon sequestration - Muzzi_PWB_D2 | ecosystem: Environmental > Aquatic > Marine > Wetlands ... | reverse complement strand
TTCAATCCCACGGGCGGGGTTACCAGGCCGATTTCGAGATTGACGGTCATAATGACGGCGAACCACACAGGATCGAATCCCAATCCCTGGATAATCGGTAGCAGCAAGGGCGCGACCATAAGGATAACCGCCGCCGGTGGAATGAAACAGCCAAGAATGAGCAGCAGGATATTGATGACGACGATGATGCCCCACTTTCCCAGGGGCAGTTTCAGTATCAGCTCCCCTAAAGCCTGCGTGGCGTAGAGGTCGGAAGACACCCAGGCAAACACCAGTGCAGCAGCCATGATCATCAGGATCATACTGCTTTCATTCAGTGCTTTGATAAATATCGGCCATAGCTGTCGGGGACGGAAGATCCTGTAAATGGTCATCACAAATAGAAGCGACAGCACGGCACCCAGTCCGCCGGCCTCGGAGGGAGTCGCCCATCCACCATACAACGACCCCATGATGCCGATGATGATCAGCACAAAGGGCAGGACTTTAAAGAGCGACATAAATCGATCAGCCCAGGCAAATTTTTCATGGGCGTCTTCCGTTTCCAGAAAGTAAGTCGATCCTCTTTTGGCCGGTATAAACTTGCGGTAGAAGAATATGATTCCCAGCCAGACGCAACTGAGCAACACCAGCAGGATGCCCGGGATCACGCCGGCAATAAAACATTTGCCGATGGATGTCTCTGTGGCAACGCCATACAGAATCATGGTCACACTGGGCGGTATGAGAATACCGAAGGTGCCGGCATGCGCGATAAGCCCGGTGGCCAGGGCGGGCGAATATCCGCGCCGCCGCATTTCAGGAATTCCGATGCCGCCGATGGCTGCTGCCGTTGCCGGGCTGGACCCACACAGGGCCGCGAAAATACCGCATCCCACCATATTGGCGATGCCAAGCCCTCCCGGGATCTTATGCAGCCATTTATGCAGGGTTTCATAAAGATCCTTGCTGGCGCGTGAAGCTGCAATCGGCGCGCTCAACAGAATGAAAAGCGGGATGGCCAGCAGTGCAAAGCTGTCCATACTGCCATGCAGTACATAGGGAATGGTGGGGAGCAGGTGAGGGGAGAAGATAATAATAAAAGCCACCGATATGCCGGCTAAGCCGGACCAGATGGGAATCCCGGAGATGAGCAGACCGAATGCACTCCCGAACAAGAGGATGGCCAGTACATATTCGTTCATTATCTGCCTTTCAATTCGAATGATCCAAGGTCATTTCAAAGGGTCGGCGTCCTCCCCGATTTTGACATCTGAAAGTTCCGCAGGGGTTACTTTTTCTTCTATATCACCTTTTTTAAGTGATTCTATTTTACGCCCGATGTGCACGACATACTGCAGAAACAGCAACGTCATGCCCAGCGGCAGAAACAGTGTCGGGATCCAAAGCGGCGGCCCCCACAGCGATTCCGAATGCTCATTGTTAACTACGGTTTCCCACCACATGGGCCAGGCATACCAGGCCAGAATTGCTGTCAGCATACAGGAAAGGATAGAGACGATAATCAGGGTTATTTCACGGGTGCGGGGCGATAAGTGGATGATCACCAGGTCCACATTAAGGTGGTGTTCGTTTTTTTGCACGAAAGGCGCACCGACAAAAACGGTGAAGATCAGCAGGTACACCGAGGCCTCGATTTGCCAGATTGTCGATATACCCAGGAGTTTGCGGACAATAACGGCTTCAGTAACGATCAAGGCGGCTGCGACCAGACTTAAGGCGGCTATCCATCCGGTGATATAGGTCAAGCCGTCGGCCACGCGGACAAAAATTCGATATGCTGTTTTCATGGTTTCCATCCCAAGGAAAGCGTATACTGGTAGAATATGCTGATCTTGATCGAAAGTGTTTGTTGTGAGTCCTATTTCTGTGCATCAAGTGCCAAATCGAGATATTCTTGCCCGCCTTCAACGGATTGCGCGTATTCCTTCCAAGCCGTCTGTTTTGCGAAGGCCAGCCACTGGTCAAATTCTTCCTTGGTCATATAGTGAATCTTGACACCGGCTTTGGTGTATTCGGCCACGAGGTTGTCCACCAGGGACTTGAAATTGGGAACCACCCAATTGGCATTCATCCACTCGGAGACTTCTGAAACGACCTTTTGCTGATCCGGGGTCAGGCGATCCCATGTTTTTTTGGACATGATCAGGTTTTCAGCCATATACCAGATGGAGTAGTCCCTGGGGGCATTGATGTAATCCAGCACCTCGTACAGCCGGTAGGAGACAAAGGATGCGGAGGAAGTCAGCATGGTGTCCAATACGCCGGTGGACAGCGCATGGTAGGTCTCTGACGACGGCATGCTGGTAATTGATGCTCCGGCCTCTCGCAGCATATATTCAAACTTTTTACCGGCCGCCCTGAGTTTGGTTCCCTTAACGTCTGCCGGCAGTCTGATTTGTCTTACTTTACTGCCGACACCGCCATCGAACCATGCCCATACAAGGTTTTTCACGCCGTTGTCTTCCATCAACTTGCCCACTTTCTTGCCGATGGGCTTGTTTCGCCAGGTCATGCCCTGAGCGACGCTGGTGACGCCGCAGGGCATGAGTGTAATGGAAATTTGCGGTACCTTGCCCGAGGCATAATCCAGAGGAAATACCGACATGTCCAGGGCTCCTTTGCGCAGGGCATCCCACTGTTCTTTAGGCTTATACAGTGATTTGGCCGGATAGTACCGGAACTTGATTTCACCATTGGTCAATTCGGTGACTTTATCACCGAACACCCTTGCCAGTTGGTCACGAACGTCACCGGCGGCAAACTGATGCGATACCTTCAAGGTTATTGACTTTGCAATCGCGGCCCCCGGTGAAAAAGCCAACATAGCAATCAGCACAGTCCAGATCGAATATAGAACGACTCTTTTCGTATGCATTTCATCCCCCTCTCGTTATAGGTTGCTGGTCATTTCTATTGCCAAATGGTGAGCTGATCTTCAAAGAAACGCAGGTCTTCAAGATGTTTCTTTGGCTTGCTCTACCAGTGTTTTCAGCGCTTGGGATTGATTCTGCAGGTGCTTTTTCATCAAAGTTTCGGCTCTGGTCTGGTCGCGTTGTCTGAATGCTTCCAACAAATCCCGGTGCTCGCGAATTGAATGCTCAAACCTGTGCGCTAAATTCAAAGACTGAAATCGATATAACAGTATTTTTTTTCGAAGACCGTCGACAATCTGATTGAGGGTGCGATTGCCGGCAATCTTTTGCACAAGTGAATGATATTGATTGTTTATGCGGATATATGCCTCCTGGTCGTGCTGCTCACAATTTACTTCGAGCTTGGCATGCAGCATTTCAAGCCGGGTAAAATCCTTTGGCGTCATTTTCGCGCATGCCTCTCGGGCGCAGAAACCTTCCAGCAGACTCATTACGTCGAACATTTCCGCAATTTCTTCAAATGTAGGCTTGGTTACAAAAGAGCCACGATGGGGAACCTGCCTGATCAGTCCTTCAACACTCAGGACACGAAGCGCCTCGCGCAAAGGGGTTTTGCTGATACCCAGCGTTTTGCACAACGCGCTCTCGTTGATTTTGTCACCCTCTTTGAGTTTGCCGGTCATGATGAAATCTCTGAGCATGTCGGCAACCCTGACATGATATGTGTCTTTTTTTAATTGCATGAAATCATATATAATGCTGAAAAAATTAAAAAAAATGGAAAAAAATATAATAAATAATAATTTATTATATTTTGAATATCGCGTTCCGTATCAAATGTCAACTGCTCTGAACGTCCCTCACCAGCACCCCTAAAAATGATTTTTAAGCGTCTGAGAGCGGGCAGGCTAACGATGTGTATCAGTAATTTGGACTTATGGTATCCAACGAAAGCTTATGACAACTTACACGTATCCTAATTTGGAATCGAGTTGCGGTTATTACCGGAGTGACGAACCTCACAGTATTGGGCTTTTAAACCTGCTATAAGCAAAATGCGAATAAATATAGCTGTCTAAAATAAGTTTCGCGGTCGGATATCTGTATGGGCGCTTCATCTCAAATTCTCGCCATCCTTTAGCACGCCTGCGGGTTAAAATTCGGTCCTGCATAGACCTTGGTGCGAATTTTTTTTTGACAGCTTCCGGATTTGTTCAACTTTCCAAAAATAGGGAGGTATAAAAATGGGTCAATTAAACACAAACTTCAATAATAAAGCCGCTTGGGAAAACCTTATGGTGAAACTTCGCAGAAGGATCGAAGTCGATTTAAATGAGGTCAACACGGTCATTGAGCTTGCCAGACGCACACCCGGTCTTTCCAGATACGACGATGAGCTGCACCAGTTATCCATTTTTTTCGAGATCGCCACACAGTACTATCAAAGCAATGATCCTGACGGGTTGTCCGATCTGGTGGGGTTCTGGGAAAGGTATCGCGCCGCCGTTACGCAGCGATATGCAGCCATTACCCCGGTGGAATTGCGTGCTGCCGATAAGGTTGTGGGTGACATATTCGGCAAATTTCTAAACGGTGTACCGAACAACCTGAGGGCCTATTCTGTGAATGCGACCCCGCTGGTTTATGGTGGCGAGGGTGGGTTGGGGGCCTATTTTACCCATCCACCGGGTTGGAACCGTCCGTTTGCCATCATCAATTTGCCCCATACGGCATTTGACAATGTCTGGCAGTGGCTTGCCCTGCCCCATGAGACCGGCCACGATACTTATGCAACGGTCAACGGTCTGCAGGCGGAATTGGAGCAGGCCCTGGAAGACAGGATGACCGCTGCCGTCCAGGCCGGGGAGTTGGCAATACCCGATGTGGTCATAGACCTGGCACCTCTCGGAGTCAATTACCAGCATGACTACAGCGGCGCGGAATTCATCGCCGCTATCTGGAAAAGCTGGGCCAACGAGGCGCAAGCCGATATGGTGGGACTGCTGAGCTGCGGTGCTGCGGCCATCATCGCGCTGCAACAGATCATCGGGTTCAGCGCTAAAGACTCCTGGCGGTTGTTTTCCGCGAATGGCGGCATCAGCGATGGGCCGGAGGCGCATCCCACCTCCTACGTCAGAAATGCGATGAATATTTCGGCCTTGAGATTGATCAGCGCCGCGCACAGTCAGCTTGCCGACGAAATCCAGACCCGTTTTGAATCCTTGCGGCCGGCAGCAGACGACATCGCCTGGTATCTCACCGAGGAATTTGTGATTGCCAGATGCCCGGTCAGCCAAATGGTCAGATCGGCTGAAATTGCCGCTGAAGTCCTGCTGACGCACAATATGGCATCCCTTGGCAATCAAGCCTACAAGGATCTCATGAACTTTGGTAATGCTGACCAGTCCATTGTCGATGAAATATCAGATCGCCTGGCCGCCGGTGATCCTACTTTCTCCCAGGTTGATAACGCTTCACCGCGCCACTGCCTTGCGGCGACCATGTTTGCATTCGAAAAAGAGAACAGCAATGCGGATTTGATCAATCGTACGTTTATACATTTTATATAGAAATCGCATTGAGAAGGTCTTTGTGACCAGTCCGCGCGCTGGGGCCGGGTTTTAGATCCTCGACATCCAAGCTGTATGCCGGCGGTTGAAACCCGGTCCCACCTGCACCCCACATTGGGTCAAAATCCGTTTTTTGAGATGGCCTCCTGTACTAAATAGCTCCCTGGCCCTTAGCGGTAAGGCGCAGTCCAGTGTGGCGGCACCCAGCATCCGGCGCACTTTGGTTGTCATCCACCCACCGGAGATTGATTACCGGTAGATTATCCAATTTATTTTGGTTTGACAGCCCGATAAAAACGTAATATAGTGATATGACGATATGGAGGCGTGATGCGGGAACTTATTAAAGTCATGAAAGCCTTGTCGGACCCGAACCGGGTTAAGATGGTCAAGCTGATTCAGCGGCGGATGCTTTGTGTTTGCGAGATCCAGGCTGCCCTGGGTCTCGCCCAGTCCACTGCCAGCAAGCACCTCAAGATATTGGAAGAGGCCGGCCTGATCGAGTATATCAAGGACGGGCCTTGGGTTAATTACCGGCTTGGGGACGGTGCCCGGAATCCTTATGCAGCCAGTTTGCTTGGGAATTTGAGGCATTGGCTGGAGGATGACGAAGCGATCGAGGCATTGGTTGCAAAGTTGCCCGAGATTCGTCGTGAATTCATCTGCGGAGTATAATTTTTTTTGGCTATATTATATCGTTATATGACGATATATGAATAATATAATCTGCAATCGGCATTCACAGAAACGCGCGGGTGCCATTTTATCAGTGAGGTCTGGAATGAAAGAACGCACCAAACTAATTTTGATCGCGGGTGTTTTTTTGGCCGTTTATTATGTTCCCTGGAACAGTCCGGTTATCCGGCAATCCGGCCTGGAAGCCTTCATGATGTTGCGGGAATATGCGCGGGAGCATGTGTTGACCTGCCTGATTCCCGCTTTTTTCATTGCCGGCGCCATCGCGGTGTTCGTGTCCCAGGCATCAGTGCTCAAATACTTTGGCGCCCAGGCCCGCAAGATATTGGCCTATTCCGTAGCCTCGATCTCGGGAACCATACTCGCGGTCTGCTCCTGTACTGTTCTGCCGCTGTTTGCGGGCATCTACTCGCGCGGGGCGGGTATCGGACCTGCCACGGCTTTTCTTTATTCCGGACCGGCAATCAATGTGTTGGCCATTACCTTGACCGCCAAGATTCTGGGATGGCGACTCGGATTGGCCCGGGCTGTCGGTGCCGTTGTTTTTGCCATTGTCACCGGCCTGCTGATGGCCCTGATCTTTCGCAAGGACGATGCGGCGCGCACCGCCGGGCAGATCTATGTTCCCGAAGCAGGCGCAAAGGAGCGCACCCTGCTGCAGGACAGCCTCTATCTTTTGACCATGGTGCTGATTCTGGTGTTTGCCGCCTTTGCCAAACCGGCACCGGGTTCGACCGGGCTCTGGCCGGCGATCTTCGCAGCTAAATGGTACATTACCGGCACTTTATTGCTCATCCTGGGATGGATGCTCAAGGCCTGGTTCACAAAGGATGAGTGTCAGAACTGGGTACAGTCCACCTGGGGCTTCATGAAACAGATCTTTCCCCTGCTGGCAGGCGGTGTCCTGGTGGCGGGTTTTCTGCTGGGGCGGCCCGGTCATCCGGCCCTGATCCCCGAGCAGTGGGTTCAATCCCTTCTGGGCGGCAATTCCGTGGGGGCCAACCTGATCGCCGCGCTGGCAGGCGCTTTGATGTATTTCGCCACCTTGACCGAGGTGCCGATCCTGCAGGGACTTTTGGGGGCCGGCATGGGCAAGGGGCCGGCTCTGGCGCTCCTGCTGGCCGGCCCGGCACTCTCCCTGCCCAATATGCTGGTGATCGGCAGCGTCATGGGGGCTAAAAAAACAGCCGTTTTTTGCACCATTATCGTGGTTATGTCTACGGTTGCCGGCATATTTTACGGTACATTCTTTGCATAACGGGGCACCAAAAAGATGACATCGCCGCAGGCGTTGGGCGACCATTGCAATAAATAAAACAATCGGAGGTATGACATGGAAATCAAAGTACTGGGGCCGGGCTGCCCGAGATGCCAACAAACATACAAAGCAGTCCAGGATGCCGTAGCAGAGGCCGGTGTGGAAGCGGCTGTCGAAAAAGTTACCGACGTGATGCAGATTGCCGGATACGGCGTGCTCGGCACTCCCGCGGTGGTGGTGGACGATGAGGTCAAATCGGTTGGCAAGATCCCGACCAAGGAGGATGTCAAAGTTTGGATCGGCAAGTAGAAGACCCTGGTTTGATATTCATTCAAGCAAAGATTCCGGTCTTTTACGTGCACTTCTGGCAACGGCCCCGCCGCCACTTTGGGGGTACATGTCATCGATGGTTGTAACCAAAGTTTTGCAGGTCGCACAAAAAATCCGGGGCATGCCGCGTCCTGTCCATTGGTTGAAAGAACATTAGCGGCCAATTGGAGTTCTGTTAAGAAGCCCCAACCGACCCGTCCCCGCCTACACCTTGGACCTAAATCCGATTTACGAGATGGTTTCTTGGTGATGCGGTTACGGGCGGTTGACCGGGTTGTTGCTTTTCTTGTCATACCAGTCAAAATATGCTCCGGCACCGGTGCGTCCTGACTGCTCCAATTTGGATTTTATGGCATCGGAGAGGTCGAAGTCAGTGGCCCCCACACCCAGAGTGTCGATATAAATCGTCCGCTGCCAGTCGTCGCTGTGCAGATGGCTGTTCAACTGGTTTTCCATGACAGTACCGATCAAGGCCTTGATATAGTCGAAAAAATCGGTGATCTTTTCATGGGCCGGCTCGGCGCCATCCCGGAAAACCCCGATCTCCTGCTTGGAATCGAGGCGAAACCCGAGGGTCTCTTTATTGTACACATAGCGGCTGGCCTTGGGGTGTTTCTTTCTGAATTTTTGGTTTTCTTCTTTATAATATTCGGCTTCTACGCCCATTTTGGCGCGATCCGCTTCTTCGATGTATTTATCCCGGTCGAAGAGCTTGACGGGGTAGTTGTTTAGCACTCCACCATCCACATAGATATCATTGCGGGCGTTTCGGAAGGCCGCAAAAAAAAGCGGGATAGACATGGAAATCCGAACCGCGTCGGCGATCCGCGTCGTCGGTGTGTGCTCGCGGGAAAACACCTCTCCGAAGCGCGAACTCAAATTGGTGCCGTAGACATACAGATCCGGCTGCCCGGCCGCCTCGAGGTCCCTGAAGGTGGCGTGGGGATTTTTTAATTTGGTATTGATAAGTCCCGCCATCCAGTGATGGAAGAAGTCCCCCTTATACCAGCCGAACTTTTTAACCAGCCGGTCTGTATCGCGTACGAGCCCCCAGCTGTCGTCCATGAAGTTATTGAAATTCAGCTTCTTGAGGATTCTGCGCTGTTCATCCAGCTTGTATCCTAAGGCAAAGAGCGTCGCGTTGATGGCCCCTGCAGAGGTGCCGCCCACACGCTTGATGTTGGCCAGTATGCCCTTTTCCTGCATGACCTGCATGGCGCCCAGGTAGGCAATGCCTTTAACCCCGCCGCCTTCGAATACCAGATTCTTGAATTGATATGCCATGATGTCCTCCTTTCAAATGGCTCGATGGGTGGCTCGTGAGAAGCGATGTTAATAATTCTTTGGGCCCGGGGATTGGGGCCGGGATGCATCCCACGATTGATGCGATTGAGTGTAGATAATTTCCGAGTTCCGACGAAATGCGGGCGCATTTCAGCTAATTGATCGATAGTCATATAATCAAGTCAAAGTCTGTGATGCGGCTCACACAATTGATGATCCGGTGGACTTTTTGAACGTCATATATGGCGGTGGCCCCTCAGCCCGTAACACCTTGCGCCTTGCAGACACCTGGTTATCTTTAAGGTGATAAATCCAATAGGCCGGGGCAAAGTTAGCGCAAACTAATCACAATTTCCAAGCGGGAGGCGATGACATGAACAAAAGCCAACAGATAGATAACAAAGTGTGCATAAGCAATTGCGAACAGGTCTATCGGGAGTGCCTGCGTCAAGGCAACGATGAGGTTTTCTGCCGCATTCAGCGCGTCCCCTGCGACTCAAGCTGCAATTAAGTAAATAACAGCTCGTTGCCGTCGGTGCGTGTCTCGTCCAAGCCTGCCGGTTGCGCTGCATGTATTCACGATACGCGAGGATCATCACATGCGTGGGAAAGCTATTGGCGCGCGAGGGATGAAGATGACTGAAGAGAAAATACTATCCCGGACCCCGACGCCCGGCAAAAAGCCTGTCCGCATTGACAAGTGGAAATATGACGCCGTTCGACGTGCGATACTGAAAGTCGTACCGGCGAAGGGCGAAGGCCTGCTGTTGAAAGACCTGCCGCTGCAGGTCGAAAGCCGTCTTGCCGCAGAAGAGCTGGCAAGACTCGGCTCTGTGGGCTGGTACACGACGACGGTGAAGCTCGATCTTGAAGTGCGCGGTGAAATCAGGCGCGTTGACGGTGTCGTACAGCAGCGGTTGTTGAGATGTTAACGGCGCTAATCCAAGATTACTTCCCGACCGTTTAAGAACAGTTTCCCATCCCTGGTTTCTGCCTTGTGAACGATGCTTTTGCCCTTCTGCTCGAACAGGCCGGTCTGCATGCCGGGATACAGGGGGGCGAACAACTTGGGATCGTCGCCCACCAGGCTGGCAGGCAGGCTAAGGTCGGATTGCAGGGCAAAAATTTCAAGAGCCAGTTTGGGTTGGCTGATAATGGGGAAAAACTGCGCCATGGTCATGTCCTTCTTAAGGCTTAGCACGACAGCGCCCTGAACCTGACCTTCGGGCAGCGAAGCCTTCAAGTCCGATATCTGGATTTCGAGTCCGTTTTTCAGCATTTTTTCAAAGGCAGTGACAAGCTGCAGGCCGTTTGCAATCATTTGTTTTTGCAGAGCGGCCTGCATTTTTTCGGGGTCGTTTTGTGCCCGTGCCATGTTGCTCATGGTGTCATTCACCATTTGAGAGTAGATTTTGACCAGGTTTTCGTACCCTTGGGCATCCATCCGGTTGACACCGATACGGACAAAGGCATTATCGATGCTTTTGTCCTCGATGATCACATGGTCCGCGCCGTAGTCCGCCCCCACAGATACGGTGTTACCTGTTTTTTCAAAATCCATGGCGAACCCGAAGGTCAGGTTGGAAATTTCAACAAGCTCGTTGTTCGCCGTGGCTTTGGCATGTGCTACGCTGACGGATCCGTTGCCGTCCCAGATATATGAGGATATCATCTCCATATCTGAAAAAAAGGAGACACCGTCCAGATTGAGTTGATCCACAACCGTTAATCCGTCCCAGGATCCCTGGGAGGAGAAGGATCTTAATCCCTTTGCACAGGTGATCACCATCTTGCCCGGTTTGATTTCCATAACATCCTTGCCTTCATGAAGCGAAAAAGCGTCCAGGACGACCGTCGATTCTATATTGCCCAGCAGGGCGTAGCGGGTCGTGATATCGACAGGATTTCTTCCATTGAGTTTCTTGTCGACAAGCGCCGTGAACCATTTGTTTTCTGCAAGGCTTGATTTGGATACCACGCCGGTGTAACCGTGTTTGGCCTCATCGACCACGATGATGTCTTCAATGCCATATATCTTTTGCATCTTTCCCAGGGCGATTTTCCACTTAATTTGAGAAGAGGCATAGCCGCGGCGATAGTCGACGATTTCAATGGAGAGATCATGGCCGGTATCGGCATACAGTTTATTGATATCGGTGCAAGCCTGTTTGACGACCCGCTCCATGATGAGCCCATTGGCAAAGGGTGCTCCGATGATGACCGCAATACCGATAAGAACGACTGCCAAAACGACTTTTTTCATGCCTGCTCCTTGGATGATGGCTTCTATTTTGTGATTCGCTCTGCGTGATACATTGCGCACTCCATTGCGACTAAATCTATTGGGTCGAAATTATAGAGTGGTTTCAGTGCGAAGCTAACCGCCGCAAAGACGAGTGATTGGCTGAATCATACATTATGGCGGAGTATGTCGATTTTGCATACGGATGTCAATATGGCGGAAAGGGATATTGTTATTGTCCCTTGGAATTGCGATGATCTCTTGCTTTTTGAGGGCAATCGCAATTAAGATAACTCCATCTACCATCGTTGCCCTGACCTCCATGTTCGATTCCTGGATGCACACGGCATGGAATCCCTGCGCGTCAATTTCAATAATGGTGCGCCTGCCATTGTCCCCCCTGATGACCTGCAGTCCAAGGGGGGCAGTACTATTTCAAGGACACATTTCAGCTATCTGAGAGAGAAGTATTTGTGTCGCCATTCGACCTCAATATCGAGCATGGGCAAGTCGAACAACCGCTCAAACCCATGATCCGTTTCGGTACGCCTGTATTCGACAGCAAGGGCAATAAACGGGGAGCATGTGAAGACGGAAGTCGTCAGCCCAAAAGACAATAAAACCTACCAGGTATCTAACTCGCCCATATTTCATCTGGACGGCTCTGTTTCAAAATTGACGATTTTTCGCGATAATACCAAAGTAAAAAAAATTGAGGCTCAACTCCGACAGGCCCAGAAGTTGGAATCCGTGGGCCGGCTGGCAGGCGGGGTGGCGCATGATTACAACAATGCGCTCAGTGTCATTATCGGTTTCGCCGAATTGGCGATGGAGGAGTTGGCGCCGGACAGCCCGCTGCGGTCCAGCTTAAAGGAGATCCTCAAAGCCGCGAATAATGCCACTGATATTACCCGGCAGCTGCTGGACTTTGCCAGCAAACAGGCCATCGCACCGCAAGTACTTAATCTGAATGCCAATGTGGAACACATGCTCAAAATGCTCAGGTGTCTTATCGGTGAGGATATCGACCTGGTGTTGGTGCCGGGTAAGGATTTATGGCCGGTCATGTTGGATCCCTACCAGGTCAGCCAGATCCTGGCCAACCTGTGTGTCAATGCGCGGGATGCTATTAAAGGGGTCGGCAGGATCACCATTGAAACGAAAAATACAATCATCGATGAAGTCCGCTGCGATGATCATGCCGGTTTTATCCCCGGCGATTTCGTTCACCTGGCTGTAAGCGACGATGGCTGTGGCATGGACAAGGAGATATTAAAGAATATCTTTGAGCCTTTCTTTACCACCAAGGGTGCGGATAAAGGCACCGGTCTTGGCCTTGCAACGGTGTATGGCATCGTTAAGCAAAACGAGGGATTCATAGATGTTTACAGTGAGCCGGGCAGCGGAACGACGGTCAGCATTCATCAAACCGTTCTCCAGAAGAGATCTGGCGTCAATCATCCGAAAGGCGCTGGATGATTCGAAGGAGGCCATTCCAAGTATCCCTCGCACTTGATCCTGGAAACGCAAATCAGGTGCCATCGGTATCAAAGTGTGATTCCATCGGACGTCTCCAGCATGAAACCATCTCCTTAAAAATGGTAGTTTTGGGCTATCATTCGCCTACGGTTCATCCCTGGTTGTCTTCACCAGCGGAACTCTTAGAATTAGTGCAAAAGAGAAGCCTATTTCACGAGGATTGCTATTATGAACCACATCAAGACCAACACCACAGCCGATCTTTTTTTCCAGATCAGCTGGTCGAGCGGCGGTGTTCGTCACACCGATGCGTATGCCGGTCTTCAAGTAAATTTTTGGCGCGACATGCTGCCTGGCCGTCTCTTTGAAAGCCTTATGAAGAAAGAACCCGGTGATATGGTTCGTTTGTCCCTATCAGCCAATGAGCTTATAGGGAGCGTTAGCGCAGAAAATACTCAACTCATAGATCGGAATCAGTTTGAAGGAAGCCGTATCGGTCAAGATTCATCAGAGCCTCGATTGGGACGTTTTTATCCAAAAGGTATGCTGAGAGATGTGCCTGGAATTTTCAGGGCCAACCTGGAACCATTTCGCTTTACGGGCCGGAATAATGGGCGCATCGAAGTGTTCATGGGGCACCCCTTGGCTGGTAAAAGCTTGGATTTGAAGGTGACCGTTGGTGCTATCCGGTCCAACCTGGAAGAGCGCGGCGGCAGCGTTCGAAATTGGGGTGAGATCATCACCCAGGGCCTGGGGATGCAAGCCCGCTGGTATGATCAACCCACAGATTTTTTTGCCGATCATCCTTTTCGACGCGAAGATGAATCGCCGGACACGCATTTTTATGCTGAGCCGCGACTGGTGCGGCATATCGATGATACGGCCATTGATTTGCTGCGCCAAACCTTTGCCCGCCTTCTTAATGATGACTGCACCGTGCTGGACCTCATGAGCAGTTGGCAATCCCACCTTCCCGAACACATTAATTTATCGCATGTCACCGGATTGGGCCTGAACGAGGTCGAGCTCATTAAAAATGATCGTCTCAACGCACATATCGTAAATGATCTGAATATCGATCCTCACCTACCTTTTGAGGACCATCATTTTGATGTTGTATTATGCAGTTTATCGGTGGAATATTTGATATCTCCTTTTCGTATTTTTGAAGAAGTTGCGCGCGTACTCAAGCCCGGGGGTTACTTTGTCGTCTCCTTTACAAACCGCTGGTTTGCGCCCAAGGCAATCCGTATTTGGGCCGAGTTGCACGAGTTCGAGCGCATGGGACTGGTATTAGAGTATTTCAGACACGGCCGGCGCTTTGATAACCTGCAGACCTACTCGGTCAGAGGGTTATCTCGCCCGGTCCAAGATAAATACTACGGGCAGATCGCTTATGCGGATCCTGTTTATGTCGTTTGGGGAAGAAGCGTGTGATTAGAAGCTGTCTCTAAAAAGTCTTTTGGCCCAATCTGGGTGTTGGGCGCGGTTTTCAATTTCTCGACATGCAAGAGTAAGCCTGTGGTTTAGAAACCCGTTCCCGCCTACACCTTGGACTAAAATCCGTTTTTTGAGATAGCTTATAGCATCGGAGCTCTGCAGCTGAGCGCATAAACTTAAAGCGAGGACACGACATCTTATGGTTCCAAAACCCATTTTAGTAGTCGGCGCAACCGGTTACGTGGGCGGCCGCCTCATCCCGCGGTTGCTGGCGGCCGGGTATCACGTGCGGGCCATGGCCCGTTCCAGGGAGAAGATGGCGTCCCGCCGATGGGCCTGTGATAAAAAAATATCGCTGTTTTCTGGTGATGTTCAGGATCCGCAAGCGCTCCTGGGGGCGGTCGAAGGTTGTCGGGCGGCTTATTACCTGGTTCACTCCATGATTTCCAAAACCAGGAAATTTGCCCAGGCTGATCGGATGTCCGCCGTGAATATGAAAGATGCTGCTGCATCCCATGGTTTGGAACAAATCATTTATTTGGGCGGACTGGGAAATATTGAACACCCTAACCTTAGCCATCACCTCGTATCACGCCATGAGGTGGGCCAAATACTTCAAAGCGGACCGGTACCGGCAACGGTATTGCGCGCTGCGATGATACTGGGCTCAGGTAGCGCGTCCTTTGAGATTCTGAGGTATTTGGTCGAGCATCTGCCTGTCATGATCACACCTAAGTGGGTCCACACCCCTACCCAGCCTATTGCCATCTCCAATACGCTGGACTACCTGGTGGGGTGTCTCGGCAACCCCCGCACCTATGGCCGGACTTTTGATATGGGTGGCCCGGAGGTTCTCAATTATCATGATCTGATCGATCGGTATGCGCTGGCCGCCAAACTGCCCGCCCGCAAGCTGATCCCCGTTCCGGTACTGACCCCCAAGCTCAGCGCCCTATGGATTCATCTGGTCACACCGGTACCTTCATCCATTGCCCTTCCGCTGACCGAAGGCCTTAGCGTGCCCACGGTGTGTGAGGAAAACAAGATCAAAGAGATCATTCCGATCCGCCTTATACGCTGCCGGGAGGCCATCGATATTGCCTTGGATCAAATTTTGGAGGCGCAGGTGGAGACGTGCTGGAGCGATGCCGGTCCCTTGCACCCGCCTGAATGGGCGACCTGTGGCGATGCAGACTATGCCGGAGGTACGGTTTTGACCTGCGCATACCGTGCCCGGATTAAGGCGCCGGCGGAAAGCGTATGGCAGCCTGTGGTGCGTATGGGAGGGCAAAATGGTTACTATTTCGGTGGCCTGCTCTGGAGACTGCGGGGCGCCATGGATCGCTGGCTGGGCGGTGTGGGATTAAGGCGCGGCAGACGGCATCCCCACCGACTGCAAACCGGCGATGCCTTGGATTTCTGGCGCGTCCTGACTGTGACCCCAAACCAACGCTTAACCTTGTTGGCGGAAATGAAGGTGCCGGGCGAAGCGATATTGGACCTTCAGCTCCATCCGCTTAATACTGAAGAAACCGAATTGCGCATGATATCAAGATTTCTACCCCGCGGCCTTGGCGGCATGCTCTATTGGTACGCCCTCTTGCCGTTGCATGTCATGATTTTCAAAGGCATGTTAAAGGCCATGGCCAATAAAACAGGGTCGTTTCTCGTGCACGGTATTGGCAAGTGGCAGCCGCAGCCGCCGGAGCAGTGTTCCTTAAATAAGAAAACAGTTTCAAAACCACATTGAACATGGTGGGACCAATGTGCTTGAATCTGTGTTGGAAGTTGTTTTCCATGGGACGTGGGCCGTTCAATGGACGACATGCGACCCTCATCTTATAAAACAGAAGGAATATTTCTGATGACAGACCGAATCAAAATCGGCATCAGCAGTTGCTTGTTGGGCAACAGTGTTCGTTACAACGGTGGCCACAAGTTGGACAGCTATATTCGAGATACCCTGGGGCAATATTTCGATTTCGTACCGGTTTGCCCGGAAGTGGAATGCGGGCTGCCGATCCCCCGGGAGGCCATGCGACTTGTCGGCGATGCCACGGACCCCAAACTGGTGACCAGCCGCACCGGCATCGACCACACTGCACGTATGGCGTCCTGGGCCGGCCAACGCATTAAAGAGCTGGAAGAAGAAGCGCTTTGCGGGTTTATTTTTAAGAAGGACTCACCCAGCAGCGGCATGCAGCGGGTTAAAGTCTATAACCAAAAGGGCATGCCCCAGCGCATCGGCAGCGGTATTTTTGCCAAAGCATTTATGGATCACTTTCCGCGTATTCCGGTGGAAGAGGAGGGCCGCTTGCACGATCCTAAGCTCAGGGAGAATTTTATCGAACAGATCTTTTCGCTTAAGCGCTGGCGCGATGTCCAGTCTCAGCGCAAAGCTCGGGGACGGTTGGTGGATTTTCATACCCGTGAAAAATTATTGCTGTTATCCCATAGCCCCAAACACGCTCGTATGCTTGGAAAATTGGTAGCCCAGGGAAAGACGATGCCCATCCGCGCCCTTTTCGATGATTATGAAAAAAAACTTATGGATGCCTTGGCGCTGAAAACCACGCGCGCCAAAAACACCAATGTCCTGCAGCATATTCAAGGTTATTTTAAGAAGCAGCTCAGCAGCGACGAGAAAAAAGAGATGGTTGAAATCATCGACCGTTACCGGACGGGCGGCGTGCCCATCATCGTGCCCGTCACCCTGGTCAACCATTATGTGCGCAAATACCGGCAGCCCTACCTGCTGCAACAAACCTATTTAAATCCGCATCCTATGGAATTGCAATTGCGCAATCATGTGTGATGGCAACAGCTGATGATCAGTGAATCATGCATAAACCTCTGAACAGTGCGTCGTTTCTGTTCAAGAGGCAATAGTGCTTACGGATGTCGCATTGAATGGGGCCGGGTAACCGGCATGCGCCGGTTCAGGTAAAATTGCATATCATGCTGTCGTTGGGGACAAAGGTTTTGTAGGATCGTCCCGCATGCCCGAGAAGGTATCTCGGCACGGCAATACCGGATATACATTCCGCGTAGTTGCCAAAGGTGCGTCCGTCTATGCGGACTTTCATCCCCTTTTGAGGCGTCTTCAAGGGGACAATCGCATAGGTGTTTTTAAATTTATCCATCAAATCAGGATACCCCAGTTTTTCTGCCTGTCTTCCAATACTGATTTCGAGATAGTGTCGCGATCCTTTCTGAATTTGGTTTTTAAATGCTTCTTCGATACTATCCAATACATTTATTATGCGACCATCCATCTGTATATCCTTGTTGGGCATGGTAATTTCTCCTGGCTTAAGAAAATGCTATTAGAGACGGCGCTGGACGTTTTTTGTAACCGATAGATCATAACCGTCTTTAAATCATTCTATCAATCATGAACATATTCAGCACATCCGAGGCCAGAATCAATATGGGTTGATTCGCAGCACGTTGGGAGGGAAATCCTATCATCCGGATATGCACTTCACCTGGGCCGTTAGAATCGCAGGGGCGCAGCTTAAATTGAGTGAACCCTAATCGGCTATTGATTTTCAGCTTGCGTGGTTTAATCGTGGTGCCTGAAATGAAACCAATGTAGGTAAATATCTACCCCCACGAGACAACCTGACCAGCCAAGTGCCTCTGAGATGGTAGTATTTGCCTACCGTTACACCCTGAATCTTATCATGTTGAAATCAAACGAGATTATTCCTACCTTTTGAGCGAAGGCAGCTTCTCTTAATATTTCTACAGGAGATCAACCAATGAATAACGCCATTTTAAGAACCGCAGCAATGATAGCGTCTCTTATGCTGCCCGCTCTGCTCTGGCAGACCGCCAGTGCAGCCCAAACGGAAATGAGCGACTTTATGCCCTCATATCAGGTGAGCAATACCACCCTGTCGCTCTACGGTGTAGGTGTCTTTAAATATATGGGTTTTATCAGTGTTTACAGCGGTGCCCTTTACCTTCCGCCTGAAGTGGGTACGCAAAACGTCCTGGAGGATATCCCCAAACGGCTGGAGGTCAAATATTTACGGTCCTTCAAGGCAGAAGATTTCGGTCCCGCCACCATCTGGGGCATAAAAAAAAACGTAGATCCACAAACCTATCGAAGGCTTGAATCACGCATCGCCTATCACAACACCCTTTACGAAGATGTCTCACCCGGCGATCGCGTCGCGCTAACCTACGTCCCGTCCAAAGGCACAAAGATACAAATCAACGACAAAACCAAAGGCATCGTCAAGGGCGCTGATTTTGCTGCAGCACTCTTTTCACTATGGCTGGGTGACAAGCCCATAGACAGCAGTTTTAAACAGGCCCTGCTTGGAGCAAGATGATGACTTCAGGAAATTTGGCTATACTGCTAAGCCTTAACCCGGCCTATACAAGGAATCAGACATGACACCCATTACGCTGTATCTCAACAACTTGCTGGTTGTGACAGGCTTGATGTTCCTGGGATGGTTGAGCAGTCTGGTCCGCAGAAATGTGACCATCGTGGACTCCCTGTGGGGATTGGGATTCGTTCTGATTGCTTGGTTAACCTGGTATCAGGCCGATGGGTATTGGGGGCGACAACTGCTTCTGACAGGTCTGGCCACCCTCTGGGGCGTGCGGCTTGCGGTATATCTAACCTGGCGCAACCACGGAAAGGGCGAAGACCCACGATACGCGCAATGGCGCCAAGCAAGCGGCAGGCACTTTTGGCTGACCAGCCTGTTCAAAGTGTTTCTGCTGCAGGCCCTGTTCCTCTGGGCCATTGCCTTGGCCATTCAGGCCGGCCAGATAGGCAGCCAGCCATCCCATCTGGGCTTTCTCGACCTGATGGGGGCCTTGGTCTGGCTCACCGGTTTTATCTTCGAGACATTAGGAGATTGGCAGCTGGCCCTGTTCAAATCCAATCCTTCCAATCGGGGTCAAGTAATGGATCGAGGATTGTGGCGCTATACGCGGCATCCTAACTATTTCGGCGAGTGCCTGATGTGGTGGGGGATCTACTGCATTGCCCTGTCCGATCCTGGAAACTGGTGGGCCATGGTCAGTCCGGTCCTTGTTACCCTCGTGTTGTTGAAGATGACCGGCATTCCATTGACCGAGAAATTAATCGTAGAAAAAAGACCCGGCTACCGAGAATATATAGAAAATACCCCGGCCTTTTTTCCATGGGTGCCGAAGCATCGCCATAACCATAGGGAGAAGTATCATGAAAACACTGATTCGAATGGCTGACCAGGGTAAACTGCCAGACGTACTGATCCGGTTAGGTATAAAATTTATGGATTTTCAGCGTCTCTCCATTGAAAGCAAAGGCAGCCTGGAACAGCAGATGCAATGCAAACAGCGCTTTATCCTGCAAATGCGGGAAAGCCCCATTGCCATGGAAACAGACAAAGCCAACGCGCAGCACTATGAAGTACCGCCCGCTTTTTTCCGTCAAATCCTTGGCAAGCAACTCAAGTACAGCGGTTGCTACTGGCCAGAAGGGGTCAACGACCTGGATGAAGCAGAGACCCAATCTCTTGAGTTGGTGGCCGAACGCGCGGATCTGTCCAACGGAATGCAAATCCTGGAGCTGGGCTGCGGATGGGGCTCCTTCTGCCTCTGGGCGGCTCAACAATTTCCGGACAGCCGCATCACGGCGGTCTCCAATGCCGTGTCCCAACGTGAATTCATCCAGGCGCAGTGCCGCAACCGGGGTATCGACAACCTGGAAGTGGTGACGGCGGATATGAACCGGTTTGAACCCCGGGACCGGTATGACCGCATCGTCTCCATTGAGATGTTCGAGCATATGCGGAACTGGGAGGCTTTGCTCACCAGAATCTCGACATGGCTGAACCCGGACGGCCGCGTTTTTATCCACATTTTCTCGCACAAGGACGCCGCCTATCCATTTGAAGTGCGTGATAAAGACGACTGGATGGGGCGCTACTTTTTTACCGGCGGTATGATGCCATCGGATGATTTGATGCTGTACTTCCAGAAAGACCTGTCACTGGAGCGTCATTGGCGTCTGGATGGGCGCCACTATCAAAAAACAGCAGAGGCGTGGCTGCACAACCTGGACGCCAATAAAGAGACCATCATGCCGGTTTTGGGCGAGACCTACGGCAGAAAAAATGCAGACCTGTGGTATCAACGCTGGCGGATTTTTTTCATGGCCTGTGCTGAGCTATGGGGTTTTAAGCACGGCCGGGAATGGCTGATATCGCATTACCGTTTCACCCATCAACCTTAGCGGGGGATATTATGACGGTTACACTGATACCATCTGAATCGAACTGGTTGGCCCGCGTATCGAAAAGGCCTGCAGCAGGCCTGGCCAAAACAGTAATCGTACGGCTGCTGTCCAAATTGGAAAGCGGGCAAATCCTCCTTCGAGATGGGGAAAGCACTCGATCCTTTGGCAGGCTCACCGCCGAGTTTCCCATATCTGCGACAATGACCATCAAAAGCTTCAAGGCATACACCTTAATAAGCCTTGGTGGCAGTATCGGTGCAGCGGAAGCTTACATGCTCAAATACTGGGATGTGGATGATTTGACTGCTATGGTGCGCATCGTTCTTCGAAACCAATCCGTATTCAGAGATATGGAGACCGGTTTGGCCGGATTGGCAGCGCCGCTGTACAGGGCATTTCACTTCCTGCGGCGCAATACGGTTTCCGGCAGCCGAAAGAACATCGTTGCCCATTATGATTTGGGTAACGATTTTTACCGTCTTTTTCTAGATGAAACCTTGACTTACTCCTGCGGGATATTCAACCGGCCGGACGCAACGCTGAAAGAAGCCGCCATCGCAAAATACGACCGCATCTGTCGGAAACTGCACCTGTCTGGTCAGGATCATGTCCTGGAAATCGGGACGGGATGGGGTGGTTTTGCCCAGCACGCCGCGCAACACTATGGATGCCGTGTAACCACCACAACCATTTCCGATCAACAGTATGCCTATGCCAAACAGCGTTTTAAAGATGCCGGCATCCAGGATATGATTACGCTGCTCAAATCAGATTATCGCGAGCTTGAGGGGCAATTCGACAAGCTCGTCTCCATCGAAATGATCGAGGCCGTGGGCCATCAATACCTGGACACCTTCATGTCACGCTGTGCCCGCCTACTGAAACCGGACGGCCTCATGCTGATCCAGGCCATCACCATAGCCGACTGGGCCTTTGATCAGCATAAGAAAAGCGTGGATTTTATCAAACGGTACATCTTTCCGGGCAGCTGTATCCCCTCAATCACGGCCATCAGCAAGGCTATGGCCGGCACCACAGACCTGCGCCTGTTTCACCTGGAAGATATCACCGCCCACTATGCCACCACCCTGCGCATATGGCGG
>Ga0055480_10000195_pt1 | contig 21648 bp, 18 predicted proteins | sample Muzzi_PWB_D2_FD_57935 | JGI IMG/M metagenome (GOLD analysis project Ga0055480, IMG submission 57935) | Wetland microbial communities from San Francisco Bay, California, USA, that impact long-term carbon sequestration - Muzzi_PWB_D2 | ecosystem: Environmental > Aquatic > Marine > Wetlands ... | reverse complement strand
GCCGGGAGGCCCAGCGGGAAGCGGCGCTGGATGTCCAGGAGTCGGCCGATTTCCTGATGGTCAAGCCGGCCCTGGCGTACCTCGACGTGCTAAGGGACCTGCGGGAGAATTTCGACCTGCCGCTGGTCGCTTACAACGTCTCCGGGGAATACTCGATGATCAAGGCCGCCGCGAAAATGGACTGGATCGACGGCGACCGGGTGATGCTGGAAACCCTCCTCGGAATGAAACGGGCCGGGGCCGATCTGATTATCACTTACCACGCCAAGGAAGCGGCCCGGCTGCTGGGTCGCTAGCAGGCTGATGAAAAACGCCCATTTGCCAAGGAGCCCGTTGAACCTGGGATTGAATCTATTGCGAACACGGCAAATCGGCCCATATTCCCGCAAATTCTCGACAAATAGATCGGACTATTCGTTCTTGAATTTGCGAAAATCTGCCCAAAGATTTCCCGTAATCTCATGACGACTCCCCAAGTCGGAAAGGTCCTTGGTTATCTTCATCCCCCGCCAACGACGTACTTTTAGCGTACACCTTTTTCCTCGGGATTTTGACGGCCTTGCATCCGGGCCTTTTTGATCAGCCTGGGAAACGGCTTTCTCAACAACCTGCGTGGGGTACCGAAACGCTGCAGGGGGGCTTTTTTCATCAGGTACCTCGGGCTGCCGGGTCCGTCCCCTTTTGCTATAATGGGGGCGGATCGTTTTTTTCACCCTAATGTCGGCTGACCCCCATGGCGGAAGAGAAGGAAGAGAAACAGGACGGAACACAGCTTTCCCGGTCGGAGACCGTCACGGCCATCGCCCATTACTATCGGGCGGAGGTAACGCGCAGTCTGGCCTGGCGGGAACGTCTGGACCGGACCACCAACTGGGCGGTAGGGGCGACCGCGGCCTTCCTGGGATTTGCCTTTTCCCATCCGGAAATCCATCACAGCCTGTTCTTCTTTGCCGTGGCCATCGTCTATACCCTGCTCTTCGTCGAAGCGCGGCGTTACCGTTTCTACGACGCCTACGAATACCGGGTGCGCCTGCTCCACCAGCATTTCATCTACAATGTGCTTGCCAAAGGCGAACTGGCCGGGGAAATGGATTCCGACAGCGGCGTCTACTGGCGGGCCGAGCTGGCGTCCGACATTCGCTATCCGCAGTATAAAATGGGTTTTCCACAGGCCCTCGGTCGGCGCTTTTTTGCCAATTACATTTTCCTGTTCGGCATCCTGTTCGCCGGATGGCTGGTCAAGATTCAGCTCCACCCGACGCCGTCGCATTCCTGGGACCAGTTCGTGGACCAGGCCAGTTTCGGCAATATCCCGGGATGGGTCACATTTCTGTTCATGGCCGCCTTTGCCGCCCACACCGTGGTCCTCGTGCGGATCGGCCGCCACCCCCGGGGCGGGCGGGATGTGTCCTCTTCCCGAAAGTGCCCCCGGTGAGGCGCCGCCGCTCCCCTTTCTCCAACCCCGGAAATTCTTCCATGAATCAAGTTGAATACGGTCTGGCGACCCTGGCCAACGGTCTGCGCCTGGTGACCGTCGAAATGCCCCACCTGCATCGGGTCGAAATGGCCTGCCTGGTCGGTGTCGGCAGCCGGTTCGAGGCCCCGGAGACGGCCGGGATCTCCCACTTTCTGGAGCATCTTCTGTTTCGCGGCTCGACCGCCCATCCCCGCGGGAGCCTGCTGGAACAAGCCTTCGAACGGTTGGGCGGTGCAGTCAATGCTGCCACTGACGCCGAGACGACCTGGATTCATTCGCGGTTCTCGCCGACCCACGTTAAAGCCGGCGTTGCTCTGCTGGCCGACATGCTGCGGCGGCCGGTCCTCCGGGATCTGGCCATTGAGCGGCAGGTGATTCTGGCCGAGGTGCTGGAGGATTTCAACGAGGCCGGGGAGGATGTCAATCCCGACAACCGCATGTCCCGTTTGCTCTGGCCGGGGCATCCCTTGAGCCGACCGACCGCCGGGACCCCGGATTCGGTCGAGGCCATCGACCGGGACCGGATTTTACAACACCATGCCGCCTTCTACCGGCCGGACAATCTGGTTCTGGCGGCCGCCGGCAAAATCCGCTCCAATGAATTGCTGAAAATGACCGAACAGTTCTTCGGTGACTGGCCGTCCGCTCCCGGGCCGGTACCGGCTCCCGAAGCCTGGCCGGGATCGCCGGGGCGGGAACACCCCTCTCCGGCGGTCTGGGTGCGGGATTCGAGCGCCCAGGTCCATCTGCAGCTGACCTTTCCTGTCCCCGGCCGGCACAGTTCTCAGGCGATCCCCCTCCGGGTCATTCAGCGGCTCCTTTCGGCCGGTGCCACCTCCCGGCTGGTCCAGCGTCTGCGGGAACATCTCGGCCTGACCTATCATGTCGAAGCGGGCCTCAGTCTCTTCCGGGAATGCGGATGCCTGTCGGTTGATCTAGCGGTGGCACCGGATCAACTGTTGCAGGCGCTCAGGGAATTGCGGCAGATCTTCCGGCGGCTCCGCCGCCAGCAGGCCCCCAGGGCCGAGCTGCAGCGGCTGGTTCGCGGGGTCCTCTTTGACCTCGAATTCGTTCGCGATCATCCGGAAGATCTGGCCATGCGTTATGGCTGGGGTGAATCGGTCGGCAATCCGCGGCTTCTGGACGACGACCGGCGGGATTTTTCCGCGGTGACGGCTGAACAGCTGCAAGAAACGGCCGCCACGCTGTTTACCTCCGAGGCCGTGAAAATGGTGGTGGTCGGTCCCTATCGCGACCGGGATCGCCTTCCGGCCGAAAAAATTCTTGCCGATTTTGTTCCCGCCTGATCAAGGTCCGGGGATTTTCCCATGAAGCTATTTCTGCTGATATTTCTGGCCATCTACACGGGGATGCATGTTCTGGTATTCTGGGGCATCTTTCCGCTGCTCAAGGGGCATCCCGCCCTGCCGACCCTGGCCGGAGTCTGGATGGCGGGGATGATTTTCGCCCCGATAGTCGTCCGGCTCGCCGACCAGTCCGGCTATGAAGCCCTGGCCCGGAGCCTCGCCTGGGTCGGCTTCAGCTGGATGGGAGTGGTCTTTCTCGCTTTCAGCCTGTTTGCCCTGGTCGGGTGCTGGGAGGTGGTTGCCCGCCTCGCCGGCTGGCTGCTCCCCCGATGGCCCGACCTCTCCCTGCACGGCGCGGTGACGGCGACCCTGGTCCTGCTGGTCGTCATCGCCGCCGGTTTCTACGGACTCTACGAGGCGGGAAACCTGCGGGCGGAGCGGGTCCGGATCGAGACCCCCCGGCTGCCGCCCGGGACGCCGCCGCTTCGGATCGCCCAGGTCTCCGACCTGCACCTCGGACTGATCCATCGGGAGGAGGCCCTGGCGCCGATCATCAGCCGCCTCCAGGACCTGAAACCCGACCTGGTGGTCGCCACCGGCGATATCGTCGACGCCCAGATCAGCCACCTGAACGAGCTGTCCGACCTCTGGCGGCGCGTCGACCCGCCCCTCGGAAAGTTCGCCGTCACCGGCAACCACGAGTTCTACGCGGGGATGGGACAGTCTCTCGATTTTCTGCGGAGCAGCGGTTTCCAGGTGCTGCGCAATCGGGCGCTGGAGGTCGGGGATCGGCTGAAGCTGGTCGGGGTCGACGACCCGACGGGAGGCGTTCCGGACGAGGAAGGGGCGCTGGGCGAGCGTTCGGCGCGATTTACCGTACTGCTCAAGCATCGGCCGTGGATCGCGGCGGACTCGGCGGGGAGATTCGACTTGCAGCTTTCGGGTCACGCTCACCGCGGGCAGATTTTTCCTTTCAACTTCCTTGTCGGCATCGAGTATCCGATGCAGGACGGTCTCTACCCCTTGGAAGGCGGCGGGCGCCTCTACGCCAGCCGCGGCACCGGCACCTGGGGCCCGCCGATGAGGATACTCTCGCCGCCGGAGATCACCCTGTTCGAGATCGTTCCCGAAAAGCCCTAGTCAGGATTTATGGAAGGAATTTCAAAAATCTGGAGTTTATAGAAATCGGCCAAACAACCGGTTTTCCCCTTTCATGAGAAATAGAAGGTAATCCAGAACACTCTGAATTTTCGACCTTGGAGATATTTTACGGTAGATTGCACCTATCTTTTTGGTGGGCTTGCAGGAGGAACCGGGATGCAAGGTCAAAAATTCTGAAACGTGGTAATTGAAAACCGCTGTTCCTGACTCAATGCCGGGCAGCGGTTTAATTTTTCAACCACTGAGGTACTTAATGCCTCATTTAAGTTGGGAGCATAAGAGATAGTGACGCAAGCAGGATCACAGGCGTGGGCGTTTTACCGCGATGTTGCGAAGAGCAAAAAAGTCTGGACTATTCGTGACGCAGAAGGTTTCCCAGCACCTAAAATACCAGAGGGCAAACGGTCTCAGCCATTCTGGTCATCTTTGTCGCGAGTCGAGAAAATAATAAAGACCGTTCCAGCCTATGCCGATTTTAAACTGCGCGAGATTTCATGGACAGGTTTCCATGAAAAATGGGTGCCTGGTCTCAAAAAAGATGGATTTCTTGCCGGCGTGAACTGGAGGGGAAAAAAGGCACTTGGTTACGACATGGAACCTGAACGGGTTCAGCAAGCAGAAGAAGCAATAGAGACTGAAATGGAAAAGATACTTTAGCCTCCAACCTATTTCTTCCCTTGATCCCGAAGGTCTTTCTGCACTCGGTCCAGATGAGTTAATCGTTGGCCGTCAAAATTAATATGGACTCCAAAAATATTTACATAGCAACTCAACATGCCTTGAAAAAAACAGCGTGGATCATTGATGATGAAAACGAGTGGGCTTATGTAGGGGATAAACAGAGTTTAACCAACAACTAGCACAAACAAAAATTGGGCGAATCCGGAGGGTCGGGGCTACACATTGACAAATGAGGAGCACCCTTCCGGAGTTCATCAGACACTCCTCCGAAGAAACAACCGTTTCCGTGATCAACTGATCCGGATGGTCTTGTAGAGAAAATTCTTGAACCGGAAAAAGGTGCGGCGCTCTTCCGGATCGTCGCTGGCCGGATCGCAGGCGGCCAGCTTGGTCGCTATCTTCGGCATGGTCGAGGCCCCTTCAGCACGGGCCAGTTCGATGAGGGCGGCCACCACGTCCCGGGAAATCCTTTTCTCGGTAAACGGTTTATGCACTCCCATCCAAAAATCGGTTTCCCCGGCTGAGATCCTGTCGAAGAGCTCTCGGGCGACCTGCTGGGTCAACTGTTCGGTCGAATCCAAGACCGGGCCGGCGATGGAGGACTCCAGGGCTAAACGGATATCGTCCTCGGTCAGATTTTTCCCTTTGCGGAAAAACAACGCTCTCAGCAGCACGCTGCGCAATTCCCGGATGTTTCCGGTGTAATGGTGTCGGGCGAGCAGGTCCCGCGCCTTGGAGCTGAGAGAAGGCACGTCTTCATCCCGTTCATGGGGTTTCTTGTAAACCTGGAACAGCTTTCCCAGAAAATGGACCGCCAGGTCGGGGATGTCCTCCCGGCGCTGGTTCAGGGATGGGACCTCGATGGTCAGCTCCGACAGTCGATGGTAGAGGTCCTCGCGGAATTTTCCTTCCCCAATCAGCTGCCGGAGGTTTTTGTTGGTGGCCGCGACCAGCATGACCCGGGCGAATCGAGTGAGGTTTTCACCGAGCCGGACGAAGCCCCCGTTGTCGAGGAACCGCAACAGCTGGACCTGGGTTTTGGGGTCGGCGTCGCCGATTTCATCCAGGAAGACCACCCCGCCATGGGCTTCCTCTAGAATTCCCTTGCGGTCGGTATGGGCTCCGGTATAGGCACCCCGCTTGTGGCCGAAGAGCTCCGAATAGGTCAGCTCCCCGCTGTAGGCGGCGATGTTGGTCTTTTTCACCGGCAGTTCGCCTTGCGGATTGATTTTTTCCCGATAGAGCTCGTTGAGACGGGAAAAGATGTTGTTGAAGAGAAACTCTTTGCCGCTTCCCGTCTCACCGGTGATCAGGATGGACGGGAGTCCCAGGGTCGCCTCCTGCAGGTCCCGCTGTTCCCACATGGTGATCCGGTTGAAAATGGGAGGGGTGATCCGCTGGATGAACTCGACCATCTCGTTGGCCTTGGCCGAGTTGCCGATGATGTTTCCGAGTTTGTAGGAGGAGATCTTTGGGTCTTTGTAATCGACGTCGCTGCGCAGCCGGGCGACCTCGGTGGTCAGCTGCTCGATGCGCTGCAGGTCGGCCAGGTAACCCGATATGAGTTGCTCGATGATCTGCAGGATGCGCTTGTGCTCGTCGGTGAAAAAATTCTTGTGGATGCTGTCGAGGCAGATGACGGCCAGCACCTCTCCTTCCCGAACGACCGGGACCGCCAGTTCACTTTTAATGTCCTCGGTGATCTCCCGGTAGAAACCTCCCCGGCGTTTTTCCTCGACGGTATCGGAAATCGCCAGGGGCTGGCCGGTGTAAGCGACAAGCCCGGTAAGGCTGCGTTCTTCCGCGGAAAGGTCCTCCCCGCCCACTTTGATCGGCGGGATATTCTTTTTACGCCATTCTTTGCTCTTGGCGCCGACCAGGGTGCCGTCGATCTTTTCCACTTCCAGCAGCCGTTCGCCGCCCTGGTCACGGACCAGGGCGATACTGCCCGTATCGGCGCCGATCAGTTCCGTGGCCATGGCCAGGACCCGGTTCAGGAAGGGTTGCAGCCCTTCGAACCGCTCCCGCAGCAGGTCGCTGATTTCATAGAGGACCTTGATCTGGATGTGTTCGTCGCCGATCTCCTGGATCACCCGCTGGGCCATTTCGGCGTGAGCTTCCAGCAGGCCCTTTTCGAAATCGCTGAAGTGGTAGGCCTCGGTCGTGTAGTAGTGCGCCAGACAGATGACCCGGCGGGTCGCCGCTTCGAAACGGGGGACCACGTAAAGGGACTTGAGCCCAAGCTCTTCGGTCAAATACCTTTTTTGCAGAGGTTCGGCGGATAAATCGGGAATATAGAGCGGTGAGAGAAGCGTATCGTCGATAATGACGCCGGCGCTGTTGATGAATCGGGACAGAAGGGACTGTCCCGGACCGAGATTGATCAGCTTGTCCTCTTCGTAGAGTCGCTTGGCTTCCTTTTCCTTGGAATAGGAGGCCAGAATCTGCAACCCCTCCTCCCGAACCCCCGGCGCAAGGGGCGCCGGCACCAGGACCGAGGCCAGGGACAACTTGTCGATCAGGCGAACCGCCGACCTGACCATGGCGAAGGCGGCTTCCTTCTTCTTGGCCTCGTCAACCCGGCGGGCCAGGACGATCTGCTGGTGATATTTGCGGGCCTGGTCGATGAGGGGCACGACGTCGCCGAGAAAGACGGCAAGTTCGCGCCGCTGGTTGTCGTCGGGCAGTTGTCCGCGGCGGCCGCTGTCGATGCAGAGGACTCCCACCGAACGACCCTGATGGAGCAGCGGCAGATGGTAGCTGGAGCGAATGCCGAAGCGTTCGGCGAGGTCGCGGGCCCGGGCGCTGGTCAGATTGGACGCGTCTTCAACTTGCGCCTCCTCCTGCAGGATGTAGACCCGCGACACCAGGTAGTCGATGTTGTTGATGGGGAAGGACTGGTCCTCAATGACCCGGGCCATCAGTCCGCTGGTCGCCGCACAGATCAGGCTGCCGCTGGTCAGATCCTCCAGATATATCCGGCACCGGTTCTGCCGGGTTATAAGGCCGACCCCTTCCACCAGAACGTGGAGGATCTCTTCCAGGTTCTCCTTGCCGTAGCCGCGGATTTTCTGCGTAAGGCGTTCCAGCCTCTGCTCTCGGGTCTGTTCCATCGGTCATCCGTCCGATTGAGTGAGTAAGAGATCTACACAGACGAAGTATAAGATTTTAACCGGCGCGTGTCAAAATCCGTTCCCCCAAAAATTAAAAAGATTGTCAATTTCCGAAAAAATGTTAAAAATTCTTGAGTTGTTTAATGTTGTTATTGCCACATGTCCGCCGTGACACCTGTCTGTTTCTTCCCGATGCAGCGGAGAGGGGAAAGCAGTGGCTGAATCTCGATCGAAATTCCCTTCCGAAAACCAGGAGGCCTGGAGAATCGCCTCTCTTTACGCGGTCTTTTCCCTCCTCTGGATCTACGGGTCCGACCAAATACTGCTCATCATCACTCGAGACCCCGATCGTCTGGGGACCTATCAAACCGCCAAAGGTTGGATTTTTGTCCTGACCACGGCGGTCCTGATCAACTTTCTGGTTCGCCACGCCATGAGCCGAGCCCGGGCCGCTCAGGAAAAAGCAAAAGAAAATCAGGCTCTTCTGGAAGGCGTTGTCGAAGGGACCAATGACGTTATCTTCGTCAAGGACCTGTTGGGACGCTACCTGCTGTTCAACCAGGCGGCGGCAACCTTTATGGGCACTCCCCGGGAAAAAGTGCTGGGGCAAAACGATCACGCCCTCTTTTCACCCATGGAAGCCGAGGCGATCATGGCCGATGATCGCAGGATAATGGCTTCCGGGCGGATCACGACATATGAGGAGACCCTGTCGACCGGCAACGGCAAAATCTCGTTTCTGGTGACCAAAGGGCCTTTAAGGGACAATGCAGGACAGGTGATCGGCTTGTTCGGCATCACCCGCGACATTTCCGGGCGCAAGCAGATGGAAGAGGAACTGCGCGCCAGCGAGGAACGATACCGGCTGCTGTTCGACGAAATGATGAGCGGGTTCGCCCTGCATGAAATCGTTTGCGGAGAAGACGGATCCCCCATTGATTACCGATTTCTCAAGGTCAATGCCGAATTCCAAAGACTGACCGGGTTACGGGGGAGCGACATTATCGATCGAACGGTGCTGGAGGTCCTGCCGCACAATGAGCGGCATTGGATCGATCGCTACGGCAAAGTCGCCCTGACCGGCGAATCGATGCGCTTCGAGGAATACTCCAATGAGCTGGAGAAATTTTTCGAGGTGCGAGCTTTCAGCCCCGAAAAGGGGAAGTTCGCGGTCATGTTCCACGATATTACAGAACGAAAAAATGCCGAAAAAGCCCTGGAGGAAAGCGAGAGACGTTATCGGTATCTCTTTGAGAAAAACCCCCATCCCATGTGGGTCTATGACCTGGAGACCCTTCGTTTCCTGGCGGTCAACGATGCAGCCGTGGCCCGGTATGGATACAGCCGGGAGGAATTTTTGACCATGACCCTGCTCAATATCCGGCCGGAGGCGGATGGCCCCCTATTGGTGGAAAACATCGGTAAGGTCTCCAGCGGGATCGACGAAGCCGGAATCTGGCGGCACCGGAAAAAAGACGGCACGGAGATCCTTGTCGAAATCACTTCCCATACCCTTAAATTTCAAGGCCGCCGGGCCGAGGTGGTCCTGGCCAACGACGTGACCGAGCGCATCCGCTATCAAGAACAGTTGGCCTTCCAGGCGACGCACGACGCTCTGACCGGCCTTGCCAACCGCAACCTGCTGGCCGACCGGCTCTCTCAAGGGATTGCCCATGTCCAGCGGACAAAACGGCAGATGGCCGTGCTGCTGCTCGATCTCGACCGGTTCAAGATCATCAATGACAGCCTTGGTCATGACCAAGGGGATAACCTTCTGAAAATGGTCGCCGCACGACTTGCCAGCGCAGTGAGGGCCGAGGACACGGTGGCAAGGCTGGGCGGGGACGAATTCGTGCTGGCGCTGGTCGACATCGCCGATCTCGAGGATCTTCTGCAGGTTGTCGAAAAAATCCAGGAGACTTTGTATAAACCGTTCTTCCTGGCCGGGAAAACTCTTCACCTGAGTGCCAGCCTCGGGGGCAGCTTCTACCCCCAAGACGGGCAGAATGGTGAAACTCTGATCCGGAACGCGGATATCGCTATGTACCAGGCCAAGGAAGCGGGACGCAATACCTTCCGGTTTTTCTCTCCCGAGATGAATTCGCAGGTGGTCGCGACCATGGAACTGGAAAGCGATCTGCGTAATGCCCTGGAGCGGGGGGAATTTCTGCTCCATTTTCAACCCAAGGTCGATGTCGTCCATGGCAAGATCGTCGGCAGCGAGGCCTTGGTGCGCTGGCTGCATCCTCACCGAGGTCTGGTTCAACCCGACGATTTTATCCCCCTGGCCGAGGAAACCGGCCTCATTGATTCATTGGGAATCTGGGTATTGCGGGAAGCCTGTGCCCGGCAGAAATCCTGGCAGAGACAAGGCCTGCCGCCGATGACGATAGCGGTTAACCTTTCGGCCCGGGAGTTTCGCCAGGAAAACCTTCCCGAAACGGTCGAGAGGATATTGCGGGAAGCGAATCTCGAATCCCGCTGGCTGGAATTGGAGTTGACCGAAAGCATGGTCATGCAGGATCCCGACCGGGTCGGAACCATCATGAACCAGCTTAAACAGATCGGAGTCAGCCTCAGCCTGGACGATTTCGGAACCGGATATTCCAGCCTCAATTACCTGGGCCGCTTTCCCTTCGATAGCCTGAAAATCGACCGGTCTTTCGTCGGCAAAGTGATAACCGAATCGAGCGCCAAGGCGGTCGCCGCCAGCATTATCGCCATTGCCCACAGCCTGAACGTTCCCGCCATTGCCGAAGGCGTCGAGACAAAGGAACAACTGGCTTATCTGACCGACTGCCGCTGCGACACCTTTCAGGGTTACCTCTTCAGTCCCCCCTTGCCGGCCGACCAGTTCGCTTCTCTGGTCATGGCCCCTCCCGTGGTTCAATCCGCCTGAATCCGGGTTTGGCAGGTCCGTCTTCCGGCTTTGGTCAGGGCCGGGCCGCCCTTTCGAAATCCGCACGGCATCCCGAATGTATGCTAAGCTGAAAAAGAAATTCGCCTCACATTCTGGATTGCCTCATGGCCAACGTGGAAGATCGTAAAAGTGGAATCGCCGGCGGTCTGTTTTTGACCTACGCTATTCTGTTGCTGCACATCCTGATGATCCTGCTTCTCGGGGTCGCGGTGGTTTTTTTCCGCGGGGTGGTCGCCTATTTCGGCTGGATTCTCTTTGGCGGTCTGTTCCTCATCCTTCTGTCCGGTTACCTTTTTTTCCGCCGCCTGCGCAGGGACAACAAGCGCTTGCGGGACGTTCTGAACGACCCGGCATTGAAAGGCCGATCCCTGGAAATCAGTTTTCTCGGCGGACTGGCCTCGGTCCGGGTTGGTTCGCCAGGAGCCCCCTCGGCATCTATCGAGTCGGGTCCCGCCACCCCGCTGATTGAAGATCCGGAGTCGGCCAGGCTGCGGGAAATAGCGCGGCTGGTCCGGATGCTCGAGAAGGACCAGATTTCCCGGACGGAATATGAGCAGCTGAAAGAGGATATTCTGCACCGCAATCATTCCCCGGCGGAGGTGGTGGTGATGAGGGGAGCGGACCCCTCTCCGCCGGTTGGTCCTTGACAACAAGCTCCTACCGGCGGTATGTAAAGAAAATCGGATTAAAATGGGTCATCGTCCCGGGATACCAGATGCTTCAGGAGTCTTTTATGAAAAGAATTTTCTCGGGGACCGGACTGTTGTTGTTGCTCTGCGGGCTGGTCTTTGCCGGCGGGTCTTTGGCTGCATCGGACCCGGCTGCCGGGCAGACGGCTGTGGAATCGGCCGGAGATCAGCAGGACATAAAGGTGGAGATTTTCGGCACCAGCTGGTGTCCCTACTGCCGCAAGGCGACAAAATTTTTCCAGGACCGCGGCCTCACGATCGTGGAGTACGATATAGAGAGGGACCATCAGGCGGCGGCTGTGAAAAACCGCCTGGACCGGCAACGCGGGGTCCCCTTTATTCTTATCAACCGCAAGTACGCAATTCATGGTTATTCTCCAGAGGGGTATGAAATGATTCTGAAAAAGATCCGGGAGGGGGAAAGTTCCTGAGTAAATGTGTAGCGGCATCGCCTTTTCAAAGCGGCCCCAACGGGGCCGCTTTTTTGTTTTCGGGCCACCTGCGCCGGCAAATCCCAAACCTGTTAAAATGAAGGAAAACGGGGCGAGAGAGGCAAAGATGACCAGGCGAGAGAGGCAAAGATGACCAAAAGAAAATTTTTCCGACCAGTACGGACAACCGTGCTGGCTGTTTCAAGTGCGATGCTGCTGATGGCGGCAGGAACCGCCTTTTCCCAGACGACTCCCGGCGCGGCCGGAGGAGCCAGTCGGAGCGGCGGTGGCGGCCGGGAGTACCGGGGAGAGCCGACCCGGATGCTGGAAAGCCGGGAGATGCCGTCGCCGGTGAAACAGTTGACCGACCGTCTCTGTGATCCGGACACTCTGGAAAGTTCGGCCTATGCGGGGGTTTTCCAATACAGTTGCCTCGGTCCGGAACCTGCCGGCCTGGCCGTCAGGCCGGGCGATCCGCCGGTACCGAGGGCCAAGATTCACATCGACTGCGATGAAAAGGACGGCAAGCCGGTGAACTGCGTCGGCAACTGCACCGCGGACGAGGACTCGGACTGCTCTGGCTTTATTGCCGCCTGCGTGGATACCGACCATACCACCGAAGGGAACAAGGGAAGCGCCAAATGCTATCCTTGATTCAAGGCAGTAGAAGGGAGTCGTTCGGACACGGCAGGAGAGACGTCCCGGCAGGCACCAGGCAATGGAAAGATCTCTGGAGGTGGCAAAAATGAAACCAGAAACTCTTTTTGGAAGGAAATCGGCCATCGTTCTCGCTGCTCTTGGAATAGCCCTGCTGATGACGATGGGCACGGCCTTTACCCAGACACCTCCCGGCGCGGCCGGCGGAGCAAGCCGGGGCGGCGGTGGCGGCAGAGACTATGGCGGAGGACCGACGCGGCTTCTGGAAAGCCGGGAATTGCCTCCGTCCGTCAAGGGGATTTCCGACCGGGTCTGCGATTCCGGGACGATAGAGAGTTCCTATTACGCGGGAATTTTTCATTATCAGTGCCTCGGTTCCGCACCGGTCCTCACCATGCGGCCGGGCGATCAGCCGACGCCCCGGGCCAAGATCGGCGCCGACTGTGCTGAAAAAGACGGCAAGCCGGTGAACTGCGTCTGGAACTGTTCCGCCGATGAAGATTCCGACTGTGCCGGGTTTATTACCACCTGCGTCGATCAGGACGGGGACGTCGAGGGGAACAAGGGGGGGGCGAAATGTTCCTTTCCCTGAGGCCCCGTTGCCCTGGATAAAACGGCGGTCTTCCGCAAGTCTTCATCACGAAATGGTTCCGGGCACTGTCCGGCGGTAGGTTTGGAACCGGCAGGAGAGGAACTTGTCATCCGCCGGATTTTGCCGGCGCCGCCAAGTGCAGTGACCCATCCGTTGCGGCTGGACCACAGAGTTGCCGCTTTATCCGGAAACCCGGCCTGATCGCAAGGGCATCCGTCCCGGCCGATCATTTTTCCCTTCCTTCAAATCCGAAAAGCTTTCCCGTTTCCCGCTGGTGCCGGGCGGTCTCTCCCGGAGGGAAAATAATCGAAAAAAACCTTCGCCCGGGGTGCTCACGAGAAAGTTCCTGTTGTATAATCCTGCTTCCGTAAATCAGCGAATTGAGGAAGGTGGCCCGTTTCGGGGAGAGCCAGATAGATACCCAGGTTTGCATCATGGATTTTGAAGGAGAGGAAAGTAAATGGCCGACCGGAATGTCCAAACGGTTTTTCTGAAAGACTATCAACCTCCGGCCTATCTGGTCGAAAAGATTGAACTCATTTTCCAACTGGGAGAAGATGTCACGATCGTCAAGTCCCGCCTGGACCTGCGCCGCAATCCGGACGGCCGGGGCGGGCCCCTGGTCCTCGACGGCCGCGACCTGACCCTGCGCGGTCTGCACCTGGACCGGCGATCGTTGACCCCCGACGAATACGAGGTAACGGATGAAACTCTCGTCCTTTTCACCGTTCCCGAGCGGTTTCAGCTGGTGATCGAAACCGAGATCAAACCCCAGGAAAACACTTCACTGGAAGGGCTTTACACCTCGAGCGGAAACTTCTGCACCCAATGCGAGGCCCAGGGTTTCCGCAAGATCACCTATTATCCCGACCGCCCCGACGTTATGGCTCCGTTCACGGTCAGCATCATTGCCGACAAGTCAAGGTATCCGGTCCTCCTCTCCAACGGCAACCTGGTGACAAGTATCGATTTGCCCGACGGCCGCCATCTGAACAAGTGGGAAGATCCCTTCAGAAAACCGGCTTATCTCTTTGCCCTGGTGGCGGGAGATCTGGTGCGCATTGAAGATACTTTCGTGACGAAATCGGGACGGGAGGTGAAGCTTCACATCTACGTCCAGGAACGCAACAGCGACCAGTGTGATCACGCCATGGCCTCCCTGAAAAAGGCCATGACCTGGGACGAGGAGGTCTTCGGCCTCGAATACGATCTCGACATCTACATGATCGTCGCGGTGGACGACTTCAACATGGGGGCGATGGAAAACAAGGGCCTGAACATCTTCAACTCCCGCTACGTCCTGGCCCGCCCGGAGACGGCCACCGACGCTGATTTCCAGGCCATCGAGGGAGTAATCGGCCACGAATATTTCCACAACTGGACCGGCAATCGGGTGACCTGCCGCGACTGGTTCCAGCTCTCCCTCAAGGAGGGCCTGACAGTCTTTCGGGACCAGGAGTTTTCCGCCGACATGACCAGCCGCGCCGTCAAGCGTATCGAGGAGGTGCGCCTGCTGCGCAACGTCCAGTTTCCCGAGGACTCCGGGCCGATGGCTCATCCGGTGCGTCCCGAGAGTTACCAGGAGATCAACAATTTCTATACCGCCACGGTCTACAATAAAGGGGCCGAGGTCATCCGGCTGTACCAGACCCTCTTCGGCCGGGAAGGGTTCCGCAAGGGGCTGCGCCTCTATCTGGAGCGGCACGACGGCCGGGCGGCGACGGTGGAGGATTTCCTGCAGGCCATGGCCGACGCCAATCGGGCCGATCTGTCCCATTTCAGCCTCTGGTACGGCCAGGCGGGAACCCCGCGGGTTCAGGCGGCGACCCGGTACGATTCTCGGACCGGGGATTTGGAATTGACCCTCCGTCAGGACATACCGGCGACACCGGGCCAGGCGTCAAAGGAGCCGATGCTGATTCCGATCGCCGTCGGGCTGCTGGGCTCCGACGGCGAAGATCTGCCGCTGCAGCTGGCCGGAGATGGACCTCCTGCCGAGAAAACGACCCGGGTGCTTCAGTTAAGTGAAGCGGAGCAGACTTTCCGCTTTGTCAATGTTCCGGAGCGGCCGGTCCTGTCCCTGCTCCGCGATTTTTCGGCCCCGGTGCGGTTGGAGATCGAAGAGGACGACACCGATCTCGCCTTTCGGATGGCCCATGACGGCGACAGCTTCAATCGCTGGGAAGCGGCACAAGAACTGGCCCGCAGAGTGCTGCTGCGAATGGTTGATCAACGTCATAAGGGTGAGGAGACGATCCTCGATACTCTGCTGATCGACGCTTTCGGCCGAGCGCTTGTCGATCCTGACGCCGATCCCGCTCTGCTCGCCCAGGTTCTCAACCTTCCCGGCGAGATCGACCTGGCTGAGCAGATGGACCAAATCGATCCGGAAGGGATTCACCAGACCCGTCGTTTCGCCCGGCATCGGCTGGCAACGGTCCTTCGGGGGGACCTGGCGGCCCGCTACCGGTCTTTGCAGGAAGATGGACCGTATTCCATCGATCCCGCCGCCGTGGGCCGGCGCAGCCTCAAAAATCTCTGCCTCGGCTACCTTCTGCTGCTGGAGGAGGACGAGGTTGCCGAACTCTGCCTGGACCAGTTCCGCCGGAGAGACAACATGACCGACGTTCTGGCGGCACTGGCGGCCCTCGCCCATTCGGAGCGTCCCGAGCGTTTGGCCGCCCTTGAGGACTTTTATCAGCGCTGGCAGCACGACCCTCTGGTTGTCGACAAATGGTTTGCCCTGCAGGCGACCGCGCCGGGACCGGAAACCCTGGCCCGGGTCAAGGAACTTCTTGAACACCCAGCCTTTGTCCTCAAAAATCCCAACAAGGTCCGGGCACTGGTCGGTTCCTTCTGCCACGGCAATCCGGCGCGCTTTCACGCTGAGGACGGCTCCGGCTACGCCTTCGCCGCCGCCCAGGTTCTCGCCATCGATGGTTTCAATCCCCAGGTCGCGGCCCGACTGGCGACCTGCCTGAGTCGCTGGCGGCGTTATGAACCGAGGCGCGGGGAATTGATGAAGGGGCAGCTGGAACGGATCGCCGCGCGGAAAGGGGTGTCGCGGGATGTCGGTGAAATCGTCGGCAAAAGCCTTGGCTACCGGATCGGAAAAGCGGAGGAAAAGCCATGAGCAACCCTTTCATTGTCGGTTGCGGTGATATCGGCCGACGGGTTGCCCGTTTGGCCCGTAGGGGAAATATGACCGTCCACGGCCTGACCCGCTCAGCGGAGCATGCCGGAGAACTGGAAGAACTCGGTATCAGGCCGGTCATCGGTGATCTCGATTCCCCCGGGCCGATATCCGGTCTGCCGACGGGCGGTGCGGCGGTCCTCTACACGGCCCCTCCCCCCGGCGGCGGCGAGATCGACCCCCGGGTCCGGGTCTTCTGCGGTTCGGTGGAACCCGGGGAAGAACCGGCAAAGATCGTTTATCTCAGCACCAGTGGAGTCTATGGAGATTGCGGCGGGGCGATAGTGACCGAAGAGCGACCGGCCAACCCCCTGACCGCCAGGGCAAAACGCAGGTTCGACGCGGAGACCATGCTGCGGGAATGGGGCCGCCATCGGGGAGTGCCGGTGGTGATCCTGCGGGTGACGGGGATCTACGGGCCGGGACGGCTGCCGGTGGCCCGCATCCGGGAAGGAACCCCGGTGCTGCGACCCGAGGAAGCTTCCTTTACCAACCGGATTCACGCCGAGGATCTGGCTCACGTCTGTCTCGCCGCCATCCAAAAGGGTGAAGACGGCGATATCTTCAACGTCAGCGACGGGCAAACCAGCACCATGACCGACTATTTCAACGCCGTCGCGGATCTGTACCGGCTCCCCCGTCCGCCCCAGATGTCCCTGGCCGAAGCGCAGGGGAAAATGACACCCCTCATGCTGTCCTATGTCGCCGAGTCCCGGCGCCTGGACAACAGCAAAATGCTGCGGAAACTGGGGATCGAACTGCTCTATCCCGACCTGGATGCGGGACTGAAAGCCTGTCTCGATTGATCTGGACCGACCCTTACGTTGTTGACGAGGGATGATGGCAACGCAGCCGCTGGGCGTTTTTCATCAGCTTGTTGGAAAGAGGGAGAAAACTGGTTTAGGCGCGGGTCAGCCTCTCAATCAGCATCCGATGCTGGGGAAAGGCCTGCAGCAGTTCCTTCCGGTTACCCAGTTCCAGGTCGGCGAAGTCGAAACCGGGGGCGATGGTGCAGCTCGCCAGGGCGAAGGCGGTCGGATCGCTGAGGGTGGCGCCGAACCAGGTTCCGGCGGGGATGACCGCCTGGGGAAGTTCCCCCTGGTCAGGGTTGATGCCCAGCCGGTCGATGAGGTAGTGGCCTTCCGTGTCGATCCGGTGCAGCAGGAGGGGACACCCGGCATGGAAGTGCCAGATCTCGTCGGCGGCAATCCGATGCAGGGCCGAAAACTCCTGGTCCTGCAGCAGGAAGTAAATGGCGGTGGAAATGGCACGGGGGCCGGCGAAGCGTTCGGGGAGAACGTTCTTGGCCAGGCTCGCCGCCGCGCGGTAGGTTTCCCGGTAATGCCCTCCCTCGGGGTGGGGTCGAAGTTCGAGGGCCTCGACCCACTCTGCGGCCGTCATGGTCTTCACGCTATTTCTTTTTCTTCTCTTTGTCCTTGATTTTTTCCGGCTTGCAGAGGTGGTCTTTTTTCTTGGACACCGCGCCGCACTTTTCGCATTCGAACCGGCCCGGCTTCGGTTTGTTTTCCGCTTCGCCTTTCAGACATTTGCTCATGGTTTCTTGTCTCCCAGGACAAGGGGATTGTCAGAGGTTTGCCCCATCCGTTGAAAATGCCGCCCCGGAGGGTTCTCCGGATCATTATAATAAATAATTCGGCCAAAATCGATTTTCGCTTCCGCCACCCTCAATTAACGCCGGTCGCCCACCGTTTTTCCAATCACCACGGACTCATTCTTCCCACGAGGATCCGGTATGCGGTCTTAGCCCCGGGGCTTTTCTTCTGATCGCCAGGGAATGACGTGCCCGGGTCAGGCGCTTCCTGTCCCGGATATTCCTTTCAATGCTGATCGGCTCGGTAGGAGGTTCTCCTTGAGGGCGAGGAGCATGTCCCGCAGCTCCGGCTCCGCGATTCGCCCGGTGGCTGTGTCGGGAGCCAGCCATTCGCGATAACGAATGTCCTGCTCGGGCCAGGCATCACAGATCTCCATTACCTGCATATGGAACACCTCCACCCGGCAGGTACCGCCCCATTTCCGATAGTCATACCGCCCGGCCGGTTGTGTCGAAAGGAGACCCTTGATCCCGGCCTCCTCCCAGGCTTCCTTGGCCGCCGATTCGGCGGGGGAAAGATCCGGTTCGACGATTCCCTTGGGGATCACCCAGCGGGTTCCCGGCCGGTTGGTGATCAGGAGAATCTCCAGGACTCCGTCCTTCATCCGCCAGGGGATGACCCCCGACTGCCGGTAACACCAATCCGGCCGCGTTTTCTGTCCCTTCGACAAGGCCCTCTCCTTTTCAAAAGCATTCTAACAGACTTCACAAGGGGGAAACCCCCTGGGTCGGTCCGGGAGATTTAGCCGCCCCGCAAATTTCAAGCGAATTTGTAATCCGTCGCCAACATCGGCAAAATATTTGGCGCGCATCCTCCCTGGCAACGCTGAGGTAATCAGGGAACGGAGATTGAACGATATGGCTTTACGGACGATAAAAGATCATCTTTTTTTCAACATGCCGCCTGCCCGTTTCACGATTGCGCCGAGGATATCTGCCGTGCATCGGCGTCCCGGCTGGAGGTCGGCCAGAAGTAGGGTGAACGTCCTCCTCGCCCATTAGGACTTGCCGGTTGCCGGACCGATGAAAGTAGGCGGGGATTGATATAAAAGGGACCGGTTTTAAAGATTTCAATCCGGTAATTTCTCCACCGGGCCACCTCCCAAACATGCCGTGTGGTGACAGGTTTCCCTCCGAAGGTAGGGAAACCTGTCCTTTTTTGGAACGGAATTTTGATAGCCCGCACCTTTTTCAGTCGGCGCGGGCGCTGCCGGTCCTTTCTGGCATAAATTTCCCCTGGAGCCGTTCACTGATCTGCTGCTGAGAAAATCCGGAATTTTTCTTATGTTAAAGAACCGGAGACAGGGAACATTTACTTTTTTTTGCCGCCTTTTTTTGGATAGTCGAAATACACCAACTTGCCATTCTTCTCTTTCAGCAGGTTCCACGAATCAATATCCCCAACGGCAAGACTGAAAACGCCGCAGGTCGGAATGTTATCGACCGGCTGCGGGCAGAGCAGATTCCAGATTTCGGTGAAACCGGGATTGTGGCCGATCAGCATCAGGTGAACCACCTGGTCGGGCTGGGAACGCACCAGTTTGAGGAGAGTGGCGCAGGACGCCTCGTAGATCTCCTTTTCGAATTGGACCTTCTCTCTGCCAAGGTCCAGCGACGGCAGCAGCAGCTCAGCCGTCTCCCGGGCCCGGACCGCCGGGCTGACCAGCACCAGGTCGGGTCGTATCCCCTCCTTTCGCAGGCGTTGACCCATCTCCGGGGCATCCCGCAGGCCCCGCTGGTTGAGAGGGCGGTCGAAATCATCCAGGCCTGGGGCGTCCCAGCTTGATTTGGCGTGACGTATCAAAGTCAGCTGTTTCATCCTATTCGTCCCTTCCGGTGGGGTTAACAGGAAAATAATAACAGGAGGTTTCGGGGTGAAAGCTTCGATTGGTTCCGGGCAAGCGAGTGTATTTCCTGGGCCCGCCCAGCAGCGGGGACTCCATGTTCGCGAAGTTTACGGCGCGGCCAGGGTGTAGGCGGCGGCCAACGGCCCCCGGAGGGCGAAACGGGAACGGTAGCGGCCAGGCTTCGGGTTCCAGGCCTCGGCGGAAAGCTCATCCTGGAGTTCGTTCCAGCTGCCAACCCGCCGGTCCCGAGGATACATCACCCCGTCCTGGGAGATTCTTTCCACTCCCCAAAGGGGTGGGCCGAGAGGTACTGGTTAAAGTACCGGGTATCCTCCGTGACTTCGCGACCGGCCCATGGGGGAAGGGCGATTTTATCGTCATCGTCATCAAGCTCGATCTCCGCGAGGAGCAGACCCCGATTGGCACCGTGAAACTCGTCGATCACCCATTCCCGCCCTTCGTGAATCAGGGAATACCGGGTCTTTTCGATGATTCCGGGGCGGCAGAGACCGAGCAGATCTCTGGCATCCTCAAGTGGAACGGGATACTCGAACTCAAGCCTCCGCGCTTTTCGTGAAGGCCCCTTGACCGTCAGCCAGGCCTCCTGTCCGGCGATACGCACCCGCACCGAGCGGGCCGGGTCGTCGTTGAGATATCCCTGGCGGAATTCCCGTCCGGTCGCGAGAGGGCGCCAGGATTCGTTAACAACCAGGAACTTTCTTTCGATTTCAATAGCCATGGTTCACCTCTGAAGAAGGCCCTTGCCGGCAACGCCTTAAGGACGGAAACTGGCCTGGATTTTCATGGTTTCTCGGCTTTCGTCCGAGTGAAAAGTTTTTCGCACAGGCCGCGCAGCCGCCCCCGATCGAAGGCCTCGAAATGGTCCGGGAATTCCAGGCGCATTTTTTGTTGCCGGCGTGCCATGTCCTCGATCAGGCGGCCCATGACCACCAGGGTTGCCGCCGGTGTTTGCTGTTCGACCTGCAGCCGGCGGCTGAACTCTTGCAGTTTTTCCTGCTGGACCGCGAGGTCGTTGAATTCTCCGAGAAAGTCCTGCAGGGTTTTGGTCGCCTTGACCAACCGGCCGATCTCCTTGGCAGGGAAAAGGGAGGAAAAGAATTCAAGCAGATACCGGAACTTTTTGCCGGTGATCCGCAGTTGGTGAATCTGTTCGTCGGGAGATTCGGACGCGATGGAGCGCCCCTCCTTCACGAGGCGAAGATAAAGCTTGCGGATTTGACGGTGCGCCACCTCGAGAATCGGGGCGTTGGCCCGTTCCGCCGGAGGACCGTCCGGTGAGGTCGATTCCAGATAGCTCCGCCACTCGCCGAGCAGACCGCGCACTTTATCTGAGGACAGGGTCCGCGCTAGTTTTTCCTGTTCCTCCCGGTGATGCTCCTGGAGAAAACGGAGAAAGGGGTCGAAGTCTTCCCTCGAATTGACGGGCAGGCTCTCCCGAAAGACCGGAAATTTGAGCAGGAAAACATCCAGATCCCGGGTCGGTCCGGTAAGGGATCCCAACCATTTAAATCGCTCGCGGAACGGCTGAATCTCCCCTTCCGGAAAGACCCGCTTGGCCTGGGCGAGGGCGCTGCGCGTGCGGCGCACGGCGACTCGGAAATCGTGCAAAAACTCCGAGTCGATATTGTCGATGGTGCCTGGAAGGTTGGTCTCCATGACCTCAAGAAGGTGCAGGAGGATGACCCGCACCGCCTGATCGGCCCGGGTGTCCGGTTCCAGGGCCAGCGCAGGTTTCGGCCGGTACTCGCCCGGAGACTGAGAAAGAAGATCCAGGGCCTCCTCGAACAGATCCCGATCGGTCTCCGGAAATGGGTGGCGATCGAGTTCGGCAAGAATCTGGCACAGGGCCGCCTTATGTCCTTTGACCCCCTCGACCCGCAGGCGAGGGGTGAGCGAAAATGTTTTCCTCTCGCCTGGTTTTGAAAAATCCCCTTTTAAGAGGCTCAA
>Ga0055480_10000194_pt1 | contig 21655 bp, 17 predicted proteins | sample Muzzi_PWB_D2_FD_57935 | JGI IMG/M metagenome (GOLD analysis project Ga0055480, IMG submission 57935) | Wetland microbial communities from San Francisco Bay, California, USA, that impact long-term carbon sequestration - Muzzi_PWB_D2 | ecosystem: Environmental > Aquatic > Marine > Wetlands ... | reverse complement strand
GGCAGCAGTATTTCCAGCTCGCTGTACCTGATGATTGCGGAGAAAACAGCACCGGAAATCCGCATGCCGCCGCACCACGATGAATCTTTGTCTGCCGGGAGAGGCATTCCCCTGACGGAAGAAAAAATCGAGACGATTCAGTTGTGGATTGATCAGGGCGCGAAAGACAATTAGCCATACAGGACGCCCCGACTGATTGTGACAAAGGGATGCACGCTTGCGGTCGCCGGCGGTCATCTGCGCTTTCTATCCTCTTACTTTAGGCCTCCCCTCGGATTCTCAGGCCTGCAAACTGGTAGACTCGGTTTCCTTACGCCGACTCGCGACCGTGATTCCGGTCTGCAGGCAGGGATCCACAATGGAAGATGTCCTGAATTTCTGGTTTCGCACGCTGAAGCCGTCCGACTGGTTCCGCAGTTCGGGCGATCTTGACGCCCGCATCAAGGAAAGATTCGAAGCGACGTATTGCCAGGTCGTTGCCGGGGAGACCGAGCATTGGCGGGACGCTCCCGAGGGACGCCTCGCCGAGATCATCGTGCTCGATCAGTTTTCCCGCAACATGTTTCGCGGCACGGCGGCTTCATTTGCTGCCGATCCGCTTGCGCTCGCACTCGCACAGGAAGCGGTGCGGCATGGTGACGACCAGGAACTCGAAACCAGCAAACGCGTCTTCCTGTATATGCCCTACATGCACAGCGAGTCCGCGAAGGTTCACGAAAAGGCATTGGAACTGTTTGGTGATACGCCGAATTTGAAATATGAAATCAAGCACAAGGCGATCATCGATCGCTTCGGCCGCTATCCCCATCGAAATGCTGTCCTTGGGCGTGAGTCGACGACCGCGGAGATTGAGTGGATGAAAGAAAACAAGGGATTCTGAGGCGCGAGTTATTTGACCCAGTCGGGCTATTTTCTTTTTTCGATCATCAGCTGCGGACCGCTCTTGCCGAAAACGTGCTTGGTAAACACGCCATAGACGTAACCACAGTTATCGCAATGTGCGACGTAGAACCACGGCCGGCGTTCTTTGGATTGCTCCTTGCTCGGCGTCGATACAACTTTTTCGATTCCGCTTTCACCGCAATCCGGACATTTTGGTTCTGCCATTAGTAAACTCACCTGTAATTGACTGGGGACGCGGTTCATGCGCGCGCGTCAGTCGATATTATAATCCCTCGATATTGGATTCGTTCAATCACAAAGAGTTGCTTATGAATTCGCAGACCCTTCGATTTCTGCTGATTTTCACCCTGATGACGATCGGGCCACTGGCCATTGCCGACGAGACTCCGCAGGAAAGTGTGCATGACCGTCCTCGCGTCGGCTTGGTTCTCGGCGGAGGCGGTGCGCGTGGCGCCGCCCATATCGGTGTACTTCGTGAGCTCGAGCGATTGCGCATACCGATTGACGCAATTGCCGGCACCAGCATGGGAGCGGTGGTGGGGAGCCTGTATGCGTCAGGGAAAACGCCGGACGAACTCGAGGAGCTGGTTCTCTCGATTGACTGGGCTGATGCGTTTGTCGATTCCACGCGGCGCCAGGATCTGTCGTTCAGGCGCAAACAGGACGATGCTGCTTTTCCCGTCAAGCTGGAACTCGGTATGAAAGACGGCGACGTGCAGCTGCCGAAGGGATTGATCCAGGGACAGAAACTTCAACTGATCCTGCGCGAACAGTTGTTGAACGTGTCGGATATCCACGATTTCGATCAATTACCAATCCCCTTTCGTGCCGTAGCGTCGAATATCGACACCGCCGAACCCTATGTCATGTCGAGTGGAGACCTGGCACTTGCCGCTCGTGCAAGTATGTCGGCGCCCGGGCTGTTTTCGCCGGTGGTGATTGACGGAAAGACTCTCGTCGATGGTGGCCTGGTCGGGAATGTACCGGTCAGCGTGATAAAGGATATGGGCGTCGACGTCGTCATCGCGGTCGACGTGGAATTCCCGTTGTATCCCCCGGAACAGCTGCAGTCGGCCCTGGAGATCACGGAGCAAATGCTGACCATCCTCATTCGTAAAGAAACCAGGCGGCAACTCGAGGGACTGGAGGAGGGCGATATTCTCATTCGACCGGACCTCGGCGAATACGGGTCGACGAATTTCAGCCAGATCGAGCAGACGATTGCACCAGGTGCGGCGGCTACGATCGCCAAGGCAGACGAACTCAGTGCGTTGTCATTGACCGAGGAGCAGTACGCGCAGCACAAGGCACAGCGAGGCACACACATTCTGGACAAAGATGTCATCGACTTTGTACGGGTCATTGACAACGGGCAGCTGTCCGGGAAAGTGCTCAGCGCGAGGCTAATGACAAAACCGGGTGATCGCATCGATGCCGTTCGATTGGCGCAGGACACGGGCAGGTTGTACGGGCTCAACGTTTACGAGAGTGTTGATTACCAGGTTGTCAAAGACGGCGAACAGACCGGAGTGGAGTTCGAAACCCGCGCCAAAAGCTGGGGTCCGAATTTTCTCAAATTCCGCCTCTCCATCGAAGATGATTTCGAGGGATCCACGGCATTCAACCTCGCGACCCGCCTGACGATGACCGGCATGAATTCGCTGGGAGCGGAGTGGCGTAACGACCTGCAGATTGGAACCGAGCCATTTTTCGAGTCCGAGTTCTATCAGCCATTGAGCTTCGATTCGCGATACTTTGTCGCGCCGCGGATACAGCTTGCGCAGAGAAACCTGAACGCCTTCGCCAACGACCTGAGCGTCGCGCGCTATCGCGTATCAGAGGCGGAATTCGGCCTCGACGTCGGTCGGGAACTGGGTCGCTGGGGCGAATTTCGTCTCGGCGCAATTCGCGGCGTCGGCTCCGCGCGCGTCAAAGTGGGTGATCCTTCGCTGCCGAATATCGATTTCGAGCAAGGCAGTCTTTTTGCCCGTTTCAGCGTCGACACCCTTGATGACGCGCAGATTCCCAAAGAGGGAAGCCTGGCAAATGTTGAATGGTCACTGTCGCGTCGCGGACTGGGCGGCGATAGTCGTTACGACAAATTACACGCGAGTATCGACAAATTCTGGTCCTGGGGTCATGACGACAGGAATACGATGCAGGCCGGACTCGAATACGCAACGACCATCAAGTCGGATAATCGGGTTCAGGACTTCTTTCCTCTCGGCGGGTTCCTGCGCCTGTCAGGAATGGAACGTGGCGAGATAAGCGGACCCCACGCGGGCCTTCTGCGCCTGATGTATTACCGCCAGCTGGGCGGGGAGCGCGGCTTTTTCGATATGCCACTCTATCTCGGCGGTTCGCTGGAGGCCGGAAACGCCTGGCAGAATCGCTCGGATATCACGACCGGGTCATTGATCGTCAACGGCAGCCTGTTCGCCGGAGTGGATACTTATGTCGGCTTGCTATTCCTCGGTGCCGGGTTTTCGGAAGCCGGGAACAACAGTTTTTACCTGTTCCTCGGTGACCCGCGCCGGTGAATGACCGCGTCAGCGAACGATCTTCTCCAGTACCTGCGTAGGGGAATCGGTTTTGCGATAGTAGCCGTGTCGGACGGCCATCTTCTCGAAAGCCTGGTCGCGCTCTGCCTCACTGCGGTACCAGTGAAGAGATTCCCAGTCGCTGCCCAGCATACGGGAGAATGTGTCGCCTGGCGGCAACGTGACACGAATACCGAATTTTCGTTCGGCGACAGCTTTGCCGGGTTCGACAAGATTATGCTGGTGGCAATAGGTCACTCGAATTCCTCTCCCTGATATGCTGACAGCCGGTGCGCATCATAACCGTCTGCCGGCAGCCGGCCAACTGTCACGTCGATCACCCACGGTCTCCGGCGCCTTCGCGGTCACGCCAACCGAGAATCCGGCGCGTAACAAACAGATATACGGGCTTCCCGGTCAGCATCCAGACACGGGCCGGAACGGAGGGATTGTCGACAATTTCCTGCTCGCGCCGCGTGAGCCGTTGCGGACAATAGGTGCGTTTATGCTTGAGCAGATGTCGTAAATCTTCGCGCGCAAGGATTCGAAACAGACGCCCACGACCGGGCGCAAACCACGCGAGCTGAAAGTCGATCAGCGCGGGCCGCTGCCCGGCCATGATCAGGAAATTGGGTTCCTTGGCAAGATCGTTATGCACGACATTGCGACGGTGAAGCTGACGAAGCATTCGTGCGGCAGCCCGAAAATAGCGGGGGTCGGTGGGCCTGCCCTCCTGCATTGGCAGTCCTTCGATGTAGCTGCGCTCGAGTGTGTTGCTGTCTGCGCGAATTAACTCCGGTACACCGAAGATTCCGTCGAGGACCGCCAGTGCGCGCGCTTCCCGGGCCAGTAGCCTTCGCGCAAGCCAGCGCAAGCCGCGCGCGGCTTCGCGGGCGTCACGGCGAATGACCAGGCAATCGTCAGCCCCGGAGACGAGATCGATACGGCCGAATAAGTCTTTTTTCAACAACTTGGCACGGCAGCCTTGCAAATCATCATGCTCGTGCATTGAATATCGGGAGAAGGCGCATAATCATTGGCATTCGACGGAGACCTGGCAAAGAATATCCCACTCAATGGTTGATGATTCAAAGAAAAAACCAGAGCAAGGTCTGGACCGGACCGGCGAATTCTTCAACGTCGGTGCTCCGCTGCATGCCGTTCGGCCGGGCTACGTGCGTCGCCCGGCGGACGATCTTCTGTTCGACACCATTGTCGCAGGCCGGTATGCCCATGTCATCGCACCGGATCGCACGGGTAAGACCAGCCTGATAGCTTCTATTTCGGCTCGCCTGCAGAACAACGGCTTCAGTATTGCGGTTATCAATCTTGCACAAATTGCCGAACGCGATGGCGGTTCCGATGCCGGCCGCTGGTACTACAGCATCGCCTACAGATTGCTGCGCCAGCTTCGGCTCAAGACGGATTTGCAGGCCTGGTGGCAGGATCATTCGATTCTGAGCAGTCGGCAACGACTTGTCGAATTCTATGTGCAGGTCGTACTGAAAAACATCGATAAGCGAATCGTTGTCTTTATTGACGAAGTGCAATACATCGCCGATCTGCCGTTTGAGGAACATCTGCTGGCCAGCATTCGTGCTGCCCACAATGCGCGCACGACGGAGCCGGACTTCAGCCGTCTTAGTTTTGTAACAATCGGTGCGTGCGATCCACAGCGTCTCGTCGGAAATCCACACTTATCGCCTTTCCCGATATCCACGGAAATAATGCTGCACGATTTCACTCGTGATGATCTCCAGGTGTTTGCTGCAGAGTTGAACCTCCTACCCCGTGATGCCGATGCTGCGCTTGATCGAATTTATTACTGGACCAGCGGCCAGCCATACCTGAGCCAGAAGCTTGCGCGTGCGGTTTCCCGCGAAGCGATCGAATCCGATATTGCGGAGAACGTCGATCGGCTCGCGCATTTGCAACTGGCGGGTCGAGCCGCATTGACCAGCGAGCCACACCTCAGTCATTTGCAGCGCGTTGTGCTTGGCGATGCGAAGAATTATGAGGCGCTGTTAACCCTGTACGGAAAGATTCGAAAGGGCATCAGAATCGAATTCGACGACGAATCGCCGTTGCATCGTCAGTTAGTGGCGATCGGTCTCGTGAGAGCCAATGCGCAAGGCACGTTCGAAATTCGAAATCGTATTTACGAAGCAGTATTTACCGCCCGATGGGCGAATGAAAACCTGCCGTTGCGCTGGCGTGGACCGGCGCTGGCAGCGCTGGTCATTCTTCTACTTACAGCTATTCCGTTTGCCTACACGCAACTGTTACCGAAGCCCTACATGCATGTCATGTCGAATTCGACCTATGACCTGGAAACGGTTTCCAATGCCTATCAGAACCTTCGCTCCTTTCCCGGGCATGTTGCAGCTGCGGATCGCATGTACCAGTCCATTGTGGAAAACCGCGCCAGGCAGGCGACGACTCGAACGGGAATTCGCGAGATAGTTCGTTTTGCCGCAATGCTGCCGAACGGAACGGCGCTTGGCGAAAAAATGGAGGCATCGTTCTGGGATCGCCAGGTCGATGTGGCGATGCGTGACGAGCGGCGCGACGACGCGCTGTTGGCCGCAATCGAAGCGTTGAGTGTCACGTCGCAGAAACGACGTCGACGAGCTGCTTCCCTGGTCGGAGACGACTATTCGCATTTGATCGCCACCATACCGGCCACCGAGGCGGATGGCCTGGTATTCAATTCCGACAATGTGCAACTGAGCTGGCATCGTGGTGCCGAGATCATGCAATGGTCGTATGCCGGAGGCAGCGTCCAGGCTCGCGAACCCTGGACAATTTCCGCACTGGAAGTAACGCCGCTGGTTCGCCGCGTTATCGTCGATCGGGATGGCACCGCCAGTCGGATCGGCCTGACTATCAATGTGAGTCATCCGCGCCTCGATGATCTTCGCGTGCGACTCATTGCACCATCGGGTCGCACGACGGATCTCACGTTCACCGAGTCGTCGTCCGCCGCAAACGAGGAGATCCGCGTACCGCAGGCGCAGCTTGCGCCGCTGCTCGGTGAAACACTGAGCGGCACCTGGAGCCTCAGTTTGCGCGATGAGGCAACCGGCGTCTCGGGCCACCTCATGGGCTGGAATCTCAATCTCAATTCGCAGGTGGTGGTGGAGAGTTTCGATCGCGGCCTGGATATTCCCGATCCCGTCGAGCGTCCATCCGAGAATCTGTGGTTCAGCCCGGATGGCCGTTACGCGATCGCCCGCTCATTGCAGAGCGACAGTGCCCGCCTGTGGGATCTGAATTTTGCCCAGGCGGCAAGGACTATTGCCGTGCCGGCGAGCGAAAAGGTCATCGGCCTTGGTGCGAATGCCGCATTCCTCGTCACCCAGGCGCAGACCTCGGTCAACCTGTGGCGCACCAGTGATGGACGGCGCGCATCGGTTCTGGAGGTCGGCACGGCGATCACCGATACGATGTTAAGTGCGGACGGCCGGTACCTGCTCGTTTCGTACGGTACCGACACGGACACCTTGTTCGAGGTCTGGTCGCTGGAAAGCGGCGAAATCATTGCAGAGATGAATGTCGCCGGCGTACCGGCGCTTGTTTCAATTGACGCATCTGCCGTCCATCTCGCGGTTGCCGATTTCGATCGCGCGATTCGCGTCTGGAATCTCCGTGATGGCCAGTTCAAGGCACAAATACACCTCCAATCCCAGCCGAGTGAGATTCAATTATCGGCAAACGGCGAGTCGCTCGGCGTCGTATTGAAGCAACAGGGCGTATCGCTCTGGCGTACCGACCAAGCGGACGCACCTGTCTTCCAGGCGTCAGGTGACGACGAATGGCATATGGTATTTTCGCCGTCGGGGGCACGTTTTCTTGCCGGCAATCTGCGCGAAGGAATGCAGGTATTTCGCAGTGCTGACGGCGTGCCGTCCGGGCCACTCATCGATCCGGGTCTGTCCGGCGCTTCGGCCAGGCTCTTCAGGTTCAGTGGTGACGAGAGCGTGGTTGTTACCGCGGGACTGGGGGAGCTCGCGCGATTCTGGGCGATGCCGGTGATCTCTGCCGAGTCCGGTGTCGAATCCGCGGCGCAGCCAGCTGTGAATCAAACGGGCGCGCTTGCATCTGCCGTTGTTGTCAGTGCAATAGCGCCCGGCGGCGAGCGCATGGCGTTCGGCGACCAGTCCGGGCATGTGCATATTCAGCAGATTGAAACGGCAGTTCGGCGCGTCGATGACGACGCCGATGAAATCAGTTTCCTCGGTCATCGCGACGCGGTCGTGTCGATGGTGTTCAGCGACGATGGCGCGCTGATAGCCAGCGCCGGTGCTGAAGGCAGTATCCGGGTCTGGGATGCACACAGCGGCCTGCCCCGCCCTTACTACGGAAAATCCCCTTTCTCGTCGATTCGTCGACTGGCGTTCTCGCCATCGGCCAGTCAGTTGGCGGTACTCGGTGGCCAGCGCGTCTGGCTGATGGACACGGAATCGGGTGCAGAACTGGCCAGCATCGAACTTGGCGAAACTCATTCGGCGCTCGCATTTGCTGCCGATGGTGAATTGTTCCTGGGCGGCAGCAGCGGCACGCTGAGGAAGCTCTCGGCGGATCGCACCGGAAACTGGCACCTTCGAAACGTCTGGACAGGCCCGCGGCCCATTCAGATCATGGATATCGCCCCGACGCGGCAACAAATCGTACTGGTCGATGCATCGAATCAGGTCAGGTTGCTCGATCCACGCGATGGCCGCATAGGTTCGGACATACTCGAACTGCCGGCCAGGGTGAGTGAGGTTACGTTCAGTCCGAACGAATCGCGCGTGCTATTCAGGACGGGACGCTGGATTCATCGGGCGCTGGTTACGCCGACCGGACTGATATGGACCGATACCGTTCGCGCGCCGAAATCAATGCGAGGTTCGCGCATGGTTTTTGCCGAACGCCCGGCGCCCGTCGCGAGCCGGGAAGGTCAGGCCGACGATCAGTCAGGCGATCGTATTCTCATACTGGCCACCGACTCAGGAATGGCCGAACTGGCCGAAGTCAGGTTCAGCTACGCGGACGGCCCGGCTCTGGTCGGAAGTAAAGCAAGTCTCCTGGGCGAATGGACCGGGAAGTTGCGCGGGTCTGCGGTCAACGCTTTTGTCCGCGAAGGGTTCTGACGAGCATTTCCATCCCGGGCGAAGTTACCTCTGCTGCCTGGACTGCGTCCCCTATGCGCACATCGACCCGGGCGAACAATTTGCCAGGGAGCCGTCGCAACCCGCCGTTCTTCTCGCGACTGAACCAGCTACCCCACAATCCGCTGAGCCCGATCGGAACAACCGGCACCGGGCGGCGTTCGACTATTCTCTCGATACCTGAGCGGAACGACTGAATCTCGCCGTCGTTGGTGATGCCGCCCTCGGGAAAAATGCAGACCAGGTTTCCTGCGGCAAGTTCCTCGTCAATCTGATCGAATGCTTGCGCGAGTATTTCTTCGTCCTCGCTTGAGGAAGCAATCGGTATCGCTTTCGCGTTTTTGAACAGAAAATTCAGGAACGGTCTGTCGAAAATCTTGTACCACATTACGAAGCGGACCGGCCGTTTGATTGAGCCGCCGACGACGAGACCGTCTACATAGCTGACATGGTTGCAGACAATCAGAGCGCCGCCCTCATCGGGAATATTTTCGCGACCGGTCGTGCGGATCCGGTATAGAGTATTCACGATGATCCAGGCGACAAATCGCATGAGAAACTCCGGAAGCAACGTATAAATGTAAATTGCGACCAGGGCATTCAACACACCCAGCACGACGAACAACTGTGGAATCGACAAACCGAAACCCAGCAAGACGATCGCCAGCACTGCGGCGCCAACCATAAACAGCGAATTGATGATGTTGGTTGCAGCAATGATGCGTGAGAGATGTTGGCGTTTCGAACGTTGCTGGATCAGCGCATATAGCGGAACACTATACAAACCGCCGAAGGCACCGATCATCGCCATGTCCAGGAGGACATGTTTGCTGCCCGGACGTGCAATGAACTCGCCCACCGTGGCGACAGCTTCGGCGTGCATGAGCGGTTGAGCGAAATAAAGGTCAATTGCAAAGAAGCTCAGTCCGATCGAGCCAAATGGCACGAGGCCGAGTTCCAGCCGGCGCCCTGAAAGACGTTCGCATAACAACGAACCTATGCCGACGCCGACTGCGAATGCGACCAGCAAAATGGTTGTGATTTCCTCGTTTCCCCGCAGTATGTCCAGCGTGTACGCGGGTATTTGCAAGGTCATCGCTGAACCAAAAAACCAGAACCAGGAAATGCCCAGAATGGACAGAAACACGCTTCGATCTTCGCGTGCAAAGCCGACGATGTGCCACGTCTCCGTCCACGCATTCCAGTTGATACGCAGTTGCGGATCGACAGCGCGGGTATTCGGAATCTGCCGGCTTGCGATATAGCCGAATACCGCGACCGCGAGCAAACAGGAAGACAGGAGCAACTGCCGGTCGGGGTCGATTGCGACGGAAATTCCGCCGACGATCAGGCCGAAAATAATTGCAAGATAGGTTCCGGATTCGACCAGTGCATTGCCGCCGATGAGTTCATGCGTCGCCAGCTTCTGCGGCAGGTAGGCATATTTGACCGGGCCGAACAGAGTTGACTGACTTCCCATCAGAAACAGCACGAGAAACAGGATTGCGTACATATGACTGACAAAGGCAATGGCTGCCAGCGTCATGAGGCATACTTCGATGCCCTTGATGATTCGCATTAGCCGGGACTTCTCATACTTGTCGGCAAACTGGCCGGAGATCGCGGAAAACAGAAAAAAAGGCAGGATGAAAATGGCTCCGGCAACGTTTGCAAGTTGCCCCGCGTTCAGGCCAAAGACCTGCACGCTCTGGAAAGTCAGCAGGATGATCAACCCGTTGCGAAAAATATTGTCGTTAAAAGCACCGAGAAACTGGGTCAGGAAGAACGGAGCAAATCGGCGTTCCTTCAGGAGCGAAAACTGGTTGGGACTGGACACGCCGCCACTATAGCAATTTCGACCGCCACGGGTTCCGCTTGTGGCAGGCGGATGAATTGCCTACGAAGAATCGACGGGGCTTTTATTCCCGGGCTCGGACGGCGCGGGCACGGCCGTTTCGTCTTCGTGACTGATGGTGATTTCACTGGCGAGGTCGACAAATTCGAGCAGAATACCGCTCCTTACCGGTTGCGAATCCTGTGTTGAGCAGGCAGTCTGAGAAAGACATAAAACACTGATAATAAACAACCTTTTCATCCAGACCTCCCTGGTCGCTGAATCATCGTCCTGAGAACAAGCATGGCAAACTTGCGTGGCCATTGCCTTGCCTTACGTTCGACTTTCGGAGTCGAAGTGCGAACTCGCCCACAATTCGCCGGCGATGGCCAGTGCTATCATATGTGCAAACCTGTCCATCGGTGGGCGCGTTGACGGCTTAATATGACAACTTGTGCATGACCTTTGGGTGTCGATGACCAAATTTCACCATACAGCCAGCCTTTTCGGATTGATGTTGCTTGCTGCCTGCAGCGAGGAACCGCCTCCGATTTCCGTTGGCGAATTCATGGAAAATCCGCGCGTGCTGGAAGCCACGATGGTTCGCTGTGCGCAAAATCGATCGGAATCGAGATATGTTGTCGAATGCATTAATGCAAGAGATGCCGTAAACCGGATCGAGGCGGCACAGGAAAAACTGCGTCGCGAGGAATTCGAAAAGCAGTCGGAGCGCAAACGACAGGCATTACGCCGAACGCAGGAAGCTGCGGCCGAAGCACGGCGACGCGCACTTGACGCACAGCGTCGTCGCGAAACCGAAGACTACCTTGGAATATATGACCACGCTTCCGGTACGCCGGCCGATTCCGCGACGAATGCCGGCGAAACTGAAGCGGTGCCCGCGGATCCGGCCAGTAACGCACCCATGGTTGAAGTTGAGCCGCAGCCGTCCCCCGACGCGAATGAAACCGTTCCGGAACAAGGACTACAGGGAGCCGGAACCGATCTTGGTGCCATCAGGGAAGAGTTGAAACGTCGCCAGGACGAAAACAACTAATCCCTAAACGGACTCTTGCGCCATCGGGTGCAAATGCACATCCCTCTGCGGAAATGGTATGTCTATGCTTTCTTCCCGGAATTTCCAGTAGACGGCACAGTTCAATTCGTGAATCGTCCGCCCCCGATCAATCGGCCGCTCAATCCAGCACAGCAATTCAAAGTCGAGACTTGACTCACCAAAAGACCGAAAGCGTACCCGCGGCTCCGGTGACTTGCAGACTTCTTTGTGATCTTCAGCTACTGAGGCCAGTGCAGCGATGACTTTGTCGATGTCGCTGCCATATGCAACCCCAACCGGGATTCTGATACGGTGTTTCTCATATGGACCGCCGGCCTCGTTGATGATTTTCGAGTTGCCAATCAATCCATTCGGTATCGTAATTTCCACGTCATCTCTTGTCAGTATGCGTGTACTGCGCAGTCCAATGAACGTCACCATGCCGCGTTCACCGGTATCGAGAATGATGAAGTCGCCAGTCTTGTATGGTGCATCGGCCAGGATCGAGGCACCGGCGAAAAGGTTCGACAATGTATCCTTGGCCGCAAAACTCAAAGCAAGGCCGACAATTCCTGCCGACGCGAGCCATGCCGTTACATCGATAGCCCAGGCCAGGAATATGAAATATATTGCCAGCGCAAGAATTGCGACCCTCGCAGCATTGTTGAACAGCAACAGCATGCTTGCGTGGATTTTTCTGCTCTTTCCCGGCCGTGACAGCGCGGTGAGAAGAATCTGTGCGAAGCCATGAAAAAAGTTGTACCAGACGACAATCGCAATCGTTTTAAGGATGCCAATAGTCAGGTATTCCGGCGCATCGGGCAGTTCCAGTCGATCGGTACCGAGTGCGAGCCCCAGCACGACGAAGGAAATGAATACCGGCCTGTGAAGGAGGGCTACGAGGTTGTCATCGAAATCCGTTCGTGACCGGCTGACCAGGCCGGCAATGATGCGTGATATCAGCAGATCGGCAATCTTGCCGACAACAATAAACGCAACAATGATGGCTGCCGCCTGCAGGTATTTGTTCGGGCCAAGCAGCTGGGCCCAGGTCTGCGTTTGTTGAATAATTTCCTGCAATGAAACGCTGAAGACGTCAGTCGCAGCTAGCGCTCAATTTCTTCCGGATTGTTCATGCCGTAGGTTCGGACCTCAGATTTCTTCTGCTGCCGAGGCTGCTGATTTCTGACATCGGCCGAGTCCATGTTCATGCCCGGACGCATCGGCAAGCGGCGCGTTTGCGCTGATAACACCTGAACGAAGTTGTTCGCCGCCTGGGGTGCAGCATTTCCGGAACTGGCAAAGATCTGCTCCGGCGTAATCCGCGCGGACCCATAGAACGAGGCATTGGCTTTGCGGTCCATCGAAATGCCAGCGCCTTCCAGCGCAACGCCGGCAAATAATCCGCGGCTTCGCGCATACGAGTACACCTCTGATTCGAAAGTGACGTCGGTCGCGACCCCCGTGTGACGTCCGACGGGACCGGCCGCGATCGATGCATCGGCACCGAGCGTCAGTTTGCCGTTGGATATTCCATCCACGCTTGCGCGTGTTTTGAACACGAGGATGATGTCGGTCGATTCAATGCCGATCTGAAAGCCGAAGCTGCCGCCTGTCACGGCGATGAACGCGGGATTACTCCAGCTGCCATCGTCCTGGCGCACAACGAGCAAGCCCTTGCCGCGCCGGGCGCCAATGGCGAAACCGACTTTGATGACATCGGGAATGACCGCCACCGCGTAGGCACGGGAAAGCAGCGCCGGCGGCACAGACTGCTCGGGAATTCGCAGCAGCTGATCGACGACGTCCGTCGCGTCTGCAACGCGACGCTCTTCCTTGGTCGCAGACATCGCTGGCATCGCCGTGACGATCGATAGAAAAACAAAGAGAGATATTTGCCATGAACGCATGATTCTATTCCCCGATGAAGGTGAATTTTGCTTACTACGCTGTGGCCGCCCAAGCCGTACAGCTCATTGATCGCTGAGTCTCAAGGGGTCGCCGTGCGCCCCGTTGACGACATGATACGCCAATTAACCCAATGACTCACCGCGAATCCGAGGATTTTACCTGCTGTCCAGTATCGGCGGAAGCGGACAGTCGAACGAGGCACATACTGCGCGGAACAGTTCTGCCTCCGTGGCGGTCACCCGACCATCATGGGTTATCGTTGCGGTGACGGCCTGGAGCAAACTTTGTCGCCCGGCGGAATTAATTTTCTCAAGAATATCAAGGGCTTGATCGAGCGTGGCGACTGTATTCCCGGCCGCGACCTGCGGCTGATCGCCGTTCGCCCATCGTCCGAATACACTAATGCCGGCGCGATAGGCTGCGTCCTGTTCAGCCGGGTCGTCTTGACCCTGATCGGCCACGATCCGGACAATGTCGAGGGCGGCCTGTCTTGCTGCTGCTTTGGAAACCCGATTGCCTTTGCGGGCGGTTGCCGGGTCGATTGCCTGCTCGAGGTGTCGAACGAGGATGCGGTAATAGCAAAACTCACGCAGATCGACTTGTCCGTCTATTTCAATCAGCCGCCTAATCAGGTCAAGCAGAAACTCGAGTTTCGGGGCCGGGCGCTGCTTCAGCTCCGGGAACGCGATTTCGAGCAGGGGGAGGCGGAAGCTGGCGCCGATCTTCTGCAGTTCGGCAAAATATTGCCTCACGAGTCGTGCTCTCGACTCACCAAGTTGTCCCTCGATTATGCTGATCTGACGATCTGCGTGAGGGGCATCGATGATCAGGGCCAGGGTCAGCAGGTATGCACCGCTCGGAGAGTGCGCTGCGTCATAGAGATCTTGCGGAATAGACCGCCGCAACTCTCCCGCATAGCCGATATGTGCCGGTGTCGGCTGTCCTACGGTTTCCGAAATGCTGCTATCAACATTCGCACTTTCATGGCCGGAAAAACCTGACGTGGCGGCGGCGAAGCCCGCCGACCGTTCATGAACATTCTCGTCTCCGATCTGGTCCGTTCTGACGTCAGGGTAGTCGCGTTCCTCAAACGAGGGATCGAGCGCTCGAATGCGCTCGACCAGTGGTGGATGGGTGGCAAAGAGAGAAGTCATCCTCGCCACGCCACCGGCAAATAACATGTGACTGACTTCCTCCGGATCGGCGCGCTGGATGTAGGAATGATGAGAGTAGCCGCCGATCTTTTTCAGCGCGTTGGCGATCCCATCGGTTTGTCTCGTGAACTGTACGGCGGATGCGTCGGCCAGAAACTCCCGCTGCCTGGATACGGCAGCCTTGATCATGCGGGCAATCAACACACCGATCCAGCCGAGGATTGTGAGGCCCAGGCCGATCAGCATGATGCCGCCGGCGTTGCGACCACGCCTGCCGGAGACAAAACCGCTGTGTCGTCCGCCGCGCAATATCATCCGGCCAATCATTCCCAGCACCATGATGCCGAACAGCACACCCATCATACGAATATTCAGACGCATGTCGCCATTCAGGATGTGGCTGAACTCATGGGCTATGACACCCTGTAATTCTTCTCGATTCAGCAGTTCGAGTGTGCCCCGCGTCACGGCCACCGCGGCGTCACCGGGCGTAAAGCCGGCTGCGAAGGCGTTGATGCCGCTTTCCGCTTCCATGACGTAAATCTCCGGTACAGGCACACCGGATGCGATCGCCATTTCCTCGACGACGTTGCGAAGTCGCCGGCGAAGCGGGTCCGTGACATCTGTCGGCACGAGTGTGCCACCCATATCAAGGGCGACCCGGCCGCCGCCGCCGGACAGCACCGCTGTCTTGTACAGAGTTGCACCGACGATAAGGAGTGTTGCCAGGACTGCGACAGTAGCGAGCGCGGCCGGGTCCAATGTGCCACCCTGATTCGACGAATACAGCGCAGCTCCAACGATCGTAGTGACGCCAGCGACAATCAGCGCCGTCGACAGAATATAGACAACGACCAGCCAGCGTGTCGCGCGCTTTGCTTTGTCCTGTGCGTCAAAGAATTTCACGACAACGTGTCAGGAGAAGTCCGACAGATTACGACGTGAAATTGACCTCGGGCACTTCGCGCTTCTCGGGGGATTCAATCTCCAGGAAGCTCGCCAGCGCAAAGTTGAACATGCCGGCAATGATATTGTTGGGAAAATTCTGCGCTTTGTTGTTGTAAGTGAGAACGGCGTCGTTGAAAGCCTGGCGAGAGAACGCGACCTTGTTCTCGGTCGATGTGAGTTCTTCCTGAAACTGGATCATGTTCTGATTGGCTTTCAGGTCGGGATACGCTTCGGAAAGTGCAAACAGGCGACCAAGCGCTGCGCCGAGGGCGCCTTCGGATTTGCCGAGTTGTTCCATCGCCGCAGCATTGGATGGATCTGCTTTGGCGGCATCGAGGCTTGAAACCGCTGAATTGCGGGCGTTGATAACGGCCTGAAGCGTTTCACGCTCGTGTTTCATGTAGCCTTTGACAGCTTCGACGAGATTTGGAATCAGGTCATGCCTGCGGGTGAGCTGGACATCAATCTGGGCAAACGCATTTTTGACGCGGTTTCTCAGGTTGATCAGGCTATTATAGATGCCGATCAGGAACATGATGATTGCCGCGATTGCTGCGAGGAATATCAAAAATGTCGTCACAGTTCACCTCCCCGGTGAGTAGTTACACCCGCAAGGATAAACCCTTGCCGACCATTTCACTAGCCGTTGTTCTGGTTGCAATCTCAATATTTTCAAGGCCTTCGCATGCAGAGTGGGTCGGCGAGGCCCAGGCGCACATGGGCACCGAAGTCAGCGTGTACCTGTGGCATGACGATCCTGATGTCGGCCGCCAGGCAGTCGCGGCCATATTTGCAGAGGTTGCACGCCTCGATCGGCTAATGAGCACTTACATCGAGGACAGCCGGATGTCCGAGATCAACCGTGATGCCGCTGACCGGCCGGTTTATGCCGGGGAAGAGTTGTTTCGCCTGATTCTTCGTTCGCTGGATATCTCCGTGCTGACACATGGAGCGTTTGACATCACGTTCGACAGCGTCGGGCAGCACTACGATTTCCGCACCGGCAAACGGCCGGATGAAAAAACAATCGCCGAGGAAATCAAGCGGATCGATTACCGCCTCGTCGAAACCAATCGCGACGACAGGACCATCAGGTTTTTGCGGCCGGGAGTCCGGATCAACCTGGGCGGAATCGCGAAGGGCTATGCCGTTGAACGTGGCATTGCCATCGCACAACGATATGGCGTTACAAATGCTAGAGTAACCGCTGGCGGTGACACCCGGTTGCTCGGCGACCGCATCGGTCAGCCATGGATGGTCGGCGTCAAGGACCCGCGCAACGAAGACGTGGTTGCGGTAACGATCCCGCTGGAGAACGAGGCAATTTCGACGTCCGGAGACTATGAGCGTTTTTTCCTGGAGAATGGCGAACGCTATCACCACATTATTGTCCCTGCGACCGGTACACCGGCGGGTGAAGTTCATTCAGTTACCATTATCGGGCCGGATGCCGTAATCACCGATGCCCTGTCTACGTCGGTATTCGTCATAGGGGTCGACAAGGGTCTGCGGCTGATCGCGACTTTGCCCGACTACGAGGGCATCGTCATTGATGCAGATGGTGAGATGTTTTATTCGGATGGACTGCGACCTCCTGATTAGACAGCATTTTTTGCCTGTTCGGCGGTGTTCTCACAACGCCGGATGTCGCTGAACGGCGACGCTTTTTCCCTTTAAATTCAAAAATATACGGCTATTATAGGGCTCAGAAACAGGAGCCGGAACGGGCCTGTTTGCATATGATTCGGCGCACCCGGTTTATTTATTGACCATGCGCCGACCAATAACAATCGCCGAGGGATCTAACGCAACCTGAAACGGTCGCATTAAATCATCGTCCACCTCGAGCGTTGATGGCGTGAATTATGTTCAGACGGTTCCAATCATTTGTGACAATCATCACGGCCCCAGCCCGTGCCAACAGTCACTATGTGTCAATTGGATCTGGCGTCGAATGTCATTTTTGGGCGGTGACAAAGACCCGGCTGCATTGCAGTTCCTGGGTGCGTCCCGATGGTATTGCCAAGGATAAGTCGACGTCTGTTTAGGGCCCCCTGGTTTGTTCCGAGGGTAGGTCCGAAGGGCGTCTGTTTGCATGCATGTCAAGTAATCAGGCAGAGAAATAGAGGATGAGGAACATGAAAGGACTAAAAACACTATTGCTAGGAGCAGCTCTAACGATCTTTGCGGCCACGGGACTGGCGTCGTCATCCCTCGAAGGACGGGCGGCACCGGATTTCGTTCTGAAAAGTTCGAGTGGCGAAAACCTGAGGCTGAGCGAACACCGGGGAGAAGTCGTGATGATCAATTTCTGGGCAACCTGGTGTGGTCCGTGCCGTCAGGAAATGCCGCTTCTGGATGAACTTTACAGTCGCTATGAGCGTGTTGGATTCAGTCTGCTGGGCGTTAACATCGACGACGATTCCCGCCGCGCGATGCAGATGATCGAAGAACTGGGCGTCAGTTTCCCGGTGCTCTTCGATGACCGCAAGGAAGTCAGCAAGCTATATGAAGTTGACGCAATGCCGGTAACGGTACTGGTCGATCGTGAAGGCAACGTTCGCCACGTACACCACGGGTACAAGCCCGGGTACGAGGAGAATTATTTGACCGAGATTCGCTCGCTATTGCGCGAGTGAGTACTCGCCCGGACTGCGATGCAGAAATCACAAGCGGATCAGCGGGCGAACAGGCAGGAGTATTGAAGGTGACAGCGAAACGTTTTTTCAGCATCACAGCCCTCGTCTGGCTTGCCACGGTGATGGCAGTCCAGGCTCAGGACGCGGCGCCACTGGATTCGGATGCAGCACTCGCCGATGCACAGTCTCTGGAAGTCGACGAGGCACAGGCGAGAGCCGAATTCAGGAGTCTTGACGAGGATGTGCAATCCCTGAAGAAGGAGGTGCTTGATCTGAATCGGGATCTCTTCCTGCTGGAGGAGGAGCTTCTTTTCCCCGCTAACTCTCAGGTTGCTTTTTTCATATCGATGGATGTCGGCGAGTATTTTGATCTGGACTCTGTCAATCTGAAAATCGACGGAAAAGAGGTTGCGAATTACCTCTATACCCAACGCGAAGTCGATGCGTTGATCCGTGGTGGAGTGCACCGCGTACACATGGAAAATCTCAAAGTCGGCGACCATGAACTTGTCGCAGTCTTTACCGGCGAGGGTCCGAATGCCCGGGACTATCGTCGCGGCGCGACTGTACACATCGACAAAGGAATCGGCGCGAAATACGTCGAGCTTGAAATCAGCGACCGGGTAAGAAAACAGCAACCGGAATTCATCATCAAGGAATGGGAGTGATCATTGATCACTCGCTGTCTGACATTCGTAGCTCTGCTTTTCAGTCTGGTGGCCGCATGGCCGCCAGCGGCTGCTTTTGCCGCAGACGGCAAACCTGAACCCACGGTCGTCAAGGACGCGCAGTACGGCGAGGTCCTCTTCTACTTTTTCCAGGAAGAATATTTTCCCGCGATCGTCAGGCTCCTGGCCGCACAGAAACAATCGCAACTCGAAAACCATCTGGACGAATCCGAACTCCTCCTTGGTGGTCTGTATTTGTCCTACGGGCATCACAAACAGGCGGCGGAGATATTCGAGCGGCTCCTGGCAGGAAATGTCGAACCGGAGATTCGCGACCGTACCTGGTTTTTCCTTGCGAAGATCTGGCACCAGCGTGGCTACCTGGAGGAATCTCAGGATGCACTGGACAAGATAGAAAATGAGTTGCCGGAGCTCCTGGAGTCTGAACGGCATATGCTGCAGGCACAACTGTACATCGACAAGGGCAAGCAGGATCAGGCCATTGCCGTGCTGCAGGACTGGCCAAAAAATGACGCCTGGTCAAACTATGCGAAATTCAATCTGGGCGTTGCGATGGTTCGCAGTGGTCGGGTTAACGCGGCAGCCGGGATTCTTGACGACCTCGGTCAACTCGAGCCGCTGAACGAAGAGATGAGCTCCCTGCGTGACAAGGCCAATCTCGCGCTGGGTTATGCCTACTTACAGGATGGACAGCCGCAGGCGGCAAAGCCCTCGTTAAACCGCGTGCGACTGGAGGGGCCGTTTTCAAACAAAGCGTTGCTGGGTGTCGGTTGGGCCGACGCGGAAATCGAGAATTACCGGCGCGCGCTGGTTCCCTGGATGGAACTTCGCGGGCGTGACCTGCTCGATTCTGCGGTGCAGGAATCGATGTTGGCCATTCCCTATGCGCTGGCAAAACTGGATTCAATAAGCCAGGCGGCAGACCACTATCTCAACGCGATTGAAGCCTTTTATGAAGAAACCAATCGCCTCGATGACGCTATCGCCAGCATCGAAAGTGGCGATCTGTTAAACAAATTCCTGGAGCAGGACAAGTACAAGACTACGGGCTGGTACTGGAAGCTCGAGGAACTGCCGGAAGGTCCCGAATCCCGTTATCTCTACCACCTTTTGGCGACTCACCAATTTCAGGAAGGCCTGAAGAACTACAGAGACCTCCACTACCTGTGGCGCAATCTGGATGAGTGGCAAAACAGTGTCGACGTGTTTCACAACATGCTCGAGACCCGTGAACTCGCATACAACGATCGGTTGCCGCGTGTCCGGGAGAGTCTTGCCCAGGCAGACCTTGACGGCATGGTTGCCAGGAAGCTCGAGTTTGATGCGCGTTTGAAAACAATCGAGGAAGATCACGATTCTCTCGCTCTGGCCACCACGCACGAATTCGAATTGTGGGGCGAGATCACCGCGATCGAACGCAACCCGGTACTGAGGGCGAACATTCCGGAAGCCGAAGAAGTTCGCGACAAGGTCAGGCTGCTGAAAGGCGCATTGCAGTGGAACCTCGACCGGGATTTCGCGGACAGGCTATGGCGAATTCGTCGCAACCTGCGGCAGTCTGGAGAGGCGCTGGTCGAAACGCAGCGCGCGAGACGGCAGATCGACGAGAGCATGAGAACCGAGCCGATATTGTTTGCTGGCTTCAATAGTCGCGTCGATGGGTTGAGCCCGCAGATCGATTCGCTGAAAGCGCGTGCCGAGGAGGCGATGACGAGGCAACGAAGCTACATGGAAGGTGTTGCCGTCGACGAGCTGCAGGCCCAGAAAGAACGCCTGGATACGTACACGGTGCAGGCGCGTTTCGCCCTGGCGGCGATTTACGACCTGGCGGCGACCGTTGGAGATGCATCGCCATGATCTCCACGTACACGAGCAGGGCGCTGCTGATCATCGCTTGCCTGGCACTGGCGTTTCCCGCCGCTGCTCAAAGGGTCAAGAAGCGCGACACGATTGAAAGTCTCGAAGACAAAACCGTGCAAATTCGCACCGGGCGCATCATTCTCGACAGCTCGGACAAGGCGCGTGACAACTATCGGGCATTCCTCGACCTGGTGTCCAACGATCCGGAATTGCGGGCCGAGGCGATGCGCCGGCTCGGCGACCTGGAACTCGAGGCGACAGAAGCGCAGCAACTCGCCGACAATGCCGGCAATATCGAATTCGACGCTTACGACAACGCGGTCGGTCTTTTTCATGCGTTGCTCGAATCGTATCCGGACTACGTGCGCAACGACTCGGTGCTGTACCAACTGGCTCGTGCGTATGAAATAGCAGGCAAGACTGACGATGCGTTGCGAGTACTGAACGACCTGATCACGCAATTCCCGAATACGCCACTGGTCGATGAAGTGCAGTTCCGCCGTGGCGAGATGTTATTCCTGCAGAGAGACTATAACGGAGCCGAGGCAGCCTATTCGAGTGTTGTCGACTATGGAACGGCATCCAGGTTCTACGAACAGTCTCTGTACAAGCTCGGCTGGTCACAATTCAAACTGGCATGGCACGAAGACAGCCTGACGCCGTTCTTCGATCTCCTCGATCTGAAAATTTCCGGCATACAGCTCAAAGAGGGCGAACACCGGCTTGATGACCTGAGCCGTGCGGATCGAGAGTTGGTCGAAGACACATTCCGGGTCTTAAGCATCAGTTTTTCATACATGGACGGAGCGGACAGCATCTCCAGCTTCCTCGACTCGCGTGGCTACCCGGCCTACGGATACGTGATCTATATGAATCTGGGCGATCTGTACCTCGAAAAAGAACGGTTTGTAGACGCCGCGGAAACCTACGAAGCGTTTGTCGACAAAGATCCTTATCATCCGAAGGC
>Ga0055480_10000193_pt1 | contig 21719 bp, 20 predicted proteins | sample Muzzi_PWB_D2_FD_57935 | JGI IMG/M metagenome (GOLD analysis project Ga0055480, IMG submission 57935) | Wetland microbial communities from San Francisco Bay, California, USA, that impact long-term carbon sequestration - Muzzi_PWB_D2 | ecosystem: Environmental > Aquatic > Marine > Wetlands ... | reverse complement strand
GCCACTTTGTTTTCTGTACTGGACAGTTCTTCGGAAAGCTGCATCATGTTCTGGTTAGCCTTCAGATCGGGATAGGCCTCCATGACAAAACTGAGTTTTCCCATAGCCGACTGCAATACTCCTTCAGCGCTGGCCAGGTTTTCTATGGTGCCACCTGAGGGATCTGCTGCAGCCCCTTTGAGCATTGCGACCGCCTGGTTTCGGGCGCTGATTACGGCCTCGAGGGTTTGCCGCTCATGGGCCATATACGCCTTGGCGGTCTCCACCAGATTGGGAATGAGATCGTACCGACGCTTGAGCTGCACCTCTATCTGGGAAAATGCATTCAGATATCGATTTTTCAGGCTTACCAGCCGGTTATAAATCCCCATGACATAGAAGACGACGAACGCAATCAATATCAGTAGAACAACAAGTACAGTCAGGCCCATGATTCCCCTTTTAGTGTCTCAATCCATCTATTGCCGTTTATCGATTCTGCCATATGAACAACGACGGAATACGCATTCATCCGGTCGATTATCCTAGCCTTTTTTATCATCTCAGGCAAGATTTTTCAATACATCCGGCCGCCTTGTATTGTATATCCGGCACCATCATTTTCATAGTGGAGATTCTTTGCCGGTTGAGAGAGTCCTTGTATTTTCTCGCGGATCTCTCTAACACCCCCCAAGAGGGGGATTTTGTTCAGTGCCCCCTTGAGGGGTACAAGTACCTTGGAGGTACCTTTAAGTAAGCAATGTTAAACGAGTTTCCGAGTTTTTTGTTAGTTTTGATAGACTTTCTGGAGTAAGGTGCTAAATATCGTCCCCAACGTATTTCAACAAGAGGACACTTATGCCGTTTTTCGGAGAGATGATTGCGCTTGGCACGGTGTTGTGCTGGACTTGCAGCGTACAGTTTTTCGCTGCAGCGTCCAGAGAAGCCGGGGCAATTCCGGTAAAATTGACAATGAGGAGAGTGACCTGCCATGGAGTTGTCTTCGGTTTTCTGGCCATGTTTGGCCAGGAGGTCAAGACCGCACTGTTGCACAGAAAAGCTGTGGCCTGTACCGCTGTCGGCGCAGCTATCGGACCGTTTGTCGGGGTTTCGCTGTCGCTACTGACCCTGCATTATCTGCCAACGGGAGTGGCCTCGACGTTCTTTTCACTTATCCCCATTTGTATCATTCCCTTTTCCATCTCCCTCCATAAAGAGCATGTCTCCCTTCGGGCCATGGGCGGCGCAGTTATGGCCGTCTTTGGGGTGTACCTGCTGATGGCCTGAGGTCCTTTGCCATGCTACGACTGGTACTCACCGGCATACTCGCCGCACTGTTTTTCAGCTCGACCTTTGTGCTGAACCGGGCCATGAGTCTTGAAGGCGGCCATTGGCTGTGGACGGCTTCACTGCGCTACGGCTGGATGCTGGGTCTTTTGTGCCTCTGGCTGGCGGTATCAGGACGTATCGCCCTGGGAATTCAGGCGATTAGACTTTTCTGTAAATATTGGCTGTTCTGGACCGTTGCCGGCAGCGTGGGATTCGGGATCTTTTATGCCCTGATCAGCTTCAGCGCCTCCTACGCACCCAGCTGGGTGGTGGCGGCAACCTGGCAGATGACCATCCTGGCTACGCCCCTTGTCCTGTTGCTGTTTGGCCGCCGGGTTTCTGCACGCGCCCTGCTGCTGACTCTTGTCGTCTTTGCCGGGGTGCTGCTGATCAATATCGAGCAGGCAACCACCGTCCCGCTACAGGATGTCCTGCTCGGTGCTCTGCCAGTGCTGGGAGCGGCCTTTGCTTATCCCCTCGGCAACCAGATGGTGTGGGAGGCAAGGATCGCTACCGAAAAAAAACCTGTTCCTCTTCTTCGCCGTTTGCTGCCCACTATTGACCACCCGGTGATGGATGATGCCATCTGCCGTGTCCTGCTGCTGACCCTTGGGTCGCTGCCCTTCTGGACCATGCTGCTGCTCTTTATTTCTCCGCCATTGCCGAGTGAAGGACAGCTGGTGAAGACGCTGCTGGTTGCCCTTTTTTCCGGGGTCGCAGCGACCAGCCTGTTTCTCGGCGCACGTCATATGGCCAAGAGCCCGTCTGAGCTGGCTGCCGTGGATTGCACTCAATCAATGGAGGTGATTTTTTCTCTGGCGGGTGAAGCTCTTCTGCTTGGCGGGGCGCTCCCGGGTTTTACAGGATGGGCTGGCATTGCCCTGACGCTTCTCGGGTTGGTGTTGTATCTGCAGATGCAAAAAGTCTAACAGTCCATAAGGCCCCAAAATATCCTATCAGTCCATGGGCACCAAACCGTAGCCCTTGGAATGGTAGCCGATCATCGAAACATAGCCGTTGGCGACCAGCTCTACCTCGGGGAGGAAATCGGACAGGTCTATATCCTCGAAGCCGGCAGCGATGCTGCATTGTTCTATACCAATGTTTAAGGCCTTGAGCTTTTTGACCTGGGCTGCGATCTGTGCTTTTTCCGGAAGATCGCTTTCCAGAACATAGCCCGTACCTTTGGTGAAGAATCTGCTCGCTTTGCCGCGTACTCCGATAATAAATGCGGGGGAGACTCCTGCGGTGACCAGCTGGCTGTGGGTTTTCTCAACAAGTTTCAAGCGAACGAGAAGCAGCTTCGGATTACCGACAGTTACGTCAAAAAACGCCTTGGTTTCTTTTAATCCCTGAAGTGCTTTGTCATTGCTAAATGTAGTGTCCTGTGAATCGGCGGAGGAGACGGTCGCCAGGAGGAGGATCGACGTCAAGATGAGCAGTATCTTTGTCATGTCTATTTCCTTTTGGATTCAGCACCCCAGCTCAAGTGGCTTGAGGATTTTCAAAGCTTTGTTCTTTGGCTCCTTAGGTAGATACCAGACCTTGATCTTCTGGCGGGGTTTCAGATCCGAGAGATGGTAGAAACCTTCAAGAAGAGTGTCTTCGTCAAGGAAGAAGGAAATTGCGGGACCTTTGTTCTGCTTGAGGGTCAGTGTTTGGTCATCCACAGAGACAGATTTCACGATCCCTTTGACAAAGAGATATTCCTCGGTGGACATTTCTTCATCATACTGGGCGCCAAAAAGTGGTGCTGCAAAGAGCAGTAAACAGCAGCAAAATGATAACCAGCCGAAGAACCGGCAGGCAGGGCCTGGTTGTTTCATAAGTCGCTATCCCCAAAAGAGTCAAACGGATGTCCCGATTATCTGGATCCCTTATCTATTAAGCATCAAAGCGTCTTTTGGCAATGTTTCCTGACAACACCGGAAACAACGTTTGATAATAATAGCGAGCAAAAGCACATGCCCGTATTTGGGATTGAGGTCTCTATTTAAAGAGATCAAAGAGTTTCTTTTGATTGTGTAGGAAACGGATGCCTATTTTAAAAGCTGGTTTGCTCAGGTGTTGGCATGTGTCCATCCAGATAGGTTGGGCGGCGATGGTACACTCACCCTCGATTCCATTTCGATCTTCAAAATGCAGGAGCAGGTTATAACGATCTTTGTTAAGAGTGGCATAGAAGAGATGCCGGCCGTTGACAATCAGATTCGGCAGGATAAGGCAGGCCCCTTGAGGAGAGAAATTGACGACGGTGGTGCTTGTCATACCCGGGAGAGGCTCGCCTGTATGGATGTCCTGCAGCCCGACCTGCATATTCAGGTCATGCTCAATCCTCTGGGATCTGAAAAGGAAAGGAACCATAGTCTCTCTTTATCACAGCCGTTCCACTCGTCTGCCACGAATGGTCTCGACATGGTGTTGCAGCGAATGTGTCTGAATTAATTGATATATAAACTGTTTTTTCTGTTTGCTTGCAAATCGTAATCGTTCGGAGACGTTGGTGTGCAACGATCGACATTAAGCCACGTCGAAAAATTTAAGGTACTACCTCCTTGATTCTAGGCAATTTATTAAATTCTGTCAAATTATACTGAACTAACAAGTAGATAGATCATCTCTGGCGCCAGATACTACTATTTCGCCAGCAGCCGGAAGATTGCAGCTCCTGTCGCGCCGCGTTTGCGCCACGCCTGTCGCAGTTACAAGGCATAAAAAGCGCCGGCGAGTTGTGACTTTTAATTTGCATAACAATAGTTATTGTGTCAAAGGTTGCTGAAAAACAATGATTATTTGCTATCGCGGGAAAATATTTTATGGATGACCGGGTTATTCAAGAGCTAAGAGACATCGTCGGCAAGGAAAACGTATCAACTGCGGTTACCGACAAAATTACCCATTCCTATGATGCGACTCAGGGACGCCATCTGCCTGATGTGGTGGTCTATGCCGGGACGACAGAGCAGGTGAGCCGGGTGGTGAAACTGGCCAACTACCGGAAGATTCCGGTTTTGCCCCGCGGGGCCGGCAGTGGTTTTACCGGGGGAAGTCTGCCCGTGCGCGGCGGAATTGTTCTGGTGTTGACGAAAATGGACAGGATTATTGAAATCGATAGCGAAAATCTTATCGCCGAGGTGGAACCGGGGGTGGTGACTGCTGACCTGCAGCGCCAGGTGGAGAAACTGGGGCTTTTTTATCCGCCTGATCCGGCTTCAAAAGATTTCAGTACCCTGGGCGGCAATGTGGCGGAATGTGCCGGTGGTCCGCGCTGTGTGAAATACGGGGTGACTAAAGACTATGTGCTGGGGCTTGAGGTGGTTACCCCCACCGGGGATATTATCAGAACCGGAGGCAGGACCCTCAAAAATGTAGTTGGCTATGATATGACCAAGCTCTTTGTCGGGTCGGAAGGCACGCTCGGCATCGCCACTAGAATCATCCTCAAGCTGCTTCCCAAACCAGAGGCAAAAAAAACTCTGCTGGTCCAGTTTGATACCATCGACGGGGCGGCACAATCGGTTTCGGCGATTATTGGGGCCAAGATAATTCCCACCACCCTGGAGTTCATGGATGCGGCAACCATCAACTGCATCCGGGGTGCAAGCCCCATTGCCCTGCCCGAAAGCTGTCAGGCTATCCTGATCATCGAGGTGGACGGCGATGCGGAGGTGCTTGACCGACAGATGACCAGGATCCTGGATGTAATCAAGCCATATGGCATCCTGCACACAAAAATTGCGGCAACCGAAGAGGAATCGGAGGAGATCTGGCAGGTGCGGCGAATTGTCAGCCCCAGTCTGCGTAAGGTAAACCCTGACAAATTCAATGAAGATATCGTTGTGCCCCGATCCAAGGTGCCGGCTATGATTCGTGCCTTGGAGAAAATTGCCGCAAATTTCAACGTCCCCATCATCAATTTCGGTCATGCCGGGGATGGTAATATCCATGTCAATGTCATGGTTGATCTGAGGGAAGAAGGGATGGCAGAAAAAATCGACCGGGTAATGGATGAGATTTTCGGGGCTGCGGTCAGACTTCGTGGGGCAATTTCCGGAGAACATGGCATCGGCACCTCCAAGGCCAAATATATGCAGATGGAGCTGGATATCGCCACCATTTCCTACATGCAGAGGATTAAGGCGGCCCTGGATCCAAACAACATACTCAATCCGGGTAAGATCTTTCTCGAGAATTATTCCCGGCCGCAGGCGATAACGTCGACCTGAGAAGAAGTACAAGATGAGCAAAAACAGCAACAAGAGTCTGCAGGACTATGAAAAGGTTATCCGGGAATGTGTCAAATGCGGGGCGTGCCAGGCCCATTGCCCGACCTACCAGGTGAAGAAAAAAGAAGGGGCGGTCGCCCGGGGAAAGATTGCCCTGGCTGCGGCCCTTCTCGATGGTCAGGCTGGCCTGGAAGAGGGATTGCAGCAGGATATCGGCATGTGCCTGATGTGCGGCTCCTGCATGGCTAAATGTCCTAATAAGGTGCCGACCCAGGAAATCGTCGGGGCTATCCGCCGGCAGATTTCCGAGAAGCAGGGGCTGTCCCGGATTGGCAGGGGGGTGTCAACCCTGCTCGGCTCAACGACTTTGATGAAGTCGGTCAGCAAAGGTGGGGCTCTGCTCTCCCCGCTGCTGCTCAAAAAGGTGCCGGAGACCAGCGGCCTGCGCCTGCGCTTCCCCAGATCGGTGATGAAAGATCGGACTGTGCCGAAAATTCCCTTCCGTAATCTTTTTGATCGAGTGCCCGAGTTCACCATGGGCAGGTCCGACAAGCCGACGGTCGGTTTTTTTGCCGGCTGCTCCATCACCTATGCCTATCCCGAAATAGGCGAAATGATGATAGCCATCTTAAAGCGCATGGGCTTTTCGGTCTTTGTGCCGAGAACGCAGCAATGCTGTGGTATTCCAGCCCTGAGTTCGGGTGACGGCCCGCTGGTCGAACAGCTGGCCGGGCAAAATGTCAGTGCTTTTGCCGAAAAAGAGCTGCAGCACATTATTACCGCCTGTGCTTCCTGTAACGGCGGGATCGGCGAGTATTACCGGACCATGAAGGTGGATTATACTGATTTTACCGACAAAGTCGTTGACTTCAGTGTCTTTTTAAAAAAAGCGGGACTTTTTGAGGAGTTGGCCGGGCAAAAAAAATGGCCGGTAAGAGTGAAAGTGACCTACCATGATCCCTGTCACCTAAAAAATCAGGGGATAACCAGCGAACCTCGGCAACTGCTGCGATCTCTTCCCAATGTCGATTTCATTGAAATGGAAGGTGCTGCTTCCTGCTGCGGGCTGGGTGGTACTTTTTCCGTTTCCCATTATGAAGACAGTAAGGCAATAGGCGCCAGGAAGGTACCGGGCCTGCGGGAAAGCGGGGCGGAATTGATAGCCAGCGCCTGTCCAGGCTGTATTATGCAGTTGCAGGATATCATCAACCACGCCGGACTGAAGGTGCGGGCGGTCCATCTTTTGCAATTGGTGGCCGAAGCACTGAAGTAGCGTTCCACCAAGGTCCAATATCGGTCTCCTTGTCGAGGCGTCCCTTCCCATTCTTGGGGGGATCACTATTGCCGGTAGTCCATCAATATTTTGTCGTCATACCCTGAAAGCAGTCTTAGGATCGGGTTGATGGTATCAAAAAGAGCGCTGTCGACATTTCACGGATACGAAGCAGAATGGTTCATCCGTTTATCTTTTAGTATTACATACTTTAAGCAAGGATTGAGTCATCCGGGTGTCGAAATGGGGAAAAACCATTGACAGGTGTTTCTCCTGCGATTACCCATACGTAGCAGGGGAGTTGCTGATTTATGCATTTTATTGCCAGGAGCTGTCAGTGATGAACGTCCATAGAGGTATACTGCTTTTTTTTCTGCTTTGCTTAGTTTCATGTGCGCCGGTTGGTTCCGGGCTACGCATTGATGGTGATTCCCTGACCTGTGACTCACCATCGCTCTCACTGCATTTCAAAAAGGATATAGCCGATATCCAGACGAGAAACGCCGACAGAGCAATCACCTTTTACGGTGGTGATCCACGACCGCTGATGATTGAATTCTTGAGAATTCCCCACTCGACCACTCTCGATTACTATTACAGTCTGCCTGAAATTGCTTCCAACATGAATTATTACTACCTGGAGTCGGCACACTTTGGTGGAAAAGAATGGATTAAGATCGCCAAATATATCGGTGAAGACTGCAATTGTTTGCGTTGCAGTTATTTTACACGTAAAGATAACGATTTTATTATGATTTCCACCCTGGACAGGAATATTTCAAAAAGTGAGGCCAATGATTTTGCCGAATATTCCAGGACATTAAAGATGTCTGAACAAGCTCTTGCACGCATCAACGAGCAATATGACTATTTGAATGAGATCGTGGAAATTATGAAGTAACGAAACAGGTGTCACGGCGAAACCCGTGAGACGCCTTCATCCGGTTGTGGACACCGCACACGGCAGTATCGCGGTTCGGCCGGGGGAGGGGAGCGGTAATTGAGGGAATCGCGCCCGGCGAGTTGCCGGGCGGAGAGATACAGCGGGACCGGAGATGCAGCCATGATTGAGACATCTCCGGGATATGGTTACGGCGCTCTTACATTCGGACCAATGACGACAACGTCCTGGCTGGCCGTACCGCCTGCAGAGGAGGTTACGGTAACCCTGTCTGTCGGAAAAGTCGTAAAGTCGCCTGCAACATTGTCGGCAAGAGTGCCCAGTTCCGTGCCGTCAGCACTGAAAACCGTTAGGGTCACCGGACTGGTGGTGCTGTTGTCGGAGCTGTTCGCCCGAACCGTCAGTGTACCGGTTCCTCCGGGAACCAGTCCTGTGGTGTTGAAAGTCGCCTGCTGGACGGTCACTGCGTCAACCAGCTGATTGGTCACCGTGGTGATCGGGGTATCGGTAAGATTCGTCAGCGTGATAATGCGGTTTCCCGGTAAAGGTCTGGTTGTTGTGTTGAATGGGAATCTTCCGAAATAGTGGCCTGAACCGGCAGGTTCTTCGAAGAGTTGGATGCTTCTTCCCGGGATCGAGGCAGTGATGTTCATACCGGCAATCGACGAAGCGAAGACATCAACCCTGCCGTTGTCTGCGGTATTTCGGGTGTAGGTCGTTCTGTCCGGACTGGCACCGAAATTACCGGCGAGCTGACCGGAAATAATAAACTGATTTGTTTCGACACAGTCGTCCGGGCCCGCGGGATTGTTGGCACAGCTATCCGGGGAGCCGGTACCGACGCCGGGACCGACGATGCGGAAGAAATTGGCAAAGCCGGGGGTGTTGGCGGTACCGAAATCAGCGGTGACAGGGGTCACACTGCCAGTCACAGTGGTTGGCGTGGCGGCATCGGCAATATAAAAGACCCCCTCGGCATCCTGGATGGTTGGATTAAGCGGGTCAAAGCCGGTAGGAGTCAGGAAGGGGCCAACTTTGGCGTTGAGGACCACCGTGAAATCGCCCTGCACGAGACCGATATCCTCGGTGAAGTTGATGCTCCTCACCGCAACAGCATCTGCCACCTGAGTGAATTCACCAAAAGGAGTGGTGATGGTGTAGCTTTCCCCGGCAACGAGATTATCGATCCGGAACCGGATGCGGCCAAAAACGACCTGGTCACCGGCCACTACAGGTCCGTTGGCGAAAGCAGCTTCCAGGGCCATGATCAGCAAACCGGAACCGCCGCCTGTAGTTACTACTTCAGCGTCACCGGTCCAATAGAAAGCTTCGTCGGGGAATGTTCCCCCGTAGTTGTCCGGGAAGGCTACTCCGGGGGTTGGCGTGTTGACGTCGCCCGGCAGCAGGCACAGGCCGTTGTTCTTCAGACACAGTGACAGTAGTATGGGGTCTCTTGCTCCCCCCGGCACGGTGCCCGGCAGGCCGGCATCCTGGTAAAAAAACGGAAAGCCGTTGTCCGGATTAATGGGTCCGACGGCCCCCAATTGGGCTTGTCCTGACGTCACCAGACCGACCAGCAGCAAAAGTACTAGAGTCCACAACGATATAAATTTCTTATCCATGGTTATCCTCCTCCTGTGATGTGTATGCTTGATGCAGACCCGGTTTTTTCTCCTGTATAACTCGAACATTGTCAGATACCGGAGCGAGAGGGATAGAATTCCTCTGAAACATAGGTCACAAAAGCCATTATCTGTCAATGACTCCATTTGTTACACATGTTCTTGTAGCAAATTAGCAAAAAATATACCAAATTTATATTTTCCCTGTTCCGTTAGGAGACATGCCATAATAAGTTATTATAATAATATGTTATTTGATTTACTGGCGATGGGAATCAGAGGCTTTCGGTGTAGGACTATGAAAAATTTAATGGGAAAAATTCCCATTCCCAAATGAGAATTACCCACATTTGGGGAATTTTCCCCAATTATAAATGTCGTGCCTGACCATTTTGAAACTGTTGCTGTTGTAGATGCTGTCCGCCTTGCCCGCTAAATAGCTGAGTTGTGGAGTCTACGGGAAAAGGTAGGAAGAAATGCTCTGGAGTTTATTCAGATGTTGTAGGGAAAATACCATTGCCCTATGATAACCGCTGCCCCATTTATCGAAATATCACCGGATGTGGGCATAATAGGCTGGCGCAATTTTGCAAAGAAATTGCTTTAAAAGATTCTTGACGGCCGGAACTGATTTTCGGGTATATTTGACCACGTTTTTGATTTCTGACCCATTGTAAAGAAAAATAGTGCATGAAACAGTATCTCTACGCCGTTGGAGCTATTGGGCATGGTCATTATTATTGCAGCAGCCGGCGGTAGAATGAGTCTTTCCTCCGGCTGTAATAAACATACTAAAACGACAAAGGTGAATTGATGAAGGAAATGGAAACGATTACCTGGCAGGATTTTACCAAGATCGAGTTGCGAGTCGGCAAAATTGTGGCGGCGGAGGTCTTTAAGGAGGCACGAAAACCAGCCTATATCCTGCGGGTGGATTTCGGCAAGGAGTTTGGCATAAAAAAATCGAGTGTGCAGATAACAGAGTTGTATTCTCCCGAACAGTTGATCGGCAGGCTTGTCGTTGGGGTTATTAATTTCCCGAGAAAACAGATCGGCCCGGTCATGTCGGAATGTCTGGTCACCGGTTTCCATAATGCGGACGGGGCAGTCACCCTCTGTGTGCCGGATGCGGATGTTCCTTTAGGCGCAAAACTGTGCTGACGGTCTGCTCTTTGAAGAGCGGTGAAGTTGATCAGACAGCTGTTCATCCATAAGATCGGCAACTGCCGAAAAATATCAACTCCGGGGGAGCAAGGGACTGGAGTGGTTTGTCCTTGCATCGATTATGCAAACTGGCATAGGATAATGAAGGGGGATTATGACAATTTGAGAGCTGTAAATACCAAAGGGCCAAGGTACAGCGAAATTTTTTGACAGTAGCTACCTGCACCGCGAGGCAGCTTTTTGAATCCTGGCAATCGGTGGATGAGCTGCTAGATATGCCCTTATTTTTTTCATTTGTATGAGCCATGCCCCCCAAACGATCCGATACCAATTTTGCACAAGACTTATCGTCCGCAGTACCGTCCGCTTCGCCGTCCCCAGAAACAAAAGGTGATGAAAAAAATCTCGATCAGCTTCATTTACCCACCGGAAGATGCTTGAGTATCCTCGATCGTCTCGTCAATCGTCCCGATCTCGACGTTGAAGAAATCAGGAAGCGGAGGATTTTTTCTATTCTGACTCTTCCCGGCATCTTGATCATTTTTCCGTTTTCCTTCTCCCATCTCTTCCATAATAACTGGATTGAGGGTTTTGCCGATCTGGCTACCGGCGTGTGGTTATGTATGATCCTGATCGGTTTTAAAACGATGGCAAGTTCCCGCAATATTTTCCGGATAAATGCAGTCATTATCGGTTGTCTGTTTGTCTATCTGGTGGTTAAAGGCGGGGTGCAGGGCAATAAACTGCTGTGGATCTTCAGCTATCCGCCGATCGCTTTTTATTCCCTTGGGAAAAAGGAAGGAAGTCTCTCGACGGTACTCCTCTTTCTCTTTATTATCGCCCTTCTCTATCAGCCCCTGCCGGTAAACATACCGGTGCATGTCTATGCGCCGGAATTCAAGCTGCGTTTCTGCATGGCCTTTCTTCTTGTTTCGGTGTGGACTTTTCTCTACGAATTGGTTCGCGAACAGTTCCAGGCCAACCTGGAGGATGAACGTAACAAGCTGAAGGTGGAGAAAGCCAAACTTTCCGAGCTGTCCGCTACCCTTGGCGACCTCAACCGGGCTCTTTTACAGAGTGAGCAGCGAATGATCCAGGCGCAGGCCCTCGCCCGTGTCGGTAACCTGGAATATGATTTCACTACGGGTATGGTCTGGGGATCGGAGGAGGCTTTGCGAATCCTGGGCGTCGATACCTCGACCTCGGTATTCCCGCTCTCCATCCTGGCGCAAATTATTCCGAACTTCGAAGAATTTCGTCTGGAGTTCGAAGATTGTATGCGCAATAACCGCGAATTTGATCGGGAGTTGCTCATTCATCGCCTCGTTGACAGAAGAACCGTTGTTCTGTACGGCAAGGCCGAGGTGGTTCGTAATGCCGCAGGGGGTGCTGAAAAAACCATCGGGGTGATCCAGGATATCACCGAACGCAAGGAGGCGGAGCGGGAGAAGCGGCTGCTGGAGGAAAAACTGGCTCGTTCGCAGAAAATGGAGGCCTTGGGGCTTCTGGCCGGTGGCGTGGCCCATGATCTGAACAATGTCCTTTCCGGTATTGTCGGGTATCCCGACCTGCTGCTGAGGGATTTGGGCGAGAAACATCCAATGACCGTACCGTTGCAGAGAATCAGGGAATCGGGGCAAAAAGCTGCGGCAATTGTTCAGGATTTACTGACGCTTGCCAGAAGAGGTGTTGCCAACCACCAAGTCATCAACCTCAACAAGCTGGTTGACGAATATATGGCTTCACCGGAACATAACGATCTGGTCATGCGCTATGCCGACGTTGCCGTTGAAGCTCATCTGGACCCCAGCCTTCTCAACATTAATGGCTCGGCAATGCACCTGATGAAAGCCATCGACAACCTTGTGGCCAATGCGGCGGAGGCTTTGCCGGCCGGAGGCCATGTACGGATAGGTACCGAAAACCGCTATGTCGACAAGGTGGCTAAAGGCTTCAGCGACGTTCCGGAAGGTGAATATGCTGCACTGCTGGTCGAGGACGACGGCATCGGTATTGCCCGGGAAGACCTCGGCAGGATCTTTGAACCGTTTTACACCAAGAAAAAAATGGGCAGGAGCGGCACCGGTCTGGGAATGGCTGTGATCTGGGGCACTGCCAAAGATCATCATGGACATATCCATATCGACAGCGAAGAAGGGCGGGGCACCCGTATCATTCTTTATTTCCCGGCAACCCGTGAGTCGGAGGAAGATTCTCCCCAGTATATTCCGCTGGAAGATTATCTGGGCAAAGGAGAGCGGATTCTGGTCGTGGACGATGTAGCTGAACAGCGAGAACTGGCCGGCAGCATGTTGACCAAACTTGGTTACCGGGTCGACACCGTTGGCGGAGGGGAGGCGGCTCTTGACTTTCTCTCCGATCATACGGTCCAGTTGGTTATCCTTGATATGATTATGGACCCGGGAATCGATGGACTGGAAACCTATACCCGGATTCTTGCAGCCAGGCCGGATCAGCGGACGATCATTGTCAGCGGCTTTTCCGAAACCGATCGGGTTCGGGAGGCGCAGCGTCTGGGGGTCAGCGCGTATATCAAAAAACCCTATACCCTGGAAAAACTGGGGGTAGCGGTACGAAAGGCTTTAACTGTTCGGCATTTCAAGTGATTTCCTCTTGATCGATTGTCTTCACATAGTGAAAATAGCTTGATTGAAAGAGAGCCGCTTCCGCGTTCGTTTTTCAGGAATCACAATATTCCAGTAATGCGGAATATTTCTCCGGTTCGCGGAATTGCATCAGCCTGCTAGGGCAAGCATAGTTCAAAAGAGAAAAATATCCGGATCATCACCTCTGGCTACGGCAAATGATTCCACTCAGGGAAAATGATGTAATTTTTCAATAATCTTGCCGAGTAATAGCAAAGTAAGGCACACTCGACCCTTCTTTCCTGTCACCTTGAGATCCCTTGGCAAAATATATTTTGCATGCCGTTTTTCTTTCGAAAGAGAAAATGGCATGATAATTGAATAAAATATATTAAGCCGATACTGTTGGACCATGGGACTATTGTCCTCCCTCTTACAATGTTCCAGGGTTCGCCTCAAAGAAGATACGGAGATGGTTATGACTGCCAGAGAAGCGATTAGAATCCTTATGTTAAGTCCGATATATTTTAAGATTCCCCCGAATCACCGCCTCCAACTGATTAAAGATTACTGTACCCTCTATATATCAGGGTCTGAAAAAAAGAAATAACCACATCCTCTCGACTTTCAACTTCGTAAGTTCGCTTACAATTCTCCCTCCCTCTTTTCTCGTTTTCTCGATTAACACCGTTCTGCACGTTTGTCCGGATATAATCAAGACCACCTGTTGTGTTGCACCTGTTTTCAAGTGACTCTGTGGCGGAGTTCATTCTGTCACCAGGAGTTTTTTCATTCGAGGCGACGTGACAAAGAGCAAAGTGGCGTTTACTCTAAAAAGAAAAGTGCGGCATAGGGCAAAGACACCGAACGACTCCGGTTATGGTTTCAAATAGTCGTAGGTAAGAAGGGGGAAAATTGGTAACAACTGAGTGTTTCGAGGCGCTTCGCTCCTGCGTCTGCTGTCCCAGGGAATGCAGGATGGATCGCCTGGCCAAAGAGACAGGATATTGCCGGTCCGGGGCCGGATATCAGATCGGGTCCATTTGCCTGCATCGCGGGGAGGAACCGGTGATCAGCGGGCGATACGGTATCTGCAATGTCTTTTTCACCCGTTGCAATCTCGAGTGTTGTTATTGTCAAAATCATCAGATCAGTCGTCGCTTCCGACCGGAAATTGAGTATATCCGGACTCTGGATGATGTCCTGTGCCGGATTGTGACGATATTGGATCAAGGCGCCCAGGCCGTTGGTTTTGTGTCACCTACCCACATGATCCCTCAAGTGCGAAGCATAATCCTGGCTTTGCAGGGCCAGGGTCGTACTCCAGTGACTGTATATAATAGTAATGGCTACGACCGGGTAGCGAGTCTTGCCGCTCTCAAGCCTTTTATTGGTGTCTATCTTCCGGATCTTAAATATATGGATCGGGATCTGGCCGGACAGTTCTCCGGGGTAGCCGATTATCCACTGGTTGCCGAGCGGGCGATTAGGGAAATGGTTCGCCAGAAGGGTCTGGACCTCGTTCTCAATTCCGAAGGAGAGATCCAGTCAGGCGTGATTGTCCGCCATCTGGTCCTGCCCGGGCAAATTGATAACAGTCTGCGGGTGCTTCGGTTTCTCGCCGAGGAGATTTCTCCGCGTATTACCATTTCACTTATGGCCCAGTACAGTCCTCCGGCGGGGACAAATCTTTTCCCTGGGCTCGAAAAGGGAGTGACTGCCGAAGAATATGCCGAGGTCCTGGATGAAATGGATTTTTTGGGTCTTAAGAATGGTTGGGTTCAGGACTTGGCAAGCCGTGACAGCTATCGGCCTGATTTTGCCCAAATTCACCCTTTTGAGATCAACTAAGCTGACTGCCCGGATGGTCTCGGTGAGTCACCCCGCCGGATACCGCAAAAACTGAGGACCGTCATTCTCATCGGGTTACGGCAGCAGAATCCGGCCCGGGCCGCTTTGCCGGCTGTAAGATGGTATTTTCCATCAACGGGGAGTGGCCTATGAAACTGTTCTCAATTCTGATAATTACTCTGGGGCTTTTTCTTTCCGGGTGCTTGAAGGATGAAAAACCCACCCGGCAGGCAGAGAAGGAAGATCCTTCTCCGGGCAGCACTGTTGTCGAAAAAGCAGAAACGAGTTTTTCTCTGCTGGATCTATGCCGACTCCTGCCTGATCAGGAGGTGGCGGCGGCTCTTGACGGGAAGGTGCTCAAACCAGGCCGCCGTCATGATTATGGTTCGTCTCAATCCTGTGAATATGAACTCGACCCGGATGGGCCGGATAATTATGGAAATGCAGCGGTGTGGCTCCTTCCGGCCAACGTTTTTGATGATTCGGGGGCCACAGAAATGCTCGAAGGCTTGGGTGACCGAGCCTATCTGGAGGAAAATAAACAGGAGCAGCAATCGTCAGTCCATATCTTGGTTGCGGGCAAGGCTGCTATAGAGACGAAGGCAGAAACGAACGATCACGCACTGCGTCTTGCGAAGATGGCTGTGGAAAGATTGAGGGGCAGGTTCTGAGTGAACTCCTCAGAGTAACGGACGTGGCACCTGCCTGGTTTGCAACAAGAAAAGCCCTCCATCATCGGCGATAACCCGGATGGAGGGGCTCTTGTATACTACTGTTCGGGAAGGTGCATCCCTCCCCGGCAGGGAGGGATGCAGCAGAGTACCCTGTTGGGGGGTTAATATTTGTAAGCAGACTCTCCGTGGCTGGTGGTGTCGAGACCTTCGCGTTCCTCGTCCTCGCTGACCCGCAGGCCGATAACCATATCAACAAGCTTGTAGGCGATTATCGAGACGAGACCGGACCAGATAACGGTAGTGCCGACGCCCCAGAGCTGGCTGATCATCTGGGCGCTGGTGGAATAATCCGCCACCTGGTTGGCAACGTAGTCGTAAACCCCGCCCCCGCCGAGATCCGGATTGGCGAAGATTCCGGTCAGAAGGGCACCGAGGATACCGCCGACGCCGTGCACCCCGAAAACATCGAGAGCGTCATCGGCTCCGAGGAGTCGTTTGAGGCCATTTACACCCCAGAGGCAGACTACACCGGCTGCAAGTCCGATGACCAGGGCACCCCCGATACCCACCCAGCCACAGGCCGGGGTGATGGCGACGAGACCGGCAACGGCACCGGACGCAGCGCCAAGCATTGAAGGCTTGCCCTTTAAAACCCACTCGGTGAACATCCAGGACAGGGCTGCCGCAGCGGTTGCCGTCATGGTATTGCCAAAGGCGAGTGCAGCAAGACCGGTTGCTTCGAGATTAGAGCCGGCATTAAAACCGAACCAGCCTACCCAGAGAAGGGATGCACCGATCATGGTCATTGTCAGACTGTGCGGGGCCATGGATTCCCTGCCGTAGCCGACCCGTTTGCCGACCATGAAGGCGCCGATCAGCCCGGCAATAGCGGCATTGATATGTACGACGGTTCCGCCGGCAAAGTCAATCGCCCCTTTCTGGAAGAGAAACCCGGCGATTGCTCCGGCCTTGGTTGCTGCATCGGCGTCGGTATAGGCGTCGGGACCGGCCCAGAACCACACCATGTGGGCCATCGGCAGGTAGGCAAAGGTGAACCACAGCGTGATGAAGGCGAGAACTGCGGAAAATTTCATCCGTTCGGCAAAGGCGCCGAGTATCAGGGCCGGGGTGATAGCGGCAAAGGTGGCCTGGAAAAAGATATAGACAAATTCCGGAATAACCACCCCTTTGCTGAAGGTTGCCGCCACCGAATCGACGGTAACCCCGCTGAGGAGAATCTTGCTGAAGCCACCGAAAAAAGCATTGCCTTCGGTGAAAGCAAGACTGTAGCCGTAGACAACCCACAGTACCATACAGAGACTGAAAACGGTGAATACCTGCATCAACACCGACAGCATATTCTTGGTCCGGACCAGGCCGCCGTAAAAGAGGGCCAGACCGGGAATGGTCATCAGGGCAACCAGGAGGGTGGCGACAATCATCCAGGCGGTGTCACCCTTGTCGGGAACCGGCACGTCGGCAGCAAAGGCCGTCCCGGCAAAATTGACGAAAAGCACCACAAAGAGCATGGCGCAGAGAAATGGTATAGTTTTTTTCATGGAAATGCTCCTTCTCCTGTCAAATTGCATCGGAACCGGTTTCCCCGGTACGAATACGCATTACTTGTTCAAGATCAAAGACGAAAATTTTACCGTCACCGATCTGACCCGTCTGTGCTGCCTTTTTTATTGCTGCAACGACCTGTTCCAGCAGGTCACTTGGAATTGCCGCTTCAATTTTTATCTTCGGCAGGAATTCAATCACATATTCTGCACCTCGATAAATTTCAGTGTGTCCTTTCTGGCGTCCGAAACCTTTCACTTCCGTCACTGTGACACCCTGGACACCAATGGAGGTGAGGGCCTCGCGGACTTCATTGAGTTTATATGGTTTTATTATTGCTGTAACAAATTTCATTGGCTGCTCCCTCGACCGAATACCCTGCATCGACAGGGCATTGGTGTCAGTATGATAAATTGCTTACCGGAATGGTGCGCAACGATAAACTGGGATTTGAACACCCGCGTAAACGTTTCCACAGCTTTTTGCCAAAGCTGATGGCGGGTCTTCTCAAAATACCTTCTGGTAAAAGCATAGCGATCTGGTATGCCTCTGGGTAAATCTTTTTGAAAATAATCTTGCCGCCTCACCTCCTCCCTCCTTGTTGTGTCAGGTGTCTCCTGACCATGTAAAAGTTGGTTTTACATCTTTGTCGGAACATTAGCAAAAGAGGTGCCACACTCGATATGTTTCGTTTAATATGATTAATTACAAATAGTTGCATGAAGGCAAAAGGACAAATAACAATAAAATACTTTCACATATTTGTCACATGTCGTCTATAGATGTAACGTTTTTGTTGGTTTACGTTTTTGGTCAGTCTGCATTTTACGCAAATGGCATATTCGTCGGCAGGGGGTTCGTCCCCATTACAAAAAGAGAGGATTCCTTCCTGGCGTTCAGCAGATACCTCCTGTTGAGAACCGTCTGCATCCTTGTAAATCAGCGTCGAAGAATTACCTTAGACTGTAGTGTCGCCTATCAATAAAATTCTTTTCAAATCAACCCGATGGGAGGTTCGTATGCTTACCCTAAAGTCCATAACAGTTGAGGCGGTACCGACAGCACTGGCTAAAGCGCAACAATATCGGAGGCTCAACGAACCCAACGAAGCGGAAAGCATTTGTCTGGATATCCTTGCCGTGTTGCCAAAAAATCAGGAGGCGTTGAAGACTTTACTTCTTGCCCTCACCGATAAATTCATCGAGTATGGTTTGAATCCCGCATTTGAACAGGCAAGAGAAATAGTCGGCAAACTCGATGTCTCGTACAGTAAGGCATATTATTCGGGTATAATTTTTGAGCGCCGTGCCAAATTTCATCTCAGAAAAGGAGGGCCGGGGTCGGGTGCCGTAGCTCATAATTGGCTGGTTCAAGCGATGGAAGCCTTCGATCTGGCAATAAAGGATAGTGATCCGAAAAATCAGGATGCAGTCCTGCGCTGGAATTCATGCGCCCGGATCATCAACTCCAATGCGGAGGTTCGCGCCGACGAGGGTGACCGGGCCGAGATGTTGCTTGATTCCTTTGAAACTCCGCACTAAGATCCAAGGCTAGGGACAAGGATAAAACCAGCGGACAGGAACAATGATCGACCGGAACCACCGGTGCACTTTGTGCACCGGTGGTCTGCTGTATGGTACCCGGCAGTATCGGTATGAAGGTTATTTCTACCGGCGATGTTTTTTGATCAGGGCCTTGGTTTGGTTGATTCTTTTGGTGATGAGAATCGAACGGGGGCAGGCCTGGGTACATTTGAAATGGTTCTCACATGGCCAGACTCCGGATTTATTGTCCAGCAATTCCAGACGTTCGTCCATCCCCCGGTCTCTCGAGTCACCATTAAAACGAAAGGCCTGGGTAATGGCGGCCGGGCCGACAAAACCCGGTTTTTTATCAAGCACCGGGCAGGCTGAATAACAGGCGGCACAGAGAATGCAATTGGTGGTGTCGTCGAAGACCATCCGCTCTTCCTGGGACTGCAGCCTCTCCCTGCTTACGACCTCCTCATCGTTGATCAGATAGGGTTTTATCAGGCGGTATTTGGTGAAAAAATCCGCCTGGTCGACAATAAGATCCCGTTGTACCGGCAGGTGTTTCAGGGGTTCAACGGTAATCGTGTCACCATCTTTTGCCGCCACATCCTTTACCAGGGTTTTACAGGCGAGACCATCCTTGCCGTTGATCCGCATGGCGTCCGAGCCGCAGACACCATGGGCGCAGCTCTTGCGAAAGCCAAGACTGCCGTCCTGAAATCGTTTGACCCGCATCAGGGCGTCGAGCAACCTTTCATTGGGGTCCGCCTCCACCTCATACTGCTGAAAATGCGGTGCCGTGTCGATGTCCGGATTGAAGCGCTGTACGTTGAGTATAATCTTCATTGCTGCTCCTTTGCTTCAATAGCTGCGAGGTTTTGGTTTCCAGATGGACGTGTCCACGTCTTTGTAGTCAAGCCGAACCGTCTCCTGTTCCAGAAAGGCCAGGGTGTGTTTGAGCCAGGTCTCGTCGTTGCGCTCCGGGAAATCTTCACGGCTGTGCGCCCCCCGGCTCTCCTCACGGGCCACTGCAGAAGAGGAGGTGATCAGACTGAGATCGAGCATATTGCCAAGCTCGATGATATCGAGCAGGTCGGTATTGAAACTTTTGCCGGTGTCCTGGACCCGCACCTCCCGGTATCGCTCCCGTAGCGCCTGGATTTCCTTGACGGCTGTCTGCATCTCGCCTTCATTTCTATAGATTCCCACCTTTTCCATCATGGTGGTCTGCATCTCTTCGGCGATCACCCCTCCATGCGGCCCGGTCTTGCCGTCGGTCAGCCGGGCGATCCAGGCCCGGGCTTCATCTGCGGCATCCGCGCCCGGCATGTTGAGATCCGCCTGTTTGATATAGCCGGCAATATGCCTGCCTGCCCGACGGCCGAACACCACCAGGTCGAGCAGGCTGTTGGTGCCGAGACGGTTGGCGCCATGCACCGAGATACAGGCGCACTCGCCGGCGGCATACAGGCCGTCAATCACGGTCCCCTGTGCATCTCCAAGTACCCGGCCATGGACATCGGTGGGGATGCCGCCCATGGCATAGTGGGCGGTGGGAAGAACAGGAATGGGCACGTCGGCCGGATCGATGCCCAGGTAGGTCTGGCAGAAGCTGGTAATATCCGGCAGTTTACTCTGCAGGACCTCTTTGCCGAGTTTGGTGGCGTCGAGATTGACATAGTCGTCGATCTTCCGGTCGCCGCGGATACCCTTGCCTGCACGGATCTCGGTCATTATGGCCCGGGAGACGATGTCCCGCGGGGCAAGGTCGAGCAGGGTGGGGGAGTACCGCTCCATGATCCGCTCCCCGTCGCGGTTACGCAGTATGCCGCCCTCACCTCGCACCGCTTCGGTAATGAGAATACCGAGCCCCATGATGCCGGTGGGATGGAACTGGAAAAACTCCATATCCTGCAGCGGGATGCCCCGTCTGGCACAGACCGCAGGTCCATCACCCGTATTGGCGTAGGCGTTGGAGGTGATTTTGAACATCCGGCCGAAACCGCCGGTGGCAAAGAGCACCGCCTTGGCGGCAAAGGTGTGGATTTCCCCGGTGGCCAGTTCGACCACCACCACGCCGTTGCAGGTATTGCCACTAAGCAGCAGGTCGACCACCTGGTACTCATCGAAGAAGGCGACCTTGTTTTTGATACACTGCTGGTAGAGGGTCTGCAGGATCATATGTCCGGTTCGGTCGGCGGCATAGCAGGCACGCCGTACCGGCCCTTCACCGAAATTGCGGGTATGTCCGCCGAATCGGCGCTGGTCGATCCGTCCCTCGGGAGTGCGGTTGAAGGGGAGGCCGCGGTTTTCCAGGTCATAGACCGCCTGGATAGCTTCTTCGGCCAGGATGTGCGCTGCCTGCTGGTCGACAAGATAGTCGCCGCCTTTTACGGTATCAAAGGCATGCCATTCGGCCTTATCCTCCTCGACATTGCCCAGTGCCGCACTGATCCCGCCCTGGGCCGCGCCGGTATGGCTGCGTATCGGATAGAGTTTGGAGAGAACTGCCGTCTTCGATTGCTGGCTGGCCTCAAGCGCCGCATAGAGTCCAGCGCCTCCGGAGCCGACGATGACCGTGTCAAATTGATAGATCACGTGATTCTCCTTCTGGTAGATGTTATGGCCAATGGACAGCCTGCCCATTGTCTGCAGGTGTGGAGAGTATAACTGCCAAATAGTGCCGGCGATGCATGAATCATCCTCACCTATTTAAACAGCTCGATTTATTACAAACAACAATTTTTTCCTGACGAATGGCACTATTACGGCAAGAGGCAGTTTAAATGGCAGGGCATCTCCTCTAAAACGTAGTATAGGTATTTCAAGAATGCAGCAAATACGTTACGTTAAAAAGTAACCGGGCAATACCATCTTGCTTTATTTGATGGCGTAGTAAAAACTACCCAAAGGGCATAGCAATCTTTACCTTCGAATCGGAAGTTTTTCGAAGTCTGCGCTTATCTACTTAGCCATCGCTGATTTTAAGGTTTTTACGA
>Ga0055480_10000192_pt1 | contig 21754 bp, 17 predicted proteins | sample Muzzi_PWB_D2_FD_57935 | JGI IMG/M metagenome (GOLD analysis project Ga0055480, IMG submission 57935) | Wetland microbial communities from San Francisco Bay, California, USA, that impact long-term carbon sequestration - Muzzi_PWB_D2 | ecosystem: Environmental > Aquatic > Marine > Wetlands ... | reverse complement strand
CTTGCGGACGACCTTGACGGGAACGGTCCTTTCGATGGTCGCGAAGGTCTCTTTGGCGCGGTGCTCGTCCTCGTACAGCAGTCCGTACATGTTCATGCTGAAAGGGGAGCGCGTACTTCCCGAGGTATCTTCTTCGACGGGTTTGACGGAGGTAATGATGATGTTCGTGCTGCCGAGTTTTCGAATGCGGTCGAGCGCCTCCTTGCTCGCCCCCTCCCCCACGGCGAGCATGGCCACCACGCTGGCCACACCGAACACCACGCCGAGCATGGTCAGCACCGACCGAAGGGAGTGGAGCATCAAAGTCTTGATGCCGAGTCGGATGTTACGCAGGACCTTGATCCGGACCATCAGCCGTTCCCCTCGATGCGGTCAATGAGACCGTCGCGCATGTGGAGTTGATGATCCGCCCGGGCGGCGATGTCCGGCTCATGGGTGACCATGATGATCGTCTTGCCGGCGTCGTTGAGCTCGGTCAGCAGGTCGAGGATCTGTTCGCTGGTGGCCGAGTCGAGGTTGCCGGTCGGCTCGTCCGCCAGAAGTACCGAGGGATTGCTGGCCAGCGCCCTTGCGACGGCGACGCGCTGCTGCTCTCCGCCGGAAAGCTCGGCCGGTCGATGGTTGAGCCGGCCCGCCAATCCGACCTGTGCGGCGATTTCGGCGGCGCGATCGGCGCTCTTCTCGGCGTCCCAGCCGAGGTAATACAGAGGCAACTCGATGTTCTCCCGCACGATGAGTTGGGGGATCAAGTTGAAGCTCTGGAAGATGAAGCCGAGGTGGCGCAGGCGGAACTCACTGAGGGCATCGTCGTTGAGCAGGGCGACGTCTTGTCCTTCGAGCAGGTAGCGGCCCGACGTCGGGTGGTCGAGGCACCCCAGCAGGTTAAGCATGGTGCTCTTGCCGGAGCCGCTGGGACCCATGATCGACCAGAACGATCCCTCATCGAAGGTGGCGCTGACCCCGGCCAGAGCGCGCACCTGCGTCGCGCCCATCTGGTAGACCTTCGTCACCTCCGTCAACTCAGCGATGTGCTGACGAACTTTGGGCACTGCGGATGCTGGGGCCGTCGCTTGCTTCGAGCTCACGGTTGTCTTCCACCGCCCGCCTCGCCGCCGCCTCGCCGGCCGCCACCGCCTTCATCGCCGCCGCCGCGCCAGCCCTGTCCGCGCCTTTGCCTCATCTTTTCCCGTTCCTCGGGAGACATGTTCTGGAATCGTTTTCGCATTTCCTCCCGTTGCTCGGGCGTCATGTTCTCAAAGCGCTTGCGCATCTGCTCGCGCTGTTCGTCGGTCATGTTGCCGCCCCACCTGCGACCTTGTTCGCCGTCGGGAGGCCGGCGACCTTGCTCCGACTCGCCGTGACCGGCTTCCGCTTCGTGCGCGCCGTCCGTGCCTCGGTGCTGCGCGGAGTCGCCGGGCTGTCCGACCGGCGCTTTCTTCTCCCTGCTGCGTTGCTGTGCCTTGGCTGCGCGGATTCGCTCCTGCATATCCTCGTCGACGGCGAGCTTCTCCTCGTCCGGCGTGGCGGCGTCTTCCAGGGGTGGCGTTAGGACGACCTCCTGTCCCGGTTCGAGCCCGCTGACGACCCGGATCATGCGATTGTTGTCGAGCCCGATTTCGACGGGCTGTGGTTCCATTCCGTTGCCCTTGCGGAGATAGACCGTGGGTTGGTGGCCGATCTGGAGCACGGCCTGGATGGGGACGTATGTCGCCTCGGTATACTGATCGATGACGATTTCCGCCTGGCAACTCATGCCCGTGTGCAGTCCCCGGTTGTCGCCTTCGAGGTTGATACGGGTTGGGTAGACTTTCAGATCCGGGTTCATCCACATGCTTCGCGCGTCGGGCAGCGGGGCGATTTTGGCGACGTGCCCCGCAAAAGTCTTTCCCGGAACGGCATCGACTGTGACGACCACGGGCATGCCGATCTTCACCTTGTCGAGGTTGGACTCATGAAGCTGTATCTCCGCCATCATCGCGTTCGCGGTGGGGAGGTAGATCAGCTCCTGGCGTTCGCGGACGCTCTGTCCCTCGTCGAGCGGCTCGACGCTTCGCCCGTGCCTGCCGGCTTGGGCCGAAGTGGCGTAGACCACCAGACCCTCTCGGGATGCGACGATCTTCGTCTTGGTGATTTGCTCTTCGATCTTTGCCTGCTTCGACTGTTCCTGGTGGAACTCGGCCTCATTGGCCCGAAGTTCGGCCTCCGCTTGCACGATGTCCGCGCCGGTTCTGAGCTTGACGCGCTCCAAGGCCATCTCCGCCTGTTCTACGTCACTGTTCAATTGCGCGAGCCGCCGCTTGGACGTGTAATCCTTCAGCAGAGATAGGGATGTCTTTGACAGTTCGAGATCCAACTTCGCCCGGTGCAGCGTAAGCCGGTCGGCCTCCAGCTCAGTCTGTGAGATGTACTTCTCTTCGAAGAGGCGTTGCGACCATTCGAGCTTTTCCGTCGCGCGTTCCAGTTCCTCTTCCGCGAGCTTGATGCGGGACTGAAGCTCCTTCTCTTCCTTCGGATACTCACCCTCTACGTATTGCGGCACGTCCTCCCTGGCGAACTGAAGGTCGAGCTCCGCTTTCGAGATGTCGCTCTTCGCCTGGTTCTTGACGACCGCCAGATTCTCGCGTGCCCGAATAAACGCCGCCTCCGCGTTTTGCACGCGGATTTGTTGGTCGACCAGATTGTCCTCGAGCTTGCTGGCATCCAACTGCACCAGCAGATCGCCCTTCTTGACGATGGTACCCTCTGGAATCAGGAAGATGATGGTGGTTTGTCCCTCCACTTCGCTTTTGATGATTTCCTGTTCGAGCGCGTGGATCGTGCCGGACTGGATCACACTGATGGTCAGAGGCCCCTGCCGAACGGTGAACGTCGGCATCTCGGAGACCGCTTCGTTCGATCGGGACATGCGTGCCGCGACGCCGGCGGTCAGCACCGCACCCACCACGATCACGGTCAGCACGATCAAGAGAGTGGATCGACTCTTGGGTCTGTCTTTCGTGTTGTCATTCATCATGTTCTTCCTGCCCTCAAGGCGTGTACTCTTGCCACAGTCCCTGTTCGTTGACTTCCAGGACCCCCAGATCCCTCTGCAGGTCCAGTTCGCCCACACGGTAATTGATCAACGCCGCCGTGAGCAAGTTCTGCGCGGAGACGAGTGACTCCTGCGCCTCGAGCACATCTCGGATGGCCGCACGACCTGCTTCGAGAAAGAGGTTCGTGCTATCGACGCGGCGTTGTGCGACGGCCACCGACTCGGCTTGAATCCGGATACTCTCGCGCGATTCCAGCAGATCGCTCAGGACGTTTCTGATTTCAAGCTTGATTTGATCCTCGAGGGCCTGCGCGTTTCGAACGGCTTGCTCGAAGGCGATGAGGCTGTTGCGGTAGAGGTTGCGTTCCCTGGTCCGCTCGAGCGGCAGATCGAGGCTCAAGAGCGCCGAGTATTGAACATTGTCCAGGCGGATGTCGGCGTCATCGGCAGCGACGGACGCGAGGGTCCGCCGGGCGCCCGCCGACCCGCTGCCGAGCAGCGTCAGGTCGGCCCGAAGCTGGTCGGCGGCAACGGCCACCGTTCGCTGGGAGTCGAGGATACGCCCGACCACCACGCGCAGGTCGAGGCGACGTTCCAGTGCCAGGCGGATCGCGTCCGCTTCCGCCAGTTCCAGCGGTCCGGCGTTTTCGTAGCTTGGTGCCACAAGTTCGATCGGCGCGTCGGCGGGGGGCACTTTTTCGTCCTGATCCTTTCCGGCCATGTCGCCGAGCAGTTCTTCGGCCGTGGCCGTCAGGCGATCCAGTTCACTCTCGTCGAGTTCGATCCTCGCATCGGTCGGGAGACCCAGCGACACCTTGAACGCGTCGAGACGGCGCGTATACGAGGCGCGCGCCGAGACCCAGCGGTCGCGGGCGCGAAGCTCGTTTTGTCTGGCCTGGTCGACCTGGATCTCGGGCAGCCGTCCCGCTTCCGCCAGACGCGCGGCGCGCCGCGTCGAGGAGATCAATCCTCGATAGTTCTCCTCCGCATTGATGACCTGGTCAATCTGCTGCAAGACCGCAAGATAGTCACGGGCGACCCTGACCGCGAAGACCTTTTTGAAGCGTTCGAAATCATAGATCGCATAAACGACGTCGCGCTGGGCCTGGGTCAGCGGCTCGGTGACGACAAACCGTCCCGAGCCGCGCATGAGTGGAATCGAAATCGTGGCATCGGCGAACACGCCCCTGTTCGTCAGTTTGTCCTGCGTCAACAGCTTCACCAGATCCAACCCGAGAAGCGCCGTGAACGAGACCCCGTTCTGGAAGCGGCGTGAAAGATCCAGCGAGCCGTTGTTCTCCAGACCGGAGACCGATCGCTGGTCCGTGTTACCCTTATCGTCGATCGTGACCGTGGCGCCCGTCTCGGCGGAGAATAACGAGTCGATCGTGCCTTGCCAGGTATTGCGAAATGCATCGCGCTCGAGATCGAGTTGGAGCGCCGTTTGGAAGACCTGTTCCTTTTGAGTTTGATACTCCCGGCTGTTGCGAGCCCCGATCTGAAGGGCATCGACCAGTGTGATCTGCAGCACGCCGTTGGTCCCGCCGGGCGTGACCGCGTCGTCTTCGTGGTCCTGCGTATTCAGGTAGTCTTCATCCGGCCACTGCTTGATGGGCTTCACCTCGCCGGCTCCAAGCGAAGCGGGTCCGAAGCGGAGGAGGTTCTGGTCGAGCAAGAGTCGCCGTCGCAGCGTATCCGCGGGCGTCGCGATCGTAAAATGCTCCGTTTTGCCCAACACCTGGCGCTGTGCCTCATCGATGATCTTATAGGCAACGCGATCGGCCTGGCCCGTGTAGTCCGACGGCGACCGGCACCCTGGGGTCAGGAATGCCAAGAGAACAGCCGGAATGCAGATACGGGCTGCACGCTTCGCCATCCACATGCTCATAGGGGCCAATCCAAGCCGACAACGGTGCTATAACGCCAAACGTTGAATGTACACTGTTATTGCAAGTCGTGCCACCGAATACGAGCCGGGTGTGCCGGCTCAGCGATTTTGGGCGGCCGTCTTTCCTGGACGTGGAGCCCGGCGTGTCGCCGGCGCAGCGCGAGATTCTCAAGGGCGAGGTCCCCGCGTTCGCGAAACAGGTTCGGCACCAACGCAATTGCCATCCGTACGCAAGCCATCACCCACTCCGCCTCTTGATAACACAAGCCACGACCGTAACTTGGTCATCCGAGACGTCAATCCATAGGTCCTTTCCCGACAAGCAGTACGGAAAAAACGGGTGGCACAGCCCGTTCTTTGTGATTCGTATAACGCGCCGAGACAACCATGACCCGTGAGCGAACGATCGTGGCGGCGATGCCCATCGCCGGTTGAGTGGAAGCGTTTGAATCGGATAGCTTTTCAGACAAGTCGCGTGGCTGCAGACAGGATGGCAGGACACGAAAGGCGTTACGCGGCGCGACGGTACCGATGATGCAGCCCCCTCACCATCGGGATCGCGACTAGACAGGAAGTACAGGGCGTTATGCTCGGTCTAGGAGGGCGGGAGCATCGCCTGACCGGCACACTCCGGACGTACGACGTATGGAAACCGTGCCCGCCACACCGATGCAGAGTGCAAAAATGACCATTCCCCATGCCGATATCGTCGGCACCGGCGGTGCGCCAGAGCAGTTGAGTTCGGTGTAGCCCTCGTCACAGTCACATTATTTGGGACCCACGCATGTGCCGTGGCTCGAGCAATCATTCAAGTCGGCGCCATGGAAAGCCGCGCAGTCGGCTCCCTCCCAGCCGAGTTCGCATACGCAAACGCCCTCCGCTACGCACGTTCCATGCCCCGAGCAATTGTGACTTACTCAGCAACCTGTTAGGATCTCTTCACGGCGATACTAGCCCTGACTGACGTCTTGGCGCCGCACGCGAGGTTTGACCATAGCTCGAGGGCACGTTAAGAGTAGTCGGTTGAAGAAGGAACGATTCGTTCGCACAGGCCAATCGGCCGAGTTGCGGCTGGAGGAGCCTCGGCATGGCGAATCGAGTCAAGATGGCCGAGAGCCGTGGAATTCTGACGCTACGGGCTCGGGCGGTCACCCGATCGGTCCGAGACTCGCACCCCAGATTCACCGGTCCGGCTTTCCGACGGCCAGTTCCGCCGTTGCGGCGCCCACCACTTTTCGTCGAGGCTGCCGCTCCCCCTGGACCGCGAGAGAGTTGCTGCCAGGGTTTCGTTCGTGGAGTTTTGAGCCGTCACGGAAAGGCGCCCCAGCATGACGCACTCCGCGTCGATCCTGCTTTCGGTCGTTAGCGACAGCTTCCTGCGCCCGATGGGATCAATCGCCGATGCCCAGCGCGAGCACCTCATCCGTGTCGTGCTCTTGACGCTCATCGCCGTCGGCCCGGTGTTCATCGCCGCACCGTTGATTTTGTGGCGCTACCGGCGCGGCAACGCCCAAGCCGCCTACCGACCCAAGTGGAACTCCAACAAGCTGCTCGAATCGCTGATGTGGGGCGTGCCGATGTTGGTTATTACGCTGCTGGGCATCACGCTCTGGCGTATGACCCACACACTCGACCCCTATCGGAGCCTCTCGACCGACCCCATCCGCCTGCAGGTCATCGGGCTCGACTGGAAGTGGGTGTTCCTCTACCCCGACGAGGGGGTGGCGACGGTCGACGAGTTGATCGTGCCGACCGGGCGAGCCGTCAGCATGCACCTGACCACCGACACCGTCATGCAGAGCTTCCGTGTTTCGGCGCTTATCGGTCAGGTCTACGCGATGCCCGGCATGGTTACCGAGATTCATCTGATCGCCGCCGAAGACGGCGAGATGCGCGGCATGAACACCCAGTTCTCCGGGCTGGAGTTCTGGAAGCAGAAGTTCGAGGTCCACGCCCGCGAACCCAACGACTTCGCCCACGTCATGGACCAGGCCCGCAACAGCGGCTTGTCGCTCACGCCCGAGGTCTACGCCTTGCTAGCTGAGCAAGGCACCGCCGACGAGGCACGCCCCAACCTGGGCGTTTCCAAGGACACCCCGCTGCGATTCGCCCTGCCCGATAAGGACCTATTCATGCGCGTGGTCGCCCGCTACCACACGGGCAAACCCGTCAACGCGCCATCGCAACCCGGGAGCCCCTCGTATCAACCGAGCTGCGCGGTGCCGCCGCCGGCCGACGCCCCCCTGTACATGCCGATGTCGACCCATGACTGATACACTGACTGGAAACCTGACCTGGGATTCGATCATGATCGTCAAGGCGATCAAGGACCCCAATTTCAACACGATCATCACCGCCAACGCCGCAGCCATGATCCCCGTTGGCACCGTGCTCATCTTTGCCATCCTCACCTGGACGAAGTACTGGAAGAAGCTCTTTAGCGAGTGGATCACCACCACCGACCACAAGAAGCTCGGTATCATGTACGTCATCTTCGCGATGATCATGCTCTTCCGGGGCGTGGTCGAGGGCACGCTCATGCGTATCAACCAGGCCGGCGCGCTCGACGGAGGCATGCTCAGTTCCGACCACTTCAACCAGCTCTTCACCACCCACGGCACGACCATGATCTTCTTCGTGGCGATGCCGCTGATCATCGGGCTGATGAACTTCGTCGTCCCGCTCCAGATCGGTGCCCGCGATGTCGCCTACCCCGTGCTCAACCAGATCAGCTTCTGGCTCACCGCGGCCGGTGGATCGCTCATCACCATCTCGCTGCTCATCGGCGAGTTCTCCACCGGTGGTTGGTCCAACTACCCGCCCTACACAGGCAAAGTCATCAACCCCGGCGTCGGGCCCGACTACTGGCTCCTGGCCGTCGGCTTGTCGGGCATCGGCTCCACGCTCACGGGGGTCAACTTCTCGCTGACGATTTACAAGCTCCGCGCCAAGGGCATGCGCTTCATGCGCATGCCGCTGTTCGTGTGGACCTCGCTGTGCACCTCGATCCTGCTGATCTTCGCGATGCCGCCGCTGACCGCCTCGATCATCATGCTGGGGCTCGACCGCTACCTCGGCTTCCACTTTTTCACCAACGACCTCGGCGGCAACATGATGAGCTACGCCAACCTCTTCTGGATGTTCGGGCATCCCGAGGTCTACATCCTCATCCTCCCGGCCTTCGGCGTGATGTCCGAGATCTCCGCGACCTACGCGGCCAAGAGCCTCTACGGCTACAAGTCCATCGTCGCCGCCACCATGTGTATCGCCGTGCTTTCGTTTACGGTCTGGCTCCACCACTTCTTCACAATGGGGCAGTCGGCGACCATCAACGCGGCCTTCGGCATCGCCACGCTGCTGATCGCCATCCCCACGGGCGTCAAGATCTACGACTGGCTGGCCACGCTCTTCCGCGGACGCATCCGTTTCACCACCCCCATCATCTACCTGTCCGGATTCTTCATCCTCTTCACCATCGGCGGGCTCAGCGGCATCGTGCTGGCCAACCCCACCATCGACTTCCAGGTCCACAACAGCCTCTTCCTTGTTGCGCACTTCCACAACGTGATCATCCCGGGCACGCTGTTCGGGATGCTGGCCGGTATCCACTACTGGTTCCCGAAATCCTTCGGCTTCCGACTGCTCGAAAGCTACGGCCGCGTCACCGCCATGCTCTGGATCATCGGCTTCTGCCTGACGTTCTTCCCGCTCTACCCGCTCGGGCTCATGGGCATGACGCGGCGCACCGTCGACTACATGGACCCCGCATACCAGCCCTACATGTTCGTCGCCGGTGCCGGTGCCTTGTGCCTGAGCGCCGCCTTCGTCGGACTCCTCCTGACCATCTGGCGGAGCATCGTCCACCGCAAGGAACTGGCCGTGCCGCTCGGCGACCCGTGGGACGGACGCACCCTCGAATGGTGGACACCCTCGCCAGCCCCGGAATGGAACTACGCGGTTCTGCCCGAGGTCGACGCGATCGACGCCTTCACCCTGGCCAAGGAACGGGGCACGGCCTACGCTCCCGTCGACAAGTACACCGACATCACCCTGCCCCCGAGCCGCTACTACGGGTTCATCGTCGGGCTGCTGGCCGCGACTATGGGCTTTGCCATCGTCTGGTACATCTGGTGGCTCGCGATCGCCTCGCTCACGGGCATCGTGATCACCGTGATCGTCTACGGCTATCTGCCCCAGTGTGGGCATGTCATCCCCGCTTCCGAGCTGGCTGAGGCCGACGAAAGCTGGCGCCGCCGAGCCCGTGCCGAACGAGGCATCAGCCGCGACGAGGAAACCGCTGTCTCCAACCAGGGGCTCGCCTGCCCTGATCTCATCCCGACGCCATGACCACGACAAAATCCAACTATCCCGGTCTCAACCTCGGCGCCGCGCACGGCGATGACCACGAAGCGGCCGAGACTGCCATCTTCGGCTTTTGGATCTTCCTGATGAGTGACATTGTCACCTTCGGAATGTTCTTCGCCGTCTACGTCACCAGTGCGCTCAACACCGCGGGCGGGCCCGGGCCCAAGGACCTGTTCAGTCTCACCAGCGTCGCTTGGCAGACCGGATTCCTGCTCGTGTCCAGCGTGACGAGCGGGCTGGCCGTACTGAACCTCAAGCACGAGCACTCCCAGAGCCAGTCGCCCCGCAAATGGCTCGTGTTCTGGCTGCTCGTGTCGGTGCTGCTGGGCATCGGCTTCCTCCAGCAGGAAGTCCGCGACTTCATCGACATCGCCCACAAGGGCGGCGTCCCCTCCCGCAGCGCTTGGCTTTCGGCCTTTTGGTCGCTCGTCGGCATGCATGGGCTGCATGTTTCCGTCGGCAGCCTGTGGTGCCTGGTCATCGTCATGGGCGTGCTGGCTCAGGGCGTGATCCAGCGCTGGAAGCACGCCATTATGAGCTGGGCCGTCTTCTGGCACTTCCTCGACCTGGTCTGGATCGGGATCTTCACAATTGTCTTCTTGCGAGGGCTCGTCTGATGACACGCGCTCAGGAACTCCGCGCCTACCTCATCGGATTCGGATTGTCCGTTGTTTTGACGGCCATCCCCTTCACTCTCGTGGCTCTTCACAAAGATGCTCAGCTCACGCTGTGGGTTCTGGGGATCTGCGCCGTGCTCCAGGCAATCGTCCACCTCCGCTACTTCCTGCACTTGAGCCTGCACGGGCAGCAACGCGACGACCTCCAGTTGGTCTTGTTCACCGCGCTCATCTTGCTGATCATGATCGGCGGGACGCTTTGGATCCTCGCCAATCTCACGCGGAGGATGTAGCGTTGCTCTACGTACTGCTGCTATTCAGGGTGATCGGTGAGGGGCCGGGGTCGGTTGGCGCGGCTGCGCAGGTGCCGTGATGAATCGCCGGTGGCGAGCTGTATTCCTGTTCATCATCGCCGCAGGCTTCGTGTGCGGCTTCGCGGGATTGTGGCTGCCGGGGCAGAGCGCCTTGCTTGAAGCACCACGCTCCGGGAGATTTCAGTTGCAGCGCTTGCACGTCTTTCTGTTCAATCTCGTTGCAGGGGGTACCATTCTGATGTGGTTTACGGAAGGCAAACGAGTAGTCTCATGGCGTGCCATGGTCTACCTGGTCCTTGCCTTGCTGTTCAGCTTGGTTACGTTTCTAAACCACTATACACTTGCCATCGTGCTGGCGGTGACTCTGGCCGTCATCGTCGAGCTGGTGCGCATTAATCGATTCTCCTTTGTCCCCACAGAGATCTTCCAGAGCGAAGTGCCTGTGGCGCATAAGTTCCACCACGCAGCGGTTTTGTGCCTGTCGCTCGGGTTGCTCATCTGTGCCGGCGTGATGATCAACCGCCGGTTCCTGCATCTTTGCCCGAGCCTTGATCTGCTCTTGGACGATTTTTTCCTCGGTTTTTCATTTCCGCTGTCTCTGATCTCGTTTGCGGTGATGTTTGCCCTGTCTGACGAGAAGAATAGCGGGCCGCTCCGCTGGATCGGTGAAGCCTCGTTCTGGGTCGTGACGGTAGGCGTGATCGTCTTTTTCGTCTGCATCATTATGGAAAGCTTCATCGGCGAGCTCGCCAGCTCGTTTGTGCTGCTGGCCGATGTGATCGTCATCTTCAGCCTGTTCCAGACAAACCGCCGGCATCTCGAGCAGACGGAGTTCCTGGTTTCCGGCATGTGGTTTCTAGTCGCCAGCGGCATCACCGGAGTCGCGATTACGCTCTTTCGCGCGGGACAGTTCCGTGAAGCATCGGGGCTGGGTTTGCTTCTTCAGGAGCACGCCTATCTTTCCCTGTACGGTTGGAACCTCTCTGGCCTCACGGTTGTTGTGCGCCACGATCAGTTTCCGCTGCGAATGCACGCGGTCGAAATCATTCTGCTGCACTGGGTGGCAATCGCTTTCCTTGCGCCGCTGGGGACCGTTTATCCCGTATTCGCCGCGCTCGCGCTGCCCACATTCGTGATCGTTCTGACCCTCATGCTGCTTGGTCGGGGGCACGCCCACGTCGCCTCGCGCACGCGGAACCGTCCGATCGTCGCTTCGCCGGTCTGGCGTCTTGCGGAAGATCGCAGGAGATGACGTGAGGGAAACGCCCTGGCTTGTCTTCGCCGCGTCCTTCTTCATCGGGTACGCTTTGTTGGGTGGGTCCGATCCGGGTGTCGGCATACTTTTCCCAATTGTTCCTCGAACTGACCACCAATAGGAGTTGGCGCTGCGCTACGTATCTGGCTCAGGGTCGGGCCCGCATCGCTTTCTCACCCATCCGCTCAAATTCGCTCTTCCACTTCTCGCGCTGATCGCGTGGATTCTCCTTATCGCGGCAACGAGGCGCCGAAACGTGGGCGGCCTTCCGCTGGGGCTTTCCGGAGCGCTTATGGCGGTCCTTCTGGTGACGTTGTTTGTTGCCCAATTCCCGAGACTTGTGATCGCAACGGGCAGCGACGCAAACGACCTGACTGTGTTCAACGCAGCGACAAGTCCGCATGGACTTCGCGTTGCCCTGATTTGGCTTCTTCCCGGCCTCCTGCTCATCCTGACGTGCATGTGGTTCGTTCAACGCGCGTTCAGGGGCGAGGCGGAACTCGATCATGGTGGGGTGTACTGACAGGCGTGGATGGCAATGACCTTGGCACGAGCTATATGGAGATGTAGCATCTCTTTGCTGTGAGGCGGTCAAACGGAACAGCGTCCGCTGGGACACCAGGAATTATGCCAAACTCCACAAAAACCATTGGGTTCTGGTCCGCCTCGACGATTGGTGTCGGGGGGATGGTCGGCGGTGGCATCTTCGCGGTGCTCGGACTGGCTGTACAACTGTCGCAAGGCGGCGCGCCGGTATCGTTCGCACTGGCCGGCGTCGTGGCAATGCTGACCGCCTACTCCTATGCCAAGCTCACCGTGGCCTACCCCAGCCAAGGTGGCACGGTCGAATTTCTCAACCAGGCCTACGGTTCCGGCGTGTTGGCCGGCTCCGCCAACGTGCTGCTGTGGATCAGTTATGTTGTCATGCTCAGCCTGTACGCCGGTGCGTTCGGCAGCTACGCCGCCAGCTTCATCTCAGGGTCGGGGCATATGGTTTGGAAGCACGTTTTCATCTCCGCTCCGATCGTGCTCTTGACGGCACTCAACGCCTTTGGCGCAGCGGCTGTCGGAAAGGCCGAGGAATGGATCGTCGGACTGAAAGTGCTCATCCTGTTGTTCTTCGTCGGCGTAGGGCTATTCACCATGCGGCCTGCGTCGCTGGCGCCGGACGCATGGTCAGGGGCGCTCGAACTACTTGCCGGCGGCATGATCATCTTCCTCGCATTTGAGGGCTTCGAGCTAATCGCCAACACGGCTGGGGATGTCCGGGATCCAGACAAGACGCTGCCCCGCGCGTTCTATGCGTCGGTAGCCTTCGTGATCTTCCTGTACGTGGTGGTTGCGGCGGTGACCGTTGGTAATCTCTCAGTTGACAGAATCGTCGCGGCGAAGGACTACGCATTGGCGGCCGCGGCAGAGCCCTTTCTGGGTCATTTCGGCTTCACCCTCATCGCAGTGGCGGCGATGCTGTCAACAGCCTCAGCCATCAATGCGACGCTGTATGGCGCCGCAAGAGTCAGCTTCATCATCGCAAAGGACGGGGAACTGCCCGAGTTCCTCGAGGACAAGGTCTGGCGCAAGCCGCTCGTCGGCCTGATTCTGACGGCGGCGCTGACTTTGGCGACTGCCAACCTGTTGGACCTGTCCAGCATCTCCGTCATGGGCAGCGCGGGCTTTCTGCTGATCTTCGCGGGGGTGAACCTGGCGAATCTCGTGTTGCGAAAAACAACCGGCGCACGATGGTGGCTGGCGGGACTCGGAGTCCTGGCCTGTCTGGGCGCGATCAGCGCCTTGGTTTGGCAGCGGGCCACCACCGCAGCCGCGGAGTTATGGGTGCTGGGAGGAATGGTCGCCTTGTCAGTGTTGATCGAAGTGCTCTACCGCGCCGGCACGCACCGGCAGATCAAGAGCTGTATGACCGTGGAGTCGTCCGCTGACACGGGCTAGGCAAACGCCGGGAAGAAGTGTCTCGGTTTGATTGATACAGATCAGCGGCCGGTCTGAAGGAGCGTCTCCATGGCAACCGAAGGACAGCACGTTTGGCGGAACAAGCTGACCTACGTCGGCGCCTTCATCGCGGTCATCGCGTTGATCTTCATTCTTAGTTTCTTGTTCTTCGAGCTGATCTCACATCATCCCAGCCCATACGTCGGGTTATTCGCGTACCTGATCCTTCCAGGATTCCTCCTGCTGGGGCTTGTGCTGGCAGGTGCGGGGCTGCTGGTGGCACGGCGACGCCTTACGCACCGACTGGGTGCCGAGGCCAAAGCCCAGTATCTGCCGCGCATCGATCTCAATCAGCCACGTCACCGGCATACTTTGCTCGCCCTCGCTGCGGCCATCGCGCTGACAATTCCATTCATCGGTGTCACGAGCTACGAAGGCTACCATTATACGGAATCCGACGGATTCTGTGGTCTGGTATGCCACAGCGTGATGGATCCTCAATACTCGGCCCATCTGCATTCGCCGCACGCGCGCGTTCAATGTGCCGAATGCCACATTGGAAGAGGCGCGACATGGTACGTGAAGTCTAAGCTCTCCGGCGTCCATCAGGTACTAGCCATAGCCCTGGATACCTATACGCGTCCCATTCCTCCGGCGATCACGGAGCTGCGTCCGGCAACGGGGACGTGCCAGCAATGCCATTGGCCGGCAAAGTTCTTCGGAGACCAGCTTGTCACGATTCATCACTTCGCATCGGACAAGGACAATTCGCCGACAGAACTCCGACTTCTCGTCAAAACCGGTGGCAGCGATGCGACAACGGGCCCGCCTTCCGGCATCCACTGGCACATGGCCCTGGGGCATTCAATTGAATTCGTGGCAACCGACCCGGGATTGCAGCGGATTCCATGGGTGCGCGCGACAGATCATCGCACGAATACGCATCGGATCTACCGATCGGACGGCCGCAGTTCGACGGATCCGCCGCCCGACGGCATTCGCCGTACGGTGGATTGCATGGACTGTCACAACCGCGCCACGCACATATTCCGCTCGCCGTCCGAAGCCGTGGACGACGCGTTCAACGTGGATCCAACTTTGCGGACACTTCCATTTGCGAAGCGACAGCTTGTCGCCGCCCTTGTAGAGCCTTATTCGGACAAATTGCGAGGGCTGGATCAGCTCTCCGATGCTTTGCGGTCTTTTTTCCGCAGCAAGTACCCTAAGGTCGTCGCTAAGCAACCTGACGTTTTTGACCGTTTGCTGGCCGCGGGCCGGGAAATCTACCGATTGAACTTCTTCCCGGAAATGGATGTCACTTGGCAGACTTATCCGGACAACATCGGGCACAAGGAATTCCCAGGGTGCTTTCGGTGCCATGATGGAAAGCACGTAGAGGCGAATGGCAATCCCATTAGCCACGACTGCTCGGTCTGCCATTCGTTCCTGGTCCCGGCGCACGTGAAAAACGAGAAGTCGCTCGAGCAGATCGGTGGTTTCACACATCCCATCACGCTCGAGGGTCCGCATGCCGACATCCGTTGTGACCGTTGCCATACCGGCGGCATCGCGCCTGCCCCAACGTGCGCTAAATGCCACGATACCATCAGCTCGTTCCGTGCCGGAACAAGTCCGGAGTTCTCCTCCTTTGGGATCTCGGCGGAGCCGATGTACGACACCGTGGAATGCCAGGATTGCCACGACCTCTCTAAACCGACTGATACAGAAACGCTGAACAAGGTCTGTCTGGAATGCCACGATGATGAAGCCGAACGCTTCGCAGGAATCCTGAAGGAATGGCAGACCGAAGCCTCGAAGCTGTTCAAGCAGGCCGAGGCGCAGGCCGGCTCCAATGAAGAAGGCGTCCTCAGCGCACTACGTGCCGCCAGCCCATTGCACAATATGGACGCGGCGAGGAAGATTCTGACGGCGTTGGCTGCCGAGAGAGTCTCACGTTTGGAATGACGGGAGGTGCACTTGGTCGCAGTTGTGGCTCTCAGAGATTCCGTCGGGTGACACAAGGCATGATGATTCAGTGGCTCGTCATCCACGTGGCATTGGTGCTCGGCTTCTTGCTGGCGGCTATCGTGATATCAAGCATGCTCCGCCGGCACAGATCTCCGTCCAGCACCCTGGCGTGGCTGCTGGCCATGGTGATCTTCCCATACGCGGCAGTACCACTCTATTTGGCACTTGGCGGCCGCAAAATGAAACGTCTTGCCGACCGCAAGACGGATCTGCAGCTGCCACCGGCTGCGGCAGATCTAGCGGTGGATCCCTGTGCAGTCGATCGCCTCCTGCAAACCTATGGAATCCCTGGCGCGTCGATGGGCAACCGTTTGAGGCTGTGCAAGAACGGCGAGGAAAGCTACGCGGAGCTCGTGCGTCTGATCGAGGGAGCATCCGTGAGCATCTTCGTCACGACCTTCATTCTGAAACAGGACGAGGTTGGCACCGAAATCGTCGCACGGCTGACGCGCCGCGCACAGGAGGGCGTTGCCGTCCGCATGGTGCTCGACGGTGTAGGATCGCTACGCACCTCCCGGCGGTTTTTCGAACCCCTGACCGAAGCCGGCGGACAGGTTGCCTTCTTCACTCCGGTACTCCATCGACCGTTCCGGGGGCAAACGAATCTCCGCAACCACCGAAAGCTGGTGATTGTCGACGGGGGCCGCGTTCTTGCCGGGGGTGCCAACATCGCGCGCGAATACATCGGCCCCGAACCTATGCCGGGAAGGTGGTGCGACCTCTGTTTTGTCGCGGCCGGTCCGGTGGTCGGCGTTTACCTACACGTTTTCCAGATGGACTGGGCCTTCGCCAGCGGCAAGCCGCTCGATGTCGCCGCTGCGTCGACGCAGAGCCTCATTGACCAAGGCGCAAACGCGGAGCTGCAACTGACGCCGTCCGGCCCCGATGTCGACGGCGATCCGCTGTACGGCGCGATTCTGGAGGCTATCTACGGCGCCAAGAGCCGCGTCTGGATTGTGAGCCCTTACTTCGTCCCGGACGAGGCCCTAACAGCGGCGCTGTCACTCGCTGCGCGGCGCGGCGTGGACGTCCGCATTCTTCTGCCACAGGTTTCGAATCATCGGCTTGCAGATCTGGCGCGCGGCTCCTACCTGCGGGACATTCAAAAGGCCGGCGGCAATGTCTTGCTGTACACCGCAGGCATGATGCACGCCAAGGTGATGCTCGTGGACGACAAGATCGCGACGATTGGATCGGCCAACATGGACATTCGCAGTCTTTTCCTCAATTACGAGGTGGCGCTATTTGTTTACAGCGCTTCAGAGATCCGTGACACGGAGACGTGGGTTCGGAATCTGCTGGAGAATACGAAAGCAGGCGTACCAGACGTGGGATTCTGGCGGGACCTCGTCGAAGGGGCGGCCCGTTTGACCGCGCCCCTGCTGTGAGCACCGCCGACACCGCTGCCGCTGCGATCCGTCAGGCAGAGGCAATGCACGAGACGGCAGATCATACGCTTTGGTCAGGCGTGATCCACACGTCAGCTTGACACGGCGAGGGGCGTTCCTAACACTCCGGGTCATGAAACGACTACTGATTGCTATCCCGCTTGCGGTGATCGCGGTGGCTGCGTTGTTCTGGAGCCAGGGGCGGACCGGGCCGTTTGTCGTCTCGGGCTTCATTGAATCGCACCAGATCCGCGTAGGGTCGCGCGTGGGGGGTCGTGTCGAGACGGTGCACGTGGTGGAGGGTCAAACCGTCGTGCAGAATGACGTCCTGCTTGGACTGGAGCCGTACGATCTTCTAGAGCGCCTGGCGGAAGCCGAGGCCGAGCTGCAGGCCCGGGAGGCGCGGCTGGCGAAGTTGGTGGACGGGCCACGGAAGGAGGAGATAGAAGGAGCGCGGGCAGGCCGCAATTGGGCACAGGCGGCGCTTGACAAGGCGGTCACTGGGCCGCGGTCGCAGGAAATCAAAATCGCCGAGGACAAGTCGGCGAGGGCGGAGGCGGAACTGCTCAACGCCCAGAAGGACTATGCACGAGTAAAGAACCTGTTCGGCAATGATCAAGCAGCGGATGAGGAGATGGACGAGGTACAACGGGACCTTTCGGTTGCCCAGGCCAACGCCGCAGAGGCCCGCGACGAACTCGATCTCTTACATGCCGGTACGCGCGCTGAAGAAATCGCTCAAGCCCGCGCCCGACTGGCGGAAGCCGAGCAGGCCCTGGCATTACTCGAGGCCGGTACGCGGAAGGAGGAGGTTTCCGAGGCCAAAGCGATGGTGGCATCGGCACGGGCGGCGGTGGCGGGCGTCCAGCGACAGATCGCCGAGTTGTCGGTCCGGGCGCCGCTCGACAGCGTTGTCGAGGCTGTCGATTTACGCCCGGGCGACCTCATCGCTCCAAACGCGCCAGTGATCGCACTGAGCGATCCCTCAGAACTGTGGGTTCGGGCTTACGTTCCAGAGAATCGGCTTGACCTTCAGATTGGACAGAAGATCGCCGTCCGTGTGGATTCGTTCCCCAAGCAGCGTTTCGCCGGACATATCTCGTTCATCTCGCGCGCCGGGGAGTTCACCCCGTCAAATGTCCAGACTCCCGAGGAGCGCAGCAAGCAGGTGTTTCGTATCAAGGTCGTGCTCGACGAGGGGCTCGATTTACTGCGCGCGGGGATGGCGGCGGACGTGTTCCTGGAGCCGGCGGAATGAGTAGCCCGGACTCGGCCGTGATCGTCGCGGATCGCCTGACGCGGCGCTTCGGCGACCTCGTCGCCGTACACGACGTGAGTTTTCAGGTCTCCAAGGCCGCGATTTTCGGCTTCCTCGGGCCGAACGGGAGTGGCAAATCAACGGTCATCCGTCTGCTGTGCGGCGTACTACGTCCCTCGGACGGTGGCGGGAGCGTATTAGGGCACGATGTCGGGCAGGAAGCCGAGGCCATCAAACGGCGCATCGGCTACATGTCACAGAAGTTCAGTCTCTATGCGGATCTCAGCGTTACCGAAAACCTGGACTTCTACGGGCGCATCTACGGGCTCGGGCGTCCGAAACTTCGGCAGCGGAAGGAGGAGCTGTTCGAGTTGTGCGGCATTCGCCCCTTTGCACGGCAACTCGCGGGGACACTGTCGGGTGGATGGAAGCAACGGCTTGCCCTGGCATGTGCGTTGATCCACAAACCCGAGGTATTGTTTCTCGACGAACCGACCGCGGGGATTGATCCGGTCGCGCGCCGCGAGCTGTGGGACCTGTTGTTCGAGCTGTCGGGGCGCGGTGTGACGCTGTTTGTCACGACACACTACATGGACGAGGCCGAGCGGTGTTCGCACGTGGGGTATATCTACCTGTCGCGACTGATCGTCTGTGGCAAGCCGGCCGACCTGAAGGCACTCGATACGGTGACACCGCGGGGCGTGCGGCGAGTCGAGGTTACGTGCCCCCACACGGCAACAGCGTTGCACCGGTTGCGGGCCCTGGACGGCGTGCGCGATGCCACATTGTTCGGCGAACGGCTGCACGTACTGATCGACGACGCGCTTGCGGATGCAAGGCTCATCGAGGCCATCGGCGAGGATGCAACGGCGACTGAAGTGCGGCCGATCGCCCCTACACTTGAGGATGTCTTCGTTACGCTCAGCAGGAGCGAGGCAGAGCGGAGGAAATCGTGAACGGATTCATGGCGATTCTGCTCAAGGAACTCGCCCACATCCGGCGTGAGCGGGCGACGCTGTTCTTCGCATTTATGGTGCCGGTGTTCCAGCTCACGATTTTCGGCTACGCGATCGAGACTACCATCGAAGATATCACCACTGTCGTGTACAACCTGGACGGGCGGCAGGACAGCCGTGAGCTGGTGAGCGCGTTTCAGAACACGCGCAAGTTCAACGTTGTGGAGCAGGTCTTCAGCGAGGCGGCATTTGAGCACGCCATGGCCTCTGGACGGGCCAAGGTGGGTATCAAGATTCCACCCGACTACACGGAACGTCTACTCCTCGGGCAGCAAGCGACCGTGCAGGTGCTGATCGACGGCAGTGATTCACAGATTGCTACAACGGCGCTGAATAGCGCATCGTTGCTGGGGCTACACAAGTCGCTCGAGCGTGGTTTCGCGTATGCCGAATCCCGACAGGCGGCCGTAGCGCGCGACCCGGCCGGCCGGCTGACTCTCCCCATTCAAATCCGCCCGCGGCTGCTGTACAACCCGGATTTGGAAAGCGCCCACTTCTTCGTGCCAGGACTCATCGGGATCATCATGCAGCTCGTGACGCTGTTTCTCACTTCGTTTGCCATCGTCCGTGAGCGGGAGTTGGGAACGCTCGAGCAGCTCTTCGTCACACCGGTAGGGCGGGCAGGGCTGATGCTCGGCAAGCTGATTCCCTATGCGCTCATCGGATTCGTGGAGACGCTAATCGTGCTGGCGGTAATGGTATTCGGGTTCGGCGTGCCGATCCAAGGGGATATTGCCCTGCTGTTGCTGCTATCGCTCCTGTTTCTGTTCACGGCTCTTGGATTGGGGTTGCTGGTCTCCACCCTGGCCACGACCCAGCTTCAGGCTATCCAATTCGCATTCATCATCATGCTGCCGTCAATCCTATTGTCAGGGTTCGTATTCCCGCGCGAGGCGATGCCGACACCGATGTATCTTCTGAGCTTCGTCATACCGGCGACGTATTTCATTGAAATACTACGAGGAATTATCCTGCGCTCCGCGACAATCGTGGATTTGCTCCCGCACGTTGTCGGCTTGGCGGTCTGTTGCTTTCTCTCGCTGACCTTGAGCGTCGCGCGATTCCGAAAGCAGTTGGATTAGAATCCATGGCCGCAAAGGCTTCCTGGCGAACTGCGCAATGCTTAACCTCCGGAGAGTTTCTCCATCAGCTCACACCCCGTAGACTTCGTGATGAGGTCGCGTCGCCAGTATTTGCTCCTTGCCCCAGTCGGCTACGCTTCTAAACGTGTCGGAGGCAATGAACGCATCGAACGCCGCCTTATCCGTCCATTTGGAAATGATCAAGTATCGCCGCGGCTCGTGCACGTCGCGATACAGGTAGCTCTCGTCGTGGCCCTCCAACTGTCGCATTGCATAAACGACTTTCGTGAATGCGTTTTCAAGAACCGACTCTTTGCCCTCCAGCACTTCGTAATTCATCCCGATAGTGACCATCGTTCTGCTCCTGACTCTACCACAACCCCTCGTCAGCGTTCTTGATTGCGGACGCCTTCGTCCCACACACGATCTCCACCGGTAGCGAGTCACCGGTCTCTTCTGAGCGCCTCCAGTGACTCATATGCTGCAACAGGTGCCCGGTCCTCCGGTGCGGGCCCCTCCAGTGCGGCCAACACCGGCGATACCAGCTCCGCCAGGGGGCCACTGACCAGTTCGCGGAGGACGTGGTGAGCGCCTTCGCGCATGAAGATCGAGTCAGAATGTTCGATGGTACCCTGGAGAACCGGATCCAGACAGTCCGGCCCCAAGGCAATCAACGCCTCAGCCGCAAGCCAGCGGATGCTGCTGTCCTCATCCCGCAGGGTGGCCACGAGCGCAGGCGCCGCCGCTGGACTGGCGATGTCCATCAGCGCCTTTGCGGCCTCCCACCGGACGTGACCTTCTCGGTCCTGCAGAGCATTAATCAGTGGACTCACGGCTCCTTCGCCGATACTGACCAGGGTTTGTCGTGCGTGCTGACGCGTGACCGGGTCGTGGCTCGCCAAAGCGGCGATCAGCGAATCCAGGTTCGCCGTCCTGTGGAGATTCTCCCCGTCGTCGAGTTTGCGCTGTTTCTCGTTCATGATTTAGCCCCGTCTTCTCAATCTGAGCTCTGCAGTTGGCCTCCTGTGACTACCAGGCCCAGGCGGCGATTCCACAGCCGACCACGCCGGGCTGCGTCGTGCGCAGGCCCGGCGTGGAACGTTGCCTACTACGCCTGCACTGGGATGTCGCCGTGCACATCGACCTCATGCGCATCGGAAGCCTCGAGAATGTCCGCGGCCTTGCGGACTTCGTCGGACGTCCCGTGCGCCACAAGGAGATATTGATCACTTTTGATCGCTGTCTCGTACTTCACGACGCTGTCCTTGGGGATGCCGATGCTATACAGCCCGGCGCCGAGGGCGCTGAGACCACCGACCACGACGGCGCCTTCGAGTCCACCGATGATGGCGGCTGTGAGTGGACCCGCCACCAGCAGGGGGCCAATACCTGGCACCCAAAAGAACGCGGATCCGAAGAGCAAGCCCCACAGGCCACCCCAGAAGGCACCCAGCTTCCCCCAGTACTTCATGCGATCGCCCGCGTTGTAATAACCGACGACGTGCTGGTCGGTATGGTAGTCTTTCCCGACGATCGACAGCCTCTTCATGTCGAAGCCCGCCTGC
>Ga0055480_10000190_pt1 | contig 21785 bp, 16 predicted proteins | sample Muzzi_PWB_D2_FD_57935 | JGI IMG/M metagenome (GOLD analysis project Ga0055480, IMG submission 57935) | Wetland microbial communities from San Francisco Bay, California, USA, that impact long-term carbon sequestration - Muzzi_PWB_D2 | ecosystem: Environmental > Aquatic > Marine > Wetlands ... | reverse complement strand
GGCTGACCTGATCGGAGAAAAATCGCCATAGAACCCATGAAAATGGCGGCAGTGCCATTCGGAACAGTCACCTATTAATGCCCGTTGACAGCAGATGATCCGCCACTCATTGACCGGTCGCATCCGAGGATGGACTTGGCAGTGCCGCTGCTTCGGCGCCAAGCTGGGAAGAGGCCTTCCGCAGCCCCATCAACAACTCAACCGGCACGAATCCACCGTACACACTAGAAGTAGGCGATGCTTCCAGTGAGTAGAAAGCGAAGGGCACGCCGATCGCGGGAATTTGAAGCATTTCGCATTCCTTGCCGAGCACACTTGTCAAACGGCACCAGATCGGCACCAGCCGATCGAGGGCCACGAAACCCTCACCGCGACGATCGCTCGGCATTCGCATCCGCGAAAGTTGAATCCCCGCATCTGACGCCAAAGGGGTCTGACTTGCTCGCAGATTCGTCACGATCTCCTTGAACCGGTCAGAACCGCCCCCCATCGTGATGACCACTTGCTGATTGTCGACAGTACCGATACGAACCACCAGCCCGTCAGGCGTAAAGAGTGAGGCCGCCTTCCCCTGGTCCACGCCCGGTAGGTCGTTCAGCGGCAAGCGGAGTTGATCGACCGTGATATCTCCTGCGGATTCAACCGCCCGTTGCCACGACAAGCGCTGGAAAAGGCGACTGTATTGCTCGTCCATGAATACACCTGACTTGATCGTACGCACCAGGTCTTCCATGGCTCGCACCAACAACGTTGCGCCGTTACGAGTCGTAAGGACAATCGATAGGCCAAACTGCGACCCGCCGCCGGCAGACAACAGTGCGACGCTCGACGAAGCACGCGCCGTCTGACTCAGTGCGCCACCCATCGCCGTTCGTAGTGACTCGACCCGGTCGGATCGCACGACACCTGCACGAACGGCCATCGACAACAACGCGTCGATGGCCACGCGTTCCCGCCGTCCGGATTCGCTAACCGCGACATCCATCACCAAGCCGAACGGCTCCTGCAAATGCCCGCGCAGATGAGTAGACGAATCCACCACACGCTCTTGCGCCATGGCGGCATCATGTCGGAATGCGGCAAGGAACGAGATGCCACTGGCGTCGGCGTGTGCGGAAATCAACACTCTCTTGAGCGGATCGAGCGATGCACGAATGCCGCGCTGCTCTCGCAGCCATCCGGTGAACCGCCTGCCAAGACCTGTTCGCGGAAAGGCCTCGATGTCCACATAAACCGAGATGTCCTCCCCGGCGATCTGCCGGCGCTGATCCTCACTCAACTGAGTATCGATAGAGCGGGGGGCCGACGCGGCGCGCCGTGCCATGGACGGAGTCGGCGCAAAAAAAGTGAAACCGCAGCGATGGGCGACGTACGTATCCTTTCCACGCACCACTGCGCGCACAAGATCGTCACCCGCCGGCTCCGGAGCGAGGAAAGCCAGAATCTCCTTGCGGTTGGTGGTCGGCAAAATCAGGACGAGCCCGGCGGACATCGGCACGCCGGTGTCTGTGGGCATCACCGCCAAAGCTGCCGAGCCATGGACGTCGAATCCCGAGACGATGCCCAGCGATCGTTGCACCAACGCCAACGGCGAAACGTCAACACCAAGCGATTCAAGAAGTCCCGCCAATCGAGCGTCCATTCCTGCAAGGTCTCGAAACACCAAGACCATGCCGGCTTCGGCGGGCACGACGGAAAGAACGTCGCTAGGTCCAACTGCTTGGGGCGGATTGGGTAGAGATTCTTGGGTTTGTGCCGAAGAACTCGTCGAGACGCCAGCCGCAAGTAGGCAAAGAAGGATGCGACCTGCGGTGCCGCTGGACATCAATCGTCTCCGACAATCCTCTCGCCGCCAGCCGCCCGGACAGATGGAAACGATAGCCCGAGTCCGCCGGCTCGTCTCGCGCGCGCCCGTTCGGAACGCACGTACGGTACGCTTTCGCCACGGCGCGGTCAATCAAACGAGGCGAGCGGCAACGCCAATGTCCGGCACCCATTGGGGATCGGTACTCGTGCTCAGACGTCCAGTCGTCGCGGACGGGACAGTTGCTTGCGCGCCGCCTCTGCGGCACTGCGAAGCAAGATCGCCACCGTCACCGGCCCGACACCACCGGGAACCGGCGTGATGACAGCGGCCTGCTCGCAGACTTCGTCAAAAGCCACATCGCCCACAATCTGCTTCTGCCCATCGGCACCGGTGATACTATTGATACCCACGTCAATCACCACGGCACCCGGTTTCACATGTTCGGACGTGATCAGCCCGGGCTTTCCGACGGCGACGACCAGTAGATCCGCGTTGCGCGTATGGGCACCTAGATCGCGCGTCTCGATGTGGCAATTCGTGACCGTCGCCATTTCGTGCAGAAGAAAGAGCGAGATGGGCTTCCCTGCGATCGCACCCTGCCCCACGACCACCGCATCCATGCCACGAGGGTCAATGCCGCCCTCTCTCAGGATTTCCATGACCGCGAGCGCCGTACACGGCGCGATGATCGGATTGTCGTAAAAGAGAAGTCCGATGTTTGCCGGATTGACCCCTTCGACGTCCTTGTAGGGATCGATGTAGTACTGCATCGCGGCGGTGTCGATGCCGTCGGGCAATGGCAGGTTCAATAGGATTCCGGTGACGGACTCATCTTCATTTAAGTCGCGAAGAAGATTCCGGATGTCCTTTTCAGTCGCAGATTCACCGAGCGTGTGCAGCCGGTATTCGATCCCCACATCCTGGCATCGGCGTTGCTGCGACCGGGCATAGATTCCCCCTGCGGCGGGGTCTCCCACCATAACGGCATCAAGTGTGACGGCGATCCCCTGCACCTTAAGTTGGGCCACCATTGTGGCCGCCTCAGCTTTTATCTTTCGCCCAAGGGCTTTCCCATCAATGATCTTTGCGGCCGTCATAGGCACTTGCTCTTTCTGTCGCACGACGCCTTCCTGTTTCGCTGCACTGATGTCCAAGGTACGGCGCGGCAGCCCCAATCACCGCGGCAGCGCAGCCTGAATTTGCAGTATCGCCGGTTCCGTCACCGTCAGCCAGTATGCGATGCCAATTCCCGTCCCGACGACGGCGGCCACTAGCAGACCCGCCTTGGCTCTGTGAATAACACGCTCGAATCGTGCCAGGCGGTTCGGATCGCCGGCCAGTGATTTCAGGAACCGGATGCGATAGCCGATCGACGAGTGCCGCCAGCTGCGCTCCTCGTGCGGTATCCCATTGAGAATCGCCACCCGATCCAACGAGGACGCGAAAACCGACGCCGCTGTCGCGCAAAGGTGTGGTCCGGATGGGGTCGACGTGCCGTCCCCAGGGTGGACCCCACATGGTTCCACACACCGATCGGCCGGCGGTGTGACACACCGCGCCGCGAACAAGTCCGCCTGGCGCTCGAATCGCCTGGAAAGCCAGCCGAATCCCGCTCCCCAGACGACAACGGCAACCAAAACGCCGATCCCCTCGACGGCGAGTATCGCGGCCTGGGACTCGACCTGTCGTGCGAGCAGCACCCTCGCAAGTAATTCCATGGTACCCGCCGTGGCCAGCCAGCCGACATAGGCAAATAGGAGAAAATGCTGGATGTGACGGTGCCGCACATGTCCGATTTCGTGGCCGAAGACGGCTTCGATTTGCCGGCTCGACATCGCGGCGAGCAACCCATCAGATAAAAGCACGTACCGAACGGGGGCAATAATCCCCATGACCGCGGCATTGATCATCAGCCCGTCGCTCTGCCATTTCAGAATGTCGCGAAAACGCAGCCCTGCACTCCTGGCTAGTGTATCGAGGCTTTGTCGTACTTCTCCCGACTCCAACCGCACCGTCCGCCAGATTCGCCGCAGCAGCAGCGGAGCTATGGCGAAAACAACGCAGGCCACCGTACCCAGCACGAAATCCGGTGCCCAGGCCCAACCTGTCCAGGACTGCAGCGTACTCGCGTACCCGCGCGTCATGTTGGCGGTGAACAGAATCAAGATCATCGGCCCCGCCACCACGAGCAAATAATGCCTCACATGAAAGTCCATATAGGTGCGAAAGGACCACCGTCTCGTGCCGGGCTCGGCCGGCGCAGACAGTACGAGATCACCCTCACCCCGCATCAACCGCTCGAGTGGATAAAACGCCGTCCACATCAAGATCATGGAGGCGAGAAACGGGCTAAGGACCACCAGGTCGGCGAGAATCTGCAGATAGGGATACCGGTCATTGATGTCGAACCACTCAGGCCATCGTGTCAAAAAGACTGTGGCGCCAAAGCCAATACCCGCGGCAAGGCGTAGCGCCACGGTCGTCTGGTGATAGAAGTGCTGTGCCGCGTCCGGTTGTTCGGGCCGGTTGCGATGAAGCCATGCCGTACGCCGCGCCGCCACCACGGCGCCGACCGCCACGATGGCGACGAACCCAATCGTAATCAATAACGTCCCGGTGCGATCTTGGGCCGGCAACAGCACCCACCGGCCCCCGTCTTCGGCACGCCAGAACAGAAATGCGAAGGCTACAATCGTAAGTAGGTGCATAGGTTCCCGTCGCGTCGCCGAACAGCAAGTGCCGCGGTCGCACTTGTTCCAACCTCGGTGGCAATGGTATTCTGGCAGCCGAGATGCGGATGCCGGCACGTCGCCGATTTCCGCAATCAGTCGTCCAGGCACCTCAAACGCCACGAATCGGGGCGATGGTGTGCGTGCAGGACACCAGTGGCTTTTACCAGGAGCCAGGAGCCATGAAAAGAGCAATGCGCTTCGGCGCGATGATCGGGTGCTTCGCCGTATCGCTGGCTCAGGAGCCGGCCATAGCACAATCGGAACAGACACCGCATGAAGGGCCGGCGCCCCGTGGTGAGTCCGAAAACAAAACCGACCGCGAGACGGCCGTGCCGACGGACGCTCAAGCGCGTGCACCGGCCCGGAGAAGCCCACAAGAAGGCAACCGGAGGCGATTGGTCGATCGCCTGAGCCATCTGCGCGCGCTCATGACCGAGGAGCTTCAATTGTCCGCGAGCCAGCGCAAGTCGATCGGTGATCTCATCGACGAATTTGAGCGCGAATTATCGTCTACCGGGGCGTCATCGGACGGGCAGACTGGCAAAAGCGAAGAAATGAAAGACCTGAGGAAACGTATCTTCGAGGCCCGAAAGGCGGGCGACAATGCACAAGCCACTGCCCTCCGTAGTCAGTGGGTACAACTGCGGTACGCCGAAATCGCTCGTGAGCAGGCCGATCTGGCGGCTTTTCTCGGGCATGTCGAGGCCACGCTTACTCAGACGCAACGGCGTCGTTTCCCGCGACTTGTCGACAGGGCTGGCCTGCGTCCCCGCGCCGAGGTGTTGGGCAACACCCTGGCGTCGCTCACCAGAACGCTTCGGCACCCGGCCCTGGAGCTTTCGGGCGAACAGCAGGCCACCGTCCGTCGGATCATCAGGGAGGAAATCCAAAAGGTCCCGCGAGATGAGCGTCGGAATCGCGGTATGGATGCGGCCGTCCCCGCCATCCGGAAACGCGTGATTGAGGTGATGACTCCGGCCCAACGATCGAGATTTGAGGTCCTTTCCAAGGGCACTGAGGCAAATGACGCCATCGAAAACGAGCCCCAAAACCGGCCGGCGGCGGCGCCAAAGCGTGTCGAGCCCGGTCACACCGGATCGCCCCCCGATTGAGACAATCGCCGCCGAGCGTGAACTGCCACGCCTGGTTCTGATTACTTGTCTCAGAATGCGTGGATCCTACTGCCCATACGCCAATGGAAGGGGCAGCCGATCGGCACCCGTATGATTGTGGGTTTTCGCCGCCTCACAGGGCGACAACGCTCGGTACCGGCCCCCCCAGCAAGGGAAATGACGTAAATCCGCCCTACGGGCTTGAAAGCGACGTCCGTGTACGCTATAGAAATGCCTGGTGGACGCTAGGTTTGCCCGCCTGCGGTGCGCGGGCATGGCAGGCAGTACCATGGGGATCGCCCACCAGTAGCTCTCTCGCGGTGTCTTTGGCGGGTCCTTGCCGGGCACGGCTTCGTGGGAGGTGTTTGCGTAGCGGCGTTTTTGGGGGCAGCAGTGCACGCACTCGGAATCTGCCTACCATCGGGCGACGTGCGAATGGACGACCGCCAGAAGGAGATTATAGATTGAGTACGCTGACGAAGGTATTCATCGTATTGCTGGTCGTGTTCAGCATCGCGTTCACCACCATGACGATTTCGGTCGTGGCGCAGCAGTCGAACTGGCGCAAGGCGGCCGAGGGTTTCCTGGAACATGCTAGAATCGCGGACGCAAACCTGCGGCATATGCATGCCGCGAACGCAACGGAATTGGCCGCCGCCAACCAGACCATCAACGAACACCTCGACCGAGTCAAGGAACTGGAAAAGCAACTCAGGACTTCTCAAAACGAGAATGCTCGGCAACAGTCGGAATTGGCACGCGCGTCTTCTGAAAAGAACAGCTCGGACGCGATCAATCGCGGATTGCTGGCGCAGCTCCAAACGGCGGAAGCCGCTCGCGCGGAATATCAATCACAGCGCGACGAATTGGAGCGGAAAAACATCGATCTCGAACGCCGCAACGTTGATCTGAACGACCGCGTCAATGAGTTGACCGCCCAAGTCGCCGTCATGATGGAACAGCAGCGACAACTCGAACAACAGATTAATGTCCTGACAAATGCGAACCAACGTATTTCGCGCGACACCGGAGCTCCCGCCATCGGTTCAAGAATGGAGGACGCTCGTGGCCGCGCCCTACCCGACATTACGGCACGCACCCCTGTCGCCGCCTCCGCGATTCGTGGCCATGTGGTAGAGGTCGATGGCGATCTTGTCACGCTAAGCGTCGGCTCCGCCGATGGGGTGCAGAAGGACATGGTGTTTGTCGTATTTCGTGGTGATCAATACGTGGGCGACGTGAGAATCACGCTCGTCGATCCGAAGAGATGCGCGGGGACGAGGGTCAGCGGCAATATGCCGCCTCGCTCCGGTGATCAGGTCACGGATTCGCTCGGGCTGGGCTCGACGCGCGGCTAGCAGCGGCGCGATCTTAGGATTTCGATCTACGGCGATCGCGCGGAAGGTTCAGGACGGTAGCACAAGGAAGAGAGAATGCAAAGATGAGTGAAGGACCTTCCAACGGCGAGGGCGACAACAACGTGTACACCGTTCTCTTGATCCTCGCGACGATTCTCATGGCAGGAGGTACGGTCTTTCTCGCGATCCGTAGCCAGCAGCTATTTGGCGACTGGAATCCATTTCGCGGTGTGTAGCGGTTGACGCAGGTGGTGACACCTGTTTGCCGTGATGAATGCGCTTCGGTGGCCGCTGATTACGGCATACGACAATAAGTACCGGGCTGACGGTCGCAGTTGCGCGGACGGGCGGAGGGGCCGACCGGCGCGTTCCCGCGGAGGCGGGGGTCCGATCCAACCGAGCGGGCTGCAGAAAGGAGTCCTGTGTGATTTTCGACTCGGTTCTAGGCATGTTCAGCGTCGACATGGGCATCGACCTGGGCACCTGCAACACGTTGGTCTGCGTCAAGGGTGAGGGCGTCGTCCTCAATGAACCATCGGTCGTCGCCGTCCGCCGCGGTACCAATCACGTTCTAAGAGACGGCAATGCCGTCGGTCTAGTGGCCAAAGAGATGCTGGGTAAAACCCCCGGCTCCATCAGCGCCATACGTCCGCTGAAAGACGGCGTCATCGCCGACTTCGATATTACCGAGGCTATGCTGGGCTACTTCATTCGCAAGGTTCACGGTCGAAGCCGCTTTGTGAAGCCGCGCGTGGTGATCGCCGTACCTTCGGGCATCACCGCCGTGGAAAAACGTGCCGTGTACAACTCTGCCGAGCGAGCCGGCGCGCGGCGCGTCTACCTCGTGGAAGAGCCGATGGCCGCGGGTATCGGGGCAGGCTTACCCATTGCAGAACCGACGGCATCCATGATCGTCGATATTGGCGGTGGCACGACGGAAGTCGCCATTATGGCCCTGGCCGACATTGCCGTGTGCAACAGCATCCGCGTCGCAGGCGACGAGATGGATGCCGCGATCATCGCGTATATGCGGCGAAAGTACGATCTGATGATCGGGCTGCAAACGGCCGAGCAGATCAAAATTGAAATCGGCACCATCGTGGACCTCGACGAGGAGATCACCAAACAGGTGCGCGGGCGGGATGTCGTCGGCGGACTGCCTCGCCAGTGTCAGATCACGAGCAGCGAAGTCAAAGAGGCGATGACCGAGCCGATTTCGCAGATTGTGGAATGCGTCACGCGCACACTGGAAAACGCCGAGCCGGAACTCGCCGCCGATTTGATCGAGAACGGCATCCACCTGGCAGGCGGCGGCGCGCTGCTCCGGGGGCTTGCCCAATACATCGGCGAGTGTACGGGATTGGACGTCCGCCTGGTCGACGATCCGCTCAGTTGCGTGGCTCGTGGCACCAGCGTGTACCTCGAAAACCTCGCCGTCTGGAAGGACACCATGGAGTCTGACGCGGACGAATACTGACACGGTCGACCACGCGGGCAATGATGCCCGGCACCGTGAAGTCGTTTCACGTATTGCGGCCGTCTGTTCTTCTGTTCACGCCGACATTCAACCGGGTCGTGTACCATGCGGCACTACAAACGAGCGATTCGTTCCCGACACGCCATCATCCCGGTGCTGGCGATCGCTGCGCTCATCTTCCTGCTACTTCCGCCCGCCTGGACGGGAGGACTAATCAGTCTTGTTCAGGTCGTCGCTCCCTTGCAGGACGGGGCCGGCTCGGCCGTTGATCTGGTATCGCTACCAACGCCGGCCGGAAGGGCAACGGTTGATGCGGATGAGTATCTGCAATTGGAAGCTGAAAAAGAGGCGCTCGAGCGTCGTGTCGTTGTCCTTGCGCAGCGAATCAGGGGCCTGGAAGACGAAGTGGACCTCCTCCAGGCCACTCGGCTCTTCGGCGGTCCGGAGGCGAGTCTTGGGGCACGCGGTCGGTTGATACCGGCGAAGGTGCTTGCGGGCGATATGCTGCCCTGGCGATCATCCCGCCTGCTGAATGCCGGCACCCGACACGGCGTGGACCGGGGTGCGGCCGTCGTGTCAAACAAAATGAACATCGAATGGAACGGCCTGGACGAGTCACCCGACGGCCTTGCGGTGCTTCTGGGCGAGGCACTCGTCGGTGTCGTGGCCGAGCAGGTTGGTCCCCATGTGTCGCGCGTGGCGCTGCTGAGCGACGTGGAATCACAGCGTAAGGTGCAAATCGGCCGATTGTCTGACGTCGGCTTCTCGACCGTGGATAGCTTTTTCTGGCTGACAGGGCGAGGGCACGGAGTCATGGAGATTCAGCAAGTCGACCGCCGCCTCGTCCGCGAAGGAGTCATCCAGAAGGGCGACATTGTCTTGTCTGATGCTGAGGACCCCGTCTTGCCGGCGGCGATGGTGATCGGGAAGATCTCCGCACTGCGAAACGACCGCGACAACCCGCTTCTGAGTATTCTCACCGTGCAGAGTTCGGTCAGTCACGACACCCTCCGCCGTGTGTATGTCTATGATCCGGCCGAGCCGCAGACGAACGTCGCCACGACCCGTGGCTAGCGCTTCTTCGGGTAAAGTGCGGCGCCACAGGTTATTCTTCGGGTGCAACGAGGGTGGCATGGGCAAACTTGTTTGCCCGTGGCTTGTCCGAGAGGAACACGGGCAAGCTGCTGCTTGCCCATGGCACCCGCAAATACACGTGTGACGGCGCAATGCGACCAGGAGCCGGTAGGACATGGCAGGTCTCGAAGCGGACAAGGCGGCAATGAAACGCCGCGTCGTCATCGCCCTGACCGTCTTCACCGTGTTGGGGAGCGTGCTTCGCTTTCAAGGCCTGGGCGTGCGGGACTTCTGGTTCGACGAGAGCTGCACGTTCATCTACGTACACAATCTGTTTGACTGGCCCGAGGGCTCGAACCTGCTGGTCGAGAGCACCAACCTCCCCTACTACTTCCTTCTGCGCGGGTGGACGAGCCTTTTCGGCGATTCGGAAGCGGCCTACCGATCCCTGTCAGCGCTCGCCGCCTCGTTGACCATTCCCCTCCTGGGCCTCGTCGCGTTTCGATTGAGCGGGGGTTTGGCGGCAATCGTGTGTGCCATTCTCGCGGCGCTCAATCCGATCGACATACATTATGCACACGAGGCACGGGCCTATGCGTTGTGGATTCTGCTTGTTACCGCCTTGTTGTTGTCGCTTTCGCAAGCCGGCGCGACCGGACGCAAACGCTGGTGGTGTCTTCACGGATTTCTGCTGCTGCTCTGCCTGCACCTCCACTATTTCACCATCTATCTTGTGCCGGCCACGGTGGCGGTCGTTTTTGTGGCGCAGGATCGAAAGCGGGCGCTTAGGGGCTGGCTTATTACGACCTCTGCGGTCGTGTTGGCGTTCGTGCCGTATTTCATTTTGGCGGTATGGCCCGCGTCGCGCGGCGGAGGCGGATCTTGGATATCCCCGTACTTCGACGCCTATTCAGCCATTCCTCGGTCACTCTGGGCTTTCCTGCCGGCTGGTGCCTATCCGGGGCATCTCCGCGGATTGTCGCTCGCGTCGGTGGATACGGTGCGCTTCGGCAATCCGTTTTTGATCATGGCCAACGGCATCACGCGCGCCCTGCCCGCGGCGATCGCATTGGGTTTGGCCCTCTTCGTCCTGGTCCGATCCTTCAGAGGCCGAGTCAAGAGTGAAACGGCCTCTCCCTCTGGCGGTCGTGATTTGGCAACTGTCGCCGGCTCGCCACACCTATTCCTGGCCGGAATGACGCTCGGTCCGTTGGTTGTGGCGTGGCTGTATTCGGCGTTCGTCCGCCCGAATTACCTGGTCGGTCGATATGACCTGGTGGCGTGGCCCGCGTTCACCGTGTGGCTGAGCATTGTTGTCGCCGATTTCGTGAGACAAGTGCCTAAACCTAAGCGGCGTGTCGCGTCGGTGCTGGTTGTCGGTATCCTGGCGGCCTGCAGCCTGATGCCGATCGCGCGAATGGCCGCCCTCCGTCCGCCGCCCACATTTCATCACGAACGGGCCAGATTCCTGGCACAGAACACGGATGAGAACTCACTGGTCGTGGCGCTGAACTACGATCGGGATTACCTGCTCTACTATCTGCACCGGCACGGATTCAAAGGGCGTATCGTGAGTTTTCCGTCGTGGTTGGATAACCAGGTTGGCTGGGTGGATACGGAGGCCGATCTTGCGGCCGTAGCCGATGGTCGAATCCGTCGCGCCGCCGATTCCCTCAAAAGTGCCATCGAACAGGTCCTCAATGAAAACGGGAAAGTCTATCTTCTTCTCGACTCGCTCGACCCGAATGGAACCGGCGAGCGGGAACCGATTTATCGTGCGCTCCTCGATCGACTGAACCACGCAGGCCTCCGTTTGACCTTTGCAGACGAAAGAACACAAGTGTTGACCGTGGAGCGATAATACGGCCGGTAAACTGACGCACACGCGGAAGTCACTGAGCGATTGCCTGGAAGTTCCCACGAATGCGTCACGATCATTCGTGAGTGGTCCGCATCACCGTCCCGAACTCTGGTGTCGGGGACGCCGTTGCCATCACAGTCCGGTGCGCCATCCGCATTCGCGCGAGCATCGATCGTGCCATCACCACCAGCTATTAGCCATCAGCCTTCAGCCTTCAGCCTTCAGTCATCTGCGAGTAGCGAACGGACTTATGGGGCGTCCATCATTCGGACTGGTGCGGCGGGCGTCAGCCATCATAGCCCGAAGCGCAAGCGCCGGGACAGGGGTGCGATCACGAAGGGCTTCGCGCGATCGCCGGAGTACCGCCGCAAACGATCGCCGGGGCACGGCCGCAAACGGAGGACCCCGCGCTCGCGCTTGGGGCTCTGATCGAATCGCCGCATTGGGCACCGGGATCGCCTTCAGATCCGAAGGACCCTGGGGACCGGTCGCTTGCGCTTGCGGCTCTGATCGGAATGCAGTGGCACTTTCAAATGGGTTCGTTTCGCAAAGTACATTTTTCTGCAGTGCCGCTATCATGCCACTCTCGCGTGGCGAGCGCGCACATCGCTTCCCGCGAGTATAACTTCGCGGGTGATCGGGGCGGTCTTGAGTTATCAGTGACCAGTTTTCTGTTGTCGGTCGTCAAGGCACATGACACCGCCGCTGAGGAGCAGGCAAGGATGCCTGCGGTACGGGGACCGGCGAGGATGTCTGCGGTACGGGTACCGGCGGACTATGGCGGAGTGTGGGGCCAATGGCCTGGCATGGATGACTGGAGGCTCGGGCCTGTGGTTTGTGTCGGAGATACGTGGACGTTTGCCGGGGGCGACTTCGGGCGGGGCCTTTCTCGGGCGTGCCTGCCCGACCGGCCGGGTATCGCGGCGAAGCGTACCGCAGGCATCCTTGCCTGCATGGTGGCAACATTGAAAACCACGGTCGTAACAATCGGATACGCAAACATCCAAACTTGTATGCCGGTAGCGACGGGCTGCGCCATCGTCTTCGTCAACGCTGCTCAGTCACGGGCTTCCGATTGAGCGACGACCGGTGGCAAGTCGGCTAACTTGAACTGCTTCGGATTTGGCAACTTGTCTTTGTAAAAAAAGTATCCGTCGCCCTCTATTCGCGACTTCGGTACTTCGGTACCGGTGGCGTCCACTGTCCAGCTAATTCTGGCGTCTTTCTCGAGATCGACGTCCAACGCAACCTCGAACGTCCGTGTCCGATCGTGCGGTGCGCGGGACGGTATCACACTCACGGCATCGGTCGTATCCATCGTATCAGGCGGCCATAGGCACTTGTACCAAAGAGGCCGCCCTTCCGGACCGATGGTCAACTCACTGAAATAGGCTCTGTCCACCAATCCGAACTGCGGGCGAAGGCCGAAAACGACATGAGGTTTGGGATCGTTGAGCCCTGGATACCCGCGGTCGTCCCAACTGGCATAGCTGCTGTCCCCGTGGAAAACCAATATTCGCTCCGCACTTAGCCAGACTCCATTCACGGCTACACCACCGTCGTGCCATACCTCATAGAGATTGTGTCCTCCGAGATCGTAGATTCGAATTGATCGACGTGAATAGCTATGCGTGAATACAACAACGATCTCTTTACCGGGAACTTCCTCAAACACGTCAAAGATGCCAGCCCACTTCACGGCAAACGCTCTTCGAGACGGTTCAGATGCCTCGATCAAGTCCTTTGGCATTTCGCTTGGTTCCACACCGTGACACCAAAGTACCTCTTGAAACGCATCGCGTTCCGCATAGGCGCAGAGGTTTCCAGCATTCGAATCGGCCTCGGAAACGCCGTAACCCAGTATCGCAAGCTTGCCGCCGCCGATTTCCGCGGGTCGCTGAACCATTTCCGCAAATACGATCTGGCGGTCCACATCTGCCCGCCATGCTCGAATCTCGTTGCCGCTCCGCGTAAGCACTCGTGCCTCCCGGCCATCTTCGCTCAACTCCATCCTGTGTGGTCGTCGATTCAGATACCACAATGATGCATACGTTGACGCGAATACCATTCCTGCCATCAGAGAGCATATGATTGCCGTGGAAAGGACTGGGTGTACGGTCATCCATCTCACGCCTTTGGTCCACAGCGTCGGGCGCCTTGCGGTGATCGGTTCACGATTCAGGTATCGTCTCAGGTCTGCACCAAGCTCGGCAGCAGATTCGTACCGCCGATTTCGGTCCTTTTCCAGTGCTTTCAGCAGGATGGCCTCCAAGCTCCCTTTCAACTTCCGATTCAAATCCGCAGGGCGTTCGGGAGGATGCTCGCAGATCGTCCTCGCCGCCTGGTGGATCGCCGAATCGCGCACGTCGTACGGCAGCCGCCCGCACAGTAGCTCGAACAACACGACGCCAAGTGAATAGACGTCGCTTCGTGTATCCAACCCGAGCGGGTCGGCCTCACATTGCTCGGGGCTCATGTATTGGAGCGTGCCGACGAGTTGACCGACGTCGGTTCGCATCGTCGTGACGGCGACATCGGAGTCCGTGGCTCTGGCGATGCCGAAGTCGATCACTTTGACGAAGCCACGCCGTCTGCGCTTGTTGATTTCTGCTTGCGAAGGGTCATCCGTGACCAGAATGTTGGCCGGCTTGAGGTCGCGATGGATGATGCCCCTCTGGTGCCCGTGATGGACAGCGTCACACACCTGGCAGAAGAGTTCCAAACGCTGTGCCAGGTCGAGTTGTTCCTCTTCGGCAAATTCAATGATCGTCCGGGCACCCGACACGAATTCCATCACAAAATATGGGACGCCGGAGTTCGGAGACGGCCCTTCGTGGGTCCCGGCTTCGTAGACCTGGGCGATGTTCGGATGCGTGAGGCGCGCCAGGACCTGCGATTCGAACTCGAACCGCTTGAGCGCCGCCCGCGACGTGGCCCACATCTTCATGATCTTGAGCGCGACAGTTCTGTTCGGACGCTCCTGCCGGGCCTCGTACACCGTACCCATGCCCCCTGAGGCGACTACGCGTTGAATCGTGAATTGACCGACGCGCTTCCCAATCAGCGGATCCGGTTCATCGACCGGCGACTTCTTACCGGCACGCGGCGCTGGTGGGCAAAGAAACCCGGTGACGGCCTGATTGTTGTGATCCAGAAGACTCTTCACGTCGGTTCGAAGCTCGTCGTCTCCATGACATTGGTCATCAAGAAACCTCTCCTGCGCCTCCGGATCGAGGGCCAACGCTTGCTCGAACAACTCCTGCGCGCGATGCCACTGATCGACTGTCATGAATGCGTCATTCCTCGATTTCACACTCGGCCATCCCGCACGCTTCATTCGTCGTCGCCTTGCCCCAATTCTCGGTGTAGCCACGCCCTGGCGAACCGCCATTCCGTGTCGATTGTTCTGGGCGACACGCCCAACGCGGCGGCCGTCTCGTCGATCGACAGCCCAGCGAAATAGCGGAGATTGACGATCTGCGCCTTCTTTGCGTCCTTCTCCTCTAGCTTCGTCAGCGCCTCGTCAATCGTCAGCACTTCGATCGGATCCTGGTCGAACACGGCCGGTTCGGGCGAGTCTTCGGCCGCGACGGGCGTTTCCCCGCCGCCGCGTTTGATTCTCTTTCTTTTCCTTGCGTCGTCTACGCGGATTCGACGCATAGCTTTTGCGGCCGCGGCGAAAAAATGTCGCCGATTGGCCCATTTGACATCGTTATCGCCAAAAAGACGAAAGTACGCCTCGTGAACCAGGGCCGTGGGTTGCAGCGTCCTTCCCGGCGATTCGGAGGCCATCTGGTGCTGCGCCATGCGATGTAGCTCGTCGTACACGGCCAGCCACAGCCTCTCGTGCGCATCCGCATCGCCATCGCCTACCGAGGCGAGGATCCTCGTGATTGGGCTGTCATGAGATTGAGTCACGATCAATTCCCTGTACCACATACTGACGCGCTTTTTATTCTACCGATTGGCACCGTCGGATGCGAGTGCCATCGCTGCGGCGCCTCAAACGGCTCGTTCTTTCGGCGAACTGCGAGATTGTTCGCACAAAATCTGCGTTGCGCCACGAGCTTTGTCGCACGAAGAGATATGCAGAAGGCGCTCTCCAACAGCCGAACGCCATCATCGCCTGCCGACAGCCAACTTGTCGGAAGCGCATGGCAAAACGGACCGCAAGCTTCTACCGAAAACTCACGGCGAGTCGCCGATGTGTCCCACGGCGGACAGTCTCAGGCAATCGGACAAACTCTCGATTGCGCAGTCAGAGGGACCGAATGCCTTCGGAGGCGAGCGTCATTTTCTTCTATAGGAAAGATCTTCTTTTCAGGAGGGCCAACAAATGTCCCGATTCGCCTTTGTGTTTTGCGTTTTCGCCGTCCTGTCGGCTGAGTCCCTTATACTTGCCCAGGACTCGTGGATCCGATATGAGAATGTTGGACATCCAAGCCACAATCATTGGTATCGACTCACTACTCCCGGAACCTGGGAGGAAGCGGAGGCCGAGGCAGTTGCAGCCGGTGGACATTTGGTCACCGTCGATGATGACGCCGAGAATCAGTGGCTTTGGGAGTCGTTTTTTCCAGGTCCCGGTGACTGGATCTGGATAGGGTACTACCAGGATCGCAACGATCCGACCTACTCGGAGCCATCCGGTGGATGGAAGTGGATCGGGCCTGATCCTCAGCCCAATCCTAGTTATACTGCTTGGTTTGGCCAGGAACCGAACGATCAGGCGGCGGTCGGTGAGAATTATGCGGTGCTCGAATTGGTCTTCCCACCGGTTCAATGGAACGACATCGGCCCTCAAAGCAACGAGTATCCAGTCGAAGGCATTCAGGGCATCATCGAACTTGATGGCGATCCGCTTTGCGATGACTTCGAAGACGGTGTGATTGACGCCGGGCGATGGACATGGGGGGGGCTGAATCGTTCGTATGCTGGCGCTCCGAGCGGAAGCTGGCAGTGGTCCCATGAGGAAGTAGGTGAGGTCGCGGACGGTCACCTGAGAATGCGTGTTTGGGGCCCAACGTCTGGCGGCACCTACGGTGCGGAGGCTTGGGTCCGTACCCTTTATGACTTCAACGATGGCATGAATCATGTGGTCGATTTCACTTGGGAGGCCGCAGTTCAGGATGATCACGACAACATCTACTACATTCAGGTAACGGACGGCTATATCTCGCCGCATGGGGACACGAATTGGACCTACGAGCCAGCCCCTGGAACCACTAACCTACTCTGGCGGGATGCGAACGGGCAGGAATATGCCGGTGCCAGATTGCCCGCTGGCGTACCCAAGTCGGCGCGGTCGATGACGATTGATCCAGCGGGAGTCGCTCGATTGTACGATGGTCCCTGCGCTACCGGAACGCTCTTGAGAGAGGAGCCTCTATACCCTTCCTACCCATGGTACATTCGCTTTATGGTCACCGATGCTACGAGCAGCGGATTCCCCGCAGGCGATATAAGCCTCAATCTCTACGATTTCTGCGCGTGTGAGCCACAATGTGGAGATGGACTCGTCCAGTACGATGAAGATTGTGATGACGGAAACATTGGCGATGACGATGGGTGCGCTTCAGCGTGCATAGTTGAATTCGGCTGGTTCTGCACCGGCGAGCCGAGCATATGCGTGCCGGATTGTAACGGAAACGAGGTGGACGATGCGCTGGATCTCTCCGGCGGCATGAGCGGGGACTGTAACAGTAATGACGTGCCGGACGAGTGTGACGCCGGCGAAACAAGCCTGGACTGCAACACAGATATCATTCCCGACGAATGCCAACTTGTTGACAACGATTGTGACGGCAATAGCGTGCCCGATGATTGTCAGCCAGACTCGGATCTGGACACGGTGATCGATCCGTGCGATATTTGTCCTGGCGGCGACGATCTACTCGACTCGGACGAGGACGAAGTCCCGAACTTTTGCGACATTTGCGAAGGCGGCGATGACGCATTAGATTTCGACGGCGACGGTGTGCCCAACTTCTGCGATCTGTGTCCCGGCGCCGACGACCGCATCGACGACAACAACAACGGCTTCCCCGACGCCTGCGACCCGCTACCACCGATCGCCGTGCCGGAACTGATCGATTGGAAGAAGAACCGCTACCTGTCATTCAACCCCGACAATCCGGACAATCCCCATCGCCCGGACTTGGCCACGGCCATTCGGGTGACGATGGTGGGAAGCCTTTTTCATCCCGGTGCGGTCGGCACGTCGATGTGGGTCGATATACCAGACGCCGACGGGATTGCCGGGCTTTCGAACACACCCGTCTATCGCGATTGGCCGGAGGAGGTCATTTACGTCACCGGGTGCTTAATCTCGCCGGTTGCTGATTACAACGTGCAAGCGACGATTCAAGAGATCGGGGACGGCAACTGGTTCACGGGCCCGTTGGCGATTTCCACGATCGATCAGCCGGCTCCCAAGTTCTGGGGCGACACTGTCGGCGGATTCAACGGGTCGAACTGGGTCCCGCCGCAGGGCGTGACCAACATCGACGACGCGGTGGCGGCCATCAAGACTTTTCAGGAAGCCGAAAATGCGCCGCACAAGTCAGTCACCGATGTCGAACCGCAAGAGCCCAACCATATCGTCAACATCAACGACGTGTTCGCGATCATCCGGGCCTTCCAGGGCGAACCGTATCCCTATGGCTGCCCGGATGACCCGTGCCATGATAAGACCGTCTCTCCGTGCCCGTAGGAGCCTATACAGTTCCATAGCATGATTGCGGCGGCCGCCACGTTTGGGGGCCGCTGTTTTTGTCAACAGACGGGTAGCAGTACGGTACAAGGTAGCTCTTGCGCGGCACAATTGTGGGGCACGGACTGTGTCTTCCACCCTGTTGTGCTCGATAGCCGCTTCCTTACGGGCGCGGTACTGATGACTGTGCGCTGTACTGTTAGAAAGCCCGGCATACGCATGGCGGTGTGTTGCCCAACCGTTCCGCGGAGCCAACCCGAACCGCACTGGCGGACAAGCCGCCAGTGGCACCCACGTGCAGTGGCACCCACGTGCAGTGGCACCCACGCGCAGTACCATTCGCGCGGGCTCCATATAGGGTAGTTGGTTATCCCGGCTACGCCGGGAGGTTCACCTGCCTCGCCGTGCCGGCAGGTGAACGCTCCCCCTGCGTTGGGGCAACGCTCTGCACTTAAACGGTTCTAACAGAGCGAGTCGGGAGCGAACCACGACGTTGCGCGTTCGCGCGGGCTGAAGGCCCGCGGTTCGGTGCGTTAGACGGTCTTATTCCTATCAGCACTTGCCCGAGTCTTTTTTGTGAGAAGCTCTTGCTCTCGCACCCGACTTCGAGTCTAATGTCCGGCGCCAAATCCAGGGGAGCTCTTTGGCGATCGCCGGTTCGATCGGGGATTCAAATCTGCTCCCGCAAAAATCGGACCTGTCGCGATCTCGTGTTGTGTTTTTTCAGGGCGGAGCGTCTCCGCCCCGATCACGACCCGGCCGCCCGGCGCGGCGAGCGGCCAAACCAAAGGAGTTCCGACATGAACACCAAAAGTCAAACACCAGGTCTTGCACGCTGTATTCCGGTCCTTACGGCCGGCCTTCTCCTATCGCTCGGGATATCGAACACGAGCGTCAAGGCAGTGGAACATTGGTACGCGTGCTGCCTCCACACATCGGGCGTCTATAACGGCGACTGCTGTGAACACACGCAGGCGTTTCAATGCCTGTCGGCGTGCACCGAGCAGGGAATCGACACGCATTGCCTCGGAGACGAGGCCTGCTGCATGGAGAACGGCGACTGCGTGCTGGCCGACGCGATGTGCTGCGATGAGATGGGCGGTATTGCCGCCGGACCGGGCACCGACTGCACGGGTGGGACCGACTATTGCGGCGATCTTGCGTGTTGCGTGGATTTTCCGACCGTCCAGAATGACTATTGCGAGAACACCACACTCTACGACTGCATCGTCAATATCGAGGGCACGCCTCAGGCGGCGGAAACGTCGTGCAGTATGCTGGACGACGACGACAGCGATGATGTCCCCGATCCTTGTGACAACTGTTCGCCCGACAATCCGACCCATCACTGCAACGATACCGGGTTTACTTGCTACAATCCGGATCAGGACGATGACGATGACGACGGCGTAGGCGATGAATGTGACAACTGCACGCCGAGCAATCCGGACCATCACTGCGCGTCGGCCGCAGCCTGCAAGAACTCCAACCAGGACGACGCCGACGAAGACGGTGTGGGCGATGTCTGCGATAACTGCAACCTCTACAATCCAGACCAGGACGACTGCGACGAAGACGGCATCGGTGACGAGTGCGAAGCAGACTGCGACGACGACGGCACCCCGGATGACTGCGACACCGACATCGACGGCGATGGCATCCTCAACGCCGCCGACAAGTGCGACTACACGCCGGACGGTTTGACCGTGGACCCGGCAGGTACACTGTTCGCCGGAACGGTTCGGGCCGACCTGGACGGTGACTGTGACGTCGATTCCGCCGACGCGGCACTGTTGGATGATGATTTGACGGGCGCCGGTTGCCAAGATGGGAACGACGTGGAAGAAACGCTCTGCCCGGCGTGCCCCGCGTGCAATTCGTGCTGCCTGTTTAGGAACTAGGTCAGCGGGCGGGCGGCATGGACAAGGGACAGCCTGCCCGTACACGGATGGGTGGCACGGGTTAGCGCCGGCTTACCCGTGCTCTGTAGAAACATCCCAAGGGAAAACCCCGGTGCGCCGGGACCTGTGCCCCCATCCTTTCACCAGTAACGGAGCATGGTGCGCGGATACAAACGCACGCCCACGTTCCTTTGGATCAATTGCGCTTAGGGCTTCATCCCACGATATTGCTGACATCGGCCACCGTATGGGCTGTGAGCCAAGAGTCGGAGTGGTTCCCCTGTACACTTTGTCGGTGCCGCTGAGATCTCTTCGTATGGCAGATTCTTGTTCCTCGTCGGCCCGCCTTGGACGAGTTGACCCGCCATTATTGTGTGGCAGCTGAACCTCCCGTCATGCCCGGGAGAACCACCTGCCCTACCGCGCGCCCGCCCAGCTTGTCGCGGACCCCCGCCTACGCGCGCACGCGATACTTTCCCTCTACTCGCTAGTCCATGACACCGCCTTGCTGTACGATCCCGGAATACCAGGGAAGGATCGAACGCTATAAACATAAGCGGATGGCCTCGCGGCGGTCGGATCACTCGAGCGCCACGAACCGCACCAATGGCACACGAGGATGCGGCAACGAATCGTACAGTCGCCGCCCGGGCGGCACCTCGTGTCGGATCGGGCTGACCGACTGGGATCTTGGATGACGTCACGGACCGATATGACCAAAGAACAAGAGGCCCCCACCACCGACCCACGACCGTTGCTTCGTACGGAAGTGGTGGAATACCACACCTCGGGCGAAGGGCGCGAAGGTCGCGTCCTGCGTATCCATCCGGACTGGGTAACCCGCGTATACTGGCTTCTTGTCGTCTTCGTTGTCGCCCTTGCCGTGTTTCTTATCGCCGTGCCCATCAATGAGTATACCAGCGGACCGGCCATTGTGCGGGTCAACGGCCGTGACGTCCTCACGGCAATCGCTGCAGGAACCGTCGTGTCGGTCAACGTTCAGCCAGGTCAACCGGTCAAGGCCGGGCAATTGCTCGTGCAGCTCGAAAAAGCACAGGAAACGGCGGCTCGCAATCGCATTAATCGCGAGATTGAACTGCAATCGCGGGAACTACTACTCGATCTCGGCAATGGAGCCGCGCGAACCGCGCTCACCCGTCTTCACGCCGAGCTTGAACTGGCGGAGTCGGCGTTGGCTGCCAGGGAGATCCGGGCGCCACACGACGGCACCGTGCGAGACATACGAATTCGCGAAAGCCAATATCTCACGCCCGGACAGGTCGTCCTTTCGCTTTTGCGCGCGGATGCGGGTTTCTCCGTCATCGCGCTTCTGCCGGGCGAGTCGCGTCCCAAGCTTCACAAAGGCGACGAACTACGGCTCGAAATCGATGGATATCCGTATTCTTATCAGCGGCTGGCGATCGACTCGATCGGTGACGAAGTTGTCGGCCCTGACGAAGCGCGGCGCTTCCTCGGTCCGGTTGTCGGAGATGCCGTGGCGCTGACCGGGCCGGTCGTGCTCGTTCGCGCCGACCTCTCGGCGGACACTTTCAAAGCCGAGGATGGAACTTTCTCTTATTTCGAGGGGATGGCGGGTGTGGCCGAGGCCCGTACGCAACGCGAGACGATTCTGTTCACTCTTATCCCCGGATTGAAGGCCGCGTTTCAAGAGACGCATGACTGAACGAAAGATAGACGACGCCCTGACGGATCGGTTCCCAGCGCTGGAGAAGCTGCGCGCCGCGCGCCGG
>Ga0055480_10000188_pt1 | contig 21878 bp, 22 predicted proteins | sample Muzzi_PWB_D2_FD_57935 | JGI IMG/M metagenome (GOLD analysis project Ga0055480, IMG submission 57935) | Wetland microbial communities from San Francisco Bay, California, USA, that impact long-term carbon sequestration - Muzzi_PWB_D2 | ecosystem: Environmental > Aquatic > Marine > Wetlands ... | reverse complement strand
TACGGATATGAACAACGATACCATCGCTGATATGGAGCAGCAAGATACCATTAAAAGCATTTCGACATACGACGACCAGCATCTTATCGGCGTTAGCATTGAAAACAGCACCAACGCTACAGGCGTCGATACCGCCGCCAGTATCGATCCTATGACAATGGAAACCACGCCGGATGCCGATGAGAATGCGGCCTATGGTCTGCTGGGCTATAAGATCAAGGTGTCGCATCCAGGCGATAGCGCCCAGACAACCATCTTCTTGTCGGATCCCATCGACCCTCAGCAAACCCACTGGACGCGCTATGACAACGTCGACGGTTGGCAGGACTGCTCGAGCTCCACAGCCATTGATAAAGACGGCTTTGTGGTGGCGCGCAGCCTGAAAGACGGCGGCGAAGAAGATGCCGATGGTGTGGCCAACGGCATTATTGTGGATCTGTCAGGACCGCAGGCTCCAAGCAGCAGCGACGGATCAAGCCTGACCATCTCGGACGGGAGCAGCGCTGCATCAGGGGGCAGCGGCGGAGGCGGCTGTTTTATTGGGTCGATTTTTGGTGCTCGATAGACGCAATCCCGAAAGGAGGTAGGCGCCAGGCGCCCGCCATTGCGACAACTGATAGATGCATCAACAAGAAACATAATACATTCGATTTGCGCGATTCAAGCGCATGGTGCGGGCCCCTATAGCTTGGTAGATGGGGATGGGGCCCGCACCCCTTTTTCCCTCTTAGGCCCACCCGACATCCGCCATTACGCCAAGCCGCAACCTCTGCTGATATGGAACCCATCCGCCAATCCCAGTTGGCCAAAATCAAAACCATCAAAAACGCCGCCAATGTGGCTGTTATTGGTCCCATAACCATAGGGGCCATAAAACTTAGAGGTCATGCTGCGCTGTTGGCCGGAGTTGATTTTGATGCGGTCGGCATCTTAAACCCGTGGTGGAAAACCGACGGCCGGACGCCGGTGTCGGGCGAGCTGTTGGTGGGGCGGAAGCCGCCAAACTGCTTGGCATAAAAAAAGAAGATCAAATCACCTTTAATGATCGAACCATGACAGTCAGCGGACTCTTAGCGCAGACCGGCTCCCAGGACGATCAACTGCTGTTTGCCACCCTCTCCACAGCGCAGACGGTATTGGGCAAACCGGATCAGGTCTCCATGGTGGAGGTGGCGGCCTTGTGCAACGCATGCCCACTTGTGGACGACCTGAATGTCTATGCTTTGCGCAATGAGCAGCAGGCGGACTTTCGAAGAGAGTATCTGGGTTTCGTTTTTCAAAGCTTCCACCTGGTCCCTTACCTGACGGTGATCGAAAATATCATGCTGCCGCTGACGGCCATCAATATATCCAAACGTAAAAAAAAATATGGCCATGGAAGCACTTCAATGGGTGGGTTTGGAGGCCAAAGGCAGACGACTGCCCATTCAAATTTCTGGCGGTGAATGTGAAAGGGTGGCCGTGGCAAGGGCCATTGTCAACAATCCCCCCCTCCTGCTGGCGGATGAACCCACCGGCAATCTGGATTCGCGCAATACCGAAGAGATCATGGCATTGCTGGGGCGCCTCAATGCCAGCGGCACGACCATCGTGACGGTAACACACAGCGCTTCCTGTGCGGCCCATGCCCGGCGAATCATCCATGTCACCGACGGCCGCCTGGACAAGAAGCGCAGCCAGACCAACCATGACGTCGATGCAATCAGGGCCGCTTGACTGTGAACGCATGCTGTTTCTGCGATGCGTGAATTCGAAAGGCGGCGGCATGGGCCTGAAGACCTATAGCGAAGACAGATAAGTACGCAGGTTAACTTTTTTGTTTTTCAGGTTAAGTTTTCTTCTGATACTGTTCCGGTAGGCTTCCACCGTGCGCGTGGAAAGATTCAAAAGCCGGGCCATTTCTTTGGTCGTTTTTCCAGTGCGAATCAGATTAACTACCTGAAGTTCGTTGGGTGAAAACATGAAGTATTTTCTGGAAAATGAAGGGATGGCCGATCCAACAACTTCCTCCAGATTCACGCGGATGACATCGATCAATTGTTTTTGATGGCTGCGCAATTCACTATTTTCTAATCTCTCCAGATAAGGATCGATAAGTTCCTTAAGATTTAATCGAATAAGCTCTTCAGCCCGCAGATGATCCTCACTGCGCTTGTCCAGAAGTACCCGCATGGCAGTATTCATTTCTTCAAGGCGTTCGCTGTTGGTACGCAGTTCTTCGGTTGCTGCAGTGCGTTTCTTTATCTCCTTGCGCAGCTTTTTGTTGATTTTGGCGAGTTCATTTGTCCGCGCCGCAACCAGTTTTTCCAGTTTCTGACGGTGGCTGGTAATCTCATTATGAATTCTCTTCTGTTCGGTGATTGAATGCGCCACCACATAAGCGCTGGTGATTTTGCCATCCTCAGATACGTGGTGAATATGGAACTGGCCCCATTCATGCGCACCCGTCTTGGTTACGACCTCAAACTCCACATTGCTGGGCACAGACTCCCCCGCAGCCATGGCCAGCAGCCGTTCCTGAAATTCGGCCCTGCTCCGCGGTGCGAGCACCGCCATGGGGTTCTTGGCCAACAATTCAGCTTCGGAATAACCGGTTTGGCGACACATATGTTCGTTGACCATCAGAAAACGCTGGTGGATAAAATCAATGTGGTAGATGGCGACCGGAACACGTCTCAAGATTTCATATACCGGTGCATGCTCATCAGTGGCTGCTCTTTGATCCTCAGGGGCATTGGGTTTTTCCATCGAACTGGGCGTCACGGGGGAACTCCTCTGTGCGCAAGCCAGGCGTGTTGGCATACGGTACCGGATCTGCATCAACTGAATACAAGCGATCTTAAAATAATCTTTTTGCCCAAACTCGACGTTGGCCCCTTCTTTCAAGTCCTCGACATACTTGAGTATGCCTGCGGGTTGAAAATCGGGTCCGCCTTGATTTTGACCAAAAATCTTTATTTTGAGATGGCTTGTAGCAAAATTCGACTTGCCTAATGACAATGCTCGCAACAACTATCTATGGATCCTCAACACCATGGACTGTAAAAGACCGGTGTGGATTTTCCTGCCGCTGGCGGTTGAGCAATCGCATGGTATTGTCAGCGCCTTTGATTGTCAATAGCAACCAAATATGGGTGTGCCATTCGGCATAATACCATCTTGACAACTGAAAGATATCCATGTTGCTATGCGGGAATTATTGATTGCACGCCAAGGAAAAACACATGTACAGGTTTAAATTATTTGCCTTTTTGATCATCAGCATATTTTTCTTGATCGTTGGAGTTGACTTGCTGATATCCGCCTACCGACTTGATGATCCGTTCACCTTTGTCCTGACGTTCTTTGCCGCCAATCTCATGATCCTTATCAGCGCTGCGCTGGGCTTGGGATTTGCGATTAGACTAAAGCGCAGTTTCAGCTTCGGCGCCGTAAAAGACATCTCATCGAAAAAATAGTACTTGAACTTCATTTATTTCGAACTACAACCAATATTCTGCATTATGTTCTTGACAACAGTAAATGTATTGCATATTTTTTAGTAAAAAATGGTATTTAACGAATGATTGACGAAATCAGCTTAAAAATTCTGAAAATTCTGCAAAACAAGGCTCGTATTCCTAATGTTGAGGTAGCCCGCAAAGTCGGCATGGCGCCATCAGCCGTGCTTGAGCGCATCCGCAAGCTGGAAAAGCAGGGTTTTATTGACGGCTACGAGGTTCGTCTCAACCCCCAACGTTTTCAACGCAGCTTGGTCGGTTTTATCCATATATCCATTGATAAAACCGGTGCAGAAAAAACCATCGCTGAAAAACTGGCGCACATTGAAGAAATTCAGGAAGTCCATTTCATTGCAGGCTCCGACGGCTACCTGGTGAAGGCAAGGGTTGCGGGTCCCACTGAACTGGACCGGTTGGTCAGGGGCCAAATTCGACCGATTCAAGGCGTCTGCGCGACAAAAACATCCGTCGTCCTGAACACCATCAAAGAAACCGCCCGCATTCCAATCGATCATCTTGATCTGCAATCATGAGAAAGGGAGGCCATGATTCGAATTAATGAAAACTATCTGAAGCTTCAAACCAGCTATCTATTCTCCAATATTGCGAAAAAAGTCAGCACCTACCAGTCGGCGCATCCGGAACGTGAAATCATCCGACTCGGCATCGGTGACGTTACCCGCGCGCTGCCGGGGGCTTGTATCGAGGCCTTCCAGCATGCCATCGCGGAGATGGCACGGGACCAAACCTTCAGAGGATATGGCCCAGAACAGGGCTACGATTTTCTCAGGCAAAAAATTGCCCGGCACGACTTTCAAGAACACGGCGCACAGGTGACGGCAGAAGAAATCTTTGTCAGTGACGGGGCCAAATGCGACACTGGCAATATACAAGAGATATTTGCGACCGATGTTCGCGTGGCGATTCCTGACCCGGTTTATCCGGTCTATCTGGACACCAACGTCATGGCGGGTCGCACCGGTGCATATGAAAACGGCCGCTATCAAGGCGTTACCTATCTGGCATGCACTGAGAAGAATAATTATATCCCCCGGCTTCCGACGGCACCGGTGGATTTGATCTATCTCTGCTTTCCCAACAATCCCACCGGTGCCACCATAACCAAACCCCAACTCAAGAATTGGGTCGATTACGCCCGTGCCAACAAAGCGCTGATCCTTTTTGATGCAGCCTACGAGGCCTTCATTCGGGATGCCGAGCTGCCACGTTCCATCTATGAAATCGAAGGTGCCCGCGAGGTGGCCATCGAATTCCGCAGTTTTTCTAAAACGGCAGGTTTTACCGGCACCCGCTGCGCGTACACAGTGGTGCCAAAAGCCTGTCTGGCCTATACGGCCTCTGGGGATCCCATTGAGGTCCATCAGCTGTGGAACCGGCGCCATACCACAAAATTCAACAGCGTCTCCTACCCGGTCCAACGCGCTGCGGAAGCGGTCTACAGCCCGGAAGGCCGGGCCCAGGTTAAGGCATTGACCGAGTATTACATGCTCAATGCGGACTACATCCGAAAAGCTGTCCAAAAATTGGGTTTCGATTGCGTGGGTGGCGAGAACTCTCCTTATATATGGATCAAAAGCGAACGCGATTCATGGGAGTTCTTCGACCTGCTGCTCAACAAAGCCGCCGTCGTGTGCACACCGGGTGCAGGATTCGGCCGTTGCGGCCAAGGCTATCTCCGCATCAGCGCGTTCAACAGTTTCGATAATGTTGAGAAAGCCATGGACCGTATTCAGGATGCCTTGGCTTGACCATAACGTTGAAATAAAAAATGACTGCCGTCCCGCGCTATCCCTTCACTGGATCGGCAGAGATAATTGAAGGAGAAATAGCCGCATGCCGATGCATTCCGATTACCGAGATCGACTTTATCCAATCCTTCCAAGCATCGAAGAAACCTTTGGAACGCCTTTTCATATCTACGACGAACTTGGGATCCGCCGCACCGGTGAAAAGCTGAAGGCCGCCCTGGCAGGCATAGGCAGTTTCAAGGAATTCTTCGCTGTAAAAGCCCTTCCCAACCCACGTATCATGGGCATCATGCGTGAGATGGGATTTGGATTCGACTGCAGCTCCATCGCAGAGCTGTTGCTCGCAAGGCAAATCGGCGCCCGGGGCGAAGAGCTCATGTTCACCTCCAACAATACGGACCGCCGGGAATTCGAGGTAGCGGCGGCAGGCGGCGGATGTATCCTGAATCTAGACGATATCACCTTTGTGCACAAAGTCCCCCAAATGCCTGACCTGGTGTGCTTCCGGTATAACCCCGGACCCCGCAGAAGCGGCAACAGCATTATCGGAAATCCGGTAGAAGCAAAGTACGGTGTTGCCCACCATCAGCTTTTGGACGCCTACCGCTCAGCCCGTGAGCGCGGCGCAACACGGTTCGGTCTACACACCATGCTGGCATCCAATGAACTCAACCATACTTATATGGTGGAAACAGCCAAAATGCTGCTGGAGATTGCACAATGGGTTTCCGCAGAACTGAATATCCGTTTCGAATTTATCAACATGGGCGGTGGCCTGGGCATTCCCTATCGGCCGGAGGATCCGGCTTTCGATTTGGTGGCCATGGGCAAAGAAATCGCCGACCTCTTTAGCGATTTTCAGCAGCGCCATGACTATACCCCGGCTCTGTGCATGGAAAGCGGCCGGTATATGACCGGGCCCCATGGCGTGCTTGTGGTCAAAGCCATCAACCGTAAAGAGATCTACCGGACCTATATCGGGGTCGATGCCTCCATGTCAGCTTTGATGCGACCGGCCATGTATGGCGCCTACCACCACATCGATGTTTTTCAAAAGATGGAAATTGCCGAACAAACAAAAGTCGACGTGGTGGGTTCCCTTTGTGAAAACAACGACAAGTTCGCCGTTCAGCGCCTGCTGCCACTGGTGGAAGAAGGGGATTTGCTGATCATCCATGACACAGGTGCTCACGGGCATGCCATGGGATTCAACTACAACGGAAAACTTCGCCCCCGGGAGCTGCTGTTGCAGGCCGACGGCGGCGTGGAATTGATTCGGCGCGCCGAAACCGTGGACGATTATTTTGCGACCTTGAAATTTGACCCGTTGATCCTGCCACCGGCACAAGATGGTTGACGTTTTGTGTAAAAGGGATTACTCTATGAAACCAAAGTAAAAAAACCCTTGTAAAGCCAATGATCGTCCGAGGGGGGTAAAGCGATCTGCAGAACGGCATAAGAGGGGCGTGAGAGACGATCGCGAATCGTTCTCGATTAGATCACCTGGGTGGTGATTTCCGACAACAACCATTAAAGTATTCCATAAAGACAACCGATATCGACAGTGTGCAACTGGCAACTCGATGCCTGGACATCCCCGCCCCTGCACCGAAGCGGTTCGCGATATGCCGATTCAGAATGGTCGTCTATGTCCGCCAAACATTTACCTTTGTGATCCAATGCCATCATCTTGCCAAGGGAATTCACGTAAACTGGAATGGGCGATACAATTAAGGAGACAACTTGATGGATGATTTCCTACATAATTTACGTAGTGGAAAACTCAAGCAACAGGACCGTAACCGGTCCTATAACGACCCGCAATATAAGAGCGGCCAGCGGCGCAATGCCATGGATCGACGCAAAAAGGAACTGGAAACCTTTGAGCGTCTAAACGCGGTTAAGGAGGTGCTGGAATCCATTTCTGAAACCCAGAAACGCATGGCCGAAGCCTACGAAGCGCGCACCCTGGCGGAGAATCGCAAAGCCAGAGCCATGGAGGTCTTGGCCAAAAACATCTACCGCATGCTGAACCCTGACGCTCAGGATGTGGATACGCTCTTTGCTCCCGAACCCATATCGGCGCCACAAGCCCATGCTGGTGATGGAATAAGCGCAATCGATGAAGGAGCTGAAGTTGAGGCGGAATCGACCGCCGATGCGCCAAGAAAACTCTCGCGGGAAGAACGCCAGACACTATTCACCATGATAGGCAAAATGCGTGACCAAGGGAATAAATGGGAGCAGATCGCCCGGCATATTGCATCCCAGGGATACCCCACCGTCTCCGGCAAAGGGTCCTGGCGGGGGGTCATGGCCAAAAACCTCTATGAAAAGTTGGCTTCCGAATAGCCGGTCTTTGATGTAGCAGTTGACCTGCTATCCCTAAGTGCCGTTGTATCTCTCCAGCCAAAAAACTTTTAACCTATCAGCTAAGAAGTGGTTTCAAAACCTCCCCTCAGGCCCAACCTCGGTGTTGGGTCACCGGATTCAATGCTAAAAATTCTCAATGTATTCATGTACTTAAATCCGGCGTCCCACCTTGACCTTGAACCTGTTTGAAGGTTTTAAAACCACTTCTATGTATTGTCGCGGTACCAGGTGAAGGTCTCTGCCAGACCCTCACTGAAAGGGACCGTCGGCTGAAATCCCATCCTATCGCGTGCCTTTTGAATACCTGCCAACGAGTGGACGATATCAGCGGGCCGTGCATCGGCATACTCAGGGTTTTGTTCAAATTCTGCCAACCGTGCTATTTTATACCATAAATCATTCACCGAGAGCGAGTCGCTGGTCCCCACGTTATAAATATGACCCGGGGCATTGTCATTGGCCGCTGATTGCAGGTTGGCCTGCGCCACATCCTTCACGAACACAAAGTCACGGGTTTGCTGACCGTCTCCGTAAATGACAGGGGTGGATTTGCCCACGGCGTGCTGCATAAAAATCGAAATCACACCCGAATATGGCGAAGATGGGTCCTGACGGGGACCGTAGACGTTAAAATATCGCAAACAAACTGTCTCCAAGCCGTATAATCGATGATAAATAGCGGCATACAACTCATTGGTTAGTTTCTGTACAGCATACGGACTGAGAGGCTTGGCGGTCATGGATTCCACTTTGGGTAACTGCGGATCATCTCCATAGACAGCGCTGGAGCTGGCCAATACCACCCTTCTGACATTGCTGCGGCGTGCGGCATCCAGTACTTTCAGCGTTCCCAGATCGTTGACTTCTGCCGAACTTACCGGTTCGTCCACGGTTTTGGTCACAGATACAATGGCGGCCTGATGAAAAATAACGTCACAAGCGTTGCAAGCCTGCATCAGGATGGTATCATCCCGAATGTCGCCTTTAATAAATGTAATTCTATTGCTGAATGCTGCGATATTTTCAAGATGACCGCTGGCCAGATTATCCAGGATCGTCACCTGGCATCCGCTGGTGACCAGCGCCTCTGCGATGTGCGAACCAATAAAGCCGGCACCGCCGGTAATGAGGGCTTTTTTAATCTCCACTGCCATGAACTTAACTCCAGTATTTTAGCGTCTGTTCATTATTAAGCGCTTGTACTCAAGCACCATGGATAGTATGGCAGGAAAGCAGGGTCAATGGTTTTTCGTAGCGTGTGCCGAGCCCGGCAATGGGTTAACACTGGCATTTCAATCTCTGGCCTGCAACCCAAGATCCGATTTATAAGACGCAAACTGGAAATGACATCGAAAAAAGAAACCCCCATCCGTATCGACTGCCGCAAGTGCCATCATTACTTTGTCACCTGGGAGCCCGCGCAGCCCCATGGCTGCCGTGCCATGGGGTTCAAATGCCATCTTATTCCCAGCGCTGTCGTATATCAAAATTCAGGATGCGAATGCAGGGCCTATTTGGCCGGGCACCGCAAAAGTTCAAGCACAAATAAAGCCTGACGACGCGAGAAGGCTTTGATCATGGTCGGGCTTGCGCTTGACTTTCAAGGAGCCTCTTATTAGTTTCTTATTTGAGGCTATCTCAAATAAGTCTTTTGGCCCAATCCGGGTGTTGGGCCCAGCTTTCAAATCCTCGACATACTGCAGTATGCCTGCGGTTTGAAACCCGGCCCCGCCTACATCTTGGACCAAAATCCGTTTTTTGAAATAGCTTCCAGTGATTTCAATTTCATACCACCGCTTAAAGAAAGGCCCCGGCATGGATGTCAACATCGATTTAAGGCTTTTCGCCACCTTGGGTGGCCGTATGCCGGAAAATGCATCGCAGTTTCCCATTGAGCGGGGCATGACCATTGCCCGGCTGATGGAAATGCTGCCCATCGACGCGTCACATGCCAAACTCATATTTGTCAACGGTATACGGGCCGATTTGGAAACCCAACTCTTCGGGGGCGAACGGGTCGGCATTTTCCCACCGGTGGGTGGGGGTTGAGGCCATGCCCGACGACCTTGCGGACATCCTTGAAGAAGCAGCATTGCCCAAACAGATGGCCGATGACAAACTGGCCCCGGCATTCCCTTGGTTTCCAACGCCGTGGCTGGGTTGTCTGGACAGGTGACCACCATATTCCCTCAAGATAGCGGCCTGGCAATGATTTACGGGTCCGAGGAGGGATTAAAGGCATCCCGTGGCGCTGAACAGGTACTGGGGTACCTGCCCCGGGCCGTCGAATTTATCGCCGCAGCTGAAAGCAGTGAAGTCATTAAGATCCTTCTGGGTCAAAACCATCATCTGCTGCGCAACCAGATGTTATTTGTGGATATGGCCACCAATACCTATGAAACCGTTCGCCTGACATAGGCTTATCGCTGATGCAGAGGATATTCCGGATTCCGGAGACTGACACCGGACGATGCTTGATAACGACACATGGGAGCCGATACATACCGTATCTGCCGTGTCGGGGGAAGTGCTGATGGCACCCATGTTATCATCCTTGTCCCGCTGGCTGTTGTCATTGCTTTTGCTCCTTGGTTTGCCCCTGCTGGGGTTGGCTTTCAGCCGTATCGATATTCAACCCTACCTGGAGTTCCCACCGCTGACACGTTATGTGGATCATGCACCGTTCAGCGGTTGGGCCTTCGCCATATTCAGCCTGCTGGACCTGCTGATGGCCATCGGCTTGGTGAAAGCCTTGCGACACGCCAGACGGCACGTCGACCACACAACGCCAATACCCCGGAATGCCTGTATCTTCCCTGTTTGGGGCTGGCTGGGGGTTGCCATCATGCTGGTGGGATGGTTGCTCGCCTGGTCTCGATTTTCCTGGTTCGATCCGCTGCAGGCACATACTTTCTGCATGCCGTGGGCAGGATATATTATATGGGTCAATGCCTTGTGCATTCGCCTCAGCGGCCGAAGCCTGATGACCGACACACCGCTCCGTTTTCTGCTGCTCTGGCCGGTCAGCGCTCTCTTCTGGTGGTTCTTCGAATACCTCAACCGGTTCGTTCAAAATTGGTATTATGTCGGTTTGGAAGGCTTCTCTTCCTGGGAATATTTCTTCCACGCTTCTTTGGCATTTGCAACGGTCCTGCCGGCGGTCCTGAGCACCCACCGCCTCTTGCTTACTTTCAGAGTAGTCAACACCGGCCTTACATCCCTGACGCCGCTCCCCTTCGTGGAAGGTCCCCGCCTGGCGACGGGCATTTTGTTCATCGCCTGCGGCGGACTGGCTCTCATGGGCCGCTATCCAGATTATCTATATCCATTGGTTTGGGCCGCGCCTCTGCTGGTCTTCACCAGCCTGCAGACCCTATGGGGACATCAGACCATTTTTAACGGAATCACAACCGGTGACTGGCGAGCGATCATTGCATCCGCCACGGCGGCCTTATTATGCGGTTTTTTCTGGGAGCTCTGGAATTACCGCAGTTTGGCACGCTGGGAGTATGTCATTCCCTTTGTGGATCGATTTCACATTTTTGAGATGCCCATATTGGGCTTTGGCGGCTACCTGCCCTTTGGGCTGGAATGCCTATTCGTCGGCAAAATCGTCATAGGCAACCGGCATTTGATGCTTCCCGCCCCCGACGCCGACGGTCCAACGGTATAATATTTGCTGAACTGGGTTCGCAGACCAACCCTCCGGATACCGATACCGGTTTATCCAGCCAAACCTGGACAAAAAGGCCAAAGCATGTCATTTTTATGGTCAGGATTCGACCGCCGGGCGGCGCATGCGCCCATTAAAAAAACCAGAGGAATCGATATGCATAAACTACTGGCAGACAACCCGGGAGCCCAGCTTCTCTTGCTGGGTAATGAAGCCATTGCACGCGGCGCAATAGAAGCCGGCGTGGCCTTCGGCAGCACCTACCCTGGAACACCGTCTTCGGAAATCTCATTGAATTTGTTTCAAATTTCCCAACAGAGCGATCTGTACTTTGAATACAGCACCAATGAAAAGGTTGCCCTGGAAGTGGCCGCCGGCGCCGCCAATTCCGGGCTGCGCGCCATCTGCATGATGAAGCATGTGGGGCTTAACGTGGCGGCCGATCCACTCATGACCTTGGCTTACGTGGGTGTCAACGGCGGACTGGTGGTTTTATCGGCCGATGATCCCTTCATGTTCTCAAGCCAGAATGAACAGGACAACCGATACTATGCCAAGCTATCAGGCCTGCCCATGCTGGAACCTTCCACAGTGGCCGAGGCCAAGGAAATGGTCATCTATGCCTTTGAGCTTTCGGAAAAGCTTCAAGAACCGGTCATTTTGCGGACTACCACCCGCATCAACCACTCCAATGCCTTGGTGACGCTGGGTAGCATCAAGCCGCCCCAAACCCAGGGAGATTTCGTCAAAGACCCCATGCGCTATGTTACGGTCCCGGCCGTCTCACGTCGGCTGCACGCCAAACTGCTGGAAAACATGACCAAAGCGGAAAATATTGCGGCCACCTGCGAGTTCAACCAGGTGATCGGCGATGGCCATTTAGGCGTCATCTGCAACGGCGTCAGCCTCAATTATGTTCAGGATGCGATCAGCGACCTCGATTTAACCGCAAATATCAGGATTCTGCGCCTGGGCTTCTCCCATCCCATCCCCGGGCGTCTCGTGCAGGATTTTCTGCGGGCCTGCAAAAAAGTATTAATGGTGGAAGAGGGAGAGCCCTTCATGGAAGAAGCGGTCAAAGCCCTGGCTCAGGATGCCGGCCTCACCCTGCCCATCAAGGGCAAGGACAAAGCGCTTTTCTCCCGGCTGTATGAGTTCGATCCGGCGCTGGTGCGTCAAGCGATGGCGACCTTTTTCGATGTTGAATATACTCCCCCGGCCAAAATATCGTTGGCGGATATTCCGGAATTACCCGCCCGACCACCCAATCTTTGCGCCGGATGCTCTCATCGGGCCACCTTCTATGCCATCAAACAAGCGGCCCGGGGAAAAGAGACCATTTATCCAACCGACATCGGTTGCTACACCCTGGGGTTCCTGCCCCCCATGGCCATGGGGGACTTTCTCATCTGCATGGGGTCATCCGTGAGCAGCAGCTGCGGATTTTCCAAGTCCACCGATAAAAAAGTAATCTCCTTTATCGGAGATTCCACCTTCTTTCACTCCGGCATGACCGGCCTGGTCAACGCGGTTTACAACAACCACAATTTCACCCTGGTTATCCTGGACAACGGTACCACAGCCATGACCGGTCATCAGCCTAACCCGGGAGTGGATATGCAGGCCCTGGACATGCAAGGCTATAATCGAATCTCCATCGAGGCGGTGGTCCGGGCCATCGGGGTGCAGCACGTTACCACCATCAAGCCCTATAAAGTTGCCAAAAGTATCGCGGCCATCAAGGAAGCATTGGACTTCAAAGGCGTATCGGTGGTGATCTCGCAGGAAATGTGCACCCTCTATGCCCGCGGCTTGAAGCGCCTGAAAGTGCGCGCCTTTCAGGTGACGGAAAAATGCAAAAATCACCGCAACTGTCTCAATGATTTTGCCTGCCCGGCATTTTATACCGAAGGCGAACGGGTCCACATCGACCCGGATGTCTGCGTGGGTTGCGCGGTCTGCGCCCAGATTTGCCCGGAAAAGGCTATCACACCATTTAAACAATCCTAACCCTAATGTTGTAAAATATAATGCCGAAGGAATATCAGAAATGGATACTACTCGATTGATCATCGTGGCCGTCGGCGGACAAGGCAACCTCATGGCCTCCAAAGTACTGGCAGAAGCCGCTCTTCTGGCCGGTGTACCCATACGCATGAGCGAAATTCATGGCATGGCCCAACGCGGCGGGGTGGTGGAATCGGCCATCGTATTCGGCGATGCCCACAGCATGCTTATTTCCGATGGCGAGGCCGATGTGCTCCTGGGCTTCGAACCTGCGGAGACTTTGCGCGCCATGGGCAAATGTAACGCCAATTCTGTGGTGGTCACCAACACGGCACCCATGCCGCCCTTTACCGTGGCCATCGGCAAGGGCATCTACCCTGATCTTGAGCAGATAGAGACGCTGATACGCGCCAAAGCCCGCAAAATGGTGGCCTTTAACGGACTTGCGCTGGCCAGGGAGGCCGGCAATGCCATGGCCCTGAACATGGTACTGCTCGGTGCGTTGATCGAAACCGGAGCAATCCCCATCACTGCCCGGCAGGTAAAAAACGCCATCGAGAGCAAAACAAAACCGGCTTTTGTGGAAATCAACCTCAAGGCTTTTGACCTGGGGTTTAGCGCCGCCCGACAGACGGCATGAACAATCGAACAAATATTCATACGGAGGTGCCCATTTTGCTCATTTTCAGAATCGTGCTGCTGCTAATGATATGCGCCTTGTTGCCGATGCCCAGTGCTGCGAAGATCTACAAATATCAAAAAGACGGCGTCTGGTATTATACGGATACGCCGCCCAAAGATCAGATCGAAAAAAGCGAGGAGATCATCGAGAGCGGAAAACAGGCTCCGCCACCATCCGGAGACGGCACACCGCTGCTTGAAAACCATACTGCGCGCAACGCCATTGAAAAGGCGGGCACGGCCACTGTTGCCATCAAGACGGCATTGGGATACGGCAGCGGCTTTTTCATCTCCAACAGCGGTCACATCATTACCAACAAGCACGTGATTCGCACCCCTCAGAAGCAAGCGAAACAGCTCGACGATTACTTTAGCAAGATCGACAACCGTGTTGAAGATATTGAAAAACAGTTTGCCGATGAGCAAAAGAGACTCGACAATTATAAAAAAAAAATGAGCCGGCTGAAACAGCTTGAAAAGAACGAATCCGATGCAGAGCGCAAGAAATCTTATCAAGACGAATACAAATTCCGAAAAAAAGAGTACGACAGCTGGAAGGAACGCTACGAGCAAAAGAAAAGGGAATTTGAATCTCAAAGAAAGCAGTACCAAACCGGCCGCGGCGATTTCGACTACCGAAGCAGTGTCGCCAACCTGTCCCAGAGCTTTACTATCATTTTGGTGGACAACACCGAATTGTACGTCCGTTTGCTGGCCACCAGCCAAACCCATGACCTTGCCCTGCTCAAACTGGACGGCTACAAAACGCCGGCACTGATACCCGGGTCCGGCTATCAATTGGCCCAGGGTGACCCGGTCTATGCCATCGGCAACCCCGCAAACCTCAGAAATACGGTTACATCCGGCATTTTCTCTGGTTTTGAAGGCACTTATATTCAAACCAACGCCCAGATCAACCCCGGAAACAGCGGCGGACCGTTGATCGATCCACAAGGAAAAGTATTGGGCATCAACACCAAGAAAAAGGTGGGCAATGCCATCGAAGGTCTGGGTTTTGCCATCCCCATCCAAATAGCGCTCAGCGAATTCAGCAGTTATCTGCCTTAGTATTGTGTAGAAGTGGTTGGCCGTTCTACTTTGCGATGAACTGCGGCCTGAGAAAACCTCGGGCTTCGGCCTCTTCGCTGCCATAATACTTTTTGCCCTTATAGGAGATGGTCTGCAGTACGAACCCGTTATCACCGCAATCCATAAAATTAAGGCGCAACTGCTTTAAGGTGAAGGACTCTTTAAGTTGCACCTCAAACGTTGTCATTCCGCGGTAGAATTCTCCATGGAAAACCATAAGATTTGCAGCCGTCGGCTTCGGCAATGGCGGGGGCGGTAAAAAGTTGGGCCGAATCTTGGAAGGATCGATTTCAAGAGGGGCTTCACCTTCATAAATCTTGATGCCCTCAACAAAAGCACCCAAACCGCTCTTCCTGGCCAACACCGGTCCAAGATAGCGATGATTGCCGGACTTCATCTGCCGGAAGGAGGTTACGCCGAACAGATCGTGCATCTTCTCTTCGTCGAAATACCATAACTTATGGAGGGCTTTGCGCCAATAGAACCTGCCCAAGAAAGCGCACGCTTTTTCCATGCGCACCATCTGATCGCGGCTTATTTCGGCAATGTAAAGGTCCAAGCCATTTCCGTATTTTTCAACTCTCATCACTATGTCCTGAATATTTTATGTACCCATGGGTTTATAACCACGCCAACGATGCTGCCCAGGACAGAACCGTGGCGATAAGCGTCGCGAACATCATTAATGCACACGCCTTCCGGATATGGTGCCGTCCGGCAGCACCAAAAGCAACACCGATATGGGGTTTATCCACCAGTACGCCCCCGTATTGATTGGGGCCGTTGAGCTTGACGGCCAAAGCGCCGGCAAAGGCAGCTTCAGGATAGCCGGCATTGGGGCTGCGATGGTGCGCACCCTCCTTCATCGCGGTGATCAACACCTGACGGCCTTTGTCGCCAGCCAGCATTCGCGCCGCCAGCGCAATGATCACGATGGCCAGGCGCGCTGGAATGAAATTGGCCAGGTCATCCACACGAGCCGCTGCCCAGCCGAATCGCTGATAACGCTCATTTTTATAGCCCACCATGGAGTCCAGGGTATTGATCATCTTGTAGGCCATGGCCAGGGGGACACCGCCCAGGGCGACGAAGAAAAGCGGCGAGAGCACGCCATCCACAAAGTTTTCCGCCACCGTCTCCACCGTGGCACGGGAAATATCGTCGGCACCATACCGGGCCACATCGCGCCCCACAATCAAAGAGAGTTTGGAGCGCGCCACATCCACCCGGCCGGCACGCAACAGCCGATAAATTTCCATGCCGGCAGCGGAAAGAGAACGGGCGGAAAGACAGAAAAAAAGCAACACCACTTGCACTCCCACCCCAACCGCCGGGTGAAGCATGCGGGCGGCATGCGTCGCCATGGCCGTCAGGCCCCAGCATCCCAGGATCAAAGACGACGCAAACAAGCTCCCGGCCAGGCATTCGCTTTTCAAATACCTGCGAAAAATCGGCTCGCAGATTTCGATGGCCCGGCCCATCCAGCGCACGGGGTGGGGCAACCAGCGCGGATCACCCAGTACGGCATCCAAGATAAAGGCCGCCGGAATGATGCCGATCTGCATGACTTCGATGTAGGTCAATACTGCCATAGCCTGATTAATCCAAAGCTCAAGGGAGTTGCACCGAGGCAATCAATAAACTGACCGCCAGTTGATTGACCTGTGTATCCTTCAGCGCTATCCGCACGTACCCATCGGAAAGCCCGAGAAAATTGCCGCAATGCCGGACAAGCAACCGCTTGCGCGCCATGTGCTGGCACACCGCATCAGCAACGACGCCTTCAGGCAGTCCCACAAGCAGATAGGATGTTAAACTGGGATAGGGGATCAAGCGCCCTTGTAACGCCAGCTGCCTGCAGAATTGCCCGCGCGCGGCCAAGAGAAATCGTCGGGTCTTTTCAATAAATTCAAACACGGTCGTTCGGTTGCCACCCAAGTAGTCAATGGCCGTCTGGGCCAGGCAGTTGAGGCTCCAAGGCTGCATGTAACGCTTGAAGCACAGCAACGCCTCGCCGTTCGCAATGAGAAACCCTGCCCGCAAACCCGGCATCCCGAATATTTTTGAGAGCGACCAAAGCACCACCACATTGTCCAGTTCACAGTCGGCCATGCTCCGAAAATGGTCGGTGGGAACAAAGGGCAGATAGGATTCGTCAATGATGAAATAGGTTCGGGGGTGCGCCCGACAAAGGTCATGTAGTTGCGTATGGGAAATCAATCGGCCGGTGGGATTGTTGGGATTGCAGATAAAAACCGTATCCACACCTTCGAGGGCCTGATCCAGCAATGGAAGATTGACTTTAAACCGGTTATCGGCATCGGCCAGGAAATGGCGCGGCTGAACGGCATGCATCAGGCAGGCATCGGCATAGTCTGCATAGGTCGGTCCTACGATAAGCACCTTGCGGGCATTCAGCGCCGGGCAGACAGTGTAAATGAACTGGGTGGTTCCGTTGCCGGCGAGCATACGGCGCGGGTCTACACCCAAAAGTCCTGACATGTGTTCGACGGCGGTACGGGCATCGACTTCAGGCAGCACGCCGATGCGCTCCAGTTGGTCGTGAAGATGGGCCAGTAACCCGGGCGGTGCCCCCAGCGGGTTGATATTGCTGCTCATATCGATAATCGCGTCCGGCGGGCAGCCAAGGCGGCGCGCCATGGCATAAATGTTACCGCCGTGGCCTTGAATCATGGGGTCGCTCCCTGGCGGTTCAAGCCAAGCAATGCCAGCATTGCCACCATGTCGAGGTGCTGCGCCGCATGTGCGGCCAATTGATCGTAAGCCGCCTCCCGGGCCGCCGGGCCATGCACCTGGTCTACCACCACCGATGACAAGCCGATATGGTTGAGCCAATGGCGGGTAATCTCAGGCGTATCGAACAGACCGTGCATATAGGTGCCCAGCACGCGGCCTTCCAATCCGATGCAGCCGTCACGATCATTACACGCCGCCTGGTTGCGGCGCGCGATGTTGAGCAGGGCATCGCCGGCGGCTAAGCGGGTCTGGCCCATATGGATTTCATACCCCCGGCCTTTTAGGCCGTCCCAGGTAAATTCCGTCACTGTTGTGGTTTTGGGGGCTTTCAAAATGGTTTCCACCGGCAGCAGCCCCAACCCTGGGGATGCGCCGGCCCGGCCTTCAATCCCCTCGGGATCGTGTACCTGCCGACCCAACATCTGATAGCCGCCACAGATCCCCAAAATGTGCCCCCCGTCCGCCGCAAATCTTTGCAGGGCATCTGCCCAGCCGGTGCGATGCAGCCATTGCAAATCACTGCATGTGCTTTTGGTGCCGGGCAAGATCACCGCTTTGAATCCTTCCAGCGGCTGGCGATTTTCCAGATAGGCCAATTGCAGTCCTTTTAGACGGGTCAGCGGATCGAAATCGGTGAAGTTGGAGATATGGGGCAGTTTGATCACCGCCAGGGCCGATAATCCACAACAAGCGGGGATGTATGGCCGCGCCTTCTCGATAACCACAGCGTCCTCGGCGTCGATGCGGAAGTGACGATACCAGGGCAGCACGCCGAAAACCGGCTTGCCGGTCTTTTGCTCGATCCATTTCACGCCGTCCTTGAACAGATCGATGTCGCCGCGGAATCGGTTCACCACAAACCCTTTGATCTGATCCTGCTGTTCGCGGACCAGGCATTCCAGCGTGCCCACGATCTGGGCGAATACGCCCCCCCGGTCGATATCGGCCACCAAAACCACGGGGGCCTGGGCGTAAGCAGCCATGCGCAGGTTGACTATATCGCCGGCCATCAGGTTGACCTCGGCACAGGACCCGGCGCCCTCCATCACCACAAAATCATAGGTATTCCTCAATCGGTCCAGGGCAGCACAGCTTTCGGCAAATAGCTGCTCCTTTCGGCGGTAATAGGATTTGGGCGAAGCGTCCAGCCAGGCCGCGCCGTTCAGCACCACTTGGGCCCCAACATCGCTGGTGGGCTTGAGCAACACCGGGTTCATGTCCACGTGGGGTGCGATGCGGGCGGCTTCAGCCTGCACGATCTGCGCGCGGCCCATCTCCAGCCCTTCAGGGGTCACCCCTGAGTTATTGGACATGTTCTGGGCCTTGAAAGGCGCCACCCTTAGCCCTCGGTTGGCGAGTATGCGGCACAGCGCCGTCGTGACAATGCTCTTGCCCACATCGGATCCGGTGCCCAGAACGGCGACGCAGGCTGCTTTTTTTACCTCCATTATTTTACCTCTATAGCACGTACTTCTTCCCATATCCCCGCGGGGTAAATAAAAAGTCGCCGTAGCACTTGGAACTGCTGTTGCCGATGAAGACCGTACTCTGCATGTTCACTTCGGCCCGGTGCAGCCGACCCAGGGTGGTGATCAAGGTGCTCTGCGCTTTCCGCATGGCGCTGGTCACGATCCCCACCGGAGTGGTTGCACCGCGATATTTTAAAACGATCTGCTGCGCCTTTTCCAATTGCCAATGGCGTTTCTTGCTTTTGGGGTTGTAAATCACCATGACAAAATCGGCCCCGGCAGCTGCCTCCAGGCGCCGCTCGATAACCTCCCAGGGCGTCAACAGATCGCTCAGGCTGATGGCGGCAAAATCGTGCATTAAAGGCGCACCCAGCAGGGCGGCTCCGGCGCACAGGGCCGGAATACCCGGCACCACCTCTATGCACAAGGCCCCGCCATTGGTATGAAAATCATCGATGACAGCCCCTGCTGGCCGAATGGCAAGCTTGCGCGCCGCGCACATCTCCAGGGCCAGCCCGGCCATGGCATAGATGCCCGGATCGCCGCTGGAGACCAGGGCTACGGCCTTTTTTTCCAAAGCTGCGTCGATGGCGGCCGCCACACGGTCCACCTCCTTGGTCATGCCGGTACTGATGATCTCCTTGCCCGCCACCAGGGGCTGAATCAAATCCACATAAACGCCGTACCCCACGATGGTATCCACCACCAACAACACCTCCCGGGCGCGCAGGGACAAATAGGATAGATCGCCGGGTCCGATGCCTACGATATAGAGGCCATGCGGGCAATGGCAACGGTCACGTTCCGGGTGCTGTGTTTGGGGACGATCAGCCGGCCGTTTCGGCTGGCCAGAATGGCTGCTGCTTCGCATACGCTGGGTACTCCTACATGTTTGGCTACCATCGTCGAAGGCGTGGGAACATCTTCGACACTGGAGAGTTCTTCTTTGGTAAAAAAATCAAGGGTCAGTTCCAAATCCGTTGCCAGGGCGCAAAGCCCTGCTTCATCCGCTTTAAGATCGATGGAGGCCAGGCGGCATAGGCTGGCGGGAGACAGCGCGGATTGCGCCAGGACGCTTTGCAGCAGGTCATGAATCTCTTCCCGGGGGGTGCCGCGGTTGCATCCGATACCGGCCACCAGCGAGGGCGGCCGCAGCACCAGAACACGAGGCGCCGGATTACAAATGCCGTCGTCCACCCGGACGCCGGCCGGTTCAGCCCCCGCCGGCCCCGTCGACCGGTCGGCGGGGGTTTCATCATAAAGCACAACGTTGGGTAAGGCGCCGGCCAGCCAGTTGTAAGGGTCATGGACCTGGATCGGCTCGTCTGTAAGCAAGGCCATGTTCACCGCCTTAATGGCCGCCGGGTTCTCGATCTTCAATCCCCGGGCCGCCGCCAGCACATCGATGGCGGGTTTGGCGTTGACGTCCGTGGCCGTGGTAATCACCGCCGCAGCGCCCAGCAGATCGGCCGTCCGACAGGCCAATTGGTTGGCCCCGCCCAGATGCCCGGAGACCAGACTGATGGCAAATTGGCCACGGTCATCCACGACCACCACTGCCGGGTCTGTGGTTTTACTGTCCAGGTGGGATGCTATGGACCGCACCACGATGCCGCTGGCCATGATAAAGATATGACTTTGAAAACGGCTAAAATGCACCCCCACCGTATCGGGCAAGGCGTCAAACACATGGGGCTGGTCAAGGCGGCATGCATGCGCCATCCGACGGGAGCAGAAAAGCACCGCATGGGGCCACTTCGCCCGTAACCGTCGGGCCAGGTTCAGTCCGTTGGGCGTCACCACCCAAAGCGCAATATTACTTTTCGGTCCGATAGCCATGTAGGAATTCCTTGTCATAGAGTTTGGACCGCAAGGTATCGAGCGCCCGGGGATGCTCCAGGGCCGGCCCCACCAGAATCACGGCCAGGCGGTTGATGCCCTCGGTGCGCGCCGACTCCGCCAACCGCTCCAGCCGGGTGGAAAAAATTTTCTCTTCCGGATGGCTGACGCGGTAGGCCACGGCGCATTTGGCTTCGGGGCCGTAGGCCTTGGATAAAACGTCGGCCACCTCATCGATAAGGGCCATGCTCAGGTAGATCACCATGGAAGCGCCGTGGCGGGCCAGTGACGCCAGGGCTTCGGCTTCAGGCACCGGCGTGCGCCCGGCCATGCGGGTCAGGATCAAGGTCTGTGTGACTTCCGGCACCGTGTACTCGACACCCATGGCGGCTGCGGCGGCAAAGGCGGCGGTGACCCCGGGAATCAACCGAAAAGGGATGTCCCGGGTATTCAAGGCCGCCATCTGCTCTCCAATGGCGCCGTACAGACTGGGATCGCCCGTATGCAGCCGCACCACCCTTTGGCCGTTTTCATAGGCTTCAGCCATGGTGGCGATAATCTGCTCCAGATCCATCTCGGCGCTGCTGATGCGCCGGGCTTTGGCCGGCGCCCAGGTCAGCACCGCCTCGGGCACCAGGGAACCCGCATAAAGCACCAGGTCCGCGCCCTCGAGGGCATTCATGCCTTTGACCGTGATCAGTTCAGGGTCCCCGGGACCGGC
>Ga0055480_10000182_pt1 | contig 22022 bp, 18 predicted proteins | sample Muzzi_PWB_D2_FD_57935 | JGI IMG/M metagenome (GOLD analysis project Ga0055480, IMG submission 57935) | Wetland microbial communities from San Francisco Bay, California, USA, that impact long-term carbon sequestration - Muzzi_PWB_D2 | ecosystem: Environmental > Aquatic > Marine > Wetlands ... | reverse complement strand
GGTGTCCGGTCCCCGTCCCGATCGAGCGATTTCCAACGGACTGGCTAATTGTAGAGTGAACGACGCGACCCATCATCGAGGCGCGGCGCTCCGCCGCCGCATGGCCGCGGCGGCGTGGGTTTGCGCGCTGGTGCTGCTGGCAGGTTGCGGGGGGCCGTTTCCGCAATCGGCCGTGAACCCGGCGTCCGACCTCGCGACCGACCTCCAAAAGCTGTTCGAGGGCATCCTCTGGTGGGCGATCGGCGTGTTCGTGCTCGTCGAGGGCGCCCTGCTGGTCGCGATCTTCCGCTTCCGCAGCGGAAAGGGCGAGGACGAGGAGCGGGCCGAGCCGCGCCACCTGCACGGCAACACGATGCTCGAGCTGGCGTGGACGCTCGCGCCAGCGCTCGTGCTCGTGTTCATCGCCGTGCCCACCATGACCACGATCTGGAAGGTGGATCGGCCGACCGAGGACCCGAACGCCCTGATCGTAGAGGTCACCGGACACCAGTGGTGGTGGGAGTTCCGCTACCCGGAGTCGGGCGTGGTGACGGCCAACGAACTCCACATCCCGGTCGGACGCACGGTCGACTTCCGCCTCCAGTCGGCCGACGTGATCCACAGCTTCTGGTTCCCCCGGCTCGCCGGGAAGCGCGACGTCATTCCGGGTCGCGAGAACCACCTCTGGTTCGCCGCCGACTCGGTCGGGCGCTTCACGGGGCAGTGCGCCGAGTTCTGCGGACTGTCGCACGCGCTGATGAAGATGGAGGTCGTCGTGAGCACGCCCGAGGACTTCCAGGCGTGGCTCGAGGTGCAGGCGCAGCCGGCGCCCGCCCTGCAGGCGGCGGCGGCGCAGGACACGGCGGCGGACACCGTGGCCGTGGCCCCGGATTCGACGCTGCTGCGCACGGTCACCGAGGGGCAGCAGATGCTGATGTCGAAGGGGTGCATCGCCTGCCACCGCATCGACGGCACGCCGGCCCAGGGCGTCCTCGGGCCCGATCTGTCCCACGTGGGAAGCCGCCGAACGATCGCGGCCGGGATTCTCGAGAACAACCACGAGAACCTCGTGCGCTGGATGGCGAATCCGGTGGCCGTGAAGCCGGGGGCGAAGATGCCCAACCTGCAGCTGACCGATGAGGAGCTTCAGACTCTCGCGGCGTACCTCGGGAGTCTCGAATAGATGACGAGCACGACGATGGCCCACGACGCGGCGCACGGCGCCCACGAGCATGGCACGTATTCCGGCGGCATCATGAGCTGGATCACGACGGTCGACCACAAGCGCATCGGGGTGATGTACTTCGTGTCGGCCTTCGTGTTCTTCCTCGTGGGCGGCCTCGAGGCCCTGCTGATCCGTCTGCAGCTCGGCTCGCCCGAGAACACGATGATCAGCGCGGATCTCTACAATCAGCTATTCACGATGCACGGGACCACGATGGTGTTCCTGGCGCTGATGCCGCTGAGCTCCGCGTTCTTCAACTTCCTGATCCCGCTGGAGATCGGTGCGCGCGACGTCGCCTTCCCGCGGCTGAACGCCTTCAGCTTCTGGGTGTTTCTGCTTGGCGGGCTGCTGCTGAACGCCAGTTTCCTGTTCGGTGGTGCGCCCGACGGTGGCTGGTTCGGGTATGCGAATCTCACGTCGACTACCTACTCGCCGGGCATGCGGATCGACTTCTGGGTGTTCGGCCTTCAGGTGCTGGGCGTCTCGTCGATCGCCTCGGCGCTGAACTTCATCGTCACGATCATCAACCTCCGGGCGCCCGGCATGAAGTTCATGCGAATGCCACCGTTCACCTGGATGACGCTGATCACGTCGTTCCTGCTGATCCTGTCGTTCCCGGCGATCACGATCGGGCTCGTGATGTTGATGTTCGACCGGACCTTCGGCACCGGATTCTTCAATCCGGCGATGGGCGGCGACGTCCTGCTGTGGCAGCACCTGTTCTGGATCTTCGGCCACCCCGAGGTCTACATCCTGATCCTGCCGGCGTTCGGCGTGATCAGCGAAGTGATCCCGACCTTCTCGCGGAAGACGCTGTTCGGCTACCCGTTCATCATCTTCTCCGGGATCCTGATCGCCTTTCTCGGCTTCGGCGTGTGGGCCCACCACATGTTCGCGGTGGGACTCGGCCCTCTGGCCAACTCCGTGTTCAGCGCGGCCACCATGCTGATCGCTATCCCCACCGGGGTGAAGATCTTCAACTGGATTGCGACCATGTGGGGCGGGAAGCTCCGCCTGGATACCCCCCTCTACTTCGCGATCGGTTTCGTGGCCATGTTCATCATCGGCGGGCTGAGCGGGATCATGCACTCCTCGCCGCCGACCGACCTGCAGCAGACCGACACCTACTTCGTCGTGGCGCACTTCCACTACGTGCTGTTCGGCGGCACCGTGTTCGCCCTGTTCGCCGGCGCCTACTACTGGTTCCCGAAGGTCACGGGCCGGATGCTCAGTGAGACGCTCGGCAAGCTGCACTTCTGGATCATGCTGATCGGCTTCAACCTCACCTTCTTCCCGATGCACTTCCTCGGGATGGAGGGGATGCCGCGGCGCACCTTCACCTACCAGGCCGGCCTCGGGTTCGACGTGATGAACCTGATGGCGACCGTCGGGGCGTTCATCCTCGGCACCTCGATGCTGATCTTCCTGTGGAACGTGATCCGGACCCTCCGCAAGGCGCCGGACGCGGGCCGGAACCCGTGGGCCGCGCCCACGCTCGAATGGTCGCTGCCGTCGCCGCCGCCGCACTACAATTTCCGGACGATCCCGGAAGTGCACGCGCGCGACCCGCTGTGGCACGAGCAGGACGCCGACATCGATCCCGAGGCGGGCGACGTGCCCGAGCCGCACATGCCGAGTCCGTCGCTGTGGCCGATCGGTCTGGCCGCCGCCATCATCCTGGGTGCCGTGGGCGGTCTCATGCAATCTCTGCCGGTCGTCCTGGCCGGCGCCGCGCTGATAATCATTTGCCTGTACGGCTGGGCCTTCCAGCCGCTGGAGAGATAAGATCGTGAGTCACGACGCCACCATGGAGCATCACACCGCCACCGGGGTCCCGCATCGCAAGTTGCTGATGTGGACCTTCATCGGGTCGGAGTGCATGCTGTTCGGCTCGCTGATCACGGCCTACCTCGTGTACCGCGGACGCAGCGTGACCGGACCCTATCCGGAAGAGCTGCTGAACATCCCGTTCATCACGGTCACGACCTTCGTGCTCCTGATGAGCAGCCTGTGCATGGTGCTCGCCCTCTCGGCCGTCCAGCGCGACAGCCGCGGCGGCTCCCGGCTGTGGCTGCTGATGACGGCGCTCCTGGGGCTAGTGTTCCTCGGCGGGCAGTTCTACGAATTCTCGCATTTCGTGCACGAGGGTCTCGGGCTGAGCCAGAACCTGTTCAGCGCGACTTTCTTCCTGCTTACCGGCACGCACGGGGCCCACGTCGCGATCGGCGTCACCTGGCTGCTGTCGCTGCTTGGGCTCGAGTTGCGTGGGAAGCTGGGATCCGAGCACGCCGAGATCGTCGAGGTAGCCGGCCTGTACTGGCACTTCGTGGACGTCGTGTGGATCGTGCTGTTCACCGTCATCTATCTGCTGGTGGGGGTCTGAACCGATGAGTGAGTCGACGACCGCACAGGGACACGGCGACGCCGGCGCCCACGGCTCGGAGCCGCACGCCAGCAATAAGACCTACGTACTGATCGCAGTCGTGCTCGGTGTGATCACGGCTGTCGAGGTGATGGTCTTCTACATCGAGGCGCTGCACCCGGTGCTGGTGCCGATCCTCGTCAGCCTGTCGGCCACGAAGTTCGCCCTGGTCGTCTCGTTCTTCATGCACCTGAAGTACGACGGCAAGATTTTGCGCGGCCTGTTCATCGGCCCCCTGGCCGTGGCCGCCGCGATCATCCTGGGGATGATGGCACTGTTCGGGGTGTTCACGGGGTAGGGCGGGTCTCGATCACGAACTGGTAGGTCGGCCCCAGGGGCAGGCGGTTCTCAGTGGTCGTTCAGGTTCGGAGTCCTCGTCGAGGAGTTGCCTATGAAGACCGGCAACGTCACGGGTAATGACTCCCGCCGGGGCCCTGTCAGGTGGGCTCAGCTCGTCATGGTGGCCTCCGCATTGAGTGCCATACTCCTGGTCGTGGCCAGGTTTCCGCTGAATGCGGATGTAGCCTGGTTCATGAGCATGGCGAGAAGCGTACTCGCGGGCGACAGGCTGTACGAGACCGTCATAGAGGTCAATCCACCGCTGACAGTGTACGCGTTGATGCCTGCGGTTGCCCTCTCCGACGTTACGGGTCTCGCCGACTCGACCTCGGTGATCATGGTCTTCACCATGATGGCCAGTCTTCTGGTCATTTGGTCCGTACGCCTACTCGGCTTCAAGTGGTCATCGGGCCGTGCCTCCTGGTGGATCGTCTTGCTAGCCTTCGCAGTCCTGATCGTGCCTGCGTCGGACTTCGGCCAGCGAGAGCACCTGATGCTGCTTCTGATATTGCCCTTCACGCTCTTGAAGTGGAGAAGAGTCAGCGATTTGCCGGTCGGGGTCGGAACCGGTACGGCTGCTGGAGTTTTGGCGGGGCTCGGTTTCGCGATCAAACCCTACTTTCTCCTGCTCTGGCTGTTCCTGGAGGTGTTCGACTGGTTGAGGACGCGAGCTCGTGGATGGCGCATTCGGTCCGAGTCGATCGCCGTACTCTCGGTTCACGCTGCCTATGTTCTACTCGTCGGCGTCGTCCACCCGGAGTATTTCTCCATGATCCAGAACCTGGCACCCCTGTATCGCCGTTTTTCCGCAGATACGTACCGGTTCCTATTCATCGGCTATTTCACGCTGCCCTTGCTGCTGGCCTTAGTTGCGGGCACCGCCTCCAAGGCGGAGCCACCCGACCGGGATCTGGCAAGCGTTTTCCTGTGGGTCGGATGTGCCGGGTTCCTGGTGGCGCTGATTCAAGGCAAAGGATGGCGCTATCACTCACTGCCCATGATCATCGCCACGGTGATAGCCTGGGGCGCTCTGTTCGAGCATAGCGCTCGGGTGCTTGCAGGACGTGTCGGATCGGATCGACCCAGAGCTTTTTTCGTGTTTGGTCTCCTGCTGATCTGTGCATGGCGTTTGCAAGCTGATGTCTCGTATAGTCTAAGTCTCGCGGAGACGCAGCGGGCGAGAAACCGGCAGTTTCAAGAGGATGTCGCCCGCTATTCCCCGGATTCGATCCTCGTCCTGGGCGATGTGGTCAGCGATGCATTCCCGCTAACGAACTCGGTCGGCGCGTCATCGACCCCGCCGTTTTCCTCCATGTGGTGGTTGCGGGTGCTTTACGGGACGAGCGAGTTGCCTCGGGTGCCATTGACTGAGGGGCATGAGCTGAGCATCGAGCATCAGCTGCGGCGCATCCTGGTGGATTACTTCGTTACCAGCCACCCCGACCTGGTGCTGGTGGACACGCTGAAGCATGCAAGGTTTGGTGGTCAGCGCTTCCCGTACATCGATTATTTCAGCAAGGACCCAGCGTTTGCTCGAGCATGGAGGGGATACGTGCGAGTGGGTACGACAGCCCATTTCACGGTCTGGCAAGTGGCGGACCGTCCCCGTTCGTGACACGGCCGCATGGTAGAACTGCTGGGCCGGCCGGGTCATGGCGACTCATCCCCCGGCCCGTGCATCGATGACGAACTGATAGGTGAAACCGAGCGGAAGCAGGTTGAGAAGCGACTGCGCGAGCCGCTTCCAGGCGGCGATCGGCCGATCGATCGGCCCGGGATCCCGCCGCACCCGCTCGACCTGCCAGCCTCCATCGACGAGCAGATCGCGCCATTCGCTCAGCGTTCGCGGATGCTCCTCCACCTGTCCGGTGCCGTGTCCGAACCAGAAGAATGGGCTGCGTGCATTCGGGACGACCCAGACGCTGTGGGCGCCAGGCTTTGCGACGCGGCGGAGTTCCGCGACGATCGGTGCCGGATCGGGAATGTGTTCGAGGACGCCGAGACAGGTGACGATGTCGAAGGTGTCGGCGGCGAAGGGGAGGGCTGCGTCGGTGCGCGCCTCGACGAATGTGGCGCGCGGTTCGCGCTGGCGGGCGATGTCGACTGCTATTGGCGAGATGTCGATGCCTGTGACATCGCCGTCGAGAGTGGCGAACTGTGAACACACATAGCCCACACCACACCCGAAATCGAGTACGGTGTCGCCGGCTTCGACGTCCGACAGGAGCCCGGAGAGCCATACGCGATGTCGGGCCGGATCCTCCGGGAACGCATCTAGCGATTGTGAACCATACCGCTCGTCATAGTACGATCGAATCGCAGGTCGCTTCACGGCAGCAGCTATCGCTCTGGTTGGAATGGAGTCAACGGACCTAAACTTGCTTGTCCACATGTGCCGTGTTCGCCTTCGTCCGCCTGGTTCATTGGGCGCGAAGCCCGAGTTGTGCATGTCTTACGCATACAGGTGCGGCTACCGCCGAGTGACGAGGATGCGCGTGAAATGTCCGTAGCAGTCATTACAGGCTCCGCAGGTCTCGTGGGATCGGAGGCGGCGCGTCATTTTGCCGCCCTCGGAATGCATGTTGTCGGCATCGACAACGATATGCGAGCCCGGTTCTTCGGCGCGGAGGCGTCGACCGAGTGGAGGCGTCGCCAGATCCAGGAAGAACTCGGATCTTCCTACGAGCATTTCTCACTGGACATTCGCGACGACGCCGCGATGGATCGGCTGTTCTCGAAGTTCGGCTCGTCGATCGAGCTGATCGTACACGCGGCATCTCAGCCCTCCCATGACTGGGCCGCCAGAGAACCGCTGACCGATTTCTCGGTGAACGCCACTGGAACGGCCATCCTGCTGGAAACGACCCGGAAGACATGCCCAAACGCCGTGTTCATATTCTTGTCGACCAATAAGGTATACGGGGACACTCCGAACCGCCTTCCGCTCTTGGAACTCGAGACGCGCTGGGAGATCGATCCGCAGCATAGATATGCCAGTGGGATTGGGGAAGACATGCCCATCGATCGGAGTCTGCACAGCCTGTTTGGGGTTTCGAAGCTCTCAGCCGACCTTCTCGTACAGGAATATGGGCGCTATTTCGGTCTGGCCACGGCTTCCTTCCGGGGCGGTTGCCTGACCGGACCGGCGCATTCGGCTGCCAGACTCCACGGGTTCCTCGCATACCTCATGAAGTGTACGGCCACCGGCACGCTCTATACCGTCTTCGGCTACAAAGGGAAGCAGGTGCGGGACAACATCCACAGCTCCGATCTGATCCGAGCATTCGAGGCGTTCTTCAGAAACCCGAAGCGAGCGGCGGTCTACAACATCGGGGGCGGTAGATTCAGTAACTGCTCGATGCTGGAAGCGATCTCTTTTTGCCAGGAGATTTCGGGACGAGAGCTCGACTGGAGGCTAGTCGATGAGAACCGGGTGGGAGACCACATGTGGTGGATATCGGACAACGCGAGCTTTCAGGCGGACTTTCCCGACTGGCAGATGACGAAGAACGTCCCCCAGATCCTCCGAGAGATCTTCGAAGAGAACCGCGAACGCTGGAACCATAAGGTCGCTGAGGACGTCTAGCACATGACAAGCGGTGCGATCGGAGAGACAAGTCCGTCGTTTCAGCGTCGTCTGCGCAAGGAGCGCCTTGGAGGCTGGCTAGTTGACAGAGCCTTCGCGCTGGCAAGCCCTACTAGCTATTGCCTTGAAGATTTGGGGCCAGAACCACGCGTCGGCGTGCTCCTTCAATGGGGCATAGGCGATGCGGTACTTACTCTTCCACTTCTAAAGCACCTGAGGCGAGAGCTACCCGAGTGCCATATTACCGCTGTCGGAAAGCCCTGGCTACCCGATCTCTTTTCCGGTGTCGACCTGGTGGACGATTTCGCTCGACTCGTACCACCTTGGGCAGCAAAGGCCTCGATTCGGCGCCTGCCCGCAACATGGCTCAGGTTCGGCATGGACGTCATGCGCTGCAGAAGCACGCGCTTCGACCTGTTGGTAAGCGCCCGATACGACATCCGTGATACGTGCCAGCTTGCCGTCCTTCGCGCAGGATTTCGTGGCGGCTTTGGTGGTGCAGGAGGTGCGCGGCTATTGAGTGTGGACGCCGGCGTCGCGCCTCACCGCGAGTCGGGCGTGCCGGTCCACCTTGACGCGGTCCGTCTAGCGGAGGCGCTGACGAATATGCCGTGCGGGGACAATCCGACATTCCCGGCTGATGACGATGCCCAATCACGTGCAGCTTGCCGGCTTGCCGAGACAGATCGTGATCCTGGGCCGGTGGTCGTACTTGCTCGTGACGCCGGTCACCCGTTGCGGCGATGGCACCCAGGGCATTTTCGGGAGGTTTTCGAGGCCGTTGCGGACAAGATCGGCCTCTTGGTGCAGGTGGAAGATCCCGCGTCCGAGCCCAAGGATGGGTTTGAAGCTCCGCCAGGATTGAAGACACTTCGCTGGAGAACCTCGCTTCGAGAGGTCCGTGGTCTGCTCGCGTCTGCTGACCTAGCTGTGTGTTGCGACAGCGGAGTCATGCACATGGCGTCTGCCTCGGGCTGTAAGGTCGTGGCTGTGTTCGGCCCCACGGCACCCGAATGGTATGGCCCCAGTGGTTCGAGCGACACCGTGATCGCGGCGACCCCGATGCCATGCCGTCCATGCTACGATCGGTGCATATATCAGCGTCCGATCTGCATGGAGGCGGTCGACGTAGGCGAGGTGCAACGGGCAGTCGAGATTGCCCTGGGCACGCATGCCGCTGACTAGACGTAGGCTGCGGCCATCAACTAGGCTTTCCCGGAGTGTCTTGGCGGTCTCAGACCAGATCTTCTTCTCCGGCGGCAACTTCTTAGTAGGACTCTCGGTCGCCCGAGGAGGTACGGCGTCCGACTTGGGGACGTACGGCCTCCTCATGCTCTGGCTGTATGCAAGCCAAGATCTTCACAAGGCAATGATCTGGTTGCCGATGACGCAGTTGTCGGAGAGTGGCCAGTATCGAACCGCCCGGCGAGCATCCTTGATGGTCTCCTCGGTGGTCGCCCTTGGGGCGGCACTCGTGGCGCTGGCCTACCAACTCGCGGGTCGCGGAGAATCTGCCATGATGGTCGGGATGCTGGCACTACTGATCCCCGTATTGTGGTTCCACGAAATACAGAGGCGGATCAACCTGGCAGCCTTCAAGCCAGCTAAGGCAGTGGGATGTGACCTCGTGTACTTTCTGGTCATTCTCGGCCTGCTCCTCGTCCCGACTCCCGACGTACTGGCCGCCCATCCCGTGGTGAAAGCCCTTCTGGTGCTGCTGCTCGGCGCAACTGGCGCGACCTCTACCGGTATCTTCGTGCTTCGGAGACTCCCACGGAGTCAAGCCTCAGCCAAGGGTCTTCTGAAAGACTATTGGAGTCTGAGTCGGGCATACGTCGCGAATGCCCTCCTGGTGGCGGGTACTCACCGTCTTTCGGTGCTCGTGATCGGTTTGGTGCTCGGCGTGGAGGCTCTCGGCAACGTCGAGGCCGCCAGGTTGCTGGTAGCACCTCTATCGGTTGCGGCAATCGGGCTTGCAGCCATTCTGGTCCCCGACATTTCCAGAATAATCAAACACCACGACAAGGAATCCGTAACCCTCAACTCGCTGTTAGTGAAGTGGAGCGCGGTCGCAGTTGCACTACCCTTGATGTATGCCATTCTAGTACTCGGTAATTTGAATTCGCTCTCCGTCCTCGTCCTGCGCCATCAATTCGAGCACGCAGGCGCGTTGGTCGCGCTCTGGATTGGGGTGATCTTGACCAGCCTCGTTGTGACCGTTCTCATGGCCCCGCTGGGATTGGAGAGGCGTGCCTCTAGCCTGCCCAAGGCCAGGCTTCCGGGAGTCGTGCTTTTGACTGTCTTGGCTGTACCGGTGGCATTCGCTTCCGACGAACGCGGCGTCCTCGCACTCTTGCTGGCTGAAGGCATCTTGACCGTGAGCTTGCTCTTCTTCCAGAGGCAACTCTATGCTCAACGAAACAGAAGATGAAGATCCTCTTTGTGTCGACGGTCGACCACAACCCCGGTGACGACTTCATCCGCTGGGGACAGATCCACCTCCTTGAAGACGCATTGGACAGCTTCGACTTCGATGTCATGCACAAGCATGACCCACGGACAGCGTATGAGGGCTTCACCAAGCGCGAGAGTGATCCTCACCGATTCATCGCGCCCCTGCTGTTCCGCTCATTCTCGGCATTGACCTCACGACGAGACCTGCTTGCTGAGGCAGACGTCGTCGTCTTCGCAGGCACACCGTTCGTATGGAGCCAGAAAACGTGGCTCCTGCCGTCAACAACCGCCAACGCTGAGTGGAACGGGGCTACATGGAACCGCCTCTTCAAGGAGTTCCCCGAGAAACCTGTGTTGAACATTGCAGCGGGGACCAGCGTTCAAGCGGTGGAGCCGGAAGGTGTGATCTTACGTAGGCGGCGACTTGCGGCGTTTCTGTTACAAGCTGCACGTCGTGCTCGCTTGACAACAGCCAGGGACCGGGCGACGGCGTGTGTACTATCGACGCTCGGAGTTGACGTACCGTGCCTGCCTTGCACCTCGCTCTGGGCCTCAACCGGTATGGGGATGGCCCCTGAGCCGCCAAAGTACATCGCCGTCAATTTCATGCCCCACGGCACTCATCCGGCTAGGGGAAAGTCAACTGAGCCGGAGGCTTGGCGAACGACATTCACCCATGTGGTGTCGGCTCTATCCAGGGAGCATCAGCTCTGCTTCCTTTGCCATTCGACCGAGGAGTACGAGGCGGCACTAGAGTACTTTCCGGACTACGATGTCTTCTACTCTAGCGACTCACGGGAGTTGCTGAAGAGATATGGCCGGGCCTACTACACCGTGAGCAACCGGATTCACGGCGCCGGAGGCGCCGCATCCTTCGGTCGGCCAGCCCTCGGGATAGGGAATGATTCGCGAATCTCGCTGCTGGGCGAGCTGGGCCTTCCATATCTCTCAACGTCGGCCACGGCAAAGGACATCCTTTCCGCGTGCTCGGACATCGAGTCGCGGTATGATTCCTACTGTACGTCGCTACGAGAAGTGCGCGAACGGGGGGAGGCGGCCTACCTGGACTTGATCGGTGCCGCCCTATCTTGACGCGGCAGTATCTCGCGGCAGGCCAGGTGCTCTTGGGCAGGATTAAGGCTCCACCGCTTCCCAGATCTTGTCGCGGATACCAGGCAGGCGATGACTCCGACCGAACCGCGCGCGTGGGTGCTCGAAGCACGACGCTGGGTCCAATTCAGGAAGATGGCATTCCTTAATGGTATCCAAGACGAAGAACGCATTGGTCGCGATACGATTGGTCGCCACCAATCGATATCCCTTTCGGCGACCGAGCCGCACCATAGCCGGCAAAGAGGCACCGGCGTAATCGGTTCCGTAAGCGGTATGTACCGCCTGGAAGTGCTCTGAATAGGGGACGGTAACGGCTCTGTCATCACCCCAAAGATGGTTGATCTCGATGACGACGACTCTAGGCTGCACAACCTCTACTGCCTCCCAGATCCAGTAGTCCATACCGTCGATATCAATCGACAGCAGGTCAACAGTCCCCGTGATTCCGTTCTCCTCCAGGACCTCGTTCACGTTGCTCTTCGTGAGCCAATCAGCGACCAGCGAAGGCGGCCAAGCCCTTGTGCGACGGCACTTCTTGAAGAAGCGGCGTGCCGCCCGAATGTTCACTCCATCAGCATCGACAAGAAGGCCTGTCCAACCCCAATGAACGAGGAGATTTGTCGTGTTGCACTCCATCGCATCGCCGGATCCGAGCTCAACACAGCGTCGGGTCGCGTCACCTATGAGCGAGAAGATGAACAATAAGATGCCGTCCTCTTCGTGCTCACTGAAGACGGAGATGTTGGGTATGGCCAGACTCTCTGGATCGTCGGACGCTGTTTGTCGAATACGCTTCTGGAGGAGTTCTTGAGAGACATTGCAGTTGGCCCCCACGCGCGGGCTGCGAGCGAGGATCTCAGCCTTTACGATCTTGGCAAAGGAACGTCGAATACTCAAGCGATGACCGACCTTTCGTGGACGGGAGTCTTGCTCCGCCTATCCGTACAGTAACTCTCTATCGGGAGGATGTCCGGACGTATCATACGTCTTCATCCCAAGGACCTGTGATAGCAACAGGCTGACGAACCGCGGGTTGAGGAGGATATATCGGCGCCACAATCTTCGAGGTTCCGTCCAAAGACGGTATAGCCACTCAAGCCCGACTCTCTGCATCCAATGCGGAGCCTGCTGAAGGAGCCCGGCATGAAATGGGAAAGCGGCCCCGACTGCCACCAGAGGCATGCCAATTCGGCTCGTCATCTCATATGCAAAGATCTCTTGCCTCGGACAACCGAGGCCCACGAACATGAGGCGAGCGCCGGAGTAAATGATCGTTTGTATCAGTTCATCACGTTCCGATCTGCTGATTGTCCGGAACTGGGATGGTGCGGCACCAGCGATTATGAGACGAGGAAACCGTGCTTGGAGCCTTTCCGTAAGGCGTTCAAGCACGTCTGCACTGCTTCCATACAGAAATATGGGTAGGCCCTCTTCAGCAGCCCGATGGCAGATCCGTAACATCAGTTCTGGGCCATACACGCGGTCGTGCAACCTGGAGCCATACAGCCAGTTGAGCGCCCACCTAACCGGCTGCCCGTCTGGGCAAACCAGGTCGAACGAATTCAGACGATAGCGATGCTGCGGACTGTCGTGTCCAGTCATCACTCCATGTACCGCCAGTGCGGTAGCCGAGTACGGACTGTGTTTGATCGCGGCTTCGGTCACTTGGTGCACCGCGGTCTCGTAGTCGACGACATCCACCATGACACCGAGGACACTCCCCTTCCGCTGCTCGATCATAAGTGGCCCGTCACAAGGCGGGGGAATTCGGATGACATCTCGCGATTTGCATTTGAAATTGCCTCCGGTGACAGCCGATGGAGCAAGCTCCCAAAGGCCTCGAATCATCTCTGATGTATGCGAACAAATGTGAATCTGAGAAGAGACCCCTCATCTCGATCTAGGCATCATTCGTGCCGCTTTATGTCTCGATTCAGCATATTGTGCCTGGATGCAAGAGGCGCGTCCGGGTTGAACACAGGTCTTAGGCTAGGCGAGAATGAACCGAACTGCTACAGATAGGGATGCACTCGTCACTAGCTCGGGGCGAACCCAAGATGTTGCTGACTACGTTAGCCGGTGGGCGAGGCTCGGAAGAGTCGTGTACCTCGTCGTAGCGGACCTGACGGCCCTAGTTATGGCGGGGGGGGCTTCTTACTTGCTGTGGGCTCGGCCGGTGCACGGCCAGGCCTTCGAGCAGTATGGCTCTCTTTACCCACTCCTAGGGTTATTCCTCGCCGGATTCGCGGTCTTCGGCCTGTATCCGGGCCTTGGCTTGGGTGGGGTGGAGACGCTACGACGTCTAACGATCGTCACGGCCTTCTGCTATGCGTTCGTCGCGGCTGCAGAGTTCGCTCTGAAGGTCCCACATGTCTACTCAAGAGCGACGTATGCACTCGCGTTCGCACTCTCGCTCGTCCTCGTTCCCGCTGTCCGCTATGTCGCTCTGATTGTGGCACGCCGATGGGAATGGTGGGCCAAGCGCGTCGTCCTGATAGCCGATCCGGCCGATGCGGAACGCGCGGCCGAGGCTCTTCTCCGCGCGCGATATACTGGGTATGATCCAGTTGGTATCCTTGATCCGGTTGATGGCTCAGATGCACGCGCAATCGCCGGCCTTCCCGTACTCGGGTCCGTTGGACAGGCGGAGGCGGTCACCCGGCGCGGTATTTGGACCGCGGTCCTCGTCGCCGAAACCGCTCCGCCGCCCGCCCTCGTCGACGAACTCCGGCAGACCTTTCGGCACGTGCTCATGATTCGTTCCTATGCCGACGTCGGTGTAGAACGCCTCCAGGTCCGGAATCTCGGTGGGGCCCTGTGCATCGAGTATGCGAACAATCTGCTTCTCCCGCAGAACCGGTTCGTCAAGCGGGTGCTGGACATCGTCGCGGCCGGACTTCTTCTCGTCGTGACATCCCCTGTCATCCTTCTGGCCCTGCTGGCCGCTCGCCTCGCCAGCCCCGGTCCGGTCTTCTACTTTCAGGCACGCCGTGGCTTTCGGGGCCGCGAGTTCCGGATGCCGAAGATTCGTACCATGTATGTCGATGCGGAAAGCCGCCTGGGCGGGTACCTGGAGGAGCACCCGGAGGAGAAGGGTGCCTGGGAGTCGAAGTTCAAGCTGGTCGACGATCCGCGTGTCGTGCCTGTCGTCGGCGCCTTCCTCCGCCGGTTCAGCATTGACGAGGCACCGCAGCTTGTTTCCGTGTTGGCGGGGGACATGAGCCTCGTCGGCCCGCGTCCGCTGCCTGACTATCATCTCGAGGCGCTGTCGGAGACCACGCGGCGCACCCGCGCGGAGGTCCGGCCCGGTATCAGCGGATTGTGGCAGATCTCGGGCCGGGCCGACACGTCGCTGGAGGACCAGGAAGCCCGCGACGAATATTACATCCGCAACTGGTCGCTGTGGCTCGACCTCTACATCCTCGGCCGCACCGCCGGCGCGGTGCTGCGGGGCAGGGGGGCGTACTGACCGATGGCATCGTCCCGATGACGGAGCGACAGGCTCGTCGGACGGCGATCCTCGGGATCGGGATCTGGCTCGGTTTGCATGTGTTCTGGATCTTTCGTAGTGAGATCAACTGGGACGAGTACGCCCTGTTGGCGCGCGCGCACGACAGCTTGTTACAGGGCCGGCTCATCGGCGGCGGGCGCCCCGGCCTCTCGACCCTTCTGCTGATGCCCGTCGTTCGAGGCTGCGCGAACACGGTGACCGCAGCCCTCCAGGCGCGCCTACTCTGGACCCCGTTTATCGCGGCGATTCCGATGGGTCTCTGGCTGCTCCTGGCAGAGCTCTTTCAGGACCGCGACACGCGGTGGCGCGACGGCCTCTGGGGCATGGCCCTTATCGCTCTCACGCCCGCGTTCATGCACTATTCGTTGCAGGTGCGGACGGACCAGCCCGCGATCGCCCTCGGCCTCCTGGGAGGGCTCGCTCTTCTCGGCTCGCGTCGCAGGCCCATACTCGCCGGGCTCGCCGGCCTGCTGTTCGCGCTCGGGTTCTCCTCTTCGCAGAAGCTCGCGTACGTGGCAGCGCTCGTGGGCATGCTGGCCGTGGCCGAGTCGCTCGTCGCCGACCGCTTCCGCCCGCGGCGCGATCTGGGCCGGATTGCGCTGGTCATCGCCACCGGCCTGCTCACCCTGGTGGCGTATCGCTACGTGGTATCGCTGTTCATTCGTCCGGCGCCGCCGATGGACGTCGGCGGCCAGATGAGTTGGTTCGCCTGGTACCGCGAGCACGTCGGCTTCGGGTATTACTTGCTGATGCTTCCCGGTCTGCTGGTACCGCTGGGCCTCACACTCCTGGTGACGCTCCGCGCCCCGGTCGAGCTCCTGCGGCGCGGGGCGGCCGCCGGAGCCGCCGCGACGGCGCTGGCCGTTGTGGGGGTTGGCCTCCTCGTCGCCGGTTTCCATGCGGGCGCCCTCCCGTACTTCTGGATGACTCTCGGTCTGTTCCCGGCCGTCGCCGTGGCCGTTGGGATGCCGTTCGTGCGCCAGTGGATGGATGCCCGGGCTCGCCGGCTCGTCTTCCTCGTGTCGGTCGGGGTCCTCCTTGGTACCGCGGTGAACGCCGGCATCGAGGAATCCGCGCCGGGCCTAGTCGTTCAGCGGCATGCCATGGCCCTGGTCGACGCGAACTTCCCGGCTTTCCGTGAGGGGTTCAGCACAAAGCGCGCTCTGTTCTGCCGCGATGGTGAGGAGCCATTTCCGGCGTACTTCGGTCCCATCCTGCACGACTGGGATCAGACGCGGATCGACGCCTTCATCGACGAGTTCCGGGAGCGCCCGATCACCTTCATGATCAAATCCCGAGACATGGAGGTGTTTCCCGACGCCATCCAGACCTTCTGGGCAGGACATTACGTCGACTACTCGGGTTCCGTCATGGTGCCCGGGATGAATGTCGGGGGAGTGGCTGGCGATACTCTCGCGTTGGACGTCATCGTACCCGGCGTATACACACTGCATGGGGCCGATTTCGATACCGCGATCACGATCGACGGCGAGTTGATGCGTGCACGGGGGACGCGGACGCTGGCGAAGGGGACGCACGAGATCACGGGTGTCCGCGGGGACGCTCTCCTTGCCCTCGATCTAGCCACACCACCAGGCTCCATCGCCGACCGCTTCTGGGTCGGGCATTGACCTTCGCTGTTGGGGGCCTCTCGGGCTACTTCCTGCGGAAGATCACGGCCGTCGAATCACGATACTCCAGGTACCAGTCCGGGGAGAGCTCCAGGAGTTGCACGAGCGGGCTCCGCGGACCCGTGAGCGTCCACTGCACATCATACTTGTCCAGCACTTCCTTCCACTCCGGCTGACCCTGCAGGGCGGCGATGTATTCGCGAGCCAGGTCCTCCCCGTAGAAGTCCGTCTGCCCGTCGATGAACACCGGGATGTCCGGGCGCTCGTAGAGCAGGTAGCCGCCCCAGTACAACTGATTGAAAACCGGGCCCGAGGTGTCGATGTCGTCGAAATGGGCGACTGCCTCGACGGGGAAACGGTCGGCGTCGAACTGGTAGCGTTCGGCCCCGGGGCCGAGGGCGTAGAGGACCAGGCCAAGCCAGCCCAGACCCCAGAGCCACGGTCGCAGCTTTCGGTCGCCCCGGTCCACCTCACGCATCCGGGCAAGGGCCTGCTTCGCTCTCTCGCCCCCGCCTTCCAGTGCCCGCGTGGCCCAAGTGGCTGTCCACGGCAGCACGATGAGGCCGAAGAGCGCCACGTTGCGGGCCGAGTAGAGGGCCGACGCCGCGAAGAACAAGTAGAGCCCGGCTCCGAGCCACGTCACCCGCACCCGGCCGGTCATCCAGAGGGCGGGACCGGCGAACAGCGCGATCAGGAACAGCTTTGCGTAGCCCTGGTGGAAGTTGACCGACTGGAATTCCTCCGTCACGGCCAGCAGGAAGTCGTCGCCGCCCAGGTGGCCCGTCGTATAGGTCCACAACCGCGTTCCGGCGGGAGTCAGCAGGGTGCCGAGAAGGCACAGCACCAGGACGATCGCCAGAGGTCGCGCCGCCCGCCGCCCGAGCGAAAATTCCGACGATTCGAGGAGTGCGCCGATCAAGAAGGCGATCAACAGCGTGACGCCCAGCAGAAACCCACCGTGGGTGTTGGACCAGACCAGCATCAGGATCGGCAGCGGGGCGAGTGTCCAGGCCTTCCCGGAGCGAGCGAAACGCACGAGCAGTATAAGGAAGACGGCGGCGAAGGCCGTCGTGAACACGTGTGGCCGTGGCAGCAGGTGCACGGCCTCCAGGAGCATGCCGAGCAGTCCCACGGCCAGCGCGAGCGGGCGAGGAGCCCCGAGCTCGTCCGCCGTACGGTAGACCCCCAGGACGCCGACCACGAACAGCAGCGAGGCCAGCACCGCGACGCCCGGCAGACCCGCCGCGCCATCGGCAGCCGCGAGGGTGACCTCGGAGAGCCATTCGTGCAGAACGATGGGTTCGCCGGGCCTTGTATGGGAGTTGACGTCGACCTCGGGAACCCCTCCGAATTCGAGGATTTCGTGCCCGATCCTGATGTGCCGGGCGCCGTCCCCGTCCTCGTCGAACATCCCGGGTCCGCCCACGAAGAGCGCGAGCCCGAGAGCGACGAGGGCGAGGATGGTACCGTATGACGGGAGGAGCCAGCGTCGGGGAGATGTCATGGGTTCACTCGACCGGTCGGCAGCAGGCGTACAGGGATGTCCCAAAGGGCACGAGCGAGGTGCCTGGGATCGCCTGCTCGAGTCGCGAGATCCAGTAGGCCAAACCGTTCAGCGGAGCGGCGGGAACGGTCTCTGGCACCACGTTCGGCGCGACGATCGACTCCTTGAGCCGCACCAACAACTTGAGCGGAACGAGCCAGTGGAAGAAATATCGGGACTCGGACACGCGCAGGCGCGCGGTCCGCAGCTCTCCCGCCAGCGAGCCCCGAGAATAACGACGGAAGTGATGGTTCATCTCGTCGTGGCTCGTCCACAGCGACTCGAAAGCCGGCACGGTGATGAACAGTCTGCCGTCGGGGGCAAGCGCTGAGCGCGCGGCCTGCAGAAACGGTTGAGGGTGCTCCACGTGCTCCAGCACGTCGAGCATGAGTATCCAGTCGAATGTCCGATTCGCGGCCCAGTTCGAATCCAGAAAGCCCTCGTGGATCCGCGACCGCCACGGACCGTCTGTCAGGAGCGCCGCGTCCGGCTCGATGCCTTCCACGCGACCGAACTGCTCGAGCTCGCCGAAGAACAGGGCGTCGCCACAACCGACGTCGAGGATGCGCAGACGCCGATCGTCGTCGGATGCCCGGAGACGTTCGAGGAGAAAGTGCTCCCGGGCCCTCCACCACCAGTGCCGCTCGTAGAGGTCGGCATAGGCAGCCGCGTAGGCCGGATCCATCAGGTGTCATCCGACGGGGGATCCTCGAGATCGCGCCCGTACGTCTCGGCGACCAGGTAGAGCGGCCGGTCCTTCGCCTCCTGGTAGATCCGTCCCACGTACTCTCCGATGATGCCCAGAAAGAAGAGCTGAACACCGGCGAGGAATACCATGGCGATGATGAGCGTCGTGAATCCCTGCGGGGTCGTGTGCCGGATCAGGCGAGCCCACAGCACGTAGATCGTATAGACCGTCGATCCGGCGATGGCCAGCGCGCCCAGTGCGGCGGCCGCCCGGATCGGAGCGACGGAGAAGGCGAACAGGCCATCGAGGGCCAGCTTGAACAGACCCGTCAGACCGTAACGGGACGTGCCGGCGTGGCGCGGTGCGCGCTCGACCTCGAGGCCGGTCTGACGGAAGCCCACCAGGGCACGCAGCCCCCGGATGTAGCGGTGCTGTTCCCGGTGCAGGCGAAGGGCTTCGACCACGCGACGGGACAGCAGGCCGAAGTCTCCGGAGCCCTGGGGCAGGGGAGTCGACGAGAGTCGCGCCATGAGCCAGTAGAACACTCGATAGGCACCGCGGAGCAAGGGCCCTTCCTTGCGCCCCACCCGAACGGCATACACGACGTCGTAGCCCTCCTCGAACTTCCTCACGAGCTGCGGGATCGCTTCGGGCGCATCCTGGAGGTCTCCGTCCATCAGCACCACGGCGTCGCCATCGACATGGTCGAGCGCCGCCGTGAGGGCCGCCTGGTGTCCGAAGTTTCGTGACAGCGCCAGCACGGAGATCCGGGAGTCGCCGGAGCTCAGCTCGCGGAGGCGCGCGAGGGTGTCGTCCGTGCTTCCGTCATCCACGAACAGCACGGAATGTGGCCCGCCGGGCAGGTCGTCCAGGACGGCACCGAGCCGCCGGACGAGCTCGTCGAGATTCTCCCGTTCGTTGTAGACGGCGATCGCAACCGAGATAGAGTCGTTCATGTCAGCCGGCCGGCGTCGAGGACAGGGCATAGAGGAACAGGTTCACACCCATCTGGAGGGCCGCCTCGTGCAGTTCGGCGGGATCTTCATGAACGGACGGATCCTCCCAGCCGTCACCGAGATCGCTCTGGTAACTGTAGTACACCGCCAGGCGACCGTCGATGAAGATCCCGAATCCTTGGGCCGGCTTCCCGTCGTGTTCGTGGATCTTCGGAATGCCGGCGGGAAAGTCGTAAAAGACGTGGTAGATCGCGTGCTCGAGAGGGACCTCGACGAGCTCCCGGTCGTCGAACAGCCGTCGAATCTCACGACGGAACGACTCGTCCAGCCCATAGTTGTCGTCCACGTGCAGGAAGCCGCCCGCCGTCAGGTATTCACGCAGACGAAAGAGCTCCTCTTCGGTGAAGTGAATGTTGCCGTGTCCCGTCACGTAGAGGAAGGGATAGTCTCCCAGGTCGGGATCCGTGAGCTTCACTTCCGCCGGACGTTGCTGCACCTGCACGCTGGTACGCTGATCGATCGCCTGGAGCAGATTCGGAAGGCTCGAGGGGTTTGCGTACCAGTCGCCGCCACCCTCGTACTGGAGCCGCGCGATCGTCGGCATGGCCGGGTCCGGGGCGGACGACTGTCCTCGGGCCGATGCAGTCGTCAGCATCAGCGTCGCCACGACCGCCAGCGCCGGGACCCCTCGCATCGGATTCGTTCCGTTCGAAGTGGTAGACATACTCCCCATAGTGGACGTCCTCTCACCGCGATGAAAGAGGTTGCCGGGCGTCCTGTGACCCTGGCGGGAGTCGGTTGTGCCACCACTTCGAGAATCGGCCACAGAGGTACCAGATCGCCACCGCACCGAGAATCCCCGCATAGCTGTCGACGGCATAGTGCCAGCCGAGGTGCACGGAGCCCAGGAGCATCAGCATCGCAACCGGGATCACGATCACTCCCAGCCACCGCGCGGTTCGCACGGCCGCCAGGGTGGCGACTGTCGTGATGGCCAGGTGCATGCTGGGCATGGCGGTGATCCCGCCCCAGGTTCGGTAGGTCAGCCAGAGGCGGGCCTGGTTGTCGAGGGCATGAAGCGGAGTCGTCGCATCGACCGCGGCGAGGTAGGCCATGAGGGGCTGGTAGGGATCCGTGAGGCCGGTGATACGGCCGAAGTACACGGGTCCGGCCGACGATAGGGCGATGGCCGTGATCGTACCCATCACGATCCAGGAGATGGCGAAGCTGAGCAGGAATTGTAGACGAATCGGCTCCCGACCGTGCACCGCCTGCCAGATCGTGATCGACCAGAGCAACGCGAACCAACCGAATACGTACACACGATCCATGAAGACCGTGATGGCCGGATGCCCGAGCATCGGTTGCAGCAACTCCCAGGGTTGATGGTCGAAGTGGAGCCACCGATCGATGTGCATCAGGGTGACGTCGAACGAGAAGGGCCGAATCTCGGTCAGCGCCATTCGAAACCCGAGCATCGCGTCGAGCAAAGCGGGCAGGACCGAGAAGACGACAAGGGTCCCCACGAGCCGTCGTGCGCCGAACCAGCGGCGGCCCAGTTCCCGCCAGGTTGCGGCTTCGAAGGGAGGTCGCCGGGCCAGCACGACGTCCTTCGCGATGGCGACGACGAGCACTGAAATGAGGTATAGCGTGGTCAGCAGGGCAGGCGCCCGGTACATCTCCACGCCATAAGGAATCGAGCGGCCGACGGACGGTAGGACGAGCGCCCCCGCGAGCACGTACGCGCCGGAGACCAGCACGAACGGCGCGGAGTCATAGAGACCGCGCCGCGCTTCGCTCAGTTGCCGCGGCGGGCCCCCGGAGGGCGCCGAGGGCCCATGCACGTCTTGCGCCTAGTCGTCGACGTTGGTGCCCGCGCCCGACACGACACCGCCGGCACCCGGCATGTCGAGGAAGTAGGCGCGGCAGGCGCTGTCGACCAGCTCCGACGTCAGAGCGGCTTCCACGTGCCGGTATTTTGCGATGTTGCACAGCGTGTCGACCACGTCGCGCGGATGGCAGCCGCGCGGCGCGATCTGCAGCCGGCCGTAGAATTGTCGGAAGATCTGGTCGACCCGCGAGCGGTCGAACACGATGCCGCGGGCTTCGCACATCCGCCGGAAGATCTCGTCGTACTGCTCCCGGCTCGGGCTCTCGACCATGATCTTGTAACGGATGCGGCGCAGGAACGCCTCGTCCACCAGCTCGAGCGGGTTGAGGTTCGTGGCGAACAGCACCATGCAGTCGAACGGGATCGGGAATTTGTAGCCGTTCTTGAACGCCAGGTAGTCGATGCGCTTCTCGAGCGGCACCATCCAGCGGTTCAGCAGATCGCGCGGACGCACGTGCTGGCGGCCGAAATCGTCGATGATAAACACGCCGCCGTTCGCCTTCACGTGAGGCGGCGCCTGGTAGATGCGGCTGTCGGGGTCATATTGCAGGTCCATCTGGTGCAGCGTCATCTCGCCACCCACGAACACCACCGGGCGCTTGATCTTCGCATACCGGGCGTCGTGCGTCTCGCTCTTGAACAGCGGACTCGATTCGAACGGGTCACCGTTGCCATCCGCATTGT
>Ga0055480_10000177_pt1 | contig 22557 bp, 22 predicted proteins | sample Muzzi_PWB_D2_FD_57935 | JGI IMG/M metagenome (GOLD analysis project Ga0055480, IMG submission 57935) | Wetland microbial communities from San Francisco Bay, California, USA, that impact long-term carbon sequestration - Muzzi_PWB_D2 | ecosystem: Environmental > Aquatic > Marine > Wetlands ... | reverse complement strand
GAGACTCATCAGGCATTTCTCAACAAAGGCATTAACCCCTTCGATTTCTCGCAACTGAAATTTGTGCAGAGCGTGGAGGAATCAATGGCCCTCAACCGCGATACCAGATCCCACATTGTCCTGGCCGGCTCGGGCATGTGTGAGGGGGGAAGGGTGCTGCACCATCTTCGGCACAAGATTCATGACGAACGTAATACCGTGTTGATTGTCGGTTATATGGGTCAGAATACCTTTGGTCGGCAACTACAGGAAAAAGGGGAAAAATATGCTGCCGGCGGGCGGCAGGGCGTGCCGCCAATGGTCCGATTCTACAATAAAGATTATCCCTTGAAGGCACGGATCATCTCCTTGGGCGGTTTCAGCGCACATGGGGACCGGGATGAAATGACCCGGGTGCTGAAAGACTCGAACCTGTCGATCAAAAAAATTGCCCTGGTTCACGGTGAAGAAGAACAAACCCTGGGTTTTGCCGAGCATCTTCGCGGGCTGGGCTTCCAGGTGGAAGTGCCCTGCCACGGACAGAGTATCTTCGTTTAACCGGCGGGCCATTGCCGGCCTGCGGATGATCTGGGCCATGTTGCTCATGGAGCTGTCCAGAAGAGGTGAAAACCTTGGTATTTTCCCGGAAAGACATCTTTTCTATTGATTATGGGGAAAATACCGATATAACCAAAAATGAAGTTGCGCGTTGTCATGGCCCGGCTGGGAGCCCGGGACCGTTGATTGCCGCAGGTGCTTATCGATTTATGCTCGGTTGAATCTCCTGGCAATGTTGGATATCCCTGAGCTGGAGATTACTTGAGGGAATTTACCTGCAGGCCTTGAAATTTTTTATGGTCTGTTCGATGACATTTTATTTGGAGATGGAAGATGGCACTAAAAGTTACTCTGGATGAAGATGAATGTATCGGATGTCAAAGTTGTGTTGAACTCTGTCCTGATGTCTTTGGTTTTGACGATGAATCGGAAAAAGCCTTTGTTTACAAAGAATATTCCGGAGATGAAGAGTGTATTGAGGACGCCGCTGCTGCCTGTCCGGTCGATTGCATTGAGGTGGACGAGGAATAGCGGCGACGAAGAACTCCTGGCCGGATAATGGCATGCCAGTTATAAGGCGATATCGGCTCCAGCCATTTGCCGCAGATGTTCTTGCCAGACAGTTGTCTTTTTCCGGCGCTCTTACCAGAACACCGGGAATCCTGTCCATCGAATTTCAGGTGCAGGGAGCCGTGGAGCTGATCCGTCAAGGCTCAAAACTGCCGGCGGCTATTCGTGGCGATGAACTATGGCGTCATACCTGTTTTGAACTCTTTTTTGGTATAAAGGGTAAAACCGGGTACTGGGAAGCAAATTTCTGTCCGGGCGGCCGCTGGAACGTCTATCGTTTTGCCGGGTATAGAACCGGGATGCGCGAAGATGGGGACATCGGCCCGCCGCACTGTTGTCTGGTTGCCGGTCCCGACCTTCTGTCACTCACCTGCACCTTGGTTCTCAACTCCATTATCGACGACTCGGCCGACCTTGAAGCCGGGGTCTGCAGTATCATCGAGGCTACTGACGGCGGTATCAGCCACTGGGCCATTGAGCATCATGGACCCCAACCGGATTTTCACCATCGACATGGATTTCTCCTGGAGTTGCCGGGAGCGAAAAAAGAACATACTCGGAGGATCGGATGAAGAAAATCGTCCTGCTCGCCTATAACGGGGAGCTGAGCTGTTTTGCTCATGTTATGCTCTACGCCCTTGATTTTGACGGGAAAGGGTATACGGTGAAAGTGATACTGGAGGGTGCGGCAACCGGTCTTATTACCGAGCTGGCCAGGCCGGGTGCTCCTTTTGCCAACCTGTACAGCCGGCTGCTGGAAAAAGGGCTGCTTGGTTGTATCTGCAAGGCCTGTTCTCAGAAAATGGGAACCCTTGCCGAGGCTGAGAAACAGGGGTTGACCATTGTCGGAGACATGCAGGGACATCCGTCTATCGAAGGCTTTCTAAGCGACGGATTCCGGCTGCTTTCCTTCTGAGCCGTTTCAAGAAGGCCTGCTCTTTGCAAAGTCATATGCTTCCCCGGAGAATTGAACTGCTGGCTCCGGCCAGAAATCTTGCCTGCGGCATCAGTGCGGTAAATCATGGTGCCGATGCCGTTTATATCGGCGGACCGCAGTTTAGCGCCCGGGCCGCCGCAAGTAACAGCCTTGCCGATATTGGAAAACTGGTTGCCTATGCCCATCAGTACCGGGCAAGGGTCTATGTTGCCCTCAACACTATCTTCGATGATCGGGAACTTGAACGGGCCGTTGCTCTCTGCCATCAACTGCACGGGCAGGGCGTTGATGCCCTTATTATTCAGGATGTCGGGCTGCTGGAATCCGAGATGCCGCCCATTCCCCTGCATGCTTCAACCCAGATGAATAACCGGAAGGTGGAAAAAGTCCGCTTCCTGGAAAAGGTCGGGTTTAAGCAGGTCGTTCTTGCCCGTGAACTGAGCCTCGCAAAGATCAGGGAGATCCGGGCGGCAACCAGTGTCCCACTGGAATTTTTCGTCCATGGCGCACTCTGTGTCTCTTACAGCGGACAGTGCTATATCAGCGAAGTTATGGCCGGACGCAGCGCGAACAGGGGAGAATGTGCCCAATTCTGTCGGCATGGCTTCAGCTTAAAAGACGGCAAAGGCAGGCTTCTCGTAAAGGACAGCCATCTGCTGAGCTTAAAAGATTTACATCTTGCTGCGCACCTGGGAGACCTCATCGAGGCGGGGATAGATTCCTTTAAAATAGAAGGCCGTCTGAAAGACGAAAATTATGTGAAGAATATCACCGCCTATTACCGCCAGGCGCTCGATACCATAATAAATGACGACCCCGGGCTGCGGCGCTCGTCTTCCGGCAGCTGCAGCTTTGACTTCATTCCGGATCCATCGAGGTCGTTCAATCGGGGGATGACCGAGTATTTTTTAACCGATCGGCGCAACAGGCCTGGGGCAATTGACAGTCCCAAGGCTACAGGGCAGAGGCTGGGGAAAGTGGTGCATGTCGAACGGCGCTATTTTTTGTTGCAGACCGATGAAGTAGTTAACAATGGTGACGGCCTCTGCTATTTCGATCGGCAGAATGGGCTGGTGGGGATCAAGGTGAATCGGGTCGAGAACGGGAAAATTTATCCCAGAGATCAGGTATCCTGCCCCGTCGGCGCGACAGTCTACCGCAATTTCGATACCGCCTACAATAAACTGCTGATCGGAAGTGACGGGCATCGAACCATTGGCGTACACCTCCGTTTACAGGAAACCGGTTATGGCCTCCAGCTATCGATAAGAGATGAGGATGGAATAGAATCGCTGACCGGAATAAAAGTAGAAAAGGCGCAGGCCCGAAAGAGTGGGTCGATAGCCACTCTTGCCGAAAAACAACTGAGAAAAAGTGGGGGGTCGGTTTTTACAATCGGTGATGTGAAGGTAAACCTTGACCCGAACATTTTTCTTCCCGCAGCCATTTTCAATGACCTGAGAAGACAAGGTTTTGCCGCTCATCTGCAGGAAAGGCTGCAGCTGTATCGGGTCGAGGCTGCCGAGTTGACGATCAATAATTTTCCCTGGCCGGCAAGCGAGGTGGGGTATCAGGATAATATTGCCAACAGGAAGGCGGCGGCGTTTTACCGTCGGCACGGCGTAGCCAGGATTAACAGGCAATCTCTACTGGCAAGGGATATTGCTGACTGTGCCCTGATGACCACGAAGTATTGTCTCAAGGCGCAGCTCAATATCTGTCCGAAAATGGGCAGCCGGGGCGATGATGTTCCCGGGCCGTTGACCATTGTCGACAAGACCGGTGCGTATGACCTTGACTTCGATTGCCGGTGCTGTGAAATGACGGTTCGCAGATCAGGAGCTGGAAAATAAGCTGTGGCTATCGAGGTTTTCGGTTATTGAGCAGCCGTTTCTTCGCCCTTCTGGAAAAGAAAACGGACAGCAGTTTGAGGGAGCAGAGATAGACGAGAAAGCCGCTCACCATACCAACTGCGATGCTGCCGAAAAGCAGGGGAATGAAAATCCCTTTGCCCATCTGTAATATGGCCAGGAACTGGTCTTTGATATCCCAGAATTCAAGGCGGGTCAGAGTACGGCCGATATCAATAAAGAGCCCCGATACTTCCGTCAATGGCGGGCCATCCCATATTTTTATCCCCACCCAGTAGTTAAAGGTATAGATAGGTGCGACAGTAACCGGATTGGTGATCCAGACCGGAATTATTGCCGCGGGACGGTTCATGTTAAAGAAGGTGGCAGCCAGAAAAGCCAGGATGAGCTGTACTCCGACCGTTGGGGTAAAGGCGATAAAGGTGCCGAGTGCCAGGCCGCCGGCGATGGCCCGGGGTGAGCTGCGCAATTTGATAACCCAGCGTAAAACCGGCCGCAGTCGAAGGAGCATGTTACGCTGGTTCTTTGCTTTTCGCGAGTTTTCAGCCATTTGTCGATCGGCTCCGGTGGTTGTTTTCTGTCGGAAGGATCTGGCCCTATGGACCAGCTATAGTCTGATTATGGAAATATCCTGATATTTGGATACATCCCTTCCTTTTCCCCGAACTGAAAGGGTTGAATGGTATTCAAGGACAGCTTTTGGTTGCGCTGGGCATGGCCGGCGTTTTTGCCTTTTTCATAAAAGGCGCCATTCGCCAGAAGAATATGGTGAATGCGATCCTGAAAGGCCTTAACCAGCAGGGCTCCTTTTCCTTCGAAATGTAAGCGCCCTTTGGTGAATGAGGATTCGACACTGTTCAGTTCCTCAAGAGACATAGAGTTGGTCAGCAGATCTTCCATGTTTCTCACCAATCCCCAGACCAGGTGTCCGGCTGGAATTTCAAGGGGCTGATCGATGTCAATTATTGTGTGCGGCATAATAATGCAATCCTGGCCGATTTGTAACCTGCTGCCCTTTTTGCCGTGGAGAAAACTGTTAAAACCGACAAAGACATTTGCACCCAGGTCTGACTCGACGATTTTGGCCCCATGAGCGGTGACATTGTAACCTTCCAGACATGAATTGATAATAAAACAATTTTCCTGGGCATTGGCACCCTTGCCGAGAATCGAATTTTCCAGGTAGGCCCGTTGGGAAATGAGGACGTTGTCGGCAATTTTGATATTGGGCATGATCACCGCATATCTGTCCAGAGAGGCAGTTTCCGGAACCGATTTTATTGCCTTGAGGTTGACGAAGTCAAAGACGCGCTGGAACTGATTCTTTCGCTCTTCTATAAAATCGATCAATATTCCCCAGGGTACCTTATCCGGGGAAAGGTATACATAGCGTTCCAGATCTTCCGGCAGGTATTTATAAAAGAAATTAAAATTGCCGGGACTATTGACCCAGATCGTGCCCGGGTCGACCTTGAGATGATAGATCTCTCCTGCCTGGATATAGGAGTACGCTCCAATGATGCAGTCGCGCATGGTTGTCAGGTCGACAGTGGCAAAGGGACCGAGAAAACAACCGTCGGAGGGGGCGCCATGGATATTTGCGTAATCCATGGCCAGGGTGTTTTTGATAAAAAATTTCTCGTGTGTTTCGGGATCGTGGGAATAGTTGTGCACCAGCGTTTTAACCAGCGCACTGTCTTCAATATCAATTATTTCGTCTCTGGTCAGGGTGAGGGTGAAATTGTTGAAGGTGAAGGTATGATCTTTCCGTTTCAGTTCGTCGCCCCGGATATCACTCTTGTATAACAGCGAGTTCCTGACCCGGCATTTTCCCAGAAAATAGCTGCCGGCAAGGGCCGAATGTTCAAAATGCAGGTCAAGCGGATGATCTGTGGTTATGCCGTAAAAGGCATAAAACTTGCTCATCTGATCCGGTGGAACAAGTTGATCGGCAAAGGGGCTGATATCAAAGTTCAATTCCCTGAGATTGATATTGACTCTCTGGACAATCCTGTTAAAAAGTTTTTCCAGTTCTTTCATAACGGTGTCCTTGGCTGTCCTTTGTGGCGGAGGAAGAGCGCGGCTCAACTTTTCAAGGTGCTTTCTCAAGTGCGGTCATTTTATGGAAAACCGCAGCAAAGACATCCGGCATTCTCAGGATGCCGACAATCTTTTCTCCGCGGGTCACCAACAGGGAAAGATGCGTTCCCGTAACCAGTCTGTGAATTGCCGTATCAAGGCTGCTGGTCTCCGACACGAATTCTCCGGGAGAGGGAGTCTGCATGAATTCTTCAACTTTTTTTACCGAGGCCTGGCGCAGAGAATCCTTGCTCATAATTTTGCCGTGGGAACGATACAGGTCACGGAGCTGTGCAAGATACGCATCACTGAAGTTGAATTCTCTTAACCGTTCAATCTCGAATTTTAAGGTGACCTCCGGTTCGATCGCCTTCAGTGCCAGCAACTGACTTATCTTGCCGACAACCTGGCCGCGTTCATCGAGAACGAGTATGGCAAGGTGATGATATTTGCTCATGGTAAAGGTTTCCTGCGCCTGCTCAAGGGCCTTTACCGCATCAATGAGCGATGTACCGACAACTACGGTCGCATATTCGGAGATCGGCACCATTAGATCTCGGACAAGAAAGTTATCCATATGTCCCCTTCTCTGCAAGAAGATCCAGCTATATGAAATCCCTCAATGTTTGTTCGAAAATATGCTTAACTGTCTATAATAAAAAGTATTATTTGTCAATCAATTCCGGGGTCGAACTCGCCGGCAAAGAGGTACTTGAGCAGGGCCGGCAAAGGCTATTTGACCCTGGTGGCGGCAAGAGGAAACCGCATGACGGCAAGTTTCATCTTTTCCGTACGGCCGTATTTATATCGATGCTCGAAGTAGTTGACCGGATAATCGGCTGGCTCAAGATGGTAAGCCGAGGTCAGAAAAGATGCAAGATCAGGGGGCATCGCCGGAGAGTGATCGGCTTTCCAGACGACTGCGGCTGTAGAAAAACCATCTGTGTTGATTTGCATTTCAAAATTGTACCCGGGGATAAGTGCCATGCTGCCGGGAAATTTGAGCCGCATATTGCCGGCGAGAAACCGATTGTCACTTATTATCAGACCGCCCGAGAAACCGTTGCGGCGGAGATCTTCGGCGAAGGCGGTGAAAGGATAATTCAGCCGGCAGAAGCGATGGATATAGGAGGCGCCGGCCACTCTGATGGTAAAAGCAAGATAGACGCCTATTGCCGCGACAGAAATCACCCCGAGAAAGACTTTAAAGCGCTTGGCGGTAATATAGGCCGGAGCAAGTCGTGAAAAGTAGTAGATGGGAACAACAAACAAGAGCGGCTGCAGCCATCGGTCTTTGATGTAGGTTACCTTAAAAATCAATACCGCCGCTAAGAGGAAAAGAAAAATGGTCAGGAGGTACCGTTTGAGCAGTTGGTGGTGGAGAACGCTCTGTGGAATCTGCTTTCGGCCAAAACCGGCGGGGAAGACCAGGAGAAGTACGAGCCACATCGGCGTCAGAAAAAGAAAACTGTTGGAAAAGAGGCTGGCGAGCCCCTTCAGCTGATAATTAGCTACTGCGCGATTGAACTTATGGGTTGCGGAAAAGACGATAGCCTGGTTGTTGAACATCCATAAGAAATAACTGCCGCAAACAACAAATATGATCAGCAGACTCACCACTATTTTACCGGAGAAGACAACCTTTCTTCCTTCGGAAAAAGTGACCAGTGTCAGCAACAGCGCGGCGATGAACAAGGTGAAATTGACCTTCCCGAGAATACCGGCACTGAGCAGCAGCCCGAAAAGGCAATAGTTGGTCAGCGATTGTTTGTTTATCAGCCGGAGCACCTGCCAGAGAGTGGCGGAAGCCGCACAGACCACAAGGGTGGTGTGCGTCATATCGCGTTGGGATTCCCAGGCGATCTGGGGAATCAGCAGCAGGGAGCAGGTGGCCAGAATTGCCGCCCGGGTATCCTTAAGCATTTCCCGGCCGGAGAGAAAGACAAAGAGATAGGTAAGAAAAAGGAGGCCGTTTTTCAGAAGACTGACGGCGAGAACATTGTTGCCAAAGAGCTGAAAAAAGGCGTGTTGCAGCCAGGAATACAACGGGGGCTGTTCCGTATAGCCGGCCAGCAGCCACTGACTCAGAAGAGCCTGTTCCGCTTCATCGTAGTCGAGAGAATCCGAGATCAGCACCCGCAGAAGAATATGCAGGGTGAAGTAGCCGCCGAGCAGCAGGAGAAATTTCAGGGTCAGTTGCTGTCTTGTCGCCGGGTCAGTTGTCATCTCGATAGGTTCCTTTGGAATTGACGCTGCCGCAGGCCGAGTAGAATGTTCCGGCTGTAAACGATTGTCCCGAATAACTGCCCGACAAAGAGGACCGGATCTTTTCTGAAAATTGCATAGCTGAGGACCATGATGGAGCCGGTGATACTGATTATCCAGAAACCGATAGGCAGGACGGATTGTTTTCGTTTTTCACTATAAAGCCACTGGTAGACGAAGCGGAAGGTGAAAATACACTGACCGATGACGCCCCAGAGCATGAGTGCTGAGGAGATATCCTTGTTGGCAAAAAGGTGGTGGATGGTATTCGTTTCGCCGGTGAGCAGCCAGCAGGTGGCGAGTCCCGGGAAAACAAAGGCGAGAATACGCACCGGTCGAGGAACCTTTGCCCAGTAACCATGGTAATGGAGGTTGCGAATGTACACCCCGTAGGTAATGACCTGGCCGAGGATAATGACCAGATCATTACGCAGGATGCCGTACACCATCAGAATAAAGGAAGCGAGGATGCTCAGCTGCCAGAAAAGGAGTGGAGAGAGTACTCGACCGGCTCTCTCCGAGGCAACCCATTGGGTGATCTGCCTCGCAGAAAAGAGGATCTGGGCGAGAAAGCCTATAGAAAAAACGACATACTGATTCATCTATTTTGATCTGCTAGCTTGTAGCGAATATATCGACTGCGCATCCAGCGAAAGGCCATGGTATCGAAAAAAGGCCCGATGAGACGATTGAAGAGATGATATTTAGCGGTCCCGGCATAGCGGGGGGAATGTGAGATGGGAAGCTGTTTTACCCTGCCACCCTGCAACTGAACAAGCGCCGGAAGGAAACGATGCATGCCGATGAAGAACGGCATCTCTTTAGCATAAGAAGTCTTGATTATTTTCAACGGACAACAGGTGTCCTGGATTGCATCGTTGATCATCAATCGCCGGTACCCGTTGGCGATTTTCGAGGATAATCTTTTGATCAGGCTGTCTTTTCTTTTCGCCCTGATGCCGTTGACCATGTCATACTCGGGCAGGTAATCGAAGTATGAGCGAAAATCGGCTGGGTGGGTCTGCAAATCTGCATCGATATAGCCTACCAGTGGGGTCTCGCAGTGATCAAAGCCAGCCTTGATGGCTACGCTCAGGCCGTAATTTTTATCGAGGGATAACACGGTGTAGCCTGTAGCCTGATGACATTTTTCCGTGAGCATGTGCAGGCTGTTATCCCTTGATCCGTCGTTGATGAAGAGCACCCGGCAAGGGATGGGACAATTCTCTAAAAATCTGTCCATCTCAAGAAAGAACGAGGGGAGGCACTCTTCCTCGTTAAATACCGGGACAACGATGGTCAGCTCATCGCTCATGTATTTGATCCGTTAAATGTTCATCTGGTCTGCTGGTAGTCTTTGGATGTGGCAGACATGTGTCGCTCACCCCTGCACGGAGAGGATTCTTTGCTGTAATCAACCGAATATCGTTAACAGACATCACGGTGAAACTCAAGTCAATTCGCTGCAAATGGTAAAATCCGGTGGGAGGGGGAGGCGGCAGAGATGGGGGGAGCCGGCAAGCGGTCCGAAATTCTTAGAGCGGCTTTGCTCCCCCTGCCACTTGGGACAGGGGGAGCGGTTTATCTTCTTTTCGACCAATCGGGCTGATGCAGCAGCTGATTGGCCTAGGGAGGGATTTCCTGTTAATTGAGTGTCTGGAAATCGTTATAAGCGTGGCCGCCGTGCTCAGTGATATCGAGGCCTTCGAGCTCCTCATCGGCACTGACACGCAGGCCTATGGTCATCTTGATGGCGGTGAAAAGCACGAAGCAGGTTCCGAATGACCAGGCAAAAGCTGCGCCGATGCCGAGCAGCTGCACACCGATAATCTGGGCGGTGGCGCCTTCGATGTTGAAAAGCCCGGCTGCCAGTGTTCCCCAGGCACCGCAGACCCCGTGCACGGAGATTGCACCGACCGGATCGTCGATATGAATGCGGTCGATAATCAACACGGAGAAGACAACGATGATCCCGGCAATGGCACCGATAATCACCGAACTGGCAGGAGTGACATTGGCGCATCCGGCGGTAATGGCAACCAGACCGGCCAGGGCGCCGTTGAGGCTCATGCCGACTTCAGGTTTTTTAAAGATAGCCCAGGCGGTCAGCATGGCGGTGACTGCACCGGCTGCCGCAGCAAGGTTGGTGTTGACAAAAATCATGGCGATATCTTTGGTGCCGGCGGTGGTGGAACCGGGATTGAAACCGAACCAGCCCAACCAGAGGATAAAGACACCGAGGGCCGCCAGAGGGATATTGTGACCGGGGATGGCTTTGACTTTACCGTCTTTGCTGTATTTTCCAATTCGCGGACCAATTACCAGAGCACCGGCAAGTGCCGCCCAGCCGCCGATGGAATGGACGACGGTCGAACCGGCGAAATCGATAAAGCCGAGTTTTTCCAGCCAGCCGCCGCCATGAAAAAGACTTCCCCAGGCCCAGCTGCCGAAAACCGGATAGATAACGGCTGAAATAGCCATACTATAGACGATATAGCCAACGAACTTGGTTCTCTCCGCCATAGCACCGGAGACAATAGTTGCAGCTGTTGCGGCGAAGACGACCTGGAACATCCAGAAGGCAAGAACCCAAGGATCGCCGCCCGGTGAAAAATCACTGAGGAAGAAACCGTCGGTGCCGAACCAGCCGGTGGCGTTTGCCCCGAACATAATTCCAAAACCTACCGCCCAGAAAGCAATGGATCCGACGGAAAAGTCCATCAGGTTTTTCATCATGATGTTTATCGAGTTCTTTGCCCGGGTAAAACCGGATTCTACCATGGCAAAACCGGCTTGCATAAAAAAGACCAGAGCAGCGGCGACGAGGGTCCAAACGTAGTCGAGATGACTCTGTACGCCGGCGATGGCGTCGGCGTTCGAGGCGATCGTCGGCGCAGCGTCATCTCCTGCCCAGGCAAAAGCTGGAAGACAGAGCAAAAAGGTTGCAAAAAATATTTTCCTCATGACATTTCTCCTTTAATAATAGTGATAAAATTGTAATTACTAGATTGCATCCTCATTTCGCTCGTCGGTCCTGATACGACAGGACGTTTCCACCGGGAGGACGAAAATTTTACCGTCGCCGATGGTGCCGGTTTTTACGCTTTTAGAGATGGCTTGTACTACCTGATCCACATGGTTCTCTTTGACCACAATTTCCACCTTGATCTTCGGGATGAAATCAACAACATATTCTGCCCCCCGATAGACCTCAGTATGGCCTTTCTGGCGTCCGAAACCTTTCACCTCACTGATGGTCATTCCCTGTATACCTAAAGCCCCCACGGCCTCCTTCAGGGCATCAAGTTTAAACGGCTTGATAATTGCCTCAACTTTCTTCATTCAATATTCCTCCTCTCCTTCAAACAAATGATTTACGCCGCAGTCAGTCTGTTGCCCACAATGATCGGTGCAGGGAGTGGGGAGGCACTTAAAAATTCAAGGGCAATTCCGCAACACCCACAGGCATACTGCAGTGATTGTCGAACACTTGATCTGCTTATCATCAACAACTGTGCCATCTAAAGAAAAACTTGATAACATACACCGCAACATGTTTGTATTATTGCTATAATGTAAAAATTAAAGCGAGGATCGAAATCTAAAATACAAAAAATATTTCAAATATGTAAGAAAGCTGTAAGGGGTGATTGGCGGTTTACGACAAAAATGTAACTTTATTGGGTTGGCGCGGGTCGCGACTCGGCGATGTACGATAGACAAATGGTGATGGTGACAGGTATCGTTTTGAATTATTGTTAAAAAACTGATTTTGTTCAGGTGTTGCGTGGATCACCTGTAGACATCTGCGTGCAGATTGGCTCGGGAAGCTGTTTGGCAGTTGCACCAGGGTGAATTCAGGTCGGTCCGGCAATCAGGTTTGGTCGATCGACCCTGAACGCATCAACTGTCTCGTTGCCGGCGAAGCAGTAAAAGAATTGCAATATTGGTATGTTAGTGTTAGGACAGGACGATCGCATTCGATGGCCTCCCTGGCGAGATAGCACTATTGGGTGTAAAGATTCTCTTGCAATAGGTTTTCATGTACACGAAATTTTACAATTTAGACAACCGGCCTTTTGAAAAGAATCCGGACCCGTCTTTTCTGTGGTTTGGGGAGAAATTGCAAAAGGCTCTTGCAACCCTGCGTTACGGAGTGCTCGAGAATAAAGGCTTTCTGCTGTTGACGGGCGATGCCGGTGTTGGGAAAACAAGTCTGGTCAATGCTCTGACCAGGGATCTGGGGGAGGATATCGCGTGGGCGGTAATTACCGATCCAAGGTGCGAAAGGATTGATTTCTATAATGCCATTGCTGGAGGTTTCGGCATTGATAAACCGTGTACTTCCAAGGTACAGTTTCTTATTCAATTCAGTCACTTTCTGCATCGTGCGGATGATGAAAACAAAAAAGTGCTGTTGCTGGTAGATGATTGCCATCTCCTTAGCCAGGAGATGCTGGAGGACTTGCGGTTACTGTCGAATATCGAAAAGGCCGATGCGAAATTGATCAACATATTTTTTATCGGGCAACCGCCATTTAACGAGATGCTCCTGCAGTCAAAAAATAGAGCGGTGAGTCAGCGTTTGGCTCTTACTCTCGGCCTGCAGCCTTTAACCGTAAAGGAAACCGATGAGTATATTCGTCATCGACTGAAGATTTCCGGTTCGAAAGAAACGTTGTTTACCGCAAAGGCGGTGCAGGCAATTCATCAATTTGCCCAGGGGATTCCGGAACGGATCAATGGTATTTGCGATAATGCCCTGGAAATTGGTTCAGGCCGGAGACTCCGGAGCCTGGACAGGAGGGTGATTGCATCATCTGTTCAGAAGATCAATGTGTCTGTTGAGCCCGACCAGCAGGAATTTGAGGCCTTTTTCGACGAAAAAATGGCTTTTAAGCCACCCGGCGGAGAAATTGTCCCCGGACCTGCGTCAATTTCCTCTGCCATTTCCGGCTTTGCACAAAAGTCTGGCCGGCAACGCAGCTGGGTAAAATATGGTCTTGTTCTCCTGACTCTTCTCTTGGCCGGTATCTACATCTGGTTTCCGGCATCACCCTTATTGGAGAGTGCGCCGAAGGTCGCCGGTCAGGGTGAAAATGCGTCGGCGGTGAAGGTTCCGTTTCCGGTTAGGTCCCCACCTGCCGTTGCCATGCTCGAGAAAAATAAGAGTAAGATCAGTGACAAGAAAGCCCTTGAAGTAAAGACCGCAATCCTTGGAAAATCGTCAGACGACAAGAGCGCACCAAAAAAAACAAGGGACCCCGACCTATTGAAATCGTCTGTCGGAGTTGATGCCGATGTCGCAAAAGCAGATTCTGAAGTAAAACCCCCTGGGACTGTGCATAGACATGACCCGGTCAAAGAGTTGAAGGCCCACCAGACAAAGAAGATTACTACGGTTGTCCGGCAGCCGGCAGCTGCCAACCTGGCTCCGTTGCAGCCGAGAAAGATAGTTCTCGGACTGCGTCCGAATTCCCTTAAACTGACCATTGCCGGCGAAAAAGTATTGACGCGCTTTGTCGAAAAATTAAAACTCTATCCCAGGGCGGCAGTCTTGGTCAAAGGATTTGTCTCGGCCAGGAGCAACTCCCCGGAAAATATCAAATTATCGGAGGATCGGGCAAGAAGTGTACAAAAACTGATGCTGGCCAAAGGAATCGCTGCCGAGCGAATCGAGGTGATGGGCATGGGTAACAAGGAGCCAATCGCCTCGAACGGTACCAGGGAAGGACGAAAAAAAAATCGGCGGGTAGAGGTCATCGTTTTAGATGACGGCACGTGAAGCCGAAAGGACGGCACCGGCAATTATTTACCATGGTTTAAGGTGCTGAGTTTTTCTTCCAGAAAAGTATAATTTTGATCCAGGTCGTGACGGCGGCGGATATGATCGCCGGCTGCAAGAGCGAGGGTCTTCCTTTGTGCCGTATCTTCTGTCAGGCGCCGTATATTTGCAGTAAAGAGGGAAGGATCTGCTGCGGTGGAAAGAAGTCCGGTCTGGCCATCGATTACTGCTTCGCCGCCGCCCCAGTCCCCGTAGGCGATCACCGGCAGGCAGCAGGACTGGGCTTCGAGGTAGACCATTCCAAGCGATTCGTCAATACCGGGAAAGGCAAAAATATCGGCGGCGCTGTAATATCTGTACAGGTCTGTTCTGGGGATCTTTCCAAGGAACAGAACGTGGCCGGCAAGCAGTTCGGCCGCCTTTTTTTCCAGTTGCTGCCGCTGGTCGCCATCTCCTGCAATGAGTAAGCTGAGGGGGTAGCCCTTTTGTACAAGCTGCGCGCAGGAGTCGATCACCCGACCAATCCCTTCGGTTTTCACCCCGGGGCGCATCATGGCGGCGGTCATAATGACCGTCTCATTTTTGATTGCCCACAGCTGGCGTAATTCCTTTCTCCATTTTTCCGAGAATTCGAATTGTTCCGGGTGTATTCCAGGTGCGATATAGCTGAGACGATCTTCGGGCAAAAGTCTCTGCAGATTGATTAAGTCTCTTTTTTTGTTGGTAAAGACATGGTCGGCGGCCTGTAATACCTTGCGGTTGAGCAGAAAGCCGGGCAGGGTCTTGAGCTGTCTGCGCCGTTTGGTTGAGTAGATGCCCTGGAAAATCACGTAAGGAATGGCCAGTTTCCTGCTGCAGCTTGCCCCCAGGAGATCCGGAGCCTTGTAGTAGCAATGATAACTAAGCCAGAGATCGGGTTTTGCCTGGCGAAAGTCCCGGATTATTCTGCTTCTCTCGCGCAGAAGGTGCAGCAGGGCCAGCGGCCGATAATAGATCCAGCGGCAGCGGATCCTGCTGGCAAGGGTAAGCTGGTGCCCTCTGGCTGTCAGATGATTGTGCAGCTCGGTGCCGATGATCAGATCCCCAGAAGGGTTGGCGTGGTCCAGAGGTTTGAACGGCATGTAGTAAGCGATTTTCATATCTGTGTAATCGGGCGGCTGTCCTGGCAAGGTGAAAGAGATTGTATTGGCAAAGGAAACCAAATATTCTAAGATATTGCATCGATTTTCTACGCCGGGTCACAAGCCCGGGTGCACAGTGTGGCAACAGATCTCGCCCGCCGCTGTGCCTGATCAGAATCCCATAGGAGAGTAACTATGCTGCCGACGGACCGTCTGGACGTCATGATTTATGCCCACGATGGACGTGGTCTGGGGCACGCAAGCCGCAGCATCGGTGTGGGAATTGCCCTGCGTCGTCTCTATCCCGAACTGAAGGTGCTTTTTGTCTCGGGCTGTAATCTGTCCCAGGAGTTGATCGGCAGGGCCCCCCTCGACTGGCTGAAGCTGCCGTCGTACGCAACCAGGGTGGTTGCCGGGAAATCAATCGGCATTCCCGGCAAATCGATGTTTTCTGATGAACAGCTCGGGCTGTTGAGAGGAAAAGAGCTGGCCCATCTGGTTTGCCTGTACCGGCCGAGACTGATTCTGGTTGATCACACCCCGCAGGGGAAGCACCGGGAGCTTGTCCCTGCCTTGACAGCCACAAAAAATAGCGATACCCGCTGGATTCTCGGTGTACGCGGTGTGGTTGGCGGGGTAAAGCAGGCGCATTCGGAGCTTGCCGCCAGGTTGTTTAAAGAACATTATCATGCGGTACTCTGGTATGGCGACAGTACGGTACTTGGCACATCCCACCCTGCTCTGTTGCAGCGGCAATATGATACCGAGGCCCTGGAATGCGGCTACGTCGTGCGGCTGGCCGAGTTTAGCCGCTGGAATGGCGGGTTGGCCCGGTGCGATACGCCAGTGGCGGGAACTGTTTCCATCCCCTGGCTTGGCGAGAAGACCGTCGAGTTTCTGGCCGTCCTGGCCAAGGTGTTGAAAAAGGTCCCCCGGTCTTTTGGCCATTGGGTTATTTTCGTCGATACCGAGAGTTGTTTCGACAGGGGGCGTCAGATCGGCAGCTTCTTTGCGGATGTCCCGAATTGCCGATTGGAATCTCCGGGCAGCAAGTATACCGAAGTCCTGCTGCACTCAAGGCTGGCCATTATTTATGGCGGCTACAATAGTCTTATGGACGTTATCCATGCCAGGATCCCGGCGCTGGTTGTTCTTCGGGAAATGGAGGATGAGGAGCAGCAGATTCACCTGCAAAACCTCCAAGGGTCGGTGGGTGAAGCTATCACCACCGTTTCTGAGGCTCAGGTGGTCGCCGAGGAACTGGAGCGGATGGTGCTCGGTCTCCTGGAGCGGACCAGCTATCCTTTACTTGCCGTAAATACCGATGGTGCAGCTTGTGCGGCGGACTACCTTAATGGCCTGCTTTCCTGAGACACTCACCTGTTCCCTTCAGCGCTCCCGGAAAATCAGCGATACCATCTGATATCTCGAGAGATTACGTGGCTCGGAAGGCACTGTCGTCAACCTTGGCAAGAAAGACTTTCGTGCAGATCAGCACATTTCTGGAGGTATCTCCTGCCTGGATACGCAGCAACCCCTCTCTGATGATGATCTTTTTCAGCAGCTCTCTGCCGTTCGATTGATTGTAGTAGATATCAGAATCGAGTACGTCTTTGATATTTTCCGGCTCTACCTTGTCAATAATCAGTTGCACGCCAAGATTCAGAAACGGGTCTTTGATCTGCAGGAGTTCATTTTCGAGGGCAAGTATGCCCTGCTTGGAGACGAGTTCCGACAGTTTTTTTAGTTTTAGGACGAGGGGAACCAGGGTTTCCTGGTCTTCGGCGCTACATGCGGCCTTTGCGGCAAGGGCTAAATCGCGTATCATAATGTTCCTGTTGTATATTTTCTAATTGGCGTACGCACCAGTTCTTCTTTGTCTTGACGATGGACCCGAACATCTTACCTTGTTTTGGCAGAACAGGAAAGGAGTTGTCTTGGTTGCTCTCGGGAATGTTTACGGCCTCTGCAGGCTCCGGTAAAGGACCTTCCGGATGAGCTCGGTTGCTCTCTGTTGCCGAAAGAGAGCGCAGGATTGCTGCACTGCCTCGAAAATATAGTACAAATATGTAACAAATAACAAAACAATACTGCAAAAATGAAACGAAAATACCAGGCTGAATTTGGATTGGAGTGGAATTATCGAAAGTAACGTGCTGATATTGAAAATAATATTCTTAAATGTGGCTGTATGGCACAAATTTTGTATCTAACGGGAAGAGTTACCGAAGCGTGGTCTACGTGCATCTTTTGTGTTGCAGGCGTATGAGAGTTTTCCAGCTTGTATGTGCGCTAGGCTCTCATTTGGTAATTCTGTGGTGGAGGTTGTTGAGTCAGAATAGTGGAAGTGCTGGAAGGCGTCGATGTCGCGGAATGCGGACTGGCTGCATATCCTGAGTTTACTAAAGAATAAGAAGGGAGAGTCCAAGTGAAAAAAATAGAAGCAATTATTAAACCCTTTAAACTTGAGGCGGTAAAGGAGGCATTAACGGACATCGGTATTACCGGAATGACCGTATCCGAGGTCAAAGGGTACGGCCGGCAGAAAGGGCACAAAGAAATGTATCGCGGTGCTGAATACAATGTAGACTTTAACCCCAAGATCAAAATTGAACTGGTGCTGGCCGCTGATCTGGTTGATAAAGTCGTCGATGCCATTCGGACGGCAGCCAATACGGAAAAGATCGGCGATGGGAAGATTTTCGTTCTGCCTGTTGAGGATGTTATGCGGGTGAGAACGGGCGAAAGAGGAACAGACGCCATCTAACAGTCCTGTTACCTGCCATGGCAGGCCTTGGAAGAGTGCGTCTTCGATAAAAGCCCTCCTTTTGCAGAATATAGAGCAGAAGGAGGGTTTTTTTATTGCAAAAATTTACCAATAATGATAATCATTACCAAAAATTTGTTTACGTTTGACTAATTGCGCACATCTTGTACATTCACTCCAGGGAATTGATTGGTTACGCTTATTTCGGGCTCAAAGAAATGAGGACTTCATTCATTTTGAGTTCGGCCAAGTGGTTAAAATGTATGGGTGAGGATTGCCGGAATAATCGTGGGAACGATATGATATCATCATATTTTTTAAAAATTTATCGTTTTTATCTGGACGGTTTCAGCAGAATGACCATTGGCAAAACGCTATGGAGGATTATCTTCATCAAGGTGTTTGTCCTGCTGGTCGTTTTGAAGTGGTTCTTTTTCCCGGATTTTCTACAGACAAATTTTTCAACGGATCAACAGAGGGCCGATCATGTCATTCACCAGTTGACCGGATCGGTGCAAAATAATTAACTACGGAGGGCGTTGTAATGGGTGAAATAGATCTGGCCACGGTGAACTGGGCGAGGGCGCAGTTCACTCTGACTGCGATGTATCACTGGCTTTTTGTCCCGATTACCTTGGGATTGTCGTTTCTTTGCGCATTTTTTGAAACAATTTACGTGCGTACCGGAAAGGCGGAGTGGAAACAGCTTACCAGATTCTGGATGACCCTGTTCGGCATCAACTTCGCTATCGGGGTGGCTACCGGGATAATCATGGAATTCGAGTTTGGAACGAACTGGTCCAGCTATTCCTGGATGGTCGGTGATATTTTTGGAGCTCCCCTGGCTATTGAGGGTATTTTTGCCTTCTTCCTTGAGGCAACCTTTTTCGCAGTGATGTTTTTTGGCTGGGAGAGGACCTCGAAAGGCTTTCATCTCTTTTCTACCTGGATGGTAGCCATCGGCTCCAACCTTTCGGCTCTCTGGATCCTGGTAGCCAACGGCTGGATGCAGTATCCGGTCGGCATGTCCTTTAATCCCGAGAGTGCCCGTTTCGAAATGCAGAATTTCTGGGATGTGCTGTTTTCTCCCGTGGCGATGTCCAAGTTTACCCATGCAACCAGTTCGAGTTTCGTTGTCGGTTCTCTTTTCGTTATCGCCATTTCGTCCTATTACCTGCTCAGGGGACGGCATGTGGAGATGGCAAAAAAATCGATTATCGTCGCCTCGGTCTTTGGTCTGCTGTCGTCCGTCTTCACCGCCTTTACCGGAGATGAGTCTGCCTTTACCAACGGGTATTCTCAGCCGATGAAGCTGGCCGCCTACGAGGGACTCTATGATGGATCTAAAGGTGCCAATATCATCGCCTTGGGTATTTTGACCAGCGGAAAGAAACTGGGTGACGGACAACAGCCATTTGCCTTTGAGGTCTCTATCCCCAAGGGATTGTCGTTTCTGGCCAAACGTGATTTCAACGCATTTGTCCCGGGCATTAAAGATCTTGTCTATGGCAACCAGGAAGAAGGGATTATGTCCGTTGCCGAAAAGATGGAGAAAGGCAAGGCTGCCATCGCTGATCTTGCCGCCATGCAGCAGGCCAGGAAGGCCGGGGACGGGGCGGCAAAGGAAGCCGCCCTGGCACGATTTAAAGTGAATCAGGACTATCTTGGCTTTGGCTATCTGAACAGTCCGGAGGAAACGGTTCCGCCGGTGGCCACTACCTATTATTCTTTTCATGTAATGGTCTATCTGGGGACGTTTTTTCTCCTGCTTACACTGCTTTATCTCTATTTTTCCTATAAAGACAGCCTGGAAGATAAAAAGTGGTTGCTGGTTTTGGGCTTTTGCTCCTTTTTCCTGGCAATGATCGGCTCGCAACTGGGCTGGGTGGTCGCCGAAGTCGGGCGTCAGCCCTGGGCTATACAGGATCTGTTGCCGGTGAAGATGGCCACAACCAAAATTGCCGCAGGCCATGTGCAGGCATCCTTACTTATCTTCTTTGTCTTATTCGCCGTCTTGCTCATTGCCGAGATTAAAATTATGCTCAAACAGATCAAAATAGGACCGGAGGGCGTGTAACATGATTGGAAAATTAGACCTTATGACGCTGCAGCAACTCTGGTGGCTCATCTGCTCCGTCGTTGGAGCCCTCTTTCTCTTTCTCACCTTTGTTCAGGGGGGACAGACCCTGCTCTGGCAGGTGGCAAAAAGCGAGCGGGAGAAATCTCTCATAATCAATTCTCTCGGCCGCAAGTGGGAGCTGACCTTCACAACCCTGGTGCTCTTTGGTGGAGCCTTGTTTGCCGCATTTCCCAAATTTTATGCGACAAGTTTCGGCGGCGCCTACTGGGTGTGGTTACTGATTCTTTTTACTTTCATTATCCAGGCGGTAAGTTATGAATTTCGGACAAAACCGAACAACCTGCTCGGTGCCAGGACCTTTGAGCTCTTCCTTCTCATAAATGGCTTTGTCGGTATTCTTCTCATCGGGGCCGCTGTGGGAACCTTTTTCACCGGCTCTAATTTCACCTTAAACGATTTTAACCAGGTGACCTGGACCAACCCGCTCAGGGGGGTTGAGGCGGCTTTCTCCCTCTTTAACCTCTCCCTCGGCCTGTTCCTGGTCTTCAATGCCCGGGTGCTGGGCGCCATGTATCTGGTTAATAATATAGATTTCAACGGGGTTCCCGAGTTTGAGGCCCGGGTGCGCAAGTCATGTTTGACCAATTTCCTCTGTGCCCTGCCCTTTTTACTCTATGTGGTGGTGAGCCTGCTGCTTATCGACGGTTTTGGTACCGACGAGAGCGGTGTGGTCAGCATGGTGGCCCATAAATACCTGAATAATCTGCTGGCTATGCCGGTTGTTCTTGGCATTCTTCTGGTCGGTCTCTTTCTGGTCATTCTCGGGGTTACCCGAACCAGCCTGGCCCGGTCAACCACCGGCATCTGGTTTGGTGGCCTGGGCACAGTGCTGGTCGGTCTCGCGGTCTTTTTAACCGCCGGCTATAACGGTACCCCGTTTTATCCATCCAAGGTTGATCTGCAATCGAGTCTGACCATCTATAATGCCTCTTCCAGTCATTATACCTTGACCGCCATGAGCTATGTCGCGCTCTTTATTCCGGTCGTCCTGGCGTATATCGCCTACGTCTGGCGGCAGATGGATTCGCGAAAGATCGATATGCAGGATCTTGAAGATAAGAAAGCATATTAAGCAGCGGTTGAAAAGAACACCGAAACGAACAAACAAAGGAGTACATTATGGCTGCGGTATTATTGATTGGCTGGGCCGCCTTGATTGCCGTCTCGTACAAAGTGGCGGTTGCCGTCCTGATCAAGACGAATAACTTATAATATTTGATGTGGATATGGGTCCGGTCAAAAATGTCTTCACTTTGACCGGATCCGTTGGACCGGATTCTGGCCGAGAGCGAAAAATTTCGTATTCGCCTGAAGACGGGTGACCGGCTGTGAGCTCAATTGCATTGCCATCTCTGCTGATTTTCTTTCTCATTTTTTCTTCTGCACCTCATTCCGCCGATTTTTTCAAGCCCACCACAGGTATTGAGATATTTAATCCAGCAATACAATAGTCTTAGCCGGTAAATCTTTTAAGATGCAGGCCCGAACCATATTGGGGGTTAGCGCCTTATAACCCGACAGGGCTCCCGGTATAAAAGTATAGAAACGGCAGGTCAGCCCGAAATAGTAGCGAAAAAGTTGCACAGAAATCGCCCCTCGGCTAAACTTAATAAGGTTATCAGTACACCCGGGCGATGCGACCCTTTATTGAGACCTGCCGTATTGCAATGCCATGATCAAGGCGTGTTCACCCAGGATTATCGTCTTGTTGAGGTGCAACAATGTGGAGCCGGAATGGGTAGCAGCAGGATTCGATATCTTCTTTGGGCCGTCATTCTTCTGATTACATCCCCCTGTGTCGCTTCGTCCCAATCAGCAAAACACGTCCTCATCCTCAATTCCTACCATCATGGCTATAAGTGGACGGATGAACTGTCCAATGGTGTCATCACTGAACTGGAAAAAAGCAGTGGCCAGGTAAAGCACTATCTCGAGTACATGGGGACCAAATGGACCTTTGATAAGGATTATCTCAATCGTCTTCCTGACATCTATCGCCATAAGTTCAAAAATATCGCCTTTGATCTCATCGTTGCAACAGACGATGATGCCTTCTCCTTTTTGCTCAAGCATCGTGATACTGTTTTTGGCAATATTCCCGTAGTCTTCTGTGGCGTTAACTGGTTTGATAAAAGGCGACTGATAAACCATCATGGATTCACAGGGATAAACGAGGATGCGGATATTGTCGATAACCTCGACCTTATGCTCCGCCTGCATCCTGATACCAAGGATGTTTACATGGTTGTCGACCAGACCACCACGGGCCGAATAGTCCATCGACAGATCCAGGATATCATCCCTGTCTACAAGGACAGGATTAAAATCCATCTTCTCGATGATCTTGACCTCTCTCAGCTCTATGCTACCGTGTCGCATCTCCCGGACGACAGTCTGGTCTTTCTTACCATCTTCCAGCAAGACCGCAGTGGGGAATTTATTGAGTTTAATGAAATTGCCAGGCAGCTGTCAGAACGTAGTCGGG